>Ga0066710_100000396_pt1 | contig 25668 bp, 24 predicted proteins | sample GraSoiAngelo_159_FD_79666 | JGI IMG/M metagenome (GOLD analysis project Ga0066710, IMG submission 79666) | Grasslands soil microbial communities from the Angelo Coastal Reserve, California, USA - 14_1009_16_40cm | ecosystem: Environmental > Terrestrial > Soil > Grasslands | place: USA... | reverse complement strand
TCAATGAAATTGGGCCAGTTAGTGCTTTGTGCTTCGGGCAAAAGCGCCTGGATTTCGCGGATCAAAACAAATTCATCGGCCTTTCTCTTCAGCCAGGTGATCTTCTGATTGTTTGAGCCGATCCAAGACTGTCGAATCCTTGGGGTTCAAAGCGGCAAGTTGGCTCAGGTGGAAAACGGCTGCCGCCCAGTGTTGCTCAGTTTGACTGACCCAGGAAAGCTGAACCAGCGTCCTTTCCCATGAGAAGATACGTCAGGCTCATGCCAAGCGAGCAGTTTCTCGGCTGTGTTTGGGCGCTCGCAAACGAGTCGCCGGAAAATGCAAAACGACCTGCTTTTCCCTGAGTCGTATGTGCGCCTTGCGTATTCTCCATTTGCCGGCGCGACGGTGCTGCGTGGCGATGCTCGTTGGCATCTCGATTAACTTGGGTGCCAGCTTCAGTAGTATTTGCTGTTGCTCTAGAACTAGACGGCACGACATTAGAGAGAAGTTTGATGAGTAAACCCATTCGCGTTCTGATCGTCGAAGACTCGGAAGACGACGCGTTGCTTCTCGTCAGAAGACTGGCGCGGAGCGGATTTGATCCGGCCTGGAAGCGAGTGGAGACCGCTGAAAGTTTGCGCGCTGCGCTCGGTGAGCAGGCCTGGGACATCGCCTTTTCCGATCACTCGATGCATGGCTTTGGCAGCCGGGAGGCTTTGCGGATTGTCAAGGCGCAGGGGCGCGACGTTCCGCTGGTGATCCTGTCCGGAGCGGTCGGTGAGGAGGAGGCGGTTGCCGCCATGCAAGCCGGAGCGGTGGACTACATTCGAAAGGATAGTTTAAGCCGCCTGATTCCGGTGGTGGAGCGCGAGCTGCGCGCGGCGCAAGAACGTCGGGAGCGTAGAAAAGCGGAGGCGGCGCAGCGGGAAATTCAGGCGCGCAAAAGCGCGATGCTCGATTCAGCACTGGATTGCATCGTGACGATTGACCACGAAGGCAAAGTGCTTGAATGGAACCCGGCGGCCGAGAAAACCTTTGGTTATCGTCGCGCCGAAGTGATCGGAAAAGAACTGGCTGCGTTGGTCATTCCGCCCTCTTTGCAGGAGCGGCATCGGCAAGGGTTGGCGCATTATCTTTCGACCGGCCAAAGCTCCATTCTCGGCAAGCGGATTGAAATGGCGGCGCTCCGGGCCGACGGCACGGAATTTCCCGTGGAATTGACCATCACGCGAGTGCCGACAGAGGGGTCGCCGGTCTTCACCGGATTTATCCGCGATATCACCGAACGCAAGCAACTGGAGGGACAGCTTCGCCAGCTCCAGAAGATGGAGTCGATCGGCCAACTGGCTGCCGGAGTGGCCCACGACTTCAACAACATCCTGGCGGTCATCGAGGGACATACGGACCTGGTGCTCGGCGGCATGGTTGAGGGTAGTGATGTCGAAGAATCGCTTAAACAGGTCGCGGCGGCAGCGAAACGCGCCGCGGGTCTAACCCGTCAGTTGCTTGCGTTCAGCAGGAAAGAGGAGATGGAGCCGGAGGAAATGAGTTTGAACGACGTGGTCAGCGGCATGACGAGAATGTTGGGTCGCTTGCTCGGCGCGGAGGTTGCCATACAGTTCGTGCCTTCCGCGAATTTGCCCGCCGTTAATGGTGACGTGGGCATGATCGAACAAGTGATGCTGAATCTTGCGGTCAACGCGCGTGATGCCATGCCGCGCGGCGGGCAACTGCTCATTGGCACGGCAGCGAGGACCATTGACGAGACGCATGTGGAGGGAAATCCGGAGAGCCGCGCCGGTCAATTCGTTTGTCTGAGCGTCAGCGATACCGGTACCGGCATTGCGCCGGACGTTTTGCCGAGGACGTTCTTTACCACCAAGGAAGTCGGCAAAGGAACAGGGCTGGGCCTGGCGACGGTTTACGGAATTGTGAAGCAACATCAAGGCTGGATTGAAGTGGAAAGCGAAGTCGGACAGGGAACCACGTTTCACGTCTTTTTGCCAGCCAGCTACGAGGCTGCTGCGTCACCGGTACAGTCCCATTCTTCAGCTTTGCCGCGCGGACGTGGCGAAACCATACTGGTTGCCGAAGACGAACCTGCTCTATTACTTCTGGCCGCGCGACTCCTGCGAAATCTGGGCTACGAAGTGTTGGAAGCCGCGTCGGGTGTGGAAGCGATTGAACTGTGGGAGCGGCACGGAGGGAAAGTGGATCTGCTGCTGACAGACCTGGTGATGCCGGACGGCCTTACGGGAAGAGAATTGGCCAAGAAAATGGAGACGGGCGAATCCGGCCTTAGGGTGATTTACACCAGCGGCTACAGTCCGGAGATGAGGGAGACCGCTTTTATTTTTCGAGAGGGAACAAATTTTCTGCAAAAGCCCTACGAGCCGCATGAACTGGCGAAGGCCGTGCGGGATTGTCTGGACGCTTAGCAGATGGAGGCGGGCGCCGTTTGAATTGAGCGCGCGGCGCCTCCGTCACTGTTAATATCCGGGTGATCGCCGGATCAATGGACAATTCCAGCCACCCGCACATTCTCAGATGAAAACATGAATGAGGTATCAAATCTAACACTAACAATGATAAGGCCGGGCCGAGACGCTTCGTCGATTTTGCTCTGCATCGCCGGGGCAGTAGCTTTGATCTTCATTGGGTACCTGCTCTACGATATCTTCCGGGCGTGGCAAAGAAAAAGGCGGATCGATGACTGGCGAAGGCGCGCCCGGGCTCAACAGAACCTTGAGTCAGATAGATAGACGCTGAATTCGTGGGTCGATACGACGTTTCTACCGCAACACGATCAAAAGTGGAACAACTGATCGCTTTCAGCCGGAAAGTGGGCGAACTCAGGGAGAGCCCTCCCCCTCGCAACCTTCGCGTGACTCGGGTTGGCATCGTAATCGGCAGACGAGTTCCTTGGAGATTTTTGAAAGATTGGCTTAATTACGTTCGTATAAACAAGGAGATGATGCCCAAATGGCGCGATTTTGAATTCGGTGCAGCAGCTTAAGCATGTCACAGACGTGGCACAGGCGGATTGGTCCAAAGACGTTATGAACGACTTTTCTCCGAACCTTACTTCCGCCTTTTGAAGTGGAGAACTGCAACTGGAAGTTCGTGAACGCGAAAAGTGACCGGAAACGAACTATTGCTCGTGCGAGTTCCGGGGTTCCACAGCCTTCGAAGCTGCCGATTCAACTATGCACTGACAATCGGACGGAACTGGAGAGACTCAGCCCCGCGGAGCAGACCGAACTCAGGCGGTGCGAAACCGTTATTGCACAAGGCTGGCAAACCTTCTTCGATGTCGGAAAGGCGCTGACGACAATCCGAGACCATCGACTCTATCGCGCTGAATACAGAACTTTCGAGGCGTACTGTCGACAAAAGTGGCAGTATGGAAGGGCGTATGCCTACCGATTGATCAGTGCGGCTCAGGTGGTTGCGAATTTGTCGACAATTGGCGACAAGCGGATGCCTGAAAATGAATCCCAAGTCCGCCCCCTCATCGGACTAACGCCAGAGCAGATTAGAAAGGCATGGGCTGAGGCTCTTATGGATAGCAAGGGTGCGCGGGTAACCGCCAGGCTCGTCAAACAGAAAGCTTCTAATTACCAAGACCGTCCAGGAGCGACCAAGCCAATTCGTCGGAGGACTCATGCACTTGTTGGCGCAACGGAGATGCGAGACCTGCTGAACACCGTAATCCAATTAGAGCAAGCGGTCAGGCGCGGCGGTATCTCTGAGACGATTTTTGCTCTCTTGGCCAGATTGAAAGGGTCAGTTGAAGGGTTAACAAACGTCTTCGAAATCCAGCGTTCGAAGCGAGAGCGATGACGTGACGTAGCCCGCCCTCTGGACAAATGCGTGCCCAGGTTGGCACGCAAGGAGGGCTCCCATGGGGAGCTCGTATTAGTCTCCAGGAACGTCTCCAGATCTTCCAAGCTGATCGTGCCTTTGCTGGTGGACTCGCCCCTGCAAGATCCACACGTTTTGCACCGCGGCAGCCGGCCAGTCTTCAATCTGCTTCCGCTACGGCCATCGCGCATTGGCTTCGGCGGCAGGCCGATTCGACCGGGCGAATCCAATGGGCCAGCCGCAATCCGCGATGGCCTAACTAAATCTCAAATCCACCTGTTCTCATCAGTCAGCACCAAGGATCTGTTCGGCTTGCCGGAATTCGCCACGGCACGCCTTTGCCAGCGACACAACGATCTTCTTCGCAGTGGCTCCTCGCCTCCTTTCGGTGCCGGCCGCTCAAAGACCTTTGCCGTAAAGGCCTGTGTAAAACACTTTACTCGGGTTCCTAGGGTAAAAACCCTATTGATCGAAAATGATCACAGACTCTAAAAAAGAAGCTTGAATAAACGAGCATATTTATTTTTGGGGAACAGACCAATGAATGCCGACCAAGCGATACGGTGTTGTTATGCGTGATCGTGTCAGTATCGGAACCACGAGCCGAAATCCATTTTGCGGAGGAGCTGACGGCTTGCCGCCTCAAGAATGTAACGCAACTGCGCCCCCCTCTAACTGATGTCTGTGAATAATCGAACGATTTCTTTGCCCCCAACCGTGTGTAGCTTGCCAACAGGGCCGGCCCAGCACAGCCGACTCCTGGATTGGCAACATACGCAACCGCCCTTGCTAAATTTAGTCAACGTCACCATCCCGGTGTTCAACGAGGAAACGAGACTGCAGAGGAGTATTCCGAGGCTGCACGCATTTCTCTCCGAGCATTGCCGCTTCAAGTTCGAAATTGTCATTGCGGACAACGCCTCAACGGATGGAACTCTGGAAATCGCCCGCTCGTTTTCAGAAACGCACCCCGAAGTCCGGGTCGTGCATCTCGACCAGAAAGGCCGCGGCCGGGCGGTCAAAAGGGTCTGGAGCGAAAGCCGGGCCGCTGTCCTCAGCTACATGGACGTGGATTTGTCCACCGACCTGTATGCATTTCCACCGTTGATTGAGTCGCTCATCAGCGGTGGGTTCGACGTGGCAATCGGTTCGCGCCTGCTAAAGCCTTCCTTGACCACACGCGGTTTCAAGCGGGAGTTCATCTCGCGAGACTACAATCTGCTGATCAAACTGTTTTTCCACACTCGGTTCTCTGACGCGCAATGCGGGTTCAAAGCCATCACGAAGGCAGCGGCGGCCCAATTACTGCCCTTAGTGGAAGACAATGAATGGTTCATGGACACGGAGTTGCTTATCGTCAGTGAGAAGCTTGGCTATCGGATTTTTGATCTGCCGGTGCGCTGGGTGGATGATTCAGACAGTCACGTGAAGATTTGGCGGACGGCGTTGGGAGACCTCAGAGGGTTGGCGCGCGTAAAGAGGAATTTTACAAGAGGCCAGTACATGTCTGCGATGAACGAGGGGATGAACCGGAGCGCGGCTGTGTCCGCCGACCCTCCACAGACGCCACTCAGCGATAAGCGTGTGCAAATGAAATCGAAACCCCTGACATTCGGATCAGCTGCGACTGGATCTGCGCCCCCAGCGGTGCTCCTATATGGTGGGCCTCGGGGTCCTAATAGCGCTTCAGAGCAGTCTGTCCCGGGTTCGACGGATGGAAGCTCTCCGAGCTTTTAAAGGAGAGAGGCACGTTGAAAGCATCAAGAACCAGTGTTGCCCGCAGTGTTCCTTCACAGCCGGGCATGGCCAAGCGAGAATTCTATCGAACATCGGAAACCGTCGTCCCGGAAACCCAGCAAGAAGCCGGACAGCGGGGGACGCTGTTACCCTCAGCCACAGTCCAACCAAAGACTGAGACGGCTTCCATGGAGATGGATGGGGCATTCGAGGAAGCGTTGCTGCGCGTCGGCTTCAGTATCGCGAGATTTGCTCGCGGTCTCGGTCTGAGCCTGCGCCAGTTCGAGCGAGAGTTCCGCGAAGAATTTCAGTGTTGCCCACGCGAAGTGATTCAAAACATTCGCATGACGCTGGCTTACAAACGTCTGCTCTCGGAGGCGTCACTAAAAGAAATTTCCGCGCAGCTGGGCTACTGCGATCCGGCGCACTTCTCACGTGCGTTTTGCAATTTCTATGGTGCGAGTCCATTGCAAATGCGCCGGAATCTACTCAAGAAATCACCCAAGAGTACCGTTACGTCTCAATTTAGTAAAAGACTGTCGCGTTTTGGCAAGTGATAAAACTTCTCGTGATTGAATGGTTGTTTAATTAAGTTAGAGGCAGAAGTTTCGAATTAGAAATGAGGATCTGAACTTCGAAAGTGGACTTGAAGTATAACCGGACTGCGCACGACGACTCTGCTGACTGGCTGTTGAGATCGGGTGATCACACTGAGGGAAAAATACCCATAAACGTAGGGGGTTCTGAGCGCACCGAATAGACTAGCTAAAGGCTGTTGCAAAAGTTGCAAAATAGCAGAGCGGATGCTCTCATCCGCAGCGAATGTCACTGGTTTTCGAATAATTCACGGATGTGGGCATCCGCGTTCCTGAACAAAAACGGACTTTCGCAACAGCCTATAGCTAGAAATTAATCGGGTGCTCTACTGACCTCTTTCGTGGAGGAGGAGGAGGTCAACATCTTTCGGAATGTTCAAATCGTGACCAGCAGATGCGATATTGCCCCGCTCGTCCACGATGTAGCACATCGGTATTCCCTCGAAGGAGTATTTCCTCACTGCTTCTCGGCTTATCCAGAAATTCTCGGTCCTCGTCCAACCTTTGCGCGCTACGTGGCTTGCAGCTCGATCGCGGTCGTCGTCGAGATTGAGTGTAATCAACGCCACCTTGCCTCCCCAGCTCGGGAATTTTTGCGCGTACGTTTGAAGCTCTGCGATTGCCGTTTGGCAGGGAGGGCACCAGGTTCCCCAAAATTCCAAGACCACGACCTGGCCTTTATAGTCCGAAATCTTTTTTTGCTGTGCTCCAACCAGAGAAAGAAGTGAGATATCGGGAGCGTTTGTTCCGTTCGGGAGGAAATTCTCCGTCCCCGCCGACAACTGAGCTTTGGCCTCCTTATATGCTTCAGAATTTCGCGCAACCAGCTCACTGGGCCAGTTATCCTGGCTCATGTACGAAAAGTGCAACCCGCTGCCATTATTGAACCGCTCCTCAGTAATGACGGTCGCTCCCGGCAGCCTAGGCTTGAATGACTCCAATTCCACGCCAGCAGCGATGTTCGTTGCAAGAAGGCGCATTTGCTGGCAAAGCTGTTTGACCTTTTTTCCGGACCTCCCTTGTAGTCGGTAAATTGAAACCGTGGACTCTTTGGGGAAACGCAGGCTCTCAAAATCAACAAATGACAGTGCCTGGTATAGCACATTGGTGAAAAACCGCTCTGACGGTGGACTTCCCGCATTTTCTATTGAGTAAGCCAGCATCGTCGGCAGGTGTGGGGCTCCGCTGCTGAGCTGCCAAGAGGCGGCTTCAACCGCTGGGGGTTCCCCCGGAAAAACTGGCCGGTCGGAGACGTAGTCTTGGAACGGCACCGGCCGCCGATGGCTGTAGGAGTCTTCGGCGAAATGACACCAGGAAGCATAGGCCATCCAAAGAGCGCCGGCCTCTGGTGCTAGCCCGAAACGGGGTATATTTCCGCTCGTCACAGTTCCTTCGCCAATGTTTACCCCGTGCTTTTTCCCCGCAGCGTCGGCCATCTTCAGGAAAGTTTCGAAGCTCAGCAAGCAGTACGTGCTGGCGCCGTCGCTCGACACGATCCGGTAGTCATATTCTTCGAGTCTCTGCGATCCCAGTTTTACCAGCCACCGACAATCCTTTACCTGTAGATCGAAGTAATTGGTTTCGAGGTCATAGTAGAAGTCGTTGGTGGCTTCGGACCACCTAATCGTTTTTGATTCTACCGTCCCTTGCACCATGTACGCGTGGGCTGGGGATTTTGGAGAAGCCTCAGATGCAAATGCGGAAGCCAAGAACGCGATTATAACCTGAATTCTGGTTTTCATCATCATCATATTGCCGCCTTTCACAACGGCAAAAGCGCTCAAGCATAAATATTATGCCCGCCTCTTCGGGGGTGCAAGCGCTCAAATTGTCCCATGTTCGGAGGGCCGATGGCGGCGCTAGAACTAAGTCGCTGAGCCCCCGGCGCGAGTACCAATCCACCTCAATCCCGACTGCGGAGACTTCCATATCCATGGGTCCTCAATCAGGGCGACGACTCTTCGGCCGCCGTGCTGGTGAAGTCTAATAGCGTCAAAGAAGCCTTCGATGTCCGGGGTTTGTCCGGCGGTTCCTTTATGGCTTGATCGATGTTGAACAATTCGAGCGTCTTTCTGAATCCAGGCGGGAGTTTGTACTTGGGCTGGCGGCCATAAATTGATCGGAGTTGGTGATCACTGCGATCCGGCGCACTTCTCGCGTGCGTTTTGCAATTTCTATGGTGCGAGTCCATTGCAAACGCGCCGGAACCTACTCAAGAAATGCCCAGGAGCGCTCTTATGTCGCAATTTGGCAAGAAACTGTCGGGTTTTGGCAAGTGATAAAACTTCTCATCGTTGGATGGTTTTCCAAAAATAAGAACAGAATTATGAAAATGATGGTTGGAAATTTGAAAGTGAACTTGAAACGAGGTTCGCCGGTAACGCGGTGCTGGTATGGCGTGGATGCCCCATAGAATGGGAATAGAGATTATAGTTATGTCCCTGGGAAAATTTGCAGTCACTTGGACAGGCTCGATTGTCGTTTGCATTCTTTGCTCGCTCGCTGGCCAGTATGCAGTGCTCGATGTCTTGGCAGAACCGACTGCCTCTGCCTATACTGTGCATGGTGTTTTGCATATGAAAACGATCCGGTATTCCGACCAGAAATCCTTCTACTATGACGAAATAAGGTATGGCTTTGAGACTCAGGTCGATGACTGCAAGTGGTTAGCGAAGCTGAGTTCACCAGACCCCATGCTCTACGATTATCGGATTGTATCAAGTGATGGCGTAGATTCCTACCTGCTATTGAGCTATGAAACGCGCCAGAGGCAAAATCTTGCCAAAGGAATTGCGACAAAGAATTTCGCAGGCGGAACGGTAATGAAAGGACCTGTCCCGTGTTTCGACTTGGCCAACGAAGCCGGTACGATTTGGCTTGCGTACGCCTCAGCGTGTTACTTCGCTCAGCATTCTCGCGACGAAACTTTCGTCGTGCCTTATTCGGACTATGTGCGGTGGTTTGCGACCTTTCCTGGAGCAAAATTGGTCTTCGAGCGGGCTGCCCTTTCTCTAAATGACTCGCCTCCTTATCTCCCCGAAGGAATTGCATACTATTTCCATCCTGTCGCAACAGACAGTGGGCGCCACTGGGCGGAAGCACCAGACTCAGGTCCCGGCGGCCTTTTCACAAACGTAAATTATCGGGTTTTATCCTTTACAAACTTCGGCGGAATCCGGATTCCAAGGGAAGTCCTTTCCTTGAGATTTCGTCCGGATCAGCGCGAGCTTCCAAATATCGTGCCCCAGCTTTGCGAGGAGATTCGTTTAACAACAACCAATATCACCCCTGGCGTCTCCTTTAGCTCATTCAGGCCAAAATTGCCCGGAATTACGGATGTTATGGAGACTCGTTTCGCCAATGGGACACGTTTAATGTTCAATCTATTTGCGACCAATGATTGGCCCAGTGAGGCAGACGCCAAAAACTCGCGTGCCTACAAGGAAGCGTTGGCACGCTTGCAGCAGACCGCGGCATTGGAACGAAGGAAATCAAGCCGACTACCTGCTGCCGCTCTCATGGTATGCTTGATCGCTTTGCCGGTAGTTTTGTGGTTCCTCACTCGCAAAAGCGGGGACCTACTGACTACCGGCAGAACAGAAAACAACTAACAGAGAAGGAACAAAAATGAGATTAAAAAAAGCAACCTACTCGATGATCGCTTCCGCGGTCATTCTGGGCTGCGTGGCAGCCCCACGCGTGTTGGCAATCGCACTCCAGCCCGCCGACAACGATCAGGGAGCGACTTGTAACTGTACAAATGGGGGTGGGACTTGTAGTTGGCACAAGACCAGTGACTCTACAGCATACTGTAACTGCGGAGGTACGTGCTGTTCGTCCACCGGCTCTACATTAACCAACCAGAGTATTACAACCTACAGTGGAGGCAGATGTACTCTTTCGGGTGCTACCGCGTGCGACGCTAACACACCGTCAACTGCAACAGGAACGGTTACCCTCCATAATGGGCTCTGTTCATAATGGGACTGTTCACATCTCTCGTCCCTTGACGGCGGCCCTAACTATTCGCCCTGACCGCATGCTACCGGTGCGTGCGGTCAGGTGCGTCCGATTGAAGGGAAGTCAGAAAAGCCATAAATACTTGAACTAGCACTAGCGACGCAACTATGACTGAATCCAGCGTTCCTGTTTCCGAGAAGCCGTCAGACCTGAGAACACTACCATGCAGTAATTTGTTTATGCTTACCGCTGGTACTATTTTACTGACAACCGGAGCCGGAAAATTTTGGGCCGCATTCAGTAGCGTGAAGCTTTTAGATGTTGTGGATCCCATCTTGGGGTTTCCATTTCGTTATCTCATGTTCGCTGCCGCACTAATGGAAGTGGCGGTGGCAGCTGCGTGTGTGTTCAGTGAGCGTGCCAAGTTGACTGCGGCTCTGGTCGCGTGGTTAGCCTCCAGCTTCTGCGTCTACCGGTTTGGCCTTTGGTGGATTGGCTGGAATCGGCCGTGTCCTTGCCTTGGCAATTTCGCTGATGCCCTCCATCTTTCGACGCAAGTGGTTGATAGCGTCGTAAGAGCTGCCTTAATTTACTTGCTCGTGGGCAGTTATGGAACACTGTTCTTCCTTGGACGACGTCGAGGCAAGCGGAGTGGCAAGGTCGCCCTCTTACGACAATAACGATACCGACTGCGAACTCGCGAAGTTTTAAGAGTGCACACGAGGACAAAGACATTTCTCTGCAGTGGCATAGTATTCTTCTGCGCTTCATTCCAAGTGCATCAGGTACCTTTTGGCTGTCCAACCCCACTCTCGAGACTCGACTTACTACATGCGCTGGCGGCAGGAAACGTGAACATAGATGCCTATCACGAGAACACATCGGACATCGCGCAGTTTAAAGGCCACTATTACAGCGACAAGGCGCCGGGCACAGCGGCTCTGGCTCTGCCTCCTTTTGCTCTCGCGGCCGGGATTTTGTCGTTATTGGGTGTTGCTTTGGACTCAGAAACTGGTTGGCTGTTTTCGAGTTGGGTGGCGTGCGTTGGTTCAATCGGAATTATCACTGCCTTTGGCACAGGCTGCTTGTTCAGGTGGTTACTAAACCATGTTCCAGCGAAGTCCGCCTTCGTCAGTTGCCTTGCGATTTGTCTCGGGGCCGCGCCGTTGCCGTATGCCACGATGATGTTTTCACACGCCTTGGTAGTCGGTTTGCTGGCCATCGCGATTTGGGCGATTGATCGGCAAGGCGAATGGGGAATGCGGAGCGCGGGACGCGGAATCTGGCAGTGTGTCCGGGCTAACCGCTGGGATTTGCTGGCGGGGTTTACGTGCGGTTGGGTTTTGGCCAGTGAATACACGGCGGGACTGATAGTTCTTGGTATTTTTGTTTGGTTGCTCTCGTTGGGTTGGCGGAGAGCAATTCCATTCTGCTTGGCAACCATTCCACCAATGCTCTTGATTCCAGCTTACAGTTACGCCTGCTTCGGTACGCCCTTTGTTCTATCCTATAGTTTGAACGAGACGTTTCCTGCCATGAAAGAGGGGCTTTATGCGATCAAATGGCCGGACGTGGAAACCGCGTTCAACCTGCTGTTCAGCCCTGCGCGTGGTTTATTCTTCTGGACTCCCTTTTTGGTCATGGCTGGTTTCGGTTACGTGTGGCTCTTCAAAACGTCTCCGAGCTTGTTTTGGCTCACCTACACCATGCCTGTCTTACAAATCTTGGTTATTTCCGGGCGGGTTTGGGACTGGCCAGCAGGGCCGACGTTGGGGCCACGTTTTCTCGCACCCATTCTTCCGCTGATGGCGCTTCCTTGTGCGTTCGGTATTCAGATGTTCCCGAAGCTTGGTTTCATATTGGGTTCTTATTCAATCCTCATCACGACGCTTGCCACTTTGACCAATGCCTGTCCCGACTTTGGTATGCATCCGAATCCATTGCTTGATTTGCATATTCCCCTGTTTTTGAAGGGTGAGTTTTCACCCAATCTGGGGATGGCGCTGGGGTTGACGCCTTACGCGTCGGTGGCGTTGTTTTACGCGATCCTAATTGGAGGAATATGGTGGACTTGGCGACGGTTGCTAAAGGATCAAAATTTCAACCCCGCCCCATTCACAAATGTTCGAGAACCTCGTGTGCTATCTTCGTATTTGGCGAGCGGGAAATCCCCACACCGGGCTTTCAGTTTGATCGAGCTATTGGTGACTGCGGCAGTGATCGGCATCTTGGCGGCACTCTTGATGCCGGCACTGAGTTCTGCTAGGCGAAAGGCGGACTCGGCCCGCTGCATTAGCAATCTTCGCCAACTGGGCATTGCCGCCCGACTTTACGCGGAGGAAAACGAGGGTCGCATGCCGCACGCGCGAAGTTTTCCTCAGTCTGAAACCAACGCTCCAAGCGGGTTGCCCGCGATTCAGCAAGTTTTCGCGCCACAAGTGCGTGGAGTTCGTGAGGTGTTCAAATGTCCGGCAGACAAGGGTGGTGTGTTCGAGCGGGACGGCTCCAGTTACGAATGGAACACTGCCGTCAATGGGCGTATTTTACATCGGATCGACCGTCCGGATGAAGAAAGCACTAAGACTTTCCTGCTCCGTGACCGCGAGGGCTGGCATCCTCGTGGGAGAAAGAATGCGGTCTTCGTTGATGGCCATGCCGGACCGGCAGATTTATGAGCGTTTGCTTCACAAAAACGCAGAAGTCTAGTTTAACCCCGAAATCGCGCACGCTACCAAGCGGGCACAGACGCACACTCAGCTGGTTCAAGTCGTGGCGCCCTGTGAACCTGGCCTTCACTTTGATTGAACTTCTGGTCGTTATTGCCATCATTGCTCTGCTCGCGGCTTTGTTGTTACCCGCTTTGGCCAGAGCGAGAGGAAAAGCCACTGGAATACAGTGTCTCAGCCAAATCAGGCAGTTCGGGTTGGCTTGGACGATGTATGCCGATGATCATAACGGCACGCTGGTGCCAAACAGGGGCGGCCGGGAGGTGGTCCCCGGCGAACAGTGGGTCCTGGGTTGGCTCAGTGCCGCGGGGCCGGACAACACGAATAAGTTATTTCTCAAACAAAGCCTTCTGGAGCCGTATCTGCAAACCCTCGCGTTATGGCGCTGCCCTGATGACGACAGCGAGGCTATCGTAGGCGGCCAGCAACTACCCCGAACGCGCAGTTTTTCTATGAACCATTTCCTTGGAGCGCCCTGGCCGAGTGAGGATTATACCGTCTATCGGAGCTTGGGTGCTATCATGGATCCCGACCCCTCTCGCATGTGGGTCTTTATGGACGAGAGACCCGAATGCATCAACGACGCAACGTTCGCCGTTTCGCTGAAGTTCGACCCGGCGCAACCCGCGACGTGGTCGTTCACAGATTTCCCCGGCGTTTACCACAACGGCGCTGCCAAACTCGGCTTTGCAGACGGGCACGTGGAGAGTAAGAAGTGGCTCGACGCGCGCACCCGGCCCAAGCTCCCGTACAGTGTGGTGCTTGTGAATCCCACTCCGACGCCGGGTAACGCAGATGCGCTCTGGCTGCAGCAGCGCAGCACGCGACGCGTGCCCACACAGGGACAGCCATGAAGCGGAAAGAGAGGCTTGACTCAGAGTCCGCCGGCCGAGGGCGACGACTGTTTGATATGCCGATGAGCGCTCAGCGCTCCCCATTCGCGGACCCACAGTGCTACCAGGAGCAGATTCCGGCAGACCAGCGCAGTCGTCTGGGCCAGCGTCAAGCCGGTTTCGTATTGTGGCGAGGGAAAGACCACAGGCGTGAGGAAGGCGGCAATCATGTACAACGCCCCTGCCGCTGTGCCCTGCTTCAATACGACCAGCGCGGCCAGCGGGGCAAGCCAAAGCATAAACTGGGTGCTCAGCACCGGTCCGAAGGTGACGAATGCCAGCACGGGGAGCCATGTCGCTTGAACCAACCCGCCAAGATTCGACGCCCCCTCCACACGCGACGCCAAGCAGGAGCGCCAGACCGAACACCCCACCAGAACGATCCAGATTACTTTACTTGCTACAGTCAAAGCGGACACCCCTGGCCCATGCACTTCGTAGAAGTTCGAGACCCGAACCCACTCCATCGACAAAAGACCGACCTTGGCCAGCAACCAGAGCACAGAGGCATAGAGCGATTCGACCTGCAGGCCGCGTCCTGTGTGAGCAAAGGCAAACTCCCACCATGGCATCCACAGGCCCACCACCGCGAGCGGAAAGAAACTCACATACAGACCTGTGAAAAATCGCTGGGCTCGCTCCTGGCGCCAGGCCAGGAACGCCAGCGTCGGGGTCATCAGAAGCGCGAAAACCTTCGTGCCGCCCGCGATACCGATCAACAAGCCGGCCACCAGCCATCGCGCGCGGTCTGCCATAACCAGCGCTATTGTCGTTGCAGCAGCCGCAAACACATCCAGCCGCTGGAAGAAGAGAAAATGTTGAAGCGCCCCAGCGGCACTGTACAGCGCGCAGGGCAACAGACTCGCCCATCCTGCGGCCAGTCGTGCTCCGGCAGCCAGCAAGAATCCTTTCAACGCGAGGTCGCAGGCAAACACTTCCACCGCAAACGCGATCCAAAAACCTTCCAGCCCACGACTGAGGCCAGGCAACAACAGCCACGCCAATGCATACGGCGGATAAGCAAAGGCTTGGTCACGATATGGGAGAGATCCTCCCCAGAGGCCTTCGATGGCGGTGTAGTAGAGGCGAACGTCGTCTTGAACAAACCAGGGCCGATGCCAAAGCCAGAAGGCTATGCTAAGGCCCAAGAGCCACCACCGGGCAAAACGAAGAGTCTTTTCCGAAGGAGGTGGCAAGCCACGCATGGGTTTTAGTTACCTTTCTCGGGACGGCCCGACAAGCAAGAACCTCTAATTGAATTCATGAACGTGCTCTCCACATCCTCTGGGTCCAGGCCGGTCGGAAAAATGAGGCAGAAAGGGCCGCGTTACGGAGCGTCGGCTACATTAGCGCGTTCGCATACTCCGATGAGGTGTGAAATTTGACGACCCCGCTTGCTGTTAATTCAACCCTGGCCAACCTGCTGCAACGATACGCCCAATTCTGCATCGTGGGCGGCTCGGGGGTGGCGGTGGACATGGGCATTATCTGGTTGTTGGCGTCTCCTTCCGTGATGGGGTGGAACCTCAGCTTGAGCAAAGTGATCGCGGCGGAAGTAGCGATTTTCAACAATTTTGTCTGGAACGATATTTGGACCTTTCGCCGTTCGGTGGCCGAAAGGGTCCGCTGGCGTGAGCGGCTCCTGCGTTTCTCGAAGTTTAATCTCATTTGCGTAGCGGGAATCGCTTTGAGTGTGGCGCTCTTGAATGTTCAAGTCTATTGGTTGCATCTGAACGTGTATCTCGCCAATCTCATCTCCGTCGTTCTTGTCAGCGTCTGGAATTTTTTTATGAATTTGCGATTCGGCTGGCACAAGAGCGCGGCTGAACTGCGCGCAAGGGCCGAGTCGGTTCAGCCCGCCCGCGCTATGTAGCGCCGGCCTCCACCCGTGAGTTCTCATGCATGGAAGCGCCTATTGCTGGGGCTGGTTCTTGTCAAATCGGTCTATTTGGGAGGGGTTCTTGTTTCTCTCGCGCTTTGGCCGGACATGGACATAAAGATGTTTCACTTGGTCATGAAGCAGTGGCCACGTGATGGCGGACCGGTATTTGCCAGTCATTTTGCCACGTACGACGGGGCGCATTATCTGTATTTGAGCGAGGTGGGGTATTTCAAAGACGACCCTTCGTGCGCGTTCTATCCCTTATGGCCGCTGGCAATTCGATGGTTGTCAGTTTTCAGCGGTGGTAGTCACTTGATCGCAGGAATGTTCTTGGCAAACATTTCTTCGCTCGCCGCTTGGGCAATCTTTCATAAGATTGTCGCAAGGCGCTTCGGAGAATCAGTGGCGTTGTGGGCGCTTGTGTTCTTGATCATTTTCCCCGGTTCGTTCTTCTACCAGTTCATCTACAGCGAGCCGCTGTTTTTCCTGTTGGTGATGCTGCTGTGGCTGGGCTTGGAGCGGAATCGGTTTGATCTGGCTTTGACGGGGGCGACTTTGCTCCCGTTGTCGAGGCCTGTCGGCATCTTCTGCCTGCTCCCGATTGGGTGGCATTTGCTCATGAAAAGACCGCCCGACTGGATGTATCGGTTCCGGTGGGTTAAATCGGAGCGGGAGGGTATTGCGTCGTGGGAAGGAAGTGCCACCGACCGGGCCGTCAACACGAATCGCAAGCACTTGGACTACGCGCTGTTGTCGGCACCACTGATAGGATGGGGAGCTTACTTTGCATTCATGTGGATCTCGACCGGCAACCCAATTGAGGGCTTCCAGGCGCAGCGGCATTGGGGTGCTCATTCGATCCGCAACCTTCTGGACGTCCCCAACTTTGTGATCAGTTTGCTCACTCCGACCCAGCTTCATCACTTTAGGGGTTCGTTTTTAGACCGGTGCTCATTCCTGCTGCTTGTTTACTGTCTACCACTGATCTGGCGATTGGGCAAAGACCTCGTGATATGGACTTATGTGTTGGGCATCCTCCCGGCTATGAGCGGCACGTTTACTTCGTTCACGCGTTTTGAGTCCACAGCATTTCCGGTCTTCATCGCTTTAGCGGTGTATTTTGTTGGAATTGGGAGGAGATGGCCGCTCGTTGTGTTCGTCGTCGTATCCACCGCGTTGCACGTGACTTTATTATGGCGGTTCGTGGATTCCCGCTGGGCGGGTTGAGCCGAGTATTACTATGACCTGCTTAACGGCGTCCTCTCGAATGCGACTTACGGCAAGCTATCGCTGCCTCAACTCTTTCTTCAATGGAGTTTCCCCCTCACCACGAACTCTCCCACGCGCTGCGATGGTGCGACCGCGCGGCGAGTTGGACGGGGTGGGGTGGCTGGTATGTCACGCCGAAGCACGACACCGGCAGAAGATCGGGTGAAGGAATGTTGGAAGGCTCTTATCGTAAACACGCTTTAGTAACGCGACGCTGGAGTGAAACGGAACAAAATTTATTTGGTGCTTTTTGCGTTGCTCTTCTTTTGTATGACGTACGCGCATCAAAAGAAGTTCGACAGTCCTACCCCATTCTCGAGGCTCGACCTGTCGCGCGCGTTGTCAGTCCATGGCAGTGTCAATATCGACGACTATCACACAAACACGCCGGACAAGGCACTGTTCGACGACCATTATCTACAGCGACAAGGCGCCTGCCGCTGTCGCACTGGCCCTAATTCCATTCGCGTTCGCGGCCATGGTTCTGTCGTTGCCAGCGTCGATCTGGATTTAGACTCCGGGTGGCTGTTCTCGGGTCGCACGTGGGACTGGCCGGCCGGACCGACCCTTGGCCCGCGCCTCTTATCGCCCATGATCCCGCTCCTGGCCCTGCCCTGCGCGTTGGGATTGCAGAGTTTTCCAAGAATCGGAATGCCCCTTGCTGCGTATTCGATCTTAATTACGACGGTGGCGACATTGACTGACGCTTCCCCACCTTTTAACAACCACCCGAATCCGCTGTTTGATTTGCACATCCCGTCTTTTCTGAAAGCGGAATTTTCACCGAATCTGGGGATGGTGCTGGGTTTGTCACCTTACGTTTCTATCGCGCCGTATTGCGGGTGATTACCGGAGCCACGTGGTGGTTATGGCGGAATCTGGCGAAGGCAGGAGAGAAAACTGGATTGAAGGGCTGCGAGACAGTTCGGAATGCCCAAACGCGAAACGTATGATCGAGCTCAAGTGTTGCCGGTGAAAAACGGAGTATGGCGGTCGAGAAGCAAAAACCGTTGGTAGAGATAGAGGCCCGCCACGTAGAAGATCAACGTGTGGCGACAAAGTCCCCGACTTTCATTTGGCGTTACGTATCAATTGCCGGCTCTCTGTTGCTGCGGGCGAGCGTGCTGGATTTTGAAAGCGGAGATTACAACTCTTTTTTGAGCAAGTGGTATGATTATTTGGTTGAGCACGGGCGCTGGCATGGGCTCGGTTCGAGAGAACCTGCTGCAACATACCCTCCACTTTACCTCTATCTAATTTCCCTGAGCACATTGCTGCCGTTGCCAAAACTGTACGCGATCAAGCTCATTTCCGTGCTGGGGGATTATGTTGCGGCCCTGTATGTCTGGCGTCTGGCCAAAAGGAAGTCTCCGGCAGGATGGTCGGCCTGGCTCGGCGTGACAGCCTTCTTATTTCTGCCAACGGTGGTCATGAACGGCGCTCTTTGGGGCCAGTGCGATGTGCTTTACACCACCGGTTTTCTGGCCTCCCTTTACTACCTGATCGAGAGACGCCCCCAGGCGGCTCTCGTCGCCTTCGGCTTTTCCTCTGCGCTCAAGCCGCAAGCCATCTTTTGGTGCCCGTTGCTGGCGGGACTGTTTGTCGCCAGGCGCCTGTCGTGGAAGTGCATCTGGGTTTCGCCAGCCGTGTATGTCGCTTGCGGCATGCCTGCCATACTGGCGGGCAAGCCTGCGCTGGATGCGTTGTGGTATGGGGGCAGCTTAAACCTGACGCCCGGTTTAACTCTTGGAGCACCCAATTGGTATCAGTGGGTGTTCGAGCAGCACCCGGAAATATTCTGGTTGCCGGGGGTAGTGCTGACACTCGTTGCGACTGCTTTTTTCATTCTATGGATTGAACAGAACACATGTGAGTATTCATCCAGAGACCGGTGGCTGGTATCGCTGGCGTTGCTATCGGTCCTTTTTCCCCCTTTTCTCTTGCCGGGCATGCATGAGCGGTATTTCTTTCCAGCAGATGTTTTGTCTGTGGTGTATGCGGTGTTTGTGCCAGGAGGATACTGGGCTGCGATCATGGTGCAATTTGCCTCGGCTTTTACCTATTTGCCATACTTGTTTGAACAGGAGCCTGTGCCCCGAAGCCTCTTGTCCCTCGCAATGTTGGCCGCTGTCGGCTGGGTAACGAGGTGCCTCGTGTTATCGAGGCCATATAATGCAGAACGATGAACCGTCATGAGCAACCAGCCAAAAGTTTCCGTAGTGATGGCGAATTGGAATAACGCGCGATTTCTCCATGACCCAATAGAGAGTGTGGTTCGGCAGACCTTCAGCGAGTGGGAAGTGATCATCGTGGATACCGGTTCAACCGACGTCTCGCGGGCCATTCTGGAGCGCGGGGCGGCGGCTGACCAGCGGATCCAAATCATTTTGGTTCCGCACCGGCTGAATTGTCCGGCGGCTCCCAACATCGGACTGATCGAGGCGAAAGACGAGTTCGCGGCCCGAATCGAGAGTGACGACCTCTGGCAACCGGCGCGGCTCGAACGGCAAGTCGTGTTTCTCTTGCGTCATATTAACTTCTACGGCGCGGGTTGAACGATTCGTCGCGTTGCCAATCGCCACAATCCCCATGTTCGACGAAAAGCGCAATTCCCCGAGGCCATTGCCGGTATGATTTTGAAATCGCCAACCCCAACAAAGCATCCACAGGTCGGAGGCAGGAACGTGGGGTTGGAGAGGGCCGCGTTTGACAATTTTGCTAACGAATATAGAAGCCTCCACGCCGCCAATATTAAGATTTCCGGTGAGTCGCCAGAGTTCTTCGCCGAATACAAAATCAGAGACGTTGCAGCGCTCACCGCCAGCGCCGCGGAGAAGGTGTCAAGGATTCTCGACTTCGGCTCGGGGATTGGCGCGTCAGTGCCCTACTTCAGGGAGTACTTCCGGGAAGCTCGGCTGACGTGCGTGGACGTATCGGAAATGAGTCTCAAGATCGCCGAGTTGCGCTTTCCGGGCGAGGCCACATTGCAACTTTTTGATGGCAGGACGCTTCCTTTTTTAGACCGAAGCTTCGATTTGGTTTTCGCGGCCTGTGTCTTCCACCACATAGATCACACTCAACATGTCAGTCTTCTGCGGGAACTGCGCAGGGTACTTAGGCTTGGAGGCCGTCTGGTTATCTTCGAGCACAACCCTCTAAATCCGCTGACCGTTCACGCTGTTAACACTTGTCCATTCGATGAAAACGCGAAACTCATCACGGCCCGAGTCATGCGCGCCCGCTTCAAGGCGGCTGGTTTCCCCAATGCGAGAGTTACCTATCGCATATTCTTTCCGCACTTTCTGAAAAAACTGCGGTCGCTGGATGCATATCTAACCTGCCTGCCTCTGGGCGCCCAGTATTTCATTACCGCAAAGAAGTAGAGTAGGCGAAGTGGAAGTTGGAGGCTTGAACTGACCGCAGTTGTCAGTGCCGATCTGTCCACTTCACCGCGCCAACGGCAAACCGTCCGTTGCTCAGGCTCGCGCCGGTCGCGCGCCGGCGGTTCGTCCGTTCGTTGCCGCGTTCAAAGGCAACGAAACCTCGGTTTCGTTATGACAGAGTGGGCTGTTTTCGAGGAAGGAGCTACCGGCTGATTATCACAAAAAGGCAACGCGCTGGGATTCGTTGCTTCTACATGTTTTGGGGATTATTTCTTCGCTTTCTGGAACGGATTGTAACCAAGATACTTCACGATTCGGGCATGGTGTGGAGTCGTCGGTAACACCTTGTCGCATTCCCAACGACTCAAGGACACCGTGCTAACCCGCAATCTGCGAGCCGCTTCCGGCTGGAAGATTCCTAACTGAAGCCTACGTCGCCGGAGATGCCCGCCGATGGTGGTCGGTTCCTTGGGGACGAGAATGCCACGGTTGTGAGAGGGCAAATAGTCTGCCCGTGACACGCTCACAACCCTTTCACAACAAGGCAACGTCGCGCACGCCCGACGGCAGGATGCCGGGCGAATCGCGCTGTTCGCCTCGTGAAATTCAAAATTACTTGAATCGTGTCTCCGGCCCGTTGCTGGACCGGATAGACATTCATGTCGAAGTGCCAGCGGTGAAATTCCGCGAAATTGCCTCGGAACGGACCGGGGAAACTTCCGCGCAAATCCGCGAGCGTGTTGTCGCCGCGCGCCATCGTCAGCAGGAGCGTTTCAAAGGCAAAGCGCGCGTCACCTGCAACGCGCGGATGGGAACGCGCGAACTGAAGGCTTACTGCGCGCTGGACGAAGCGACGATGGAACTGCTGAAGATGGCAATGGCGGAATTGAAGTTGAGCGCCCGCGCTTACGACCGGATTCTAAAGGTGGCACGCACGATTGCCGATTTAGCCGGCTCGGAGCCCATCACCTCCGAACACATTTCCGAGGCGATCCAGTATCGCTCGCTCGACCGGCAGTTGTGGGCGTGAAAGGGCGCGGATGGATTGCAGCTGGTGAACAGAGCGGGAAAGGAGGGATTGGCGAGACATTGTCGACTAAGGACGACCGACGGCTCCCTGTATCGATTGATCGGTAGGTAGTGGAGGGAACGTAAGGCCCACCACCAGATAGAGCGGGATGGCAGTCAACAGCAGCAGGTTTATCCCCCACGTCACCGAAAAACCGATGCTCAGCACGGGTGCCAGCACCGAGAAGATGCCGTTGATGCCCCAGGCCCAGGGAACAAACCGGGCGTCACCGCCTGCTTTCAGTCTATCCAGCGCTGTCGGCACGAACGTTCCCATCAGCAGCCCCAGTGGCATCACTAAACCGGCTACGATCATCGCTCGCGCCATGAAAGGCAAAGCCACCCATGACACGAGTTTGGGCAGGATAAAGCGGTGTTCCAGCAGCAGAACCCCAGCCAAGGCGAAGCTGACCATTCCCGCTCCCCGCAAGGTCCGCACTATGGGCGCCGAAAAAAGCGACCCCAATCCAGTGGACAGCAGCAGAACCGCCAGCACCACCGAAAGCGCGTAGTTCGGATGTCCCAAAAAGAGGCTGAACTTTTGGAATAATGCGATTTCAATCGCAAGGTACCCGAGGGCGGTGCCAGCAAAGGCAACCGCGTACCGCCAGCGGCGGGAGCCTTCGCCCGGGGCTGCACCCATGAGGCGCAACGGCACCCAGACGCAGATAATCGCCGCCAGTCCGACGAGAAAAAAGAGTATGGTCAGACTGATTTCCATGGCCGGAACCGTAGTGCGGATCAGTTGGTCTTGCGGCCAAAGGTGCCGCCAGAAGGAGTATCGGAAAAAAAACGGGCAATTGTCGGTCACCGGGGTGACATTGAACGGGCAAATCGCGTAATAGGCCTGTTCCTGCGCCGCCTCGTCCAGGGCCAGGAAGCTTTGATAGAAGTTTTTTTGGGCCGGGTTGAGGTGCGGAGCGGCGCTCACTTTCAGGAATTTGTTGGTGGCTGCCCACGAACTGAGGCGTTGTTCCTCCAGTTCGGTGAACGGTTTCTTCTTAACCAGCAAGGCGGTGAAATTACCCTCGTTGGCGGTGAGCATGATGATGTGGTGGGCGGGCCGAGTTGCGCCCGCACGGCGCAGCGCGGCCACTGCGGTGGTCAGGCCGCGCAACATCTCGCGAGGCGGAATGTACTCCAGCCGCATCATGTTGAGCACGCCCTGATCGGTGAGGCGCGAAAGATAAAGATCGAACGCCTCCGCCGTGTAGAGATAATTTTCGGAAAACACGTTGGCCGCGCCCGGCGTGCCGCTATAGGAATCGACGCCGGACAATTGCAGCACGTCGAATTGGCGCGGAGTGGTCGCCAGATAATGACGACCCTCGGCTTGTACGAGGTGGACCCGGGGATCGGCCACGCAGGCCCTGAAGTAATCCCGATACGTCTCCGTCAGTATTTTTACCGTGGCCGCATTGATTTCCACTGCGGTGATTTCCGGCGCCTCGAAATAAAGCGCCGTGAGAATGTCGAAGCCGCCGCCCACGCCAATCGTCGCCACCCGCGGGTGCCTGACGCAAGTGGCCTCGTAAGCCGCCGCGTAAATGGTTTGATCGATGCCGGCGAGCGATTTCGGATCGCCGTCGTACTCCACTGCAAAGGTGAAGGCAAAATTATTTTGAGTGATGATCCGTTTGAACCGTTTGAGAAAGGCAGGATTATCTCCGATCAGGACTGGATACGGGATGTGCTCAGGATCCGGTGGAGGAATCCGCGACACTTCAATTCGGGCGACGGGGTCCCAGGCTATATGTTCGAGGAAATAGCCGCTTCCGGGCTGCTGCGTGGCCGCCAGAATTGAACCGTCGCGATGGCGCATTTCAAAAAACCACCTCTGAAACAGACTCGCTGTCACAATCAGCAACGCTGCAAACGCCAGCAATCCTCGCACTGGCCATCGCCGCGGTGGCAGCAGAAAAACGGCGACGACCCACTGCAGTAGGCAGGCCGCCAACAGGCTCGTTTCCACGCCCAGGAAGGTAATCGCCGGCACAACAGCAAGTGCGCCGCAGGCGGAGCCGAGGAGATCGGAACAATAAATCCGTCTGGCCGGCAAACCCGGCGCCGAAAGCAACATACCCAGAATGAAACCACTGAAGGCAAACGGCACGGCATAAAGCAATGCGAACGGCATGAGGCCAAAAAAGGACGAAACGAATTCTCCGCGCGAGGCGAACTTCTGGTGCCCGACGCCGGCGTGACAAAACAGCAGCGTCACCCCGATTGTGGAAATTACAAAGAGCGACGCCCAGAGACTGACGGCTTCGTTGAATTGCTCCAGGAGGCGCGGAAGCCAGCGGCTCAGCAGGGTGCCGGAGAAGGCGAAGCCCAACATGGTTAGCGAGATGACGAGGAAGGCGTAGTTATTCAACAGCTTGGCAGACACGATCCGGTGGACCAGGATTTGTAGCGCCAGCGTGATCAAGGCGGTGGCAAACGCCAGAACATTTGCCCGTGAAATCGAGGTGGGAGCCGAAATTTTCAACGCGCGGAGGATTCGGCAACAGCGTTCCTTTTTCAAGGGCAGAAAACGCCGCGCGCCAGATAGCGAGACATCCGGCGGGTCCGCGTTGGTTACTCAAAGCGCCGGCGCGGAATACGGCAACCCATGCGCTTCCGCGACCGCTTTACAAGTCAGCTTCCCGTTCATCACGTTGATGCCTCCGGCCAAAGCAGGCATTCGATGACAGGCTTCCGCCAGTCCGTGGTCGGCGAGCAGTTCTATGTAGCGATAAGTGACGTTAGTCAACGCCTGTGTGGCGGTCCGCCCGTAAGCCGCGGGCATGTTCGCCACGCAGTAGTGAATGACGCCTTCCTCGACGAACACCGGATCGTGGTGCGTCGTGGGTCGCGACGTTTCCGCGCAACCACCCTGGTCGATGGCGATATCCACCAGCACGCTGCCGGGTCGCATCCGCCGAAGCATCTCGCGGCGAATGAGGCGGGGCGCTTTGGCGCCCGGCACCAGCACCGCGCCGATCAACAGGTCAACCGCGGGCAACAGTTCCATCAAATGCGCTTCGTTCGAGTAAAGCGTGTGCGCCGTGTGGAGGGTGATATCGAGAAAACGCATCCGTTCCAGGTCCACTTCCAGAATCGTGACATCCGCGCCCAGACCGGTGGCCATGCGGGCCGCGTTGACGCCGGCCGCGCCGCCGCCGAGCACAACGATCCGCCCCGGCAGAACGCCCGGCACACCGCCGAGCAACACGCCGCTGCCGCCGAAATGTTTCGCCAGAAAATAGCCGCCGACAAGAATCGACATGCGCCCGGCGATTTCGCTCATCGGCTCGAGCAACGGAAGGCGGCGATTCACCTCGATGGTTTCATAGGCAAGGCCAGTCACACCGGATTTTGCCAGAGCTTCGGTCAGCGCCCGATTCGCCGCCAGGTGCAGATAGGTAAAGAGCAGTTGGCCGGGACGCAACAACGGACATTCGGACGGCTGCGGTTCCTTGACTTTGACAATCAGGTCGGCTTGCTCAAACGTTGCGGCGTGATCGTCCACGAGTTTCGCGCCGGCCTGCTCGTAGTCGCCGTCCGGGTAGCCGGCGGCGACGCCTGCGCCGCGCTCGACAACCACCTGGTGCCCGCGCTTGATAAGTTGATAGGCGGCGGACGGGAGCAGCGCGACACGATACTCCTGGTCTTTGATTTCCTTGGGAATGCCTACGATCATGGCGCGCGTTGGACGAGAGTTGGGGCCACCTTTCGCTTTTGTGCATGCATTGGGACCGTGAGCCCCCTCACCCGCCCTTCGGCACCCTCTCCCCCTCGGAGGGGGAGAGGGACGGGGTGAGAGGGCGGTTCATGGAGAGCCACCTTTCGCTTTTGCGCACGCGTTGGCATCAGACCCAATCCAGCGTTTCGGACCGCCGTGGCGAAAGTTTGCGGAGCAGCTCTTCACACTGCTGAAGCATTCGGCGAAGCCCGCGGTCGTGCGGATTGATTTTGAGCGCGGCGCGGAACGACTGGCAGGCGTCTGCCAACTCGCCGACGTGCAACTGGCATAGCCCCATTCCCTGCCACGCGCCGAAATGGTGGGGATTCAGGGCGACGACCCGTTTGCAGTCGGCGATGGACTCTTCGTATTGTCCCCTCTGCCAGTAAAGAACTGCGCGCCGGTTCCAGCCCTCGGCGAAGTTCGGATATTTCGCGATGATTTGATTCAAAATGGCGAGAGCTTCGGGAAACTTTTGCCGTTCCATCGCGACGTTGGCGGATTGGGCGAGGCGAAAAGCTTCCTGGCCCGCCGCGTGGAACCAGAGGTTCCAGAGTGAGTCGGCTGCGATTTCACGGACCGAC
>Ga0066710_100000395_pt1 | contig 25675 bp, 21 predicted proteins | sample GraSoiAngelo_159_FD_79666 | JGI IMG/M metagenome (GOLD analysis project Ga0066710, IMG submission 79666) | Grasslands soil microbial communities from the Angelo Coastal Reserve, California, USA - 14_1009_16_40cm | ecosystem: Environmental > Terrestrial > Soil > Grasslands | place: USA... | reverse complement strand
TCGAACTTCTTCTTGATGGCCGCGGCTTCGTCCTTGTTGACGCCTTCCTTGACCGTCTTGGGAGCGCCATCGACCAGGTCCTTGGCTTCTTTCAGGCCTAGGCTCGTAACTTCCCGGACTGCCTTGATGACGTTGATCTTGTTGCCGCCAACCTCCGTGAGCACGACCGAGAATTCCGTCTTCTCTTCCACCGGGGCTGCGCCGCCTGCCGCTCCGCCACCGCCTGCTGCTACAACCGTGGCCGCAGCCGCAGAGACGCCGAAGGCTTCTTCCATCTTCTTCACCAGGTCAGACGCTTCCAGCAGCGTCAGCCCCTTGATTTCCTCCAGGATCGTATCGACTTTCGACATGACTCTTTGTTCTCCTCTCAAATCTAAGTATTGAACTTACTGGGCCACCTCGGGAGCAGGTGCTGCGCTGCCTCCGCCGGACCCAAACTTGTTGGCCTTGATGGCTTCACTGACGGTCACCGCCACATTGCGCGGCAATGCGTTCAGCGTCATAGCGATGCGCCGCGCAGGCGCGTTCAGAAGAAACATGATCTTGCTGATCAGCTCATCCTTCGACGGCAGATTCGCGAGCCGCTTGATCTCCTCGATGGAAATAACGCGCCCTTCCACCATGCCAGACTTGAACTGAAACGCGGGAACGTCCTTGGCAATCTTGGTAATCGCTTTCGCAAGAGCCACGGGGTCTGTCTCGGTGTAGGCAATCGAATTCGTGCCGCTCAGGTTCTTGAGCAGGTTCTCTATGGGCGTGCCGGCGCCCGCTCGCTCCGCGAGGGTATTCTTCACGACCTTGTACTTGCCGCCAGCAGCCTGCACGGCGCGGCGGAGTTTGGTGTCCTCCTCCACAGTGATGCCCTGAAACGTCGTGAGGATGACGGTCGAGACTCTGGCAAGTTCAGTTTTCAGTTTGTCGAGGTCCTGCTGTTTTTCGCTGCGCTTCTTCATAAATTCGCTCCGCTACGCTTTGTCGCCCATCAGGCCGCTGTTGCCAGCGCTTCTGCTTCCGCCAGGTCGATAGTGATGCCTGGACCCATGGTCGAGGTCAGTGTGATCTTCTTGAGATACTTGCCCTTGGCCGCCGCTGGCTTCGCCTTCACGACGGCTTCGATCACGGCGTGAGCATTTTCCACCAGCTTTGGCGCGTCAAATTGAATCTTGCCGATCGCACAGTGGACAATGCCCGCCTTGTCAACGCGGAATTCCACTTTGCCGGCCTTGACTTCCTTGATGGCTTTGGCCACTTCAAAAGTGACCGTACCCGTCTTCGGATTGGGCATTAGCCCTCGCGGGCCGAGCACTTTGCCGAGCTTTCCGGCGGAGCGCATCATGTCTGGCGTGGCGATCACTGCGTCGAAATCGGTCCAGCCCCCCATGATTTTCTGGACGACGTCCTCGCCGCCCACGAAATCCCCACCCGCCTCCTGTGCTTCGCGCACTTTTTCACCGCCTGCGATCACCAGCACGCGCACCGTCTTGCCGAGCCCATTGGGCAGGCCCACGGTGCCGCGAACCACCTGGTCGGAGTGCTTGGGATCAACGCCTAGATTGATCGCCAGCTCTACGGTCTCGTTAAACTTGGTGTGATGTACTTTTTTCAAGAGTTCGGCAGCCTCGCCGAGCTTGTACGGCCTCGCTTCCACCTTCTTGCGTGCGTTCTCTACTTGCTTTCCAGACTTCTTTGCCATTTCTACCCCTAGGATCTCTTGAGGCCTGAACCTCTAGGCTTCCACGACTTCCAGCCCCATGTTGCGCGCCGTGCCCATTACGGTGCGCACCGCGGAGTCCAGATTGGTGGTGTTGAGATCGACAAGCTTAATCTTCGCAATTTCCTCAACCTGCTTTTTCGTGACCTTGCCAACCTTGTTGCGGTTTGGTTCGGCGGAGCCTTTGGCAATGTTTGCCGCGCGTTTCAGCAGCACCGATGCCGGCGGCGTCTTCAGGATGAAGCTGAATGTGCGGTCGCTGTAGACCGTCACCAGCACGGGGAAAATCATCCCGTCCGGTTCCTTCGCCGTCTTGGCGTTGAACTGTTTGCAAAAATCCATGATGTTCAAGCCGTGCGGACCGAGCGCCGTGCCGACTGGCGGCGCCGGAGTGGCTTTGCCCGCGGGCAACTGCAGCTTGATGGTGGTCTGAATCTTTTTCGCCATGTTCCTGCCTCAAATCCTATTCTGCGACTCTGAAGCTCAGCCCTTTAGGGCGGGGGATTTTCCTCTCCTGCCTAACCCAATTTCTCGACGCTTGCGAAATCCAGTTCCACGGGAGTCGAGCGTCCAAAAATCGTTACCGAGACTTTCAAGCGGCTGTGGTCGTTGTCGATCTCCTCGACGCTGCCGTTAAAATTCGCAAACGGGCCGTCCACGATGCGCACTTGTTCATTGCGCTCGAAGACCACTTTTGGCTTCGGGCGGTCCGCTGGAACGTGCACGCGGTTGATGATGGCGTCCACTTCCGCTTCGCTCAGCGGCGAAGGCGACGTCGCTGACCCGACGAAACCGGTTACGCGCGGCGTCGAACGCACGATATGCCAGGTGTTTTCGTCCAGGTCCATTTCCACCAGCACGTAGCCGGGATAGGACATGCGCGAAGAAACCACTTTCTTGCCACCTCGCATTTCGACCACTTCCTCCACGGGAATCATCACACGGCCAATCTTGTCCTGAAGGTTAAACGCGGCCACGCGGCTCTCCAGGCTTTCTTTGACTTTCCTTTCAAAACCCGAGTAGGTATGGATGATGTACCACTGCATTGCCATCGATCTTTATTCCCCTTCAAACGCCAAACTTCTTGAAAATGTACTGCACGCCGCGCTGCACACCCATATCCACCAGCCAGAGAAAAACTCCGAAGAAGGCCACCGTAGCCACCACAATCCAGGTTGTAGCCACCACATCTTCTCGGCTCGGCCAAGTCACCTGCTTCATCTCCACGCGAACGTCGTGCAGGAACTCCCGCATGTTCGAGATCGTACCGGTAACTTTGCCCCCCAACTCGGAGCCCATTCCGCCTTGCGATTCTCCGTTCTTCACTTTGACCGCCTGCGTGGCCATGGTTCCTCGCTCAATCTCTCCCAGCAGAGAAAATCTCTGCCGCCTTCCGCGTCCCGACTCTGTCGGAACACTCAACTCTGGCAGGGGAGGAGGGATTCGAACCCCCATACCCGGTTTTGGAGACCGGAGTCCTAACCGTTGGACGACTCCCCTAAATTCAAAACCGGCCTATCCCCCAGCCCTGCAAATGCAAAACTACTTCACTTCCTTGTGCGCCGTCTGCCGGCGGCAGGTGTTGCAGAATTTCTTCGTTTCCAGCCGCTCGCTATGTTTCTTCTTGTTTTTCGTCGTCGTGTAGTTGCGGTTCTTGCACTCGCCGCACTGCAACGTAATCGTCTCGCGCATGGCTTATTCCTTTCGCGCTCTGCGCGCTACTCCGAGATCTCCGTGACCGCGCCGGCGCCGACGGTGTGCCCGCCTTCGCGAATCGCGAACCGCAAGCCCTTCTCCAAGGCCACCGGCGTGATCAGGCTCACTTCGCAGCTCACGTTGTCTCCCGGCATCACCATCTCCACCCCCTGCGGCAGCTTCACATCCCCCGTCACGTCCGTCGTCCGAAAATAAAACTGCGGCCGGTACCCCGTGAAAAACGGCGTGTGCCGCCCCCCCTCTTCCTTCGTCAACACGTACGCTTCCGCCTTGAACTTCGTGTGCGGCGTGATACTCCCCGGCTTGCACACCACCTGCCCCCGCTCCACGTCATCCTTCTCCGTCCCGCGCAGCAGCAAGCCTACGTTGTCTCCCGCCAAGCCTTCATCCAACAACTTCCGGAACATCTCCACACCCGTCACCACTTTCTTCTGCGTCGCGCGGAAGCCCACGATCTCCACTTCCTCGCTCACCTTCACCTTCCCCCGCTCGATCCTCCCCGTCACTACCGTGCCGCGCCCCGAGATCGAAAAAATATCTTCAATCGGCATGGCAAACGGCTTGTCCACGTCCCGCACCGGCAGCGGCACGTTCTTGTCCACCGCGTCCATCAACTCCTCGATGGTCTTCTCCCACTTGGCGTCCCCGTTCAACGCCTGCAGCGCCGAGCCCTTGATCACCGGTATCTTGTCCCCTGGAAATTGATAGCTCTTCAGCAGCTCGCGCACTTCCAACTCCACGAGTTCGAGTAATTCCGGATCCTCCACCATGTCGCACTTGTTCAAAAACACCACAATCGCCGGCACCCCTACCTGCCGCGCCAACAAAATGTGCTCGCGCGTCTGCGGCATCGGCCCATCCGTCGCCGCCACCACCAGAATCGCACCGTCCATCTGCGCCGCACCGGTAATCATGTTCTTGATGTAGTCCGCGTGCCCCGGACAGTCCATGTGCGCGTAGTGCCGGTTGGCCGTCTCGTACTCCACGTGCGACACCGCAATGGTGATGCCCCGCTCGCGCTCTTCCGGCGCGTTGTCAATCGAATCAAACGCCCGGAACTGCACCTTCGGGTTATGCTTCGAGAGCACCTTGGTAATCGCCGCCGTCAGCGTGGTCTTGCCATGGTCGATGTGCCCGATCGTCCCGATGTTCACGTGCGGCTTGCTGCGCTCAAATTTCTCCTTCGCCATCCTTTTTTCTCCTCCTAATGTCAGTTGGTTCCGTAGCGCTCAACCTCGTTCTCGTCTTCGAAGCGCCTGATCTTCGCATTCTGCCTTCTCATTTGGGGCGCGAGAGGGCCGATTTCCTCATATCCAAACGCCAAGCGAGTCCACTAGTTTAGAGCACTGCAGTTCGCCGATATGCCTAATGAACTCCATAGAGATCGCCGACTACTTGACTGCCTTGCCGGTGGCCTTTTCAATCACTTCCTGAGCGATCGAGCTAGGCACTTCGGCATAATGAGAAAAATGCATCGTGAAGGTGGCGCGGCCCTGCGTGCGGCTGCGCAGATCCGTCGCGTAGCCGAACATCTGCGACAGCGGCACCTCCACTCGAATGACGTTGCTCCCGGCGCGGTTTTCCGTACCCTGAATCGCCGAACGCCGCGAGTTCAGGTCACCAAAGACTTGCTGCATGTATTCTTCGGGCGTGACCACTTCCACCTTCATGATCGGCTCGAGAAGAACCGGTGAAGCCTTGTGGCAGGCCTCTTTAAAGGCCATCGACCCGGCGATTTTGAACGCCATTTCCGAACTGTCCACATCGTGGTAGCTGCCATCCACCAGAATCGCGGCGACGTCCACCATCGTGAAGCCCGCGAGGATACCGTTGTCCAGGGCTTCGCGAATGCCCGCCTCGATTGGTGGAATGAATTCCCGCGGAATCGCTCCCCCGACGATTTTGTCGATGAAGAGGAAGCGGTGCTCCTTGTCGAACTTCCATTTTCCCGCGGGACCGCCAACAATCTGTTTCGCCAAAGCGTCCAGATCATCCGTGGACATTTCTTTCATGTTCTCGTGGCTGGAGCTCGGGATGGGATGTAATTCAATCTTGCAGTGGCCGTACTGGCCGCGGCCGCCGGTCTGCTTGATGTATTTGCCTTCGGCGACGGCCTTCTTGCGAATCGTTTCGCGGTAGGCCACCTGCGGACGGCCCACATTCGCCTGGACGTTGTATTCGCGCAGCATGCGGTCCACGATGATTTCCAGGTGCAATTCGCCCATACCGGAGATCAGTGTCTGCCCGGTATCCGGTTCGGTGGAGACGCGGAAGGTCGGATCTTCCTGCGCCAGGCGTTGCATGGCCACGCCCAGCTTGTCTTGGTCCGCCTTGGTCTTTGGCTCGATGGCCACGGAAATGACCGGGGTTGGAAATTCGATGGATTCCAAGATGATTTGCTTGTTCTCGTCGCAGAGCGTGTCTCCGGTATTCACGTTTTTCAAGCCGACGCAGGCGCAGATGTCGCCGGCATACACCTCTTCGATTTCCTCGCGCTTGTTGGCGTGCATCTGTAGCAGGCGGCTGATGCGCTCGCGCGAACCCTTCGCGGAGTTGTAGACGTAGCTTCCGGATTTCAGCACGCCGGAGTAGACGCGGATATAGGTCAGGTGGCCCACGAACGGGTCAGACATAATTTTGAAAGCCAGCGCGGCGAAGGGCTGATCGTCACGCGCGCGGCGCAGCTCGAGTTCGCCGGTCTGCGGATTCGTGCCCTCGACCGGTGGAACATCCACAGGAGAAGGCAGATAATCGACAACCGCATCGAGCAACGGTTGAATGCCTTTGTTCTTGAACGCGGAACCCGCTAGCACCGGCACGATTTTCAGCGCCAGCGTCGATTTGCGGATGGACTTGCGCATCTCTTCGAGCGAGAGTGTGCCCTCGGTCAGATACTTGTCGATGACTTCATCGTCGTGTTCGGCGATGTATTCGATCACCTTGTTGCGGTGCTCGTCATAGAACTTCTTGTCGATCGCCGAGATCTTGAGGGCGGCAGCAACGTCCGGACGGGAATCCACGAACGCCTTGTCCCACAGCTTTTCGACGGCAAACGTCTCGTATTTCGCGCCGAGCGTTTCTTCCAGCCAGACAATGACCTTTTCTTCAAGGAAATCGATGATGCCAATGAAATTGTCTTCGCGGCCGAGCGGAAACTGAATGGGCACGGGATGGGCCCCCAAGCGCTGGCGGATGGTGCGGATCACGTGGTCAAAATCCGCGCCCATCTTGTCCATCTTATTTACAAATGCCAAACGCGGCACGCGATACTTGTCCGCCTGCCGCCACACCGTTTCCGACTGCGGCTGCACACCCGCCACGGAGTCAAAAATGGCCACCGTGCCGTCCAGCACGCGCAGCGAGCGCTCCACTTCCACGGTGAAATCCACGTGGCCTGGCGTATCAATAATATTGACGCGGTATTTTTTGCCGAATCTGTCCCAAGCCGCTGTCGTCGCCGCGCTGGTAATGGTGATCCCGCGTTCGCGCTCCTGCTCCATCCAGTCCATGGTGGCCGTGCCTTCGTCCACCGAACCGATCTTGTAGGTCACACCCGTGTAAAACAGGATGCGCTCGGTCGACGTCGTCTTTCCGGCGTCAATGTGCGCCATGATCCCGATGTTGCGGGTGTCTTCGAGTTTGAACACTCGTCCCATGGTCCCGGAAGCGGCCTTCTTATCTCCTGTACGAGTTGCAACTGCTTCGCTCACGATTCCTCACCAATCCCTTACCACCGGTAATGCGCGAATGCCTTGTTGGCTTCCGCCATGCGGTGCACGTCTTCTTTCTTCTTGATCGCGCCGCCGCGCGCATTGGCGGCGTCGATCAGTTCATCCGCGAGTTTGTCAATCATGGTCTTCCCCGCGCGCTCCCGCGAATACTGCAGCAGCCAGCGAATCGCCAGCGACTGCCGCCGGAACGGATTCACTTCCACCGGAACCTGGTAGTTCGCGCCGCCCACGCGCCTCGTCTTCACTTCCAGTACCGGCTTCACGTTTTCCACGGCTTTCTTGAAAATCTTCAGCGCGTCGTCGTTGGTCTTCTTCGCAACCTGATCCATCGCACCGTAAAACACCCGCTGCGCCGTGCTCTTCTTCCCTTCCCACATCATCGAGCAGATAAACTTTTCCACGAGATCATTGTCGTAGACCGGATCGGTCGCCTGGGTCCGCCGTAGAACAAGTCCTTTGCGTGGCATCGTTCTCTATCTCTCCTTCAAATCCTCAAGAAGCCTTACTTCGCCTGCGCGGCCTTGGGCCGCTTCGCCCCGTACTTGGACCGCCCCTGCTTGCGGTTCTCGACTCCGGCCGCGTCCAGCGTTCCACGAACAATGTGATACCGCACCCCCGGCAGATCCTTCACGCGGCCCCCTCGCACCAGCACAATCGAGTGCTCTTGCAGGTTGTGGCCGATGCCCGGAATATACGTCGTCACTTCGATCGCGTTCGTCAGCCGCACGCGCGCCACTTTCCGCAACGCGGAGTTCGGTTTCTTCGGCGTCTGCGTGTACACGCGAATGCATACGCCGCGCTTCTCCGGGCAGCCCATCAACGCCGGCGACTTCGTCTTGGCGATGACTTCTTCACGGCCCATTCGTACAAGTTGCGAAAACGTTGGCACAGTCTTCCCTCTTTTTCGTGTGGCCACACCGCGGCCAGCCGTCGCGCGCAAGATTTTGCGGCTCTCGCCAGGCGCGCACACAATTGCGCGAGAGCTCACGCTTCTGCTGAAAGGTCTACTGCGAATCCGGAGGTACAACCAGCAAGAAACTCCGTACGCACTCCAAGAGATAGAACGGTTCTCTTGGCTTCTGTTCGGAGAGGCTTACTCGGCTTTGCGGGGCTGGCGCCCCATTCCGGCCGCTCTTCCGTCCCATTCCGTCTTACATTGTTCTGGGACCGAAGATAATACCTTTCCAACTCAACAGCTCCACACTTACGGGAGCCGCCCCACTCAGGATAGAAACTTCCCTGACAAACATGGAAGTATAAGGAATACAACACGTTCTGTCAAATGCCATTTACTGAGTGCAGTGGAAAACCTCCCTCGTTCCCCTCAGTCTTTGACAGGTTCCCCAAAGTCGATACCATCGCCCTTCGACCTCAGCCCAAACCCACAGTTGTCCCCTATCCATATGTAACTAACTGTATCTAAATGAGTTACTGCCAACACGCTCAAGGGGCTTTTTTCGCTGGTTGCGCCACCGCGTGCCGCGGAATGACCACCCTTCCTCCCTGCACAACGCTGTAGCCGTCCCGAATCACCAGATCGACCTTGGCTAAGTCGTCAAGGCGCTCATCGGGCCGGCCGTCCACCACCAACACGTCCGCCAGTTTTCCTGGCTCCAGGGTCCCCAGCCGGTCATCCATGTCCAGGATCTCCGCATTCGTCTTCGTGGCTGTGATCAGCGCTTCGGGAATGCTCCAACCTGCCGCAACAAAATTTTTGAGCTCGCGGATATAGGGCCCCGGCAGGTAGCGGTACCAATGGAGAATCAAGTCTGTCCCGATACCGCACTTGATTCCCGCTTTCCTCAACCGCTTGAGCATCTCCAGGTTGGCATCGTTCGAAAACGTGAAGCGCCTCGAAGTCGAGCCGTAATACCCGCCCCACTCTTCAAAAATAATCTGGTACGGAATCAGCGTCGGATCGGCTGCCACTCCCTTCCGCGCCATCAACTGAATGGTTTCCTCGCTCCGCGGCAACGGATGCTCGATCGTGTCCGCTCCGGCTTCCACGGCGCGCTGAATGTAAAGCGTTTCCGAATCTACCGTCACTTTCAATCCCAGCTCGTGCGCCTCCTGGACCGCCGCTTTGATTTCCTCGACCGAAAAATGACTTCCCAGCTTGATGACATCCGCGCCTTTGTGAAACTGTTCACGCACCGCTTGCCGCCAATCGTCCGGTCCCGACGCCACCCGTGTCGCGCCCATCCGCTTGATCAATTCGTCGGGCGTGTTTTCTGTGGAATGTCCTCCCTCGCCAGTAATGAACGCTCCCGCAGGAAAAATGCGCGGACCAGGAACTCGGTTTTCGCGCACCCACTCTTTCAAGCGGAAGGGCACGTCTCCCTGCGAACCAACATCACGTACGCTGGTGATTCCGCTCTCCAAGAAATAACGGAGCTTTTCCACGGCTCGCAGCGTGGCGTCGGATTCGCTCACCGCCTTCGCGGTATCCGCTTCCGTCAACGGGTAGGTCAGATGCGTATGCAAATCAATGAGTCCCGGTAGAATCGTCTTCCCCGTGACGTCCACCACCTCCGCGTTCTTCGGCCAATCTGTCGACGAGGCCGGCAGAATTTTCGAAATCTTGTTGCGCTCGATGACCAGCGTGCCTTCATGCGCTGCGGTTCCGGTCCCGTCAAAAATTCTTCCGCCGCGCAGCACAAGAATGCGGTCCGGCCCGCCCGGGCCGGGCTTCACGGGAACTCGCCGGGGATCGTCGCTTACCGGTGTTGAGGGATCGAGAAATTTTCTCCGGTCCTGTGGTTTCTCCTGGGCACCAACAACCACGCATGTACCGAGCATTAAAATCAGCGTCGCGGCGCTCTTCATTTTCATCGTCTTGCCCTCACGGACGCGCTTCATATCACAACTCCGAGCCACACGTCGCCAAAAATAATGCGCGTTCTCCGACACGGTGAAGTCGTTCGTCCCCTTCGCCGTGGCCTCATTCACTATTCAATGATCTGCGGTTTCTTCCTTCTCTCAGCTCAATCAGCACATGGTTGCTCTGCAAGCGGGCCATGGTTTGCTATTCGACAAATCCCTGTTTCTCAAGGAAGGAGTTTTGGGTATACTCTCTGTTTAGCGGTGTTCTCCCGTACGTGGTCGGTTTGCAATGGCAATTCCTGATCTCGACGCCCCAACCTCGGTCAGCCGCTCGACCTGCAAGAGGTCCTTGTGGGGTTCTCTGCGCCTTGGTATTCCCAGCATCTTGGTGTTCGCGCTCGCGGCTGTCGGTGCCGCGCAGAGCTATGCTCAGGACCAGGACGTTGCTGAAGCCGCCCGTCAGGAACGTGCACGCAAGCAAAGCCAGCAGAAAAAGCCTCGGCACGTTTATACCGCCGAAGATCTGAAGCGCGAGCACATCCTCGCGCCGGAAGATCGCGCGCAGGTGGAAGCGCGCAAAAACGAGGCCGCCCCTGCCGGCCCGCAAAAGGCGCAAGACGCCGTTGGCGGCTCTGCCGTCGCGAGTGACTCCGACACGCAATCACTTCCAGCAAACGCACCTCTCGGCGACATCGCCCGCCGTCTGCGCAGGCAGAAAGAGTCGCAAAAACTTCAGCGCTCCGCCGAGTTTCATCTTCCTTTTGCGGATGCGCCCGTGCTTGCTTCGCCCAAACGTCCTGTGCAGCCATTGCGCCCGCCCGTCTCGGCCACGAAGCCTGCCCCGCTTCTCGCCGCTCCCTTCCACCCGCCCGTGAAGCGCTCGCCATTCGAGCGGCCGCACTTCTTGCCTCCGGCTCTCGTCGCTCCGCGCACTCTCGTCCCGCCGCTGCCCGCGCTTCACGTTCTTCCCACGCCATTGCCGGCGCGCGTCGCCCCTTCCCTCCTGGCAAAACTAACCGTGGTCACCGTCCAGCCCGGCGATTCCCTCTGGAAGCTCGCCGCGCAGCGCCTCGGCAGTGGCCGCCGCTGGCAGGAACTGCTCTCCATCAACCCAGGCCTACGCGATCCCAATTTCATCAAAGCTGGCTCTCAGATTGTTCTCCCCGCCTCAGTTACGCCGCCCCACTCTGTCACCAAGTACACCGCGCGCAACGGCGACACGCTCTGGACTATCGCGCAATCTCATCTGGGCCACGGGGCCTTCTGGGCCTGCATCGCCCGCGCCAATCCCGCCATCCGCGACGCCAATCTCATCCACCAAGGCCAAGTGCTGCTCCTCCCCGCCACCTGCTCTCGCTAGGAAACCATCTCCCAAAAAGAGGCCGAAGAACCAAGATGTATCCGTCACCAACAAATCACTTATCTTTTCTATTGACAGATGCATGGCTGTCTTGCTACAATGTTTGTGTTCAGTAGTGCGCCTTGCTCAACTGGCCCACCGACGAGCATCTCTAACTCCTTTAGAATGAACACTTGAAAAAGTGTATCAAAACAAAGAACTTTATCTTCCTTTAGAATCAACACTTACGAAAAAACCCGGGGGGAGGCGACAGTTATGGTTAACCAGCTATCCGCACCGGTTTTTCTCCGGCCCGTTGACTACCAACCTGAGCGCTCCTAACATGGCAGCGGAAGAGTTTCGCGCCTGATGATCGGCAAAACTATCTCTCATTACCACGTCGTGGAAAAACTCGGCGGCGGTGGGATGGGTGTCGTCTACAAAGCTGAGGATCTCAAACTCAATCGATTCGTCGCACTGAAGTTCCTTCCGGATGACGTAGTTAGAGACTCTGGATCACTGAGCCGCTTCCAGCGGGAAGCCAGAGCCGCGTCGGCCCTGAATCATCCGAACATTTGTACCATCCACGAGATTGATGAGGAGAACGGCCGGCCTTTCATCGTGATGGAGTTTTTGGATGGGCGGACGCTGAAACGCTATGTCGAAGGCAAGCCGCTGTTGCTTGAAGAAGTGTTGGACTTAGGGCTTGAGATTGCTGATGCACTGGACGCGGCTCACGCGGAAGGCATCATTCACCGCGATATCAAGCCTGCGAACATATTCGTGACCAAGCGCGGACACGCCAAGATTCTGGATTTCGGTTTGGCGAAACTGGTGCCCGCGGGGAGCGCCGCGACTCTCTCCGCGAAGGCCGCAGGAAGCGACCTGGAACAGCTAACCAGGCCGGGCACAGCCATGGGCACGATCACGTACATGTCACCAGAGCAGGTGCGTGGCGAAGAGCTGGATGCGCGCACGGATCTGTTTTCCTTTGGTACGGTGCTCTACGAAATAGCGACTGGCAGGCAGGCCTTCACCGGAACCACGGATGCCCTGCTGTTTGATGGCATTCTGCACAAAAATCCGGACCCGCCGTCGCGGGTGAATCTGGCGATCCCCGCAGAACTGGATGCCATCATCCAGAAAGCCATGCACAAAAACCGTGAGGACCGGTACCCTTCTGCGCGCACCGTGATCAGCGATTTGAAGCGATTGCGGCTACAGACGAGTTCGGGTACGCAGGCGACCATACCCATCTCACAGCTCGTCCGGCGCCCGTTAGTGGCAACACCGCTGCTTCTCCTGTTGCTAGGGGGAGGGTTAGGAGGTGCGTGGTGGTACCACCACAATTCTCCGAAGCGCTGGGCAAAAGAGCAGGCCATTCCCCAAGTTGCCCAACTCATGGACAAGAGCCAGTTCTTTGCAGCGTTCCGGCTGGCAAGGAGAGCAGAAAGATACGCGCCGGACGATCCAACTCTAGGGCGCTTGCGGCTCGATTATTCTCTGCCGCTTAGCGTGCAAACCGAACCAGCCGGGGCTGATGTGTACGTGAAGGAGTATTCCGAGGTGAAGGGAGACTGGGAGTACTTGGGCAACTCTCCCCTCCAACTCAATCTTCCCTTTGCGAATTATCGCTGGAAGGTGGAGAAGAATGGATTCGAGACCATCGAGAGGGCAGCGGAACAGGAGAACACGATCACGTTTAAGCTCCAGGCCAAGGGCAGCCTATCGGCCAACATGTTGCCAGTTCCCAGTGGGAGTTCAGAACTCAGACAAGGTCTCGCTCTGGGCGTGCCAGCGTTTCTTATCGGAAAATATGAAGTCACCAATCGCGAATACCAGAAATTCGTAGAGGCCGGCGGTTATGAGAAAAACGAGTACTGGACACAGAAGTTCATGGACGGCGGACGAGAACTCTCCCGGCAAGAAGCGATGGCGCGCTTCCGCGACGCGACCGGGAGACCTGGGCCGGCCACCTGGGAGCTGGGAGAATACCCGAAAGGACAGGACAATTACCCAGTCGGTGGAGTTAGCTGGTACGAAGCGGTTGCGTACGCCAACTTTGCGGGCCAACGGCTACCCACGGTCTATGAATGGAGACTCGCCGCGGGTCATGACATCTTTTCCGAAATCCTCAATCTGAGCAACTTTGGCACCAAGGGACCGGCGCCGGTCGGCAGTTACGCGGGCGTGGGTCCGTACGGCACCTACGACATGGCGGGCAATGTGAAGGAGTGGTGCTGGAACGCCAACGGCACAGACCGCTACATCCTGGGCGGAGCCTGGAATGACGCCGTGTACATGTACATGGATGACGATGCCCATCCCCCGCTCGAGCGCCTGCCTACGTATGGCCTCCGGCTCGTGCAATCGGTGAAGCCCACGCCGCTTCCGCAAGCGCTCTTGCAGCCCATTCCCAATACCCTAGTACGCGACTACAGGAAGGAGAAACCGGTCTCCGATGCCATTTTTGCGGTGTACAAAGGCATCTACGAGTACGACCGCAAGCCGCTCAACGCCAAGGTCGATCAAACGGAAGGCGCGAGTGAGGGCTGGCGCAAGGAAACCATCAGCTTTGACGCGGCCTACGGACAGGAGCGTGTTACCGCTTACTTGTTCCTGCCCACAAGCGCTCCCAAACCGTATCAGACTGTCGTGTTCTTTCCTCACTCGGGCATGTTTCTTCCCGGCTCTAGCCGCAATCCGGAATTGGCTTTTCTGGACTTCATCATCAAGAGCGGGCGGGCACTGATGTTTCCCATTTATAAGGGAACGTATGAGCGTTTTGTTCCCGCCAGCGTGGAAAGAGGGACGAGTGGCGAACGAGACCTGGAAGTCGAGGATTACAAAGACCTCGCTCGATCAGTGGATTACATAGAGACTCGGACTGACCTCGATCACCAGAAGCTTGCCTATTATGGTGTCAGCAAGGGAGCGCGCGAGGCTCCAGTGATGCTGGCGTTGGAGAACCGCTTTCGTACTGCCGTACTTGTTGGCGGCGGCTTCAGCCCGGTACGGCAGTTCCCGGAACTCCGGGAGGTCAACTTTGCTCCCCACGTGAAAGTTCCCACACTGTTGATCAATGGCCGGTACGATTTCATCTTTCCCGTCGTGACTTCCCAGCAGCCCATGTTCCGGTTGCTGGGCACGTCTGAAAAAGACAAACGATATGTGCTTGTCGATAGCGGCCACGTTCCGCCACGGAACGACATCATTCGCGAGACGCTGGACTGGCTGGACCACTATCTTGGGCCGGCCCGCTGAGACGCACTCAGTGTGAGGAACTCCAAGTCCCTGGTGGGCATTGCTTCGCTCAACGCTTGACGCTTGTCGGCCGATTGCGTGCGGGCTACTCGAAAGATTGATCCACTGCTCGCCCCACATCTCCACGAGACTTCAGTTACAATATAATTTCAGCAGCGAATCCAAGAGAGCGCAAGTGATTCACCCCTACGTCTTCCATAACGAGAGCCTTCTGCCCATCGAGAAGGTGCGGCTGTCTCCCGGCCAAGCCGGGCTTATCTGCGGCTGGGGCATCTTCACCACCCTGCGCATCTCCCGCGGCGAAGCTTTCGCCTATGAGCGCCACTGGCGCCGCCTCGAAAAGGACGCCGCCATTATCCGCCTGCCCATCCCCTATACCGCGGCCAAAGTTCGCGTCCATCTGCACGAAGTGATTCGCGCCAACAGCGTCACCGAGGGCTGTGCCCGCATTTATCTCGTCTACAATTCCGTCGGCTTCTGGCAGAGTGCCGAGCAGCGCCCGCCGGTCGATCTCATCATTTACAGTGCAGGTCTCCCTGAGCATCGTGAAATCCTTCGCCTGGCTCTCCGCGAGCACGGCCGCCACGCTGCCTCTCCACTTTCTGGCGTAAAGACGATTTCCTGGCTCAACAATGTCTGGGCCATCGCGGAAGCCAACAAAGAAGGCTTCGACGAAGTGGTGATGCTCAACGAGCGCGGGGAAGCGGCCGAATGCACCTCCGCGAATATCTTCGCGGTGAAAGAGGGCAAGATTCTCACGCCTCCGCTCAACTCCGGCTGCCTCGAAGGCGTCACCCGCGGCATCCTCCTGGAAATCGCGCCTGAGGCGGGCCTCTCTGTCATCGAACGGTCGCTGCGGCCCGAAGATCTCTACTCCTCCGAGGAAGTCTTCATCTCCTCGACGAACCGCAATTTGATCAACGTGGGCGAGATCGCCGGCCACGCCATCCCCGCCCCCGGTCCTGTCTGTACGCGCCTCAACGAACTCTTTGACGCCTACGTTTCCGACTACGTCTCCCGCCGCCTCGCTTCCGCCGTCAAATAAAACCATGCTCGACAACAGCAGACCGTTGATTCTGGAAGTGCGGGCTTAGATGGCGAGTGAGACGAACCTGCGTGCCTTTCAGGCGCAATCTCGTGCCGGGGCGGCGGCGAAGACCGTCTTTCCGATTCTTCTTTCCATCAGCGTTTGTCATCTCTTGAATGACACGCTGCAATCTCTGATCCCCGCAATCTATCCACTACTCAAGAGCTCTTTCCATCTCGATTTTAGCCAGGTCGGTCTCATCGCCCTTACTTTGCAGTTGACCGCTTCTTTGCTTCAGCCAGTCGTTGGGCTTTACACCGACCGCCGTCCCCAGCCGTATTCCCTGGCCATCGGCATGGGAGTCACGATGATCGGTCTGCTGGCCTTCGCCATGGCTCCGAGTTACGGTACGGTGCTCGCTGCCGCAGCGCTTGTTGGCATCGGCTCCGCCGTGTTCCATCCCGAGTCCTCTCGCGTGGCCCGCATGGCCTCCGGCGGACAACACGGCATGGCACAATCGCTTTTTCAGGTGGGAGGCAACGCTGGCTCGGCGCTCGGCCCTTTGTTCGCCGCGTTCGTTCTCACCAAAGGACAATCCAGCATCGCCTGGTTCTCTTTTTTGGCTTTGCTCGCCATCGTGCTGCTTGTCAACATCGGCTCATGGTTTCGTAAGAACAGGTCTCTTCACCCGCAGTCGATCGCCGTTGATCCCGAGCATCTGGCGTCCGTGGGGTCGGTTCATCCACACACGGTTCTGCCTCTCAAGAAAGTTGCCTGGTGCCTGGCCATCCTGGTGGCTCTCATGTTTTCCAAATTCTTCTATCTCGCCAGCTTGATGAGCTACTACACGTTTTATTTGATGAACAAATTCCATGTGTCTGTCCAGAGCGCGCAGATTCATCTTTTCGTGTTCCTCGGCGCGGTTGCCGCTGGAACCTTTATCGGTGGTCCTGTCGGCGACAAACTCGGCCGCAAGTACGTCATCTGGTGGTCCATCCTCGGTGTTCTGCCGTTCACGCTGCTTCTGCCCTATTCCAGCTTATTCTGGACCACCATTCTCAGCGTCATCATTGGGTTGATCCTGGCTTCTGCTTTCTCCGCGATTCTGGTCTACGCGCAGGAACTTGTTCCTGGAAGAATCGGCGCCGTCTCCGGATTATTTTTCGGCTTCGCCTTTGGCATGGGTGGAGTCGGTGCCGCGATTCTGGGAAAGCTCGCCGATCTCACGAGCATTTATTTCGTCTACCACGTCTGCTCCTTTCTGCCGGCCATTGGCATTTTGACCGCGTTCCTCCCGGATCTGGGTCCGGCAAAAGTGCATCAACCGCAGCCCGCTCCCGCTTGATGCTTCGTGCCTAACTCGCCTCAGGCTTCCTTCGCAGTCGCGGGCCGATCTTTCGCCAGGCGCTTGCCTCACCTCCTTGACCAGCCTGCTCCAATGTTGACCTCTGAACCTCTCGTCCCCTCTCGCATGCTACAATGGCCGTCTTGGGACGTACCTATGTCCGATACGGTTATTCCTGTAGGTGAAGTGGTTCTCGAAGTCGTCTCTCCAGACGGCGCGCGCCGCTATGTCCGTGTTACGCAAACGCCTTTTTTGATCGGCCGCGGCGCGGAAACCGGCAACCACCTGCAACTTTCCGATCGCCGCATCTCACGCAACTGTGCGGCCATCGTCATCGAGGCCAATCGCTTCTACATCGAGGATCGCGGCCAGCGTCGCGGCCTTTTTGTCAACGGCGAAAAAGTGGAAAGCCGCGAGCTCCAGGACGGCGACGCCATCACCTTCGGGCTCGACGACTCGTACGAGATCTTGTTTCGCTCCTCCAGCGGCGCAAGCGAAGATTCTGTTCCTCAACTGCTGACGCGCATCGAGCACATCACCAGTTCCGAACCCGCGAGCGGAGGCCTGCGCAAGCTCAACCTGCTTCTCGAGGCCACTTCGCTTTTGCACTCGCAGCTTCCACTTGATTCCGTTCTCGGCACGATGCTGGATCACGCCGTTGCTGTCACCGACGCGGACCGTGGTCTTCTCCTCGAAGCGGACGCCACGGGTGCACTGAAGGTGAAGCTCGCTCGTCGCAGCGGCGGTCTGCGCCTTCCCCCCGAAAGCCTCACGCCCAGCCAAACCGCGATACAACTTGCGATCAAGCAGCAGTCTCCGGTCATCACCGAGGATCTCGCGCAGGCCGACATGGATTTGCAAGCCGCGCATAGCATCGTGGCGCAGCGGCTTCGCGCCGTCGTGGTGATTCCGCTCTGGGCGATGTCCCGCGCAAACACCCAGGAATCGATGATCAACATCAGGCGCGGTGAATTCCTCGGCGTTCTTTATCTGGATTCGCGGCGCCCGGCGGCTTTCTCCAAACTCGATCGCCAAATTCTCGACGCTCTCGCGGCCGACGCCGCCAGCATCCTCGACAATGCCCGCCTCGTCGAACGGGAACGCGAGCGCCAGCGCCTGGAGCAGGAAATCAACATCGCGCGCGATATTCAGCAAGCGCTCCTGCCGCGCAATTTCCCCAATCACCCGAACTTCGCCGTGGCCGGCGTCAATTTCCCCTGCTTGTCCGTTGGGGGCGACTACTTTGACGTTTTCCCTTTGAGTGAGTCCCGTACTGCGTTTGTGATTGCCGACGTTTCCGGCAAAGGGCTTGGCGCCGCCATTGTTACCACCATGCTCCAGGGCGCGCTCTCGGGCATGACCCTCGGCACCGACCCCGGGCTTCTCTTCAATAACGTGAATCGTTTTCTTTGCGATCACACGGAAGTAGGCCGTTACGCCACCGTGTTCTTTGGCATCCTCGATCGGGACGGCCATCTCGAATTCATCAATGCGGGCCACCCTTCGCCTTTCCTCATCCGCAGCGGCACTGCTGAGGAAGCTTTCACCGAAGGCTCTTTCCCCGTTGGGCTGGTTCCCGAGGCCCGGTACACTGCCGCTTCCCTTAAACTCGAGCCCGGCGACACGCTGGTCCTATTCACCGATGGTGTGACCGAGGCGATGGATCCCGACGATCAACTTTTCGGCGTGCCGCGTCTCAAGGAAGTTCTTACCGGGCAGACCGAGTGTCCGCTGGAACAACTTCAGAAATGTGTTCTCGAGGCGGTCGAGAACTTTGCTCGCGGCGCGCACCAAACCGACGATCTGACGCTGCTGATCGTGCGCTACCGCGCCACCGCCGCATCGGCTACCACCGGTACCGATGTTCCCGCGTCCGAGCCGTCTTCCGTCGCCGCAGCTTCCTCGTCTGCTAATCGCGCGGCCTCCTCCTAAAATTTGGAGTGCGCTCCGCTGCAATTCAAAAAGCAAAGGCGAGGAACGCAATTCGCGCCCCTCGCCTGCATTCCACTTGTTCGAATCGGTCCCGATTCGAACGTTGATTCGAGCTTGGCCTTACGAGCCGAGAGCGTTCAGATCGTCCTTGGCCTGCTGTTCGGCGGTCTTGGCGGAACCCTTGGCGTCCGCACTGGGACTCAAGAGGTGAATGGCCTTGGTCAGACTGAGGGCCTTCTCTCCATCCGCGGCCTTGCATGCGGACATATCGGCACTCGCATGCACGCCGGTGACACTGGCGCGCAGGCAATTGAAATCCAATCCAAGATTGCGACTGGCGTGAAGCGCGGCGAGGCACTCATTCAGCGCGGTGAACGAGGCGCAGGCATCGGTGGCATTTGCATTGGCAGGCAGAACTCCCTGCGCTTGTAGCTTGGGCGTTAGTTTTTTCTCGACGTCGCTGCGGCTGCCGTTCGAATCAACGGACTTTTTTGAATCTTTCTTCACCCACTTGATGGGATTCAGCGAATGGGAGCTATGCGAGCTTTGCTGCGAAGCGGCAGAAGCGCCGGCGCCAGCAGGCCCTTGTGCCGCGGCGTGCTCCGCGCACACCGTGATGAACGCAGACAAACCCACGACTACGATTACAACTCCAAAAAAATTTCTTTTCATGTTTACCTCACGAAGGCTTTTTGGGATGCGGGAAGAGACTGCCGGTCCCGGCCTCGCCTTCCAGTAGGCCACAGCGAGAGGATGGAAGAGAGCATTCGAACGGGGGTACTCCCCCAATCGGTCACACTGGCCGTTGGTACAGGTGGGGAAGCACATTCCGGAAGCTTGCCGCGCGAGTGTGCGCTCCTCGTTTGGGACCTGGTTTTCTATTTAAGGACTCTCCCGGGCAAGACCATGGAGAAAGCTGAGCTGCGTAAATAAATAAGGGTTGGCAACCCGGGAAGACCGGTCAGGACTTGAGGCGGAGAATGAGGCCGTAGAGGGCCAGCGCCAGACCGAATAGAAACAGAAGAGGCGCCAAGTAATTGGTGACGGCCGGCTGCACGGCTACGGGAAGCGCCAGCGGTTTTGCATACCCCGCTCCAAAGTAGTAGATCACCCCGGCAAGCAACATGTAGAGCAGCCCCTGGCGCATCTGCGTGCGTCCGCTCGTCCCCCCAGAGCGGGACAAGCGCACCTGCGGAACCATCTCCCGGCAAAAAGGACACTGGTTCAGGTGTGCATCAATGCGCTTCCCGCAGAAAGCACACTGGCGCTTCTGCATGATTTGATTTCCCAAAGCGCTCATGCTCATCCCCAGACATTCCCTATTCTTTTCAAGTTAAATCCAGGGTACTTCCGGGGTCAAGGGAGAGGTGACGAAGATGGCAACAGTGCTTCGAAAAGGGTGTTAAACACTTGAACATCGCCTGGTGTCGTGCGCCGCGGGGAGCGCGGGGAGCACCCGCTCGCGGCAAGCCCGGATAAATGAGATTCCTATTGACTCTACAGTTCGCGGAGAGCGGTAGCCACGGGAAGCCGCGCGGCACGAACGGCAGGAAAAAGACCGCCAAGGACTCCCATCACGAGAGCAAAGATCACACCTTTAACCAGCAGCTCGGAAGTGATTTTGAACGCAAAAGCAAGATGGGAGAAAGTCTGCCAGTTCATCGCTCCGGTGGTGAGCCCGTTCAGCGGAAGAACGGCAATACAGCCGATGACCCCGCCAACGAAAGAGATCAGCAACGCTTCCACGAGAAAAGAGATGACGACCGAAGGTCCGGCGAATCCCAGAGCACGCATGGTAGCGATTTCGCGGCCACGTTCAGCAACGGCCGAATACATGGTATTGAGGGCTCCGAACACCGCCCCAACGGCCATGACGAACGCGACGAATCCGCCCAGACGGGTAATGAGCGTGGTCATCCGGGTGGATTGCTTGGCGTAATAATCCACTTCGCGCGTCACGTCCACATTCAATCGTGGATCGGAAGTGATCGCGTCCTTGAGCTGCTGCAACGTTCCGGGAGAAGTGAGGTGTACGGTGACAGATTGAAAAAAAGTGTCGGGCCGTTTATAGGCCCCGCTGAGCAAATGCGCATCGGCCCAAATTTCAGAATCGAAGGAGCTGCCGCCAGCGTCAAAGATTCCCACGATTTGCCACCGCATGCTGCCTAGCCCAATGGTGTTGCCAAGAGTCAACCCCGAGTAAGATGAATTGGCGTTCTTGCCCACGACGACCTCGGCAAGACCGGCCCTAAACATGCGTCCCTGGACGATTTTGACTTGTTTGCGGATTTCGAGCACGTTCGAGGAAACGCCGCGAAGCTGAACATTCGCGTCGGTGCCGGTGGAACGCAATGGAATCGGGGCGATGAGCACCGCCTCTGGAGAGACCAGCGGGCCATCGGCACTGCGCGCAATCCCGGGACCATCTTGAATGATCTTCACCGAGTCGAGGGCAACCCCGCTAGTCATTTCCGACGTCGCACCCGCACGGACAATCAAGGCGTTGTCCTCCGAACCGGAAGCAACCAAAGTCGCCCGGAAGCCACGCGCAAGGGAAAGCATGGCGATGAATACGCCCACGGTTCCGGCAATGCCAATGACGGCAACGATCGCCGAGGCCCAGCGCGCTTTGACGCTGCGAACATTGTAAATCAGAGGTATGGCCATAATCAGACCCTCCGGAGCGCATTCACAACACGCATGCGCATGGCGCCAATCCCGGGCAGCAGTCCACTGGCTGCGCCGACAAAAAGAGCAAACACAAGGCCCAGAGCAAGCATGGATTTTGACAGGATGAGCGCGGGCAGCAACCCGTTGAGCGCCGCGCCAATTCCCGGGATGGCCCCGGAGGCAAGAATGAGGCCCAGCAGGCCTCCCACAAATGCGATGACCAAGGATTCAGCGAGCACCAGGAAAAGAATCGAGCGGTCGGTGAAGCCGATGGCCTTGAGCACGGCGAGTTCAGCAGTGCGCTCGCGGACCGAGATGGCCATCGTGTTGCCGGTCACCAGCAGCAGCGTGAAGAACACTACGCTGCCGATGGTAAGTATCAGAAATTCAATGTTGCCAAACTGCTTGGCGAATCCGGCGGCGAACGCGGATTCTGTCTCGGTTTTGGTCTCAAAGGAAGAATTGGCGAAAGTATCGTCGATGGTCTTGGCCACACGCACGGCGTCGTCGGGGCTATTGAGCCTGAGGACATACCACCCTGCCGTGCTCTTCAGCACGCCGGGGACGTTCTCATCAAAGTACTTCCACTGCAGCCAGAATGCGCTTTCGTCTCCTCCGGGTCTCTCGTTGTGAAAGATGCCGTCGAGATTAAACTCCCAGGTTTTCGTGGGACCGTAGAGGGAATTCTTGATGGGTATGCGATCGCCGACCTTCCAGCCAAAGCGCTGGGCAGTACGTGCCCCAACAACCGCGCCCTGGCGGTCCTTCAAAAAGGTGTTCCACTGGTCGTCGGGCACGATGAATTCCGGGTACACCTGGCGCTGGTTCTCGACGTCAATCACGATCTGGGGAAAGAAGTTTTTCTCATCTTGATAGACGCCCCCGAACCAGTGGTTGTGGGTCACAGACTTTACACCGGGAATCCCGGCGATCCTTTCGCCGTACGAAATGGGCATCACTTGGATCAGTCCAATCCGATTGACGACCACCAGCCGGTCCGCGCCCGCAACCTCGACGCCGCGGCTAAAGGCGCTCTTCACGACAGCGAGAAACGTGAACAGAAGAAGGGCGATGGCAAAAGATCCAATCGTGAGAATGAGGCGCACCTTCTTGCGGAAAAGATTCGCGAAAATGAGCCGCCAGAATTTCATGCCGCACCTCCCGCGAGAACCCGTTCATGAGAAGCTTTGCCCTCGACCAGCACGCCTTTCTCGAGATGCAGCGTGGTGTGAGCGCGCGTCGCAACCACCGGGTCGTGCGTCACCATCAACACCGTCTTGCCGTATTTGCTGACGAGTTGATCAATCAGAACCATAATTTCATCCGCGCTCTTGCGGTCCAGGTCGCCGGTAGGTTCGTCGCAGAGTAGAAAGGTAGGATCCGAGACGATGGCGCGAGCAATGGCCACGCGCTGCTCCTGTCCGCCGGAGAGCTGTCGCGGGTAGTGGTGCATACGGTCTGCCAGGCTCACCACAGCCAACGCGGTTTCCACGTGCTTGCGCCGCTCGGACTTTGACAGCTTTGTCAGCAGGAGGGGGAGCTCAACGTTTTGGAACGCCGTGAGCACGGGAATCAGGTTATACATCTGGAAGATGAAGCCGACATGACGCGCCCGCCACTGCGTGAGCTTGCTGCCGGACATATGCGTGATTTCGTCGCCGTCCACGGTAATGCTGCCCGCGGAAGGCACGTCGAGGCCGCCGAGCAGATTGAGCAAAGTCGTCTTGCCGGAACCGCTGGGGCCCATGAACGCGACAAAGTCTCCCTTGTCCACGTCGAGATTCAATCCCTGGAGAACTTGAATTTTTTCTCCACCGCGGCTGTAGGTCTTGTTCAAACCGCGCGCTCGGATGAGGCTCTGCGAATCACTGCGTCCATCCACACGGATCATGCTCTACTCCTATTGGCGGATTTCGACTTTATCACCATCGTGCAAACTCTCCGGGCCTCTCACGACAATGGAGTCGCCGGGCGTCACGCCCGCCAGCACCGCGACCTCCGTGCCCCGATCCGTTCCCAGGCTGACCGCGCGGCGTTCGACTTTGCCTTCCCGAAACAGGTACACGAAGGAGGCATGGGAGTCGGAACGCACGGCGCTCTTGGGAATATAGGCCACCGCTTGCGGGGCTTTTTCTGCGCCCTTCTTCACGGCTACCGGCTTTTCCTCCTCGAGAAATGCAACCCTTACACCCATATCGGGGAGGATTTTGTCGTCCAGCTTCAAAAAGGAAATGCGCACCTTGACAGTCGCTTTTTGACGATCGGCCGTGGGAATTACGGTGCGGACTTTCGCATCGTAGGGAGCGTCCGGAAAAGCGTCCAGCGTGGCTTTCACCTGCTGCCCTTCCCTGACTTTTGCGATGTAGGACTCGTTGACGTCCACTTCGATTTCGTTGGATTTCATGTCCACGATGGTGGCGATGCCCGTGCGCGTAAATCCGCCGCCAGCCGAGTTGGGCGAGACCATCTCCCCGACCTGGGCGTCTTTGGACACCACAATGCCCGGAAAAGGTGCGCGTATCACGCAGTTGTCCACAGCCTGCTGGGCAACCGCAATGCGCGATTCGGCGGCCGCCACCTGTTGCTTGGTAAGGGCAATTTTTGCCCGCAGGCTGTCAGCCGTGGTGCGGGTGTTGTCGAGGGCTTCTTGCGTCTGGATGCCGGACTCCCGCAACTGCTGGGCGCGCTTCAACTGAATTTCGGCGTTGCGAAGCTGCACTTCCAAATCTGCGATCGCCGCTTGAGAAGCATCACGATCCGCCTTGGCGGAATCCAGGGCGCGTTTGTAGTCGGAATCGTCCAGCGTGGAAAGTAGCTGGCCCTCTTTGACGCGCGTGCCTTCATCAAAGAAAACGCCCGTGACCCGCCCGGTAATTTTGGCGGCGATGGTCGCGCGGCGGCGCGGAGTGACGTAGCCGCTGGCATTCAGCGCCGTCTGAGGGCCGCCCGCTTCGGGCTTGGCCACGGTCGCCACCTCTACGACCGGCTTTTGATTCCGCAACCCAAAAGCAGTGGCGACAATGGCTGCGAAAATAAGAACCGGGATGGACGCGTACACGAGGCGCTTGCCCATGCCGGACTTACTGCGTTGGCCATCCTGGATTCGCAGCGAACCCAAGTCAGGTCTCGGAGAATCGAGTGGAGTCGCCATCAGCACCCGTGCTCCTTCAGAACGGGAACCATCAGTTTAATCTACGGCTAGCGGTTTCTAAATATTACAGATGACGAAAGCCGGCTTGGGGGCACATCCATTCTAACGCGTCCTGCCCCAAGGGTCGATTTTGAGAGCGGGCTAACCGGCAGGGCGGTTAGGGTTGCGAAGCCAACTTGCAGGTCACCACGAACCGACGGCACTGCTCATCAGCATAACGCAGCCCAGGTTCCGCGCACAGCTCGCGGATCATGCGAAGTCTGTTCACTTGATTTAGCTGCCCGGTATACGCCTACTTGGGCATCCGCAGCTTCTTCAGTTGTTCCACAGCATTCTGATTCTTGGGATCCAGCTGGAGCGACTTTTCGTAGTTCGCAACGGCCAGGTCCTTTTCTCCGGCCTTCATGTACGCCTCACCTAGGCTGTCGTAGACGTTTGCCGAATGCGGATACTCTTGCACATTTTGCTGAAACACCCGAATTGCGTCCTTTTCGTGCCCCGAATACAGCAATGAATAACCCAATTGATTCAAGGCGCCTTCGGCGTGCTCGCCTTGAAGCTCCCCGGCACTCTTCAACTTCGCATATTGGTCCAGCGCTGCCTGTGTCCCCCGCGCTCTGGCAATAATCACCAGCGCCGGCATTTCGCCTCCAAACTTGTAGTTCCACGCATACTCTTTCGCCACTCTTTGGAGCACAAAACTCGCCACGGCAAGTCCGTTGTCCGAGTTGGCCATGATCACCAGGCCCTTGCCGCTCTCCGAGTTCATTTCGAGCAGCGCTTGAAATCCTTCGTCTGCGCCGTTGTGCCCAAACTGCCCCGGATTTTGTTTTTCCATGAAGAAACCCAGTCCCGCTCCTTCCATCACCGGCATCAGCATCTGCTCCGTCATCTTCTGCGAAAGCACGCGGTTCGATGTTCCGCGTCTCGAATTCGCAATCTCAATCGCGAATTTCGCCAAGTCCG
>Ga0066710_100000394_pt1 | contig 25711 bp, 23 predicted proteins | sample GraSoiAngelo_159_FD_79666 | JGI IMG/M metagenome (GOLD analysis project Ga0066710, IMG submission 79666) | Grasslands soil microbial communities from the Angelo Coastal Reserve, California, USA - 14_1009_16_40cm | ecosystem: Environmental > Terrestrial > Soil > Grasslands | place: USA... | reverse complement strand
TCATCAGCTCAGGCGGCGCCACGTCGGCCGGAGCCGGCGCCGCCGTCTCAGCCGGCGCCGCCGTCTCAGCCGGCTCAGCCTCGACCGGGGCCTGCGAAGGCTCCGACGGTACCGGCGGGATCAACGGCTCGACCCGGTCGACGATGAGCGTCGCGACCGACTCGACCGGCCGGCTCGCGTCCAGGACGAGGTACCGCTTCGGGTCCTTCGCGGCCCGGTCCAGGAACGCGTAGCGCACCTTCTCCGCGAACTGCACCGCCGCCGGGTCGGGCTCCGGCGGGCGGTGAGCGGCCCGGCGCAGCCCTTCGGCCGGGTCGAGATCCAGCAGTACCACCAGATCCGGCTTGAGCCCGCCGGTGGCCCAGCCGGACAGCCAGGCGACCTCGTTGACCGGCAGCGTCCGGCCGGCCTCCAGATACGCCAGCGACGAGTCGACGTACCGCTCGCAGATGACCACCGCACCGCGCTCCAGCGCCGGTCGTACCACGGTGGCAACGTGATGCGCGCGGTCGGCCGCGTACAGCAGTGCCTCGGCCCGCGGTGCGGCCACCCCGAGCATCCCGCCGGTCAGTAGCAGGCTGCGGATCTGCGCGCCGAACTCGGTGGTACCCGGTTCCCGCGTCAGCACCACCTCGTGCCCGTCGGCGCGCAGCAGGCCGGCGAGCCGGTTCGCGTGCGTCGACTTGCCGGTACCGTCGCCGCCCTCCAGCACGATGAACACCCCGGCCCGGGCGACCCGGGCGACCAGGCTCAGCGGGCGGCCGCGTACCGAGCCGACGATGTCGGCCAGCAGCGGTACCCCGTGCTTGTCGTCCATCTGCCGCAGTGCCGTGATGCCGGCGAACACGCCGAAGATGCCGGCCCCGAGCAGCAGCAGCCGGGTGGTCGAGATGGGCACGCCGAACACGTCGCGGGACGACCCGTACCCGACGAGCACGCTGGACACCGACGTGGTCAGCAGCAGCGTGACCTGGGTACCGGCCTGGATGAAGGAGAACACCCGGCCGCGTACCTCGTCGCCGACCTCGGTACCGAGCAGCGTGGTGCCGGCCAGGAACGCCATCCCGGCCCCGACGCCGACGCCGAGCGCGAAGAACACCGCGATGACCAGGTGCCACGCGAAGGCGAGGATCGTCACCGACCCGGCCGCCATGATGATGGACAACCCGAACCAGCGCCGCCGGGACAGCGCGCCGACCAGTCGCGGCCCCGCGACGATGCCGGCGCCCAGGCCGACGAAGATCACGGCGAACAGGATGTAGAAGGTGGAGTCGCCACCGCCGAGCGAGCGCGCGTAGAACTGCGCGGTGCCCACGACCACGCCGGCACCGGCGAACGCGCCGAGGATGCCGAGCACCAGACCGCGTACCAGTGGCGTCTTGCCCACGTATGCCCAGCCGGCCAGGAACTCCTTCCACAGCGGCGGCTTCTTGGCCGGTGTGGTGACCCGCCGGCCGCTGATCTCCGGGATGCCGAAGAACACGACCAGCGCGGTGGTCAGGAAGGTCAGCGCGTCGAAGTACAGGCCGACGTGGGTCGGGTCGAACGGACTCTTACCGGTGGTCGTGTGCAGCTCGTTGACGATCGTGGTCAACGCGGCCAGGAACAGGCCGGCCAGTACCGGGGTCACGCCGTAGGTGGTGGCGAGGGTGAGCTGGTTTGCGCTCTCCAGCCGGGCGCGCGGCAGCAGGTTGGGTACCGCGGCGTCCTTCGCCGGCCCCCACGCCATCTGCATCGCCTCGATGATGAACGTGGCGACCGCCGCCCAGCCGACGATGATCTTCGAGTTCGTGGTGATCAGCGTGATCGCCGGGATCGAGGCGAACATCACGAACCGGACGAGGTCGCAGACGACCATCGTGTACCGCCGGTTCCACCGGTCGGCCACGACCCCGGCCACCGGCCCGAGGACCAGCGCCGGCAGCATCCGGACGGCGACCACCGAGCCGAACGCCACACCCTTGGCCGCTGACCCGGTCACCTGGGTGGACGCGAAGATCGCGCTGGCCAGCAGGCCGAGCCAGTCGCCCATCGAGGACAGCCCGAGGACCAGCCACAGCCGGCGGAATGGCCGGATCCGCCACAGCGCCTTCAGGCTGTCGAGCCCGGTCAGCTCGACGCCGGCCTGCGGCGGCGGCGGATCAGCCTTGCGCCGGTCGGACTTCATATGTCCTCACTGTAGCGGCGGCTGCGCCACCGGGCGGTCCGCCACAAGCGAGGCCCGCCGGGCACGGATTACGCGAGAGAGTTTCACTTCTGCTCCGGTACCGATACCGTGCAGGCGTGTCCCATCGCGACCGGTACGAGCAGGCGACCGCCGACCTCGACCCGCCCTTCGGCATCGTCGACCTGGCCGCCTTCGACGCCAACGCCGCCGCCCTGGCCGCCCGCTCGGCCGGCAAGCCGATCCGGGTCGCGAGCAAGTCGGTGCGCTGCCGGAGCCTGCTGCGCCGCGCCCTGGCCACGCCCGGCTGGCACGCCGTCATGGCGTACACCCTCGCCGAGGCGCTCTGGCTGGCCAAGGACGGCATCTCCGACGACATCCTGGTCGCCTACCCGACCGCCGACCGCGCCGCGCTGCGCGCCCTCGCCGCCGACGAGGTACTCGCCGGCACGGTCACGCTGACCGTCGACTCGGTCGAGCACCTCGACCTGATCGACGCGGTGGCCGGGCACAAGCGGCCGCCGGTACGCGTCTGCCTCGAACTGGACGCCTCCTGGCGGCTGGCCGGCGGCCGGATCCACCTCGGGGTGCGCCGCTCCCCGGTGCACAGCCCGGCGCAGGCCGGCGCGCTGGCCCGGGCCATCGCCGTGCGGCCGGGCTTCCGCCTCGTCGGCGTCATGGCCTACGAGGCGCAGATCGCCGGGCTCGGCGACGCGCCGCCCGGCCAGCCGCTGCGCGCCGCCGCCATCCGCGCGATCCAGCGCCGCTCACTGCCCGAGCTGCTCGCCCGCCGGGGCGCCGCGGTGGCCGCCGTCCGCGAGCACGCCACGCTGGAGTTCGTCAATGGCGGGGGTACCGGCAGCCTCGCGGCCACCGCCGCGGACCCGGCCGTGACCGAGGTGACCGCCGGCTCCGGCCTCTACGGCCCGACGCTGTTCGACGCGTACCGCGCCTGGCGCCCCACGCCTGCCGCGTTCTTCGCGCTGTCCGTGGTCCGCCGCCCCGGCCTGGGCGTCGCCACGGTACTCGGCGGCGGCTGGATCGCCTCCGGCCAGACCAGCCGGATCCGCCAGCCGACGCCGTGGCTGCCGCCCGGCCTGAAGCTGACCGGCACCGAGGGCGCCGGCGAGGTACAGACACCGCTGGTCGGACCCGGCGCGGACGGGCTGCGGGTCGGTGACCGGGTGTGGTTCCGCCACGCCAAGGCCGGCGAGCTGTGCGAGCACCTCGACGCGCTGCACCTGGTCTCCAGCAGTTCCGTCACCGAGGTGGTGCCCACCTACCGCGGCGACGGCCGTGCGTTTCTGTAACGCGCCGAGGTTCAGCGCTGAGGCGGGCGGCGTCTGGACTGAGGAGCGCAGCGACGAGGGAAGGCGGCGCCTGGAGAGCCTCGGCGCCGCGCGAGCGGAGCGAGCGCCGAGGTTACCGCGAGACGGTGTTGACGTGGCGGTGCAGGTACTCGCGGATGAGCGCCTTGGCCTCGGTCAGCACCTCGGCGTCGCCGTCCGGGTCGCGGCGGAACGCCAGCTTGATCAGCGCGTCGCCGGCCTCCACCGCGATCGCCAGCGCGAAGTCCAGGCGCGGCCCGGCGGTGGCCCCGAAGTGCTGCACCAGCAGGCCGGCGAGCTGCTCGGCGATGATCGTGTTGTTGTCCCGCTCGGCGTCGAGCAGGTGCACGTCGACCACGTCGCCGAAGTGCAGCGTGCGGAACCCGGGCACCTCCCGGTGCATCGCGATGTACTCGTCGATCGCCGCGTCGACGATGTCCCACCAGTGGTCGAACTCCACCGCCTCGGACCGGGCGGACAGCCGGGCCAGGTACGCCTCGAGGTTGCGCAGCGCGAGCGCCTGCACGATGGCGCGCTTGTCGGGGAAGAACTGGTACACCGAGCCGATCGCCACCCCGGCCCGCTCGGCCAGCAGGGTCGTGGTGAGCGCCTCGTACCCGATCTCGTCGACCAGTTCGGCACACGCGTCCAGCATCCGCTGTACCCGGGCGACGCTGCGTCCCTGAACCGGTACCCGGCGCAGCGGGTTGGTCGAGGCCTGAGTGGTCACCTTCCGGCACTCCTTCGTAGCGCGGGGGCCCTTACCGTTAAACCTACTCAGAGCAACGAGCGGAGCCGACCGACGTATCGCCGTTCTGCCTGTCTTGACACCCTGGAGAGAAGCTCGTGATCGGACACGAATGGGCCAACTGGGCCGGAAACCAGCGGGACGGCGCCGCTGAACTGCGCCCGGCTTCGGTCGAGGAGGTCGCCGAGGCGGTCAAGCAGGCGCGGGCGGACGGGCGGACGGTCAAGCCGGTCGGCGCCGGGCACTCGTTCACCGCCGCCGCGGTCACCGACGGTACCCGGCTGCGCCTGGACCGGTTGTCCGGAGTCCGCTCGGTCGACCTGGAACGGAAGCTGGTCACGGTCGGCGCCGGTACCGATCTGGCGGTGCTCAACCGGCTGCTCGCCGGGTACGGGCTGGCGCTGCCGAACCTCGGCGACATCGACGTGCAGACGATCGCGGGCGCCACCGCGACCGGTACCCACGGCACCGGCGGCCGGCTGGGCTGCCTGTCCACGTTCATCGCCGGCCTGACCCTCGTCGACGGCACCGGCACGATCGTCCACTGTGGACCCGGCGACGACGTGTTCGACGCGGCCCGGGTCGGGCTCGGCGCGCTCGGCGTGGTGACCGAGGTGACCCTGCGGTGCGTGGACGCGTTCGTGCTGCGCGCCGAGGAACGCCCGGCCCGCATCGCCGACGTGCTGCCCGGCCTCGACGAGCGGATCGCGGCCAACGACCACTTCGAGATGTACTGGTTCCCGTACACCGACCGGTTGCAGACCAAGACCAACAACGTGGTACCGGTGTCCGACCGGCCGCTGAGCCGGCTCCGCGGCTGGCTCGACGACGAATTCCTGTCCAACACGGTCTTCGGGGTCGCCTGCCGGCTCGGCCGCCGGGTCCCGGCCACCGTGAAGACGATCGCCCGGATCGAGGCCGTCGCGCTGTCGCCGCGGGTGTACACCGCGCCGTCGTACGAGGTGTTCTGCACGCCGCGGCGGGTGCGGTTCACCGAGCTGGAGTACGCGCTGCCCCGCGCGGCGCTGCCGGAGGCGTTCGCGCAGCTGCGGAGGATCGTCGACCGGCTGCCGTTTCCGGTCATCTTCCCGGTGGAGCTGCGGGTGTCGGCCGGCGACGACATCTGGCTGTCCCACGGGTACGGGCGGGACAGCGCGTACATCGCGATCCACCAGTACGTCGGGATGCCGTACGAGCCGTACTTCCAGGCCTTCGAGAAGGTGGCCCGGGACCTCGACGGGCGGCCGCACTGGGGCAAGCTGCACTGGCGCACGGCCGAGGACCTGCGCCCGGCGTACCCCCGGTTCGACGACTTCCTCGCCGTCCGGGAGCGGCTGGACCCCGACCGGGTCTTCGCCAACGCCTATACCGCGCAGGTCCTCGGCAGCTAGCTCACGCCTCGCTGAGCGCCACCCGGGCGTATGCCCGGCGCAGCAGGCGCGGCGACCACCACGCGGCCGGTCCCAGCACCCGGATCGCCGCCGGTACCAGCACGCCGCGCACCAGCGTCGCGTCGATCAGGATCGCCAGGCCGCTACCGAGCCCGAACAGCTGCAGGAAGCTGACGGTACCGGTGACGAAGGCGAAGAAGCTGACCGCGAGCAGTACCGCGGCGGCCGACACGATGCGCCCGGTGCGAGCCAGCCCCCGGGTGACCGCGACCCGGTTGTCCGCGCCCTGGTCGTGCAGTTCCTTGATGCGGCTCATCAGGAACACCTCGTAGTCCATCGACAGCCCGAAGGTGATGCAGAACAGCAGCACGGTCATCGAGGTGTCCATCGGGCGGGCGGTGAAGTCGAGCAGCCCGGACAGGTGCCCCTGCTGGAAGATCCAGGTCAGGATCCCGAGCGTGGCGGACAGGCTGAGCGCATTGAGCAGCAGCGCCCGTACCGGTTGCACGATGCTGCCGGTGAACAGGAACAGCACCAGGAATGTGGTGAGCACGACCAGCAGCACGGCCACCGGCAACCGGCTGCCGATCGAGTGCGTGGTGTCGACCAGCTCGGCATCGGCACCGCCGACGAGGACGCCGGTGCCGTCGGGTGCCGGTACCTCCCGGACGTCGCGGACCAGTTGCTGCGCGGCGCCGGACTTGGTGACCAGGTTGCTGACCACGGTCAGCCGCGGCCCGGCCCGGTCGACGCGCACCACGCCGGGCAGGACGGACAGCCGGTGCGCGTAGTCGGCGAGCGCCGGCGCCGGGGCCGGGCCGGTGACCACGACATCGATCGGCGACGAGGCGTTGCCGGGGAAGTTGGCCACGAGCGCGTCGGCGACCTGTCGGCTGGCCGCGCCCGCTCGCAGTACCCCCTGATCGGGTGTGCCGAAGGAGACGCGCAGCAGCGGGCTGGCCGCGAGCAGCAGCACCGCGACGACCGGCAGCGCGACCAGCGCGGGCCGGCGCATCACCAGGGCGGCCAGCCGCCCCCAGCGGGCCGACTCGACGCCCGCCGGGCGCACCCACCGCAGCCGGCCGGCGTTGACCCGGCGACCGAGGACGGCCAGCAGCGCCGGGGCGACGACCATCGCGCCCGCGGCGGCGATCGCCACCACGCCGATGCCCGCGTAGGCGAAGCTGCGCAGGAAGTACTCCGGGAAGACCAGCAGCGCGGCCAGCGCCGCGGCCACCGTGGCGGCGGAGAAGACGATGGTGCGGCCCGCGGTGGCGACGGTCCGCGCGACCGCCTGCGGCACGTCGTCGCCCGCTGCCAGTTGCTCGCGGTACCGGCTGACCATGAACAGCGCGTAGTCGATGCCGAGGCCGAGGCCGAGCGCGGTGGTGAGGTTGATCGCGAAGATCGAGACGTCGGTGACGTCGCCGAGCACCGCCAACTCGGCGAAGGTACCGACGATCGCGATGCCGCCGATCGCCAGCGGCAGCAGGGCGGCGACGAAGCTGCCGAAGACGAGCACGAGCAGGGCGAGGATCACCGGTACCGCGATCGACTCGGCGATCGCGAGGCTCGTGGTGACCTGGGTGTTGACGTCGTTGAAGGTGCCGCCCTGGCCACCGGCCAGGATCGTCAGGCCGTCGTGGTCGCCGGCGTAGCGACCGATGAGGTCCTTCGACCGGGTCACGAGCTGGCTCTGGTCACCGGTGATGTGCGCGAGCACCAGCGCCTGCCGGCCGTCGGTGGACTTGAGGCCGGGCGCCGGGACCGTCCAGTAGGAGACCACGCCGGTGACGTCCGTTTCGTTGCCCAGCGCGGCGGCGAGCCGCTTGCCGGCCGCGGCCCTGGCCGGGTCGTCGACGGTACCGTCGGGCGCGCTCACCAGCAGCACCAGGTTGGTCTGGCCGCCGTACTGGTCGTTGATCATCTGCTGCGCCCGGCTGGACGCCGTGTTCGGGTCGTTGAAGCCGCCGTTCTTGAGTTTGCCGAACGCGCCGGCGCCGAAGACCGCGGCGGCGATCAGTACGACGCCGGAGATGACCAACAGCAGTCTGGCCCGCCGGACCACGAATTCGCCATAGCGCTGAAGCATGGCGCCCCTCCCGTATGTTTACGCTGTCAACTTGGTTTACGCTGTCAACATGCCACATGATGCTAACGGTGTCAACATGAGGCAGGATGGACCCGTGAACGAGCGGCGGCGGGCCTACCATCACGGCGATCTGGCCAACGCGCTGACCAACGCGGCTACCGAGCTGGCACGGCACGGCGGGCCGGAAGCCGTGGTACTGCGCGAGGCCGCGCGGCAGGTCGGCGTGTCGGCAACCGCCGCGTACCGGCACTTCGCCAGCCACGGCGACCTGATCCACGAGGTCAAGGAGCGGTGCCAGGCGTCCCTCGCCGAGTACATGCGCGCCGAGGTCGACGCCGGTTCGCCGCTGCCCGACCCCGGGCCCGAGGCGGTACGGCGGCTGCGCGCGCTCGGTCGCGGGTACATCCGGTTCGCCGTCGCCGAACCGGGGCTGTTCCGCACCGCGTTCTGCCAGGCGGAGTCGCCGCGCGAGAACTCGCTGGCGATGGTCGAGTCACCGGCGTTCACGATGCTCTCCGCCACCCTCGACGAGCTGACCGGGCTGGGCCTGATCCCGCGCGCGCGCCGGCCCTACACCGAGATGGTCGCCTGGTCGAGCGCGCACGGCCTGGCCGCGCTCATCGCCGACGGGCCGCTGGCCGCCTTCCCCGAGGAGGAACGCGAGGCGGCGATCAACCGGACGCTGGACGCGACCATCGAGGCGATCTGCACCGGAGCTTGACCTTGACGCGTTGAACAGGTTTCCTTGGCGACGATGAATCGAGGTACGCGAATCTGGCTCGCCGCGGGCGGCGCGCTGCTCACCGTCGGCGCGCTCGCTCTGGTGTGGACCAACGCGCCGGGTGCCCTCCGGCCGGCGGGTACCCACTGGGCGGCCGGCGCGTCGGGATCGTCGGCCGACGACGACGGCTCGGCCGGGCCGTCGGGGTCCGCGTCGGCCTCGGCGTCCGCGTCGGCCTCGGCCGGCCCGTCGGCGCACAGCGGCTTCGTCCACCCCGGGGTACTCCTCGACCGCGCGCAACTGGACTTCATGCGCGGCAAGGTGCAGGCCGGCGCGCAGCCGTGGGCGTCGGCGTACAACGCGCTGCGGTCCTCGGCGTCGCCGTCCGGGGCGGCGACCCCGCGGGCGGACGTGGACTGCGGCTCCCACTCGGTACCCGACAACGGCTGCTCGGACGAGCGCGGCGACGCCCTGGCCGCGTACGGCGACGCGCTGGTCTGGTACGTGACGCGGGACAACCGGTACGCCGACGCGGCGATCAGGATCATGGATGCCTGGTCGGCGACGCTGAAGACGCACACCAACAGCAACGCGCCGTTGCAGACCGGCTGGGCCGGGGCCGGCTGGGCGAAGGCGGCCGAGCTGATCAGGTCGACGGTGCCGGCCTGGCCGAATGCCGGCCGGTTCGCCGCCATGCTGCGCAGCGCGTACCTTCCCGTGCTGCTGCAGGGTTCCGGCGCCAACGGCAACTGGGAACTCATCATGACCGATGCGCTGATGGGCATCGCGGTGTTCCTCGACGACCGGACGTCGTTCAACCGCGCGGTGTCGCTGTGGCGGGGTCGGGTACCGGCGTACATCTACCTCAAGTCCGACGGCCCGGCGCCGAAGTCGCCACCCGGACGCGCCAAGACCGGCGCCAGCCTGACCGGGTACTGGTTCGGCCAGACCACGTTCGTCGACGGCGTGGCGCAGGAGACCTGCCGCGACTTCGGGCACACCGCGATGGGCTTCAACGCCGCCTTCCACGCCGCGGAGACCGCCCGGATCCAGGGCGCGGACCTGTGGGGCGAGCAGAAGACCCGGCTCGCCGCCGGCCTGGAGTTCCACGCTTCGTACGAGCTCGGCGCGGCGGTGCCCGCGTGGCTGTGCGGCGGGCACGTGACGCTGGGCACCGGCGGGTACTGGGAGGTCGGGTACAACGCCCTGCACACCCGGCTGGGCATGGACCTGCCGAACACCGCGAAGCTGCTGGCCAGCCGCCGTCCGGTCAGCTCCGACAACCACTCGTCGGCCTACGAAACGCTGACGTCCTACGCCAACCCGGCGTGAGGTTGCGCCGGCGCGGCGCCCGCGGCGCGGCGCGGTGCGGTGGCCCGGCCCGGCGCGGTGCGGTGGCCCGGCCCGGCGCGGCGCGGTGGCCCGGCGCGGTGCCCGGATCTTGGACGCGCGTTCCCCCTGCAGGGGGGACCCGCGTCCAAGATTGAGCCGATAGGGTGGGCTGGCGATGGAGCCGAAGCCCGCGCAGTGGGGCGCCGAGTTCGGCGCCTGGTTCACCGACACGGCGATCGCCGAGGCGTACTCCAACCGGCCGCCGTACCCGCAGGACGCGATCGAGCTGCTCGTCTCCCTCATCGCCGACCGGCCACGTGTCGTGCTCGACGCCGGCAGCGGTACCGGCGACCTCGCCCGCCGGCTCGCCCCGCACGTCGACCGCGTGGATGCCGTGGACGCCTCGGCCGCGATGCTCGACCAGGGCCGGCGGCTGCCCGGCGGTACCCATCCGCACCTGAACTGGCAGCACGCCACCGCCGAGGAGGCGGCACTGACGCCGCCGTACGCCCTGGTGACCGCCGGGGAGAGCCTGCACTGGATGGACTGGGCGGTGGTGCTGCCACGGTTCGGGCGGGCACTGGCGCCGCACGGGGTGGTCGCGATCGTCGAGCGCGACTGGGAGGGGCCGCCGGCGCTCACCGCCCGGCTGCGGCCGGTCTTCGCGCGGTACGGCACCGTGCGCGACTTCCGGGCGCTGGACGTGGTGGCCGAGATCGAGCGGCGCGGCCTGTTCACCCGTACCGGCGAGCGGCGCTGCGGCCCGCAGCCGTGGCGGCCCACCATCGAGGAGTACCTCGACTGCCGGCACTCGCAGCGCGGCTTCTCCCGTACCCACCTGGGCGCCGGGTCGGCACGGGCGTTCGACGAGGCGGTCCGCGCCACGCTGGAGGATCTCGTCGACGCGGGCGGGCTGCGGCGCACCCGCGGCCGGCTGGAGATGGCCGTCGAGGCCCGGGTCGCCTGGGGCGTACCCCGCCTGTGAGAACGTGTGACGATGCCAGCCGCATCGTCCGGGTACCGCCGCTCGACCGGGTCGGCGCGTGGCGAGGCGCGGCGACAGCAGCTGCTCGAACGGGTCACCGACGACCTCGCCGCCAACGGGCTGGTGGACTTCTCGCTGCGGCGTGCCGCGCGGGCCGCGGGTACCACGCACAAGGTGCTGCTCTACCACTTCGACAGCGCCGACGACCTGCTCACCCAGGCGATCCACCGGCTGCGCGAGCGGCGCATCAGCAATGCGCTGGCGGCCGCCATCCGGGCCGACCGGCCGACGCTGGCGTCCCGGGTCCGAGCGGTGTGGCCGGCGCTCGTCGGTGAGGAGTCGCGGGTACTGGACCAGGCGATCGGGCTGATGATGTTCGACCCGGCGCGGTACGCGGAACTCGGCCGGGGCGCATCGCAGCAGTACCTTCCCGGGCTCCTGTCGATCTGCCCGCCGGACTGGTCGGATCGGCGCAAGTTCGAGGTCGCGCAGCTGATCCTGGCGACCCTGCGCGGGTTCCTCATCGACTGGCTGACCAGCGGGGACATGGCGGGGGCCGAGGCCGGGTTGGCGGCACTGGTCCGGGCGCTGGAGCGGGAGGAGGGGGTACCGGGGTAGACAGCGATGTGAACCAGGTGGTTCACTTTCGCCATGCCCCAGATCGAGCTGTCCGCCGGGACGATCGACTACCACGACACCGGCGCCGGACCCGTCATCGTCGCGCTGCATGGGCTGCTGATGGACGCCTCGCTGTGGGACGCGACCGTCGCCGGGCTGTCGGCGGACCACCGGTGCGTGGTACCCACGCTGCCGCTGGGCGCGCACCGCCGGCCGATGCGCGCCGACGCCGACCTGTCGCTGCGCGGGATCGCCCGGCTGGTCGCCGAGTTCCTCGACCGGCTCGACCTGCACGACGTCACGCTCGTCGGCAACGACACCGGCGGCGCGCTCGTCCAGCTGCTCATCGCGCAACCCGCTGCGCCGGCCGGACCGGCCGCCCGGGTCGGCCGCGTCGTGCTCGTCTCCTACGACGCCTTCGACAACCTCCCGCCCGGCCTGCCCGGCCGGACGCTGTACCTCACCGGCAAGCTGCCGCCCGCGGGGTTCGGGCTGTTCATGCAGCAGATGCGGCTACGCCCGCTGCGCCGGCTGCCGCTCGCCTTCGGCTGGCTCACCCGCCGGGGCGACGCCACGACCGCCCGCGCGATGCAGCCGGTGCTGACGCTGCCGGAGATCCGGCGCGACCTGGTCCAGACGCTGCGCGCGGGAACGGCGGACGGCGCCGCGCTGCGGGCCGCCGCCGACCGCCTGCCCGACTTCCCCGGCCCCACGCTGGTCGCCTGGGCGTCGGGCGACCGGGTGATGCCGCTCGACCACGGCCGGCGCCTGGCCGCCCTGTTCCGGTCCGGGCAGCTGGTCGAGATCGACGACAGCTACACGCTGGTCCCGCTGGACCAGCCGGCGGCGCTCGCCCGGCTCATCCGGGAATTTGTCGGCGCACCAGCGCCCAGGCCTGGTCCGCCGAACTGACCGCGCGGACCTCCGGCAGCTTGCGCAGCCAGCCGCGCTGCCGCCGGGTGTACCCGCGGATGTGCCCGACGACCCGCTCCCGCACCTCGGCCAGGTCCGCGGCGGTCAACTGCGCGACGGTACGGCCGCGCTCGCGTGCCACGTCGAACCACTCGCGGTACCCGTGGGTGTGCAGCACCTGGTTGGCGCTGTCCCGGCCCCGGCGGCGCAGCTCCCCATCCAGGTCGTACCGCTCGTCCAGCCCGACGATCTCCTCGGACAGCCCGCGCGCGACCTGGTCGTCGTAGGTCTGCGCGACCCGCCGGTCGACGGTGCCCACGCCCGGGTCCAGTCCACACAGGACGGTGGCGAACCCGGCCGGTACCCCCGATTCCCCGGCCATGCGCGCGGCCAGCGCGTTGATGACGCCGACGTAGTTGTTCGGGTGTACCTGCACGGCCGCGGCCCGGTCGAGCCGGCGCAGCATGGCGTGTGCGTCGGCCGCCATCGCGCGCGGGAAGTCGCGCTGCAACGCCGTGCGGGCGGCGCCGGTACGGTCGACCGCCCAGCCCTCCAGCAGCGCCCGCACGTACACGCCGGTACCGCCGACGACGAACGGGATCTCGCCAGCGTCGAAGGCATCGGCGAGGTACCGCCGCGCCAGCCGGGCGTAGTCCTCCAGCTCGAACTTGCGTACCGGCTCGGCGACGTCGAGCATCTCGTGCCGGATGCCGCCCATCTGCGCGACGGTCGTCTTGCTGGTACCGATGTCGAGGTACCGGTACACCTGCCGGGAGTCGGCCGACACGATCACCACCCGGCGGCCGGTCTCCCGCTCGACGCGCCGGGCCAGCTCGACCGACAGCGCGGTCTTGCCCGACGAGGTCGGGCCGTACAGCGCGATCAGCAGCCGCGCCGCGGTCACGACCCGGTGGACTTGCGCGCGGTCGCCTTCTTCGGCGCCGCCTTCTTGGCCGTGGTCTTCTTGGCGGTGGCCTTCTTGGCCGTGGTCTTCTTCGCGGTCGTCTTCTTCGCGGCCGCCGCGGTGGTCTTCTTCGCCGCCACCGCGGTCGCCTTCTTCTCGGCTGCCGGCGCGGCCTTCTTCGTCGCCTTCTTGCGCGGCGCCGCCGGCCCCTTGGCCCGCTTCTCGGCGAGCATCTCGGAGGCCTGCTCGATGCTCAGCGTCTCCGGCGTCTGTCCACGGCGCAGCGAGGCGTTGACCTCGCCGTCGGTCACGTACGGACCGAACCGCCCGTCCTTGATGACCAGCGGCTTGTCGGTCAACGGGTCGGTACCCATGTCGCGCAGCGGCGGCGCGGCCGCCCGGCGTTGGCGGGTCTTCGGTGCCGCCAGCAGTTCCAGCGCCTCGGCCAGGCTCACGGTGAACAGCCGGTCCTCGGAGTCCAGCGACCGGAAGTCGTCGCCGCGCTTGACGTACGGCCCGTACCGGCCGGCTCCGGCGAACACCTCCGCGCCGGAGGCGTCGCGACCCAGCAGCCGCGGCAGGGACAGCAGCTTGAGCGCGTCCTCCAGGGTCAGCGAGTCCGGCGAGTGGGCACGCAGCAGCGACGCGTTGCGCTCCCCGCTGGACACGTACGGCCCGTACCGGCCGGACCGGACCACGATCGGCTCGCCGGTGTCCGGGTGCTCGCCCAGCTTGCGTTCGCCGTTGCCGCCGAGGAACAGCTCCTCGACCTTGTCCGTGGTCAGCTCGTCGGGTGCGATGCCGTCCGGGATCGCCGCCCGGTCGTCGTCGGCGGGTTCCTCGCCGGGCAGGGCGCGCTGCAGGTACGGCCCGTACCGGCCGACCCGTACCACGACGTTGCGTCCTTCGTCGTCCTTGAACAGCGGGATCGAGTTGACCCCGCGCGCGTCGATCGCGCCGAGGTTCTCGGTGACCATCTTCTTCAGGCCGCCGGCCCGGGCGATCGAACCCTCCTCGCCGACGCCGCCGCCGAAGTAGAACGCGGTGAGGAAGTCCACCGCCGACGCCTCGCCGTCGGCGATGTCGTCCAGCTCGTCCTCCAGCAGCGCGGTGAACTGGTAGTCGACCAGCCGCGGGAAGTGCTGCTCCATGAGGTTCACCACGGCGAACGCGATGAACGAGGGCACCAGGGCCTGGCCGCGCTTGAACACGTACCCGCGGTCCTGGATCGTCGCCATGATGCTGGCGTACGTGGACGGGCGGCCGATGCCCAGCTCCTCCAGTGCCTTGACCAGCGACGCCTCGGTGTACCGTGCCGGCGGCTGGGTCTCGTGCCCGACCGGCCGCAGCGCGTCGGCGCGCAGCGGCTGGTCCTTGACCAGCTGCGGCAGCCGCCGCTCGGCGTCTTCGGCCTCCGCGTCCTCGTCGTCGCTGGACTCGACGTAGGCGCGCAGGAAGCCCGGGTCGGTGATGGTCTTGCCGCTGGCGCCGAAGTCGGCCTCCTCGTTGGACGAGGACACCGCGCGGATCCGCACCGAGATCGAGGTGCCCACCGCGTCGGTCATCTGCGATGCGATGGTCCGCCGCCAGATCAGCTCGTAGAGCTTGAACTCCTCGGTGGACAGCTCGTTCGCGACCTCGCCGGGGGTGCGGAACGTGTCGCCGGCCGGCCGGATCGCCTCGTGCGCCTCCTGGGCGTTCTTGACCTTGCTGGCGTACCGGCGCGGCTGGGCCGGTACGAAACGGTCGCCGTACAGGTCCCGGACCTGCTGCCGGGCGGCGTTGATGGCGGACTCGGCGAGGTTGACCGAGTCGGTACGCATATAAGTGATGTACCCGTTCTCGTACAACCGCTGTGCCGTGCGCATCGTCTGCGCGGAGGAGAACCGCAGCTTGCGGGCTGCCTCCTGCTGGAGGGTCGAGGTGATGAACGGGGCGTACGGCTTGCGGCGGTACGGCTTCTCCTCGACCCGGGTGACCTTGAACGGCCGCCCGTCCAGCCGCGCCGCGAGCCCGCGCGCGGCCGCCTCGTCGAGGTGCACCACGTCGCCGCGCGCCCGGCCGGTGGTCGGCTCGAAGTCCCGGCCGGTGGCGACCCGGTCGCCGTCCAGCGCGATCAGCGTCGCCGAGAACGACCGCGGCCCCTCGACTGCTTCGAGAACGGACAGGTCCGCAAGGATGTCCCAGTACGTGGCGGTGCGGAACGCCATCCGCTGCCGCTCCCGCTCGACCACGATCCGCGTCGCGACCGACTGCACCCGGCCCGCCGACAGCTTCGGCATGACCTTCTTCCACAGCACCGGCGAGACCTCGTACCCGTACAGCCGGTCCAGGATCCGCCGGTATTCGTACGCGTTGACCAGGTTGCGGTCCAGGTCACGCGGGCTGGACACGGCCGCCTGGATGGCCGGCTTGGTGATCTCGTGGAACACCATCCGCTTGACCGGTACCTTCGGCTTGATCGTCTCCAGCAGGTGCCAGGCGATCGCCTCGCCCTCCCGGTCCTCATCGGTGGCGAGGTAGACCTCGTCGACCTCCTTGGCCAGCTTGGTCAGCTTGGCGATCTGCGACCTACGGTCGGAGCTGACGACGTACAGCGGCGCGAACCCGTTGTCGACGTCGACGCCCAGGCGTGCCCATGGTTCCTTCTTGAACTTCGTCGGCACGTCAGCGGCGTTGCGCGGCAGGTCGCGCACGTGGCCCAGGCTCGCCTCGACGACGTACCCCGGGCCCAGGTAGCCCGAAATCGTCTTGGCCTTCGCCGGCGATTCGACGATGACCAGGCGCTTAGCGGTGCTCGGCACGGTACTCCCATTACTCGCAGTCGTAGGTTGCCAACGTAACGTGGACAAGCGTCACGCTAGACGGCGCCACCGTACACCTATCGTCAACGGTGTGTTGCGTCACACGGCGGGCCACGCCCCTGCGGGGGCGGGTTCGGGCGGGTCGCCGACCAACTCCGCGAGCCGGGCGAGGCGGCGACGCCCAGATATACGGTACGCCGGGCCGCCGGCACGCGGGCTCAGCAGGGCCGCGGGCAGCCCCACCGCGGCCAGGGCCGCGCCGACCGGCGTCCAGGCCGGCTCGTCGGACGGCCCCAGGCGCAGGGTGAAACCCATCGGCTCGGGATACCCCGCGGCCGCGACCCACAGCCGCAACCGCCGTCCCTCCAGGGCGAAACCCTTCGGGGGTACCTTGACGGCGCCGCGCAACCAGGCGGCACCCAGCGGTGTCAGCAGGGTCGAATACGCCGTCCGTACCCCGATGTGCCGCTCCACAGTGGACACACAGGTCACCTGAAGCCCCCGGTCGCGCAGTTCCCGGTGCAGCACCTGGGCCCGCCACAGTTCCTCCACGACGACCGACACCCGGGCGGTACCGCCCATCCGCACGACCTGTCCCGGCCCGGCCAGCAGCCCTTCGAGGTCCTCGGGTACCGGTGGCCCCGCCTCGACCCCGAACAGCGACAGTTGCCGGCCTATGCGCACGCGGGGACCTCGTCGAAGTCCTTGCGCAGGTCGGCCGAGGCGAGCCGGCCGGTGTCCACCCCCGCGCGCGCGTAGTCCTGGTTCAGCGCGTCCATCGTGGTCTTGACGCCGGCGTAGAACGCGGTCTCGTTCCGGTCCGGCAGCGCCTGGATACCGTGCTGCGCCTTGGCGTAGGCGTCCCGCGCGGCGGCCAGCGCCGCGACGAAGCGCTGGGCGATGGTGGGGCCGTCGGCGACGTCGGGTACCCCCGCAGCCGCGACCTTGGCCCGCGCGTCCTCGGTGGCCTGGCGTGCCCCGTCGAGCAGGGACATCAGGCTGGCGCGGGTCTGCGCCGGGGTCTTCGCGGCCTTCATCTGTGCGGCGGCCTGGCCGTTGAGCGCGGTGATCCGGTCGCGCCACGGGGCGAGCGTCTGGCAGACGCTGGTCGTCCAGGCCCGGTGCGGTACCCCGCCGCCGCCGCAACCGGTCAACACGAGCGCGGCGAGCAGAACGGGGGCCAGCGCGCGATACATGCCGGTCACTGTACGGCTACCACCGGCGCGCGAGCAGGTAGCTGCGCCGGGACCGGAACTCGATGTCCGGCCAGGGTTCCCGGTCGGTGCGCGCCATCACGCGCACGACGATGGCGGCCAGCCCCGCGGCTGCGCCACGGTGTCGTAGCTGCCAGTCGGCGCCGGCCCTGGCGGGCCGGCGCCGACTGTCCACCCCGCACGCGGGCCGGCGCCGGCCGCGGCGTCGCGCGTCAACTCTGGACGCGTGCCTTCTTCGCCTCGGCGTCCTGCTGGGTCGGCGCGGTCGTGGCGGGGCCGCTGGTCACCGCCGCCGGCTCGGCCTCGTCGCCGGCCGACACCGCGATCGGCTTGCGCTTGCTGATCGCCACCGCGACCACCACGACGAGCGCGGCGACCACGGCGACCGTCACCCGCAGCGGGGTGTTCTTGGACGTACCGGTGCTCCACAGCACCACGGCCGGCGCGATCAGCAGCGAGACGAGGTTCATCACCTTCATCAGCGGGTTGATCGCCGGGCCGGCGGTGTCCTTGAACGGGTCGCCGACGGTGTCGCCGATGATGGTGGCCTCGTGGGCCGGCGAGCCCTTGCCGCCGAAGTTACCCTCCTCGACCAGCTTCTTCGCGTTGTCCCAGGCACCACCGGAGTTGGCCAGGAACAGCGCCATCAGCACACCGGTGCTCACCGCGCCGGCCAGGTAGGCCGCCAGGGCGCCGACGCCGAGCCCGAAGCCGACCGCGATCGGCGCCATCACCGCAAGCAGGCCCGGGGTGATCAGCTCGCGCTGGGCGTCCCGGGTGCAGATGTCGACCACCCGGCCGTACTCCGGCCGCTGGGTGCCATCCATGATCCCGGGGAATTCCCGGAACTGCCGGCGCACCTCGAATACCACGGCACCCGCGGAGCGGGACACCGCGTTGATCGCCAGGCCGGAGAAGAGGAACACCACGGCCGCACCGATGATCAGGCCGACCAGGCTGCGCGGGTTGGACAGGTTGAGCAGGTCACCCAGTACCGCCCCGAGCTGGCCGGCGCCGGTGCCGGCCTTGACGAGCGCCGCCCCGACGGTGTCGGTGTAGGAGCCGAACAGCGCGGTCGCCGCGAGTACCGCGGTGGCGATCGCGATGCCCTTGGTGATCGCCTTGGTGGTGTTGCCGACCGCGTCGAGGTCGGTCAGCACCCGGGCGCCGGCCTCGTCGATGTCGCCGGACATCTCGGCGATGCCCTGCGCGTTGTCGGAGATCGGGCCGAAGGTGTCCATCGCCACGATCACGCCGACCGTGGTCAGCAGACCGGTACCGGCCAGCGCCACCGCGAACAGCGACAGCACGATCGAGCCGCCGCCGAGCAGGAAGGCGCCGTACACCCCCGCGGCGATGACGAGCGCCGAGTACACCGCCGACTCGTACCCGACCGAGATGCCGGACAGGATGACGGTCGCCGGCCCGGTCAACGAGGTCTTGCCGATGTCCTGTACCGGACGCCGCCCCGGTTCGGTGAAGTACCCGGTCAGCGCCTGGATGATGGCGGCCAGCACGATGCCGATGACGACCGCGACGATCGCGATCACCCGCGGGTTGCGCGTCTGGTCGGCCAGCGGCGACGCGTTGAGCTGGCCGAACGTGGCGGGCAGGTAGGCGAAGGCGGCGATCGCGACGAGTACCGCCGAGATCGCGGCGGAGATGTAGAACGCGCGGTTGATCGCGGTCAGGCCGGTGCGGTCGGACCGGCGCAGCCGGGTGATGAACACGCCGACGATCGCGGTGACCGCCCCGATGGTCGGCACGATCAGCGGGAACACCAGGCCCTGCTCGCCGAACGCGGCCTTGCCCAGGATCAGCGCGGCGACCAGCGTCACGGCGTACGACTCGAACAGGTCGGCCGCCATACCGGCGCAGTCGCCGACGTTGTCGCCCACGTTGTCGGCGATCGTCGCGGCGTTGCGCGGGTCGTCCTCCGGGATGCCCTGCTCGATCTTGCCGACCAGGTCGGCGCCGACGTCGGCGGCCTTGGTGAAGATGCCGCCGCCGACCCGCATGAACATCGCGAGCAGTGCGGCACCGAAGCCGAAGCCCTCCAGTACCGTCGGGGCGTCGCCCTTGTAGATCAGCACGACCACGGCCGCGCCGAGCAGGCCGAGCCCGACGGTGAGGAAGCCGACCACGCCGCCGGTCCGGAAGGCGATCTGCATCGCCCGCTCGCGGCTGCCCTCGCCGGTGTTCGCGGCCGCTGCGACGCGCAGGTTCGCCCGGGTGGCCAGCGCCATGCCGGCCCCGCCGATGAACGCGCTGAACACCGCACCGACCACGAAGAAGACCGACCGGCCGATCTTGACTGACGCACCGCCCTCGTTCACGGGCAGCAGGAACAGCAGCACGACCGCGATGACCACGAATACGCCGAGGGTCTTGAACTGACGCAAAAGGTACGCGCTGGCACCCTCCTGCACCGCCCCGGCGATGTCCTGCATTTTCTGGGTACCTTTACCGGTCGCGAGTACCGTCCTGACCAGGCCGCCCGCGAAGCCCAACGCCACCAGCGCGATCGCTGCCGCGACGATGACGTAGGTGAAATGAACACCGGTAAGGGACAGCTCGCTAGCCGCGAACGACGCCCCGGACATCTATGTCCTCCTGTACTGATCCACCGCCGTCGCCCATCGAATCGGCGAGGCGAACTCCCTGCGAGGAGTAGCCGCGCCCCGGCTCGGCAAACCCCGGGCAAGGGCGTAGTAGATAACCCGGGTACTCTAGCCGGCCCCTGATCGGGCGTTCACACCGCGTACCCGGTGAGCGGCTCAGCTTCCCTGCCCTACCGCTGCCCGCTCATCCGCATGGCGGTGCCGCCGTTGCGCCCGTGCTTGGTCGGCCAGGACATCAGCACCTCGGTACCGGGTCCCGCCTCGACCGGGCGCACCGACAGGTCGTCGACGATGCCGATCAACAACGCCAGGCGCATCCCGACCGCTACCGCCTCTTCTCCTGACGGGTCACCGACCGGCAGCTGGACGGTCGTATCGTCGAGCAGTGCCACCGGGTCGGGCGGATCCGGCAGTACCGGCCCGAGCCCGGCGTCGATCGGTGCCCGGTCGGTCACCCGTACCGTGAACCGGTCGCCGTCCACGAGCGCCACCTCGACCAGGTCGGGGATGTTGTGCTCGCGGTGCAGGGCAACCGCCCGGGAGCACGCCTCCCCGATCGCCAACCTGATCTCGTCGAACAGTTCGGTGGCCACACCGGCCCGCCTGGCCACGGCGACGCCGACCAGCCGGGCGGTCCTTACGTGTGCCGCGGCGGGAGAGAACGACAGCCGTACCGTCGGCATCCGCAACCTCAGCCAGCCGTGGCCGCGGGCGCACCGGAGGCACCCTCACCGCCGGCCGTGGCAGCCTCGACCGTCCCGTACAGGGTGAACACCCGGTCCAGGCCGGTGATCCGGAAGATCTTCAGCAGGCGCTCCTGCGCGCACACCAGGCTCAGCTCGCCGTCCACCCCGCGCAGCCGTTTGAGGGCGCCCACCAGAACGCCCAGACCCGTGGAATCCAGGAACTCCACCCGACCGAGGTCCACCACGACCTGCCGATCCCCGCCCTCGACCAGCGCTATCAGATGCTCGCGCAGTTGCGGCGCGGTGTACACGTCGATCTCCCCACCGACCTCGAGCACCTTGTGGCCAGCCACGGTTCGGGTCGACAGCGACAGTTCCATGCGGACCTCCTCCTCAGGCATCTAACCATCGCACGGACGGGAGAGTGGGGCACACCTTCGGTACGGCTGCCGGCCGGACATCGGGCTCGCCGAGGGCGGCCGGTGCGGCCTCGGCCGGACCGCCGCCGGCGGGAGCCGGTACCGGCCGCCCGCCGGAGCCGGTAGCCGCCGCCCGCGGCGGCGTCCGCGGCGGTCGCCGGGTTGCCCGGCCCGGGGCAGCCGCCACCGGAGCGGACCGCTCAGCCCGGCACCGGGCCGGCGCGTGCCGCTGCCCGCGCCGGTCCGAGTCCGGCGGTCACCACCAGGTCGAGCCCCTCCAGCCGGCAGTCGAGCAGCCGGGCACCGTTGGCGCTGACGATCTCGCCGGCCCGCGCGCAGGCGGTACCCGTGCCCGCGATCGCGTACCGGGCACCGGCCAGTGCACCGAGATCAGCCGCTGCCTGGGCGCGGTGCCGGTCGGTGCGCGCGACACCGACGAGCGCCGCCGCGGTACCGACGGACACGACCACGAACCCGACAGCGAGCAGCCAGATGGAAGCCGAGCCACGATCCGGACTCATGGCGGCCCGCCCGACGGTTCCAGGTCGGCGACCGCGCTGCCGGACACCGTCACGCTGGGCAGATGCGGCCCGAGCGGGTGCACGGTCACCCGTACCGTCGCGGTCGCCCGGTCGCCGTCCAGCCGCACCGCCACCGTCGCGCCCGTCGGCGCGCGGTGCTGACCGACCCCGGTACCGTCGCCACCTCGGGCGGTGGCCAGCACCGCATCGCGGGCCGCGTCCACGCACTGCATCCGGGCCAGTACCGCATTTACCGCGCCCAACGCGAACAGCAGCAGGAACACCAGCGCCGGCAGGCCCACGGCGAGTTCGGCCGTGGTCGAACCGCGGTCACGGCTCAATTGAGTGCCCGGTCGATCAGATGGCCCAGTGCGGCCTGGACATGTGCCGAGGTCAGCACCTTGAGCAGCACCGCGGCGAAGCCGACCGCGGCGAGCGTGCCGACCGCGTACTCGGCCGTGCTCATCCCGGCATCGCCGCGCAGGCGGCGCAGTACTCGTCTCATGAGAACTCCCAGCGACTCAATGGAGGACGTCGCCGAGTACGGCGACGATCACCGGCAGCACGCCGGCGACGATGAAGGCGGGCAGGAAACACAGGCCCAGCGGCAGCACGAGAAACACGCCGGCCCGCTGCGCGGCGGCCTCCGCTGCGGCGAGGCGGGCGGCACGGAGGTCGTCGGCGACCCGGCCGAACGCCCCGGCGAGCGCGGCACCCGAGTCGGCGCTGCGGGCGACCGCCGCGGCCAGCCGGGTACCCGCTGGCAGGTCCTGTACCGGTCGCCAGGCCGGTACCGGTGCCAGCCCCAGGCTCAACGACCCCGCGACGCGTCCCAGCCGGGTGCCGACCGGCCCACCCAGCGCCTCGGCGACCTCCCGAACCGCGCGGTCGGTCGGCAGCCCGGCACGCAGGGCGGCGGCGAGCAGGTCAGCCGCGTACGGCAGGTCCAGCGCCGCCGCCTCCCGTTCGCGGCGCTGCTCGGCGGGTTCCAGCCGGCCGAGGTACCGGTCGAGGAGCACCACGGTCACCAACCCCGCGACCGGGCCGGGCCAGCCGCCGACGAGCACCGCGACCGCGAACCCGCCGACGGCTGCCACGAAGCGCCGGCGCCTCATCGCGGGGTACCGCCGACCCGGCTCAGCCGGCCCGTCCAACCCAGGCCGGCGAGCTGGAGCAGTACCGCGACGGCGACGCAACCCGCACCGGGCCGGGTGTGCAGAAGCACGTGTACCGGGTCGGCGCCCATCCCGTACCCGACCCCGATGCCGGCCAGCGGCAGAGCAGCGAGCAGTGCGGCCGTGGCGCGGGTACCGGCGGCGTGCGCGGCTGCGGTCAGCCGTACCCGCTCCAGCCCGCGCAGGTCGACCTCCAGCCGGTCGAGCAGGTCCGCCAGCGGCGCACCCGTCCGGTCGGCCACGTGTGCGGCGGCGGCGACCCGGTCGCGGACGAGCGGTACCGCGTCGATCAGCGTCGCGACCGCCGACCGGGCCACCTGAGGCGGCAGGCCGGCGCGCAGGTCGGCGGCGAGCGCGGCGAGGGCGTCGAGCGCCCGGTCGCGGGCCCGCAGCCTGGCCCGAGCTTCCCGGTGCCGCTGCCAGAACCCGGCTGTGACCGCGGCGTACACCGCCGCGGCCACGCCGGCGACCGGCCCGGCGAGGAGTCCGGCGACGATCGCGGCGGCGGCGGCCACGACTGCGACCATGAGCCGGGGCCGGCGGAGCACGACCGCGGACCGCGGTCGCCGCCCGACCGGCCGTAGGCCACGAAGCCGCCGGCGCGTGCGCAACCTGTTCGGGGCCGGCCGGAGCCGGCGTAGCCAGCGGATGCCGCTCACGGCCGGCCACCCAACCCGGGCGGTACCGGTATCCCCCGGCGGTGGACCAGTGCGGCGAGCGCAGCCGCCGCGGGGCCGGCCCCGTCGGCGTGGTGCCAGGCCGGTACCGCGACGACCAGCCCTCGCCGGCTGTCCGGCAGCAGCAGGCAGATCTGCTCGACCACGCGTCCCCGCTGCGCTGTCCGGCACAGGTGCACAACGACCTGGAGCGCGGCGGCGAGCTGCGCGTGCAGCGCCGCGCGGGGTACCCCACCGAGCAGCCCGAGCGCTTCGAGCCGGGCGGGCACGTCGCCGGGGTTGTTGGCGTGCAGGGTACCGGCGCCGCCCTCGTGCCCGGTGTTCAGCGCGCCGAGCAGGTCGACGACCTCGGTACCGCGGCATTCGCCGATCACCAGCCGGTCCGGTCGCATCCGCAGCGCCTGCCGTACCAGCGACCGCAGCCCGACCTCGCCTGCACCCTCCACATTGGACGTCCGCGCCTGCAGGGCGACCACGTGCGGATGCGCCGGACGCAGCTCGGCGGCGTCTTCCACCAGCACGATCCGTTCGTCGCGAGGCACCAGCCCGAGCAGCGTCGCCAGTACCGTCGTCTTGCCCGCCCCGGTGCCGCCGGTCACCAGGTAGGCGAGCCGGGCGGCGACGATCGCATCGAGGATCTCCGCACCGGCGGCGGACACCGTGCCGCCGGCCACCAGCTCGCCGAGCGCGAAGGCGCGCTGCCGGAAGGTGCGCAGCGACAGGTACGGGCCGTCGACCGCGATCGGCGGCAGCACCGCATGCAGCCGGGTACCGTCGGGCAGCCGCGCGTCGGCGAACGGACAGCCCTCGTCCAGCCGCCGCCCCGCGGCCGCGACCAGGCGCTGGGCGAGCCGGCGGACGTCTTCGGGCGTGCCGACCGGTACCGCGGCGCGCACCAGGCCGGCGCCCCGGTCCACCCACACGTGCCGGCCGTTGACCAGCACGTCGGTCACGGCCGGATCGGCGAGCAACGGCGTCAGCGGCCCGGCCGCCGGAAACTCGTCCCGGATCCGTTCGGCGAGCGGCAGGACGCTCATGCCAGACTCCGCGACGCCGCCGCACCCAACTCGTCGAGGATCCGCTGGCACAACGCCGCGAGCGGACCCGCGCCGTCGCGGGCGGGTGGCTCACCGCGCTCCAGCCCGGCGGCCAGCCGAGGCTCGGCGCGCAGCGTTCCGGCCAGCGGTATGCCGATCGCCTGTGCCACGTCCTTCGCGCGCAGGCCGCCCGGCGCCGGTCCGCGCACCACGGCCGCGAGCGACGGGCAGTGCGGTCCGGCCACGGTGGCGACCCGGGCCGCGGCGGCGCAGGCCCGCAACTCGGCCGGCACGACGAGGTACCCACGGTCGGCGGTACCCAGTGCGAGCAGCGACGCGTCGTCCAGCCGGCGCGGCAGGTCCACGATCACCAGATCCCGTCCCCGCCGGCCGGCGTCCAGGGCGGTGGCCATGGCCTCGGCCGGTACCTCGACCACCTCGCCGCGGTCCCAGGAAAGGACGACGAGTTCCCCGCGTTGCGGCAGCGCGTCGACGAGTGCGGGCGGGCTCACCCGGCCGCTGGCCGCCGACAGCGCCGGCCAGCGCAGTCCGTCCAGCGTTTCCCAGCCCAGTACCAGGTCCACCCCGCCGCCCAGCGGATCGGCGTCGATGAGCAGCGTGCGCCACCCGGCCCGCGCCGCGGTCACCGCGAGACCGGTGGCGAACACGCTCGCACCCGCGCCGCCGCGGCCGCCCAGGACGGCCACCACCTGCCCGGCCGGCGCACCGTCGGAGAGCTTACGCAGCCGGGTGGCGAGCCAGCTCTCGCCGGCCGGCAGCGCCACCACGTGCTCGACGCCGAGTTGGTCGGCATCCGGCCAGTCCGGTGGCCCGGTGCCCGCGTGCCGGCCGACGAGTACCAGCGCCGGCCGGCGGCCCAGCCGTGCCCGCAGACACGCGGCCGCCGCGTCGATCCCGACCAGTACCAGCGGCGCCCGCCCGTACCACGGCCGTGCAGCCGCGGGATCGGGCGCGACGTCGATGAGCACGCCCACGTCGGCGGCGACCCGTACCAGGTCGTCGAGCAGTTCCGGGTCGGCGGTCACCACGAGCGGATGGCGGGCGGGCTCGGACGTGCCGAGCTGGACGGTACGGGCCACGGCGGTCTCCGGTTCGGACGGGTGAAGGGCGGCTGGCGAAGGTCGGGGGGAACCTGACCCGGACACCCTGGACCGCCGGACCGCGCCGCCGCAGGCTCAACCGCCCGATCTGTGGATGGCGAGGGTGCCTGTGCACGACGGGTACCGGTACCGAGTTGATCTGCTATGTAGGGACACACCGCCCCGGCGGGCGAACCGCCCGCTCGAAGATCTTGGACGTCTGTCGCCCTTCCAGGGGGTGCAGGCGTCCAAGATCCAGCCG
>Ga0066710_100000393_pt1 | contig 25728 bp, 18 predicted proteins | sample GraSoiAngelo_159_FD_79666 | JGI IMG/M metagenome (GOLD analysis project Ga0066710, IMG submission 79666) | Grasslands soil microbial communities from the Angelo Coastal Reserve, California, USA - 14_1009_16_40cm | ecosystem: Environmental > Terrestrial > Soil > Grasslands | place: USA... | reverse complement strand
GGCGTGCGCTCGCCGGTGCAGAACTCGCGGTCGCGCGCATCGATGTCGCTGGTGAGCAGGTGCGCGCTGTTGGCGTCGGTGCGGGCCATTACCGACGTGGGCACACCAAGCACGTCTGCGGCGAGGCGGGCCGCAACAAGTTTCTGAATCGCTTCTGTCGTCGAGACCAGAACTTTGCCACCGAGATGTCCGCACTTCTTCGCAGACGAGAGCTGATCCTCGAAGTGAACACAAGCTGCTCCGCCTTCGATCATCCCCTTCATGAGCTCGAAGGCATTCAACGTTCCACCGAAGCCTGCCTCTGCATCGGCGACGAGGGGCGCGAACCAGGTCTCTGATGGGGCAACTTTGCCGTCCGCGTGATGAATCTGATCGGCACGCTGCAACGCGTAATTAATCCGGCGGCAAAGATTCGGAACGCTGTCGGCAGGGTAGAGACTCTGGTCGGGATACATCTGCCCGGAGTCGTTGGCATCGGCCGCAACCTGCCATCCACTGACGTAGACGGCCTTCAGCCCCGCCTGCACCTGCTGCACCGCCTGGTTGCCGGTCATGGCGCCCAGAGCATTGACGTATTCCTCGCTGTGCAGAAGTTCCCACAGGCGCTCGGCACCGAGGCGCGCCAGCGTGTGCTCGATGTGGATCGAGCCGCGCAGGCGAAGCACGTCTTCCGCGGCGTACGGACGCTCCAGGCCCTTCCAGCGCGGATTCGTTACCCAGTCATGGTTCAGTGCGGCCTGGGCAAGCTCATATTGAGCGGCGCGTTCTTTGTCGCTCAACATCTGTTCGATGCGCTGCGGGATTGAGGTCCGTTTTCCCTGTCCGTTTCCGTTAGCCGACATGTCAATGACTCTCCTGAAAAGTGTTCTGACGATGCGGTGCTGATTAAGACGGATTGAATTCTCCGTTGACGATCATGGCCTCGCTGATTTTGCGAGCGCGGCGGAAGCGGTCTGCTTCCTCAGGCCCAGCGCTGGCCGATAGTTCTCGAAGTAAGCGGTCCAGTTCCTCGTCAAACAACCGCGTGATGAGTTCGGGCGTGTGCTTCACAGCCTGATCGTTCTCGTCTTTGATTGGCACAAGATCGCGGTGCAAGACCCGCTGCGCGATCATCAGGCGGTAAATGCGGTCGGTCGCGAGATCTTCCATGTAGCCATCCAGCAGGCTCGCACCTCTACCACTGAGCACGCCATGGCGGTAGCGGATCACAGTTCGCACGGCCGCGCGCGTACCCTTCAAAGTGCGGTCGCCGATGCCCTCCGGCACCGGCCGCAGATCGGGATAGCGGCTCGCATTCTTCGGTCGTGTGTTCAACTGATTCGGGTACGGAAACTGTGCCACTGCGATCTGATTCTGGTCGGGATGTCCCGTCCAGGCGCCGTCCATGAGGCAGTCGGCTTCGTTTTTTTTGTCCTTCTCGAGAATCGCAAGCGCACGCGCGTTGAGTTCAGCATCTTCACGGCTGGGATAAAGTGCTGTCATCCCGCCGATCGCGAGAATGCCGCGGTGATGGCAGATTTCCGGAATCAGTTCGCGCAGGTTCTGGAAAAACTTAACGTTGTGCGGGATGGTGTTGCGATCAGGCAGCACCCAATCGGGATCGTCGAGATTAAAGTGGATCAGGCTGGCCATGTAGTCCCAGCGGCCCAGGTTCAATCCGATGATGTGATCGCGGAGGTTGTAGGCAAACTCCTCCATCTGAAACGCCAGGGGATGCGATTCCACCAGCGCCATGCACTTGATGTAGTTGTGCGGCAGGCCGCGCCATTGTGCGAGAGCCTGGAACAGATCGCGCCACCACAGCGCTTCCTCAGCCGATTCTGATTTCGGAATGTAAATGCACAGCGGGTGCTTCAGTTCGGCGGGATCGATCCCGTAGAAAACGCGGCACACGTCGAACAGAGACGCAGAGACCAATTCGCCGGGAATCACTCCCGCCTGGTTCAGGTGCAGACCCCGCGGCCGCGTGAAGATCACCGTGCCGCTCGGCTGGATCGTGACCGTACGGTTGCGCTTCTTGTCGTAGTACGTGAGTTGGCCGCGCAGGCAGGCGAGAATGTCGTCCACTCCCGTCTGGTGATGGGACCACTCGTTGACGCAGGAGTCTTCCAGATCGAGCATGACACCGGGCGCGCCCGAGTTGAGCATCTTGACGCAGAGTTCAGCGTCGTCAGCGGGACCCGTCATCTGGTTGCGCTGATCCTGGCACCATTCGGGCAGAGTGATGCGCCAGCCGTTACGAACCGTATCGGAAGGGAAGCGATGCCTGGGCTTGTCGCCTTCGAGCGAAGCTTGCAGGACTTCCAGCCGCTTTGCGGCGAGTTCCTGTTGCCGCGGCGTGAACACGCGATGGAGGGGCAGAAAGAACTCCATGAACCCCTGCGGCAGATCGCGGGAAGGCTCGAATCCTTCTGGCGCGCGATTGATCGAACTAAGCAGCCCGCTGACTTCCGGGAACCCCACCGCTGTTGGCGTCATCTTCGAAAGCTCCTGGCCCATCCCCAGTGTTCAACATAGCGAACACTTATTCTGTATACGGGCGGATCGTACGGGCTAGCCCCAAGCCCGGTCAAGCGCTTTGTTCAATATCCCGAACATACATTCATTTTGTTGGCGGACTAGGGGTTTGCTACCATAACGATTCGGCATGTCCAAAAACCAAGAGTCTCCATCGGTCGCTGTCGAACGGGCACTCGCCATGCTGGAGGCCGTTGCGCTTGAGCCGGAAGGTCTGAGCAACGCAGAGATCAGCCGCAAGTTAGAGATTCCAAAGAGTTCGGCAAGTTACATCCTGCGTACGCTGGAGACGCAGGGCTACCTGACTCGCAATCCCGAGACCGGGAAGTACAGGGTGGGGCTAAAGGTCCTGAGCCTGAGTCGCGGTGCGCTCATCGGCATTGACGTCCGGGAAGTGGCGCTGCCCATCATGCGTCACCTGATGGAGAAGACCAACTTGACTTGCCATCTCGCCATTCTCGATGGGCCGGATGCTGTCTACATCGAGAAGGTCGAACCCCAGGGGTTCATCAGGATGGATACCTGGGTCGGCCGCCGCATGCGCGTCCACGCGACGAGTGTAGGCAAGTCCCTGGTCGCGCACATTCCCCGAGAGCGCCTCGAAAAAATCCTCGCCGAACGCGGCATGGAAAAGCGTACCCCCAAGACAATTACGACCCTACCCCGTCTGCTGAAAGATCTGGAGAAGGTGCGTGAGCAGGGATACGCAGTCGACGACGAAGAGAACAACATGGGCGCGCGCTGCGTCGGTGCGCCCGTCTTCAACCAGGGCGGGACAATTGAGGCGGCCCTTGGACTAAGCGGAACCACCAATCAGGTGAACCCGCACAGCATGCCCCGCATCCTCGAGCACTTGAAAGACGCAGCACGACACGTATCCATGCAGTTGGGATACCGCGCGCCGCACCGCCGGGCAAGCGGCATCTAGAAGGAACCGCCCACCTGCCAGGCCGCCCGCCTGCCCCAAAACGTAAACTGCGTCTATCCACTCCGGCTATTTGAGTACTTGAGTCTTGCGGTCGATCCGTGCTATCCAGGACCCAAAATTGAAGTTCGCGTCGCTCCACGTCCCGATGATCGTTGACCCATCGGCCGAGATGACGAGTGCGTCGGTGAGGAGCAGGCCACTCGGAATGACCGCTCCGTTCTGCGCCAGAGCCCTTTGCAGCGAGCGCAACCCGGACTTCGGTCCCCAGACAAAAGCTTGACCGGTACCTGCGAACGGGTCTCCACTGAAGCCGACGACGACGCCGCCCTCGGAGACGCTGTTGGCTACACTCTGGTCGGTAGAGTTTCCCGACAAGGTTCCGAGCCAGACCAAGCCACCGGCGTCGGTGTAGTAAAACGCCCGGCCGTATCCGCTGCTATCAACGGCCTGTCCTACAATCCGCGATCCGTCCGAACTGACAGCCGTTGCCTCGCCATTGGCCTGCTCACCGGCAAACAGGTCAGTAGTTCCAGAAATCCACCGCACAGGACGGCGGTTGCCAAACCCAGGATCCTCGTAAAAGCCTACGATGGTTGACGCGTCCGCGGAAATGGCAGACGCGCGACTGCTGGCATTCGTCGGATGCCCGAGGCCGACCATGCCACTTTGTTGCGTCCACTGAAAGCCCTCAGCGCCCGGGCAATACCAAGCCAGTCCGACCACGACGCTGCCGCCACGACTCACGCTCCATCCGCTCCCCCAGCTGCTGTCCATGACGCAGCCTTCCGAGGCATGGCCCAGACTCATCCATCCGGTCGCCTGCTGCCACCGTGCCGGGTTGGCATAGCGGTCCGCACCGGGAAAGCCCGCGACGATGGTCGAACCGTCCGCCGAAATCGCGATCGACGAGCTAAACAGATCGCCCGTGCCCAGATCGAGGAACCCTCCCCCGCCGGTCCAGCGAAAGATCTCGCCACCGTAGTTGGCCGCCATCACCCGGCCATTCCTGGAAAGCGAATAATTCGACCACGTCGGTCCGACCGGACTCGGAATCAGCTGGAAACTTACCTGGGCCCAGGCAGAAAGGGAGAGACAGAGAAGGGCGCATGACGCCCACTTCAGCAAACGTTTGGTCACTGGATGATTTTCCTAGATTCGCCCGGACGCGATTTCGGGCAGGATGTGTTGGGCTGCCCAAAGCCGCGTTCTTTAGGTTCTCACACTCAGGCGAGACGGCAAACTGCCTCGGGGCAAGCAAAAAAGCCGCCCATAACCTATACACTGTTATGTATACAGCGTCAATAGTTTATTGAGAGCAATCAGGAAAGTGAGTCGCCCGCTAGCCGGATGATTGGGGTAGACGGACTTCCCCGGCACCGGACTTCTGCATCTCTTCTTGCCCGTCAGTACTTCACAATCCCCGCGAACGACTTGGGATCGAGACTGGCGCCGCCAACGAGTGCTCCGTCGATCTCTTCCTCTGCCATCAAGGCGGAAGCGTTTTCAGGCTTCACCGATCCGCCGTATAGAATGCGCAGGCTGGACGCGAACGCTTCTCCGAAGATCTCGGTCGCTTCTCGGCGGATGACGGCGTGAGCCTCCGCGGCCAGTTCCGGAGTTGCGGTCTTGCCCGTGCCGATGGCCCAGACCGGTTCGTAAGCGACGACCAGCTTGGCTGCTTTCTTGGCGGAGACGGAGTGGAAAGCGCGCACACATTGGCGGCGCAGAACATCGTCAGTGAGTCCCGCCTCGCGTTCTTCCAGCACTTCGCCCACGCAGCAGATGGGTGTGAGTCCGGCCTCCAGCGCGGCTTTCAGGCGAAGGTTGACGGTGTCATCGGTCTCGCAGAAATACTGGCGGCGTTCCGAGTGGCCGACGATGACATGGGTCACGTTGAGCGCCAGCAACATCGATGCAGAAATTTCGCCGGTGAACGCTCCCTCGTCCTTCCAATGGACGTTCTGGCCGCCGACGGCGACATTCGACCCTTTCGCCGCCTCAACCGCCGCAGCGAGGTCTGTGTAAGGCGGACACACCACAATCTCGTCTCGTCGATGCCCGGACACCAGCGGCAAAAAATCACGAAAGAAGGCGAGGGTCTGCTCCGGAGTCTTATACATCTTCCAATTGGCGGCGATGAGTTTCTTACGAGGCATGGTTCCTTTCCGCGAAATGGTATGGGGTGGCCCGAATACGGCTGGTGGTAATCGAAACAAATTGTCATCCTGAGCAAAGCGAAGGACCTATGCACTTGCTTTTCTCTGCGCCCTCCGCAGACCTTCTCTGCGTCCTCTGCGATTAAGTTCTTCACCGTTTATCGGTCAGCGCCTCGACACCCGGGAGTTTTTTCCCTTCCAGAAATTCCAACGAAGCGCCCCCGCCGGTCGAAATGTGCGTGATCTTGTCGGCCACACCGGCAGCGTGCAGTGCAGCGACCGAATCACCACCGCCGACAATCGAAGTAGCCGCCGCATTCTCCGCGACGGCCCGCGCGACCTGGAATGTCCCCTTCGAGAAGCCGGGCACTTCGAATACGCCCATGGGCCCGTTCCAGACAATGGTGCGGGCGCGCGAAATCTCCTCGGTAAACAGCTCAATCGTTTTCGGCCCAATATCAAGCGCCATGCGGTCGGCTGGAATGGGCTGTCCTTCACCGACCTGCTGGATCACGGTGTTTGGTTCCGGTTTGATCGCGACCACATGATCGACCGGCAGATGAAACCTCAGATTTTGCTTCTTCGCTTCCGCCAGCAGCTGCGCGGCAAGGTCGAGCTTATCGGCCTCGACCAGCGACTTGCCGACCTCCTGTCCTTGGGCCTTAAGAAAGGTGTAAGCCATGCCGCCGCCAATGATCAGCGAGTTCAGCTTGTTCATCAGGTTCCGAATCACGCCAATCTTGTCGCTGACTTTGGCGCCGCCGAGGATAGCCACAAACGGCTGCTCCGGATGCTCCAGTGCCTTGCCCAGATACTTCAACTCCTTTTCCAGCAGGAGTCCGGCAGCGGATTTCTGCACGAACTTGGTGATCCCCACGGTTGAGGCATGAGCGCGATGCGCGGTGCCAAAGGCATCGTTCACGTAGTAGTCCGCGAGATTCGCCAGTTGCCGCGCGAACTTCTCATCATTGGCCTCTTCTTCGGCGTGAAAGCGCAGATTTTCGAGTAGAAGCGTCTGCCCCTTTTCCAGTTGACCAGCGACCTCTTCAGCTTCCGGGCCAACGCAGTCCGGAGAGAATCCCACGTTTTCGCCGCGCGCCAACTCTTTGTCGAGCAACATACGGAGCCGCTCGGCGACGGGCTTCAGGCTCATCTTGGGATTGGGGTTACCCTTGGGACGTCCCAAATGCGATGCGAGGATAAGCCGCGCGCCATGACGCAGTGCATATTCAATCGTTGGAAGAGTTTCGCGGATGCGCGTGTCGTCCATAACGCGCCCGTCATCCAGTGGCACATTGAAGTCGACGCGCATGAAGATGCGGTTTCCGTTGAGGGGAAGATCACGAATGGAAAGCTTGGACATGGCCGGTCGTCCTTTTCGTGGAGATGTTCGGAAGTAACGCCGCCGTCCCGGCGGCTGTCGTGGCGGCGCCCTCGCGACAGCCGGCAAGATGCCGGCGCTACGGAGTCACAGGCCCTTGCTGGCCAGATAGTTGATCAGGTCGCGCACGCGGCAGGAGTATCCCCACTCGTTGTCATACCAGGAGATCACCTTCACGCAGTTGCCACCAACCACCAGGGTCATGGGCGAGTCCACGATCGAGGAGCGAGAGTCGCCCTTGAAATCGGACGAGACCAGTTCATGCTCCTCGTATCCCAGATAACCTTTCAGCGGCCCTGACTCTGACGCTTTCTTTAGCACCGCATTCACTTCGTCCCTGGAAGTCTTTTTCTCAACCCACGCCACCAGGTCGACCACCGAAACGTTCGGAGTCGGCACGCGCATGGCGAAGCCGTCAAGCTTGCCCGCCAGGTCCGGAATCACCAGCTTCAGAGCTTTGGCCGCACCAGTGGATGTGGGGATCATGTTGATCGCCGCTGCCCGGGCGCGGCGCAAATCTTTATGAGGGAAGTCGAGAATGACCTGATCGTTGGTGTAGGAGTGAATCGTGGTCATGGTGCCGCTGACAATCTTGAATTCGTCGTTTACAACTTTGGCAATCGGCGCCAGGCAGTTAGTGGTGCACGAGGCATTTGAAATGATGTGATGCTTGGCCGCGTCGTACTTCTCGTGATTCACGCCCAGCACCAGCGTGATGTCCTCATTCTTCGCCGGGGCCGAAATGATGACTTTCTTCACCGGCCCGCGCAGATGCTTCTTGGCATCGCTGGCATCGGTGAATCGTCCCGTGGACTCGATTACCACCTGCGCGCCCACCGACTCCCAGGGCAGCGCAGCCGGGTCTTTCTCCTTAAAAACCTTGATGGTTTTCTTATCGATCGTGATGCTGTCGGCTCCCGCGCTGATGTTGTGTGGAAGGTTGCCGAGGATCGAATCGTACTTCAGCAAATGCGCCAGGGTTTTGGGATCCGTGAGGTCGTTAACCGCTACGAACTCGAGATTCGAGTCATTCAGTGACGCGCGCAGCACATTGCGGCCGATGCGTCCGAAACCGTTGATACCCACTTTGATTGCCATAGTCCCTCCGTAAGATTTTATGAGGACAGAATCAGAATTGTTTTAGGGCCGAGCTACAAACAATCGATGTTAGCAGGGAAGTGGAAGTGGCGTAAATGTCACGGGCACCTATTTAGAGCTCATCCCCCATTGTCATCCTGAACGAAGCCGCGCGGAATCGCGCGGCGCAGTGAAGGACCTCTGCACTCCGGGCGCTAAATTGCGCTCCGGTCACGGAAGCAAGTGCGCCAGATCATTGACAAGACGCTAAGAGCCAGCGCAATAACTCGCATCGATCCACAGTTTTCATGGGAGCGTTATTTCCAGGTAGGCATCAGTTCGCCACCACAGAAACGGAATCCGCGCCGCCCAATATTTTCGGTTGATGGCCTTGCGGGCGTGGGCGTGCTCCTCCGGCGGCAAAATCCTAGCGATGGCGTCGAACATGGGACCCGTGATCACGCCCCGAATTGTGCATGGAGCCACGCGCACTTGGGGATTGTTCCGGATCCGCTTGTACTTCCCCGAGTCGGAGCGCGTCATGATGTAAAGCCTCTCATCCTCTTCACCGAACCACACAGGAGTCGCCACCGGAGTGCCGTTCTTCCTGATCGTGGTCAAGGAAATGTATTTGTGTCCTCGGATCGCTGCCGGAACGGGGCTTGCCATTCCCCGATTGTAGCCTGTCCCCAGGGGTTCCTCCCTCGGCTGTCACCAATGGTTCGTAACCGGGCCTGCCAGATTGCTCCGGTCCAGCGATCTGTGTTACAAGCCTGAACATGCGCAAATGGATGCGCGACCGCTTACAGCGTCGCAAAAAAAAGGATCCTGAACCGGCGGGTACGGCGGCGCCTCCGCCATTACAGCCGGCATATTTTGAAGCGGAAGCGTCGTCAGCCCCAGCTCCGGAAGCCACTCGGGAGCCCGGGCCTCCCGCAGCATCTGAAATGGAGTCCGCCCCTCCTTCCCGGAAACCATCAGTCACAGAGCCCTCCGAGCAGCCAGAGGATATGCCCCGTGCAAGACGGCAGCCCGGGCCAGCGGGACCCGCTGATCGCGGCGGTCGCACTCGTCGTCGGCGCGGCGGCCGAGGACGAGGTGGACGCGGTCGCGAGCAGGCAGTAGCTCAAGCCTTTACGCCAGCTGCCGTGAAGGGGGCAACTACATCCTCTTCGGTGGAAGAAGAGACGCCGGAAGGCGAAGCGGAAGCAGCCGCTGCCCCGATGATCGAGGTCCCGAAGGTCCCCGCCGCTGCTTCGGCCCCGCAGCGCCCGCCTAAGGGGATAGTGGTGCTGGCGATCGGGCTGCCCGGTTCGGGCAAGAGTACGTGGTTCAAGCGGCACAGTGTGGTTCCACTCTCCAGCGACATGGTGCGCTCCTTGCTGTTTGACGACGTGCGCGAGCAGCGCTTTCAGGACCTGGTCTTCTCCAACCTGCGATCCATGCTGAAGGCGCGCCTGATCGCGAAGCGTCCTACGAATTATGTGGACGCTACCAATCTCACCCCACAGGAGCGCCAGCACTGGATAAAACTCGCCAAGGACTATGGCTACGAAGTGCACGCCGTGTACTTCGATGTGCCTCTAGATGTCTGCATCGAGCGTCACTCCCGCCGCGACCGCGTCGTCCCCGAGGATGTCATGCGCCGCATGGCAGCCAAGCTGAAAGCTCCAGCGTTCACCGAAGGCTTCGCCAAAATCACGGTAGTGCGAGTGAAGAAGAAAGAAGAAGCCACCGACTGACCCGCAACCTCTCACCAACGTGGTCTTCCCGCGCGGCTGAATCTCGAAGGGGATGGGAGATGGACTATCCAGCCAAACAGCCGCGAAGCGGCGTAAGAATGCAGCCCACGGCGCAACCCGTGGGTAAGAGGTGGAAGGGAACAAGCCCCAGCGGGGCGAAAGACAAGCTACGACAGACTCCGTAGGGACGATACCCGCATCTACTCCCTGAGATACGGCAGCAACTCTTTGAACGCAGCCGATCCCGAAGACCGCATGAGTTCGTAGATCATCATCTCGGTCGAGGAGATGACAGCACCGGCCGCGCGCATCCTGTCCAAGCCAATCTTCCAATTCCATTCCGTCCGCGAACCGACCGCATCAGACGCAACATGCACCAGGTATCCCTCGCGGAGCGCGCCCAGCGCCGTTTGCATCACGCAGATGTGACTCTCCATGCCGCACAGCAGAAGCGTGTTGCGATTACCCGGCAACCGCTTCAGCATGGTGCAGAACACATCGCTGCCAAAGCAGGAGAACAGTTGCTTGTCGATGGCTTCGGTTTGCGGAAGCAGGGAAGAAATCTCGGGAACCGTTCCACCGAGTCCTTTCGCGTATTGCGTGCTGACCAGCGCAGGAATCTTCAGAATGCCCGCCGCCCGAATCAAGAGCCGTGAGTTGCGAACGAGTTGCTCCTTCTGAAAAATCGGCGGCAGAAGTTTTGACTGGATATCCACCACAACGAGGGCGCACTGGTCGGCCTCCAGCGGGCGTCGAGCCATCTCCGCATAATCAGCCGGGCCGATGCGATTTAAGGCAGTAACCATGACGGTATCCTCGCGCAGCGTCGAGCGCTGAAGCTGAATCGATTCTATCGCGTTGCCGGATTCCGATGGATTCAGTTCTGCGTACTCGCCGCGCCGCTCGACAAGATGACCTGCTCTTCGTCCCCCGTCCTCGCCTGTTCGTAAAAGTTGCGCAGGGCCCCGTAATACTTGGGCTCGAGCAAGAGGAAATTCATCATGAGGTGTCGATTCACATGGAGAGAGCCGCCCTTGTCGTGTGCCTCGACATGGTAGGTGCACACCTTGTTATCGAGGTTCTTGAGCTGTGGCAGGTTGCGGGGAGGCACAAAGGATTGGGTCACAAATGTTCGTAAACGAGCTAAGGCGCTCTGCGCGCCACCACTTCAATCGTATCTCCGGCGTGGAGTTTTGCTTCTTGACCCTTCTGCAGAGCGGTCAGCATCGCCGAAACGCCAATCGCGACGTAGCGTGCCTTGGTCGCCCCCAGTGCGCCGTCTACTGCATCGTCTGCCAGCTTCGCCGCCGCAAGAGATCCTCCTAGCTTGAGCAGCCTCATCTTGTTTCCGCCGTGGATCACGCCCTCAGGGTCCTTCATAACTGGCACCACCGGATCGGTGAATACGAGGACCATGGACCCGCTGCGCAGCAGGCGCCGCGCCCGGTGCGTGATCAGGTAGCCTTGGTAGATTTTTCCGGATGCATCCTTGGCGGTGAACGCCGTGCCCGTGGGAAGTTTCGAGCTCAGATCGGCGGTCAGGGTCACAGTGGTTGTCTGGGCGGCGCTGATGGTCCCGAGGAGAAGCAGCGCCAACGATAGCAGGCACAGTCTGGTCTTCATCTGCTGAGTGTCTGGCATCCTGTTTTAACAACCTCCCGGTCGTAACCCCCTCTCGGCTGGCCGCTGTTCGTTTCGGACCACAAAATCGAAACTGATCTGCGCTCGCCACTCGAACAGGCGGCAGCGCAACCTGGATTCTAAGGGGGCGTGGTAACTCGTTGGAGGACCGCGCTTTACAAATGTGCGGTCACACTAGTCCGAGAAATTAAGAAGATACCTCGATCCCGTCCCGGGGAGCAATGCCACTTTTGTGCCGTGCAGGGCTCGGTCCCGAACGTATTTGACGGTTGCTTCCACGCTCACTAGAATCGACATTAGTTCCGCTGCCCCCTCGTTCAACGGCTAGGACACCTGCCTCTGGAGCAGGTTATCGGGGTTCGAATCCCTGGGGGGCAGCCAGACCCTTTCTTTTTGTCCGAGAACGTCCTCATAGAACATCAAAAGTGCCAGTCAGCCCCAAGGGAGGTGACTTGCCGCCAAGTCCAGCACCCTGTTAGTCTCGCGCCCGATGAGACTGGGGGCGCTGGTTCTGATTCCTGTAGTGTCCATTCTTGCGTTTGGCCACGACCCCCGGCCTATCCCCGTGCGGTGCAATGGCTCGCCGCGGTTCAGAGCCCTCCTCACTTGGAAGGCAATGTTCCGGCCATGACGTTCTCCACGCCATAGAACTTCTCTGTCCCGGCCGACAGCTTCATCACCGAATTCCCGTATTTGGCAAACCGTCTTTTTCCCAGGTCAGCGTTTGTGCTACTTATAAGGGTGCTATGCTCGGCGGACTCATATTCCATCGCCGGCGCTTGCCTGTAGCGCTGGCCGCAGTCACCTTGATGGGTGGCGGGTTGGCGGCATGGCGTGGCGTTGGTCCGTTTCGTTATGCGCGATTCCGCGATCAGGTGAGCTTCAGCCGTGATATCCGGCCCATCCTGAATCAGAACTGTGTCTTCTGTCACGGTGGGGTGCGCCAGAAAAACGGAGTGTCGTTCATTTTCCGGGAGGAAGCATTGGGCGTCGGCAAATCCGGACGGCCTACGATCGTACCCGGCAGGCCTGATGCATCGGAACTGATCGCGCGCATAACTTCGACAGATCCTGAAGCCCGCATGCCGTACCACGCGCCGCCTCTTTCTTCTCAACAGATCGCGTTGCTTCGTCAGTGGATTAAGGAAGGAGCCAGGTGGGAGGACCATTGGGCATTCGTCGCTCCCAAGCCGCAACCCTTGCCCGCGGTGAAGCGGTCGGAATGGGCACGTCAACCGCTGGACCGATTCGTTCTAGCGCGACTGGAGAAGGAGCGACTGTCGCCCTCGCCCGAAGCTGAGAAGGCATCTTTGCTGCGTCGGGTTTCGTTCGATCTCACGGGATTGCCGCCCACACCGGAGGAACAGGCAGGGTTTCTGGCCGATCCGTCGCCAAATGCCTATGAGAAGCAGGTCGATCGTCTGCTCGCCTCGCCGCGTTACGGAGAGCGTTGGGCAGCATTATGGCTGGACCTGGCGCGGTACGCAGACAGCAAAGGGTATGAAGCCGATCGGGGTCGGCCTGGCGTCTGGCCCTACCGGGATTGGGTCATTGATGCTTTCAATCGCAATCTCCCCTACGATAAATTTGTGATCACGCAACTGGCAGGCGATTTGCTCCCCGACGCCACCTTTGATGATCAGATCGCCACTTCATTTCATCGTCAGACACCCAACAACGATGAGGGCGGAACCGACGACGAGGAGTTCCGGCTGGTGGCCGCGATGGATCGCTCAGCTACCACTTGGTCTGTACTGAATGGCCTCACCATGAACTGCGTGCAGTGCCACTCCCACCCTTACGATCCCATCCGCCACGCCGAGTATTACAAGTCGTTGGCGTTCTTCAATACTTCGCGGGACGCTGACCTTCCAGAGGACACGCCCGTCTTGTATGTTCCAAAGGACAAGACTGAATATTCGGAAGCCGCGCAGGTTCAGCGAGAGATTGCGACGCTGATGCATTCGGTGGTGGACCTGGGTCGAAAGATGGGGGACCAGTCAGAGTGGACACCCTTGCCGATCACCGCGGCATCCGCCAGCGAGGCACGCGCCTTGCGTTGGGAGGCGGATCAATTGGAGCGACAGCTTGCCCGTCTGGCAGACGAGAAAATATCGGCCAAGAAGAGGGAGGCCAAGCGAAGGGATTTTCTCAACGCCATTGCCGAAACCAAAAAACTGGCGCGGTCCAAAGCGGGGAACAAGCCTGTTGCCTTCCAGATTCATGATGGAGAGGTGCGGGCTGCCGCCAATACTCCGGGAAAATCGGTTTATGAACTGACGGCGACAGTGAATGCGCCTGTGATCACCGCATTGCGCATCGAAGTATTGCCCGCGAACCCCGAAGCTGCCCGCCACACGCCCGAAGTCGGTTTTATTGTCAACCAGATCGACGCCTGGATCGTACAGCCGAACGGCCGTCAGGATAAGATCCCATTCCGTTATTTCGTTTCTGATTCTAAAGAGAATCTGGAAGCAGCCGTGGGACGGGCAGCCAAGTCGGGGCAGAAGTCCACAGACCCAGAAACGGGCGGCTTTGCAGCGAATCCAAATCTTTTTCTTCCCCGTTGGACGATAGCAGTGCCAGCTTCGCCTTTGCGGCTACCCCGAGGCAGTCGCCTGAAAGTCCGCCTGACGCAAACGGAGAATGTCAGCGACAAGCCTGCTCTAGTGAGGCGGGCGCGCCTGGCCGCCAGTGCGGATTCGCGTTGGTCAGCGCTGGCGCACGACCATGACTATGGCGCCAGATTTACCCAGCTTACAAACCTGACTCGCCAATTGCAGAAGATTCGTAACGTCGAAACTCCCGTGATGGTGGAGCAGGCTGACTACGAAACACGGGAGACTCTGGAATTCGAGCGCGGAAACTTTCTAACGAAGACAGGTCCCGTCCTTACTCCGGATGTCCCTGGACTATTTCCAAAACTTCCTGCCGGCGCGCCCCGCAATCGATTGACACTTGCGAAGTGGTTCTTTATGCCGGAGCAGCCCTTGACTGCGCGCACAGCGGTGAACCGCTACTGGGAGCAACTTTTCGGTACCGGAATTGTCGAGACGCTGGAGAATTTTGGCAGTGTGGGCGAAGAGCCCAGTCATCCCGAACTCCTCGATTGGCTGGCACTGCATTTTCAGAACGATCTCCACTGGGACATGAAGGCGTTACTGCGCGAACTGGTGACCAGCGCCACGTATCGCCAGTCCGCTAAAGCCACCGCGGCGCTTATCGAGAAAGATCCGCGCAATCGCCTGCTGGCGCGTGGTCCTCAGCAGAGGCTCACCGCGGAGATGGTTCGGGATCAGGCTCTAATGGTCAGCGGACTGCTAACCGATACCCTGGGCGGCCCTCCGGTCATGCCGCCGCAACCCGAGGGTGTGTGGAACTCCGTTTACAACGACAGCAAGTGGGTCGACGCGGCCGGTCCCAACCGTTATCGCCGGGCGATTTACACGTTTATCAAACGCACCAGCGGCTATCCCAGCTTTCTTACCTTCGATGCCTCGGATCACGATGTGAGCCTGGCACGGCGGATACCCACCAACACACCGTTGCAGGCTCTGGTGACGCTGAACGATCCGGTATACCAGGAGGCGTCCGAAGCGCTTGCTAAACGCATGATGAAGGCGACAGATGCTCTTGACGGACGTCTGAGATATGGCGCACGCTCAATTTTGTCGCGCGATGCGACAGATGGTGAGCTGGCGATTTTGAGCAGATTGTACGAGGCTGCTCTCAAAGCGCCGGCCACGTCCAAGGAAGGGAAGAGCGCCGTGAGGGCGAAAGGAACGTCAAGCAAAGAAGTAGCGGCAATGACGGCTGTGGCCAGCGTTCTGTTCAATCTCGATGCTGCTCTGACCAGGTGATTTTCATGTCAAATTCCAAAGCCAGGCCTAATGATCGAGGCGGAAGGGAAGGGAACTCCGACATGCATCCCGAGCTGCAGATGGCATTGCTGCAGGCGCAGACACGCCGTCATTTCTTGCGGACTCTGGGCGGCGGTCTGGGGACTCTGTTCGTGGGGACATCGCTGGCAGAGTATGCCGGAGCCGCGACTGATGCTGGCCGCTCCGAAACCACAAGTCTCGACTTCACGCGCGAGCCATCCAGCCCGCTTGCTGCGTTGCCGCCTCAATTTGCTGCCAAAGTGCGGCGCGTCATCTATCTGCATATGGCCGGGGCGCCAAGCCAATTGGAACTTTTCGAGTACAAGCCTGACTTGAAACGGCTCGACGGCCAGGATTGTCCCGCGTCGTTCTTGGCGGGCAAGCGTTTCGCATTCATCAGCGGCGTTCCCAAACTCCTGGCGTCGCAGTACCCGTTCCACCAGGTCGGACAAAGCGGCCATTGGATCTCCGACCGCTTACCTCACTTGGAAAAGCATGTGGACGACCTGTGCTTCATCAAATCCATGCACACCGACCAGTTCAATCACGCACCCGCGCAACTATTGGTGCACACGGGCAATGCACGCCTCGGCTACGCTTCGCTTGGTTCCTGGGTGCTCTACGGACTGGGTACCGAGAATCAGAATTTGCCCGGATTCATCGTCTTGCTATCGGGAGGCAAGTCGCCGGACGGCGGCAAGCAACTGTGGAGCTCCGGGTTCCTGCCGAGTGTTTACCAAGGGGTGCAATGCCGTTCACATGGCGAACCCGTACTGTATCTCGACAACCCGCCAGAAGTGAGCCGCCCGCTGCGTCGCACCATGTTAGACGCGATTGATCAAATCAACCAGCAAACCTACGCCGCGTTCGGAAATCCCGAGACCATCACGCGCATCGCCCAATACGAACTGGCGTTTCGCATGCAAATGGATGCCACCGACGCCATGGACATCCGCAAGGAACCCGCCGCGGTCCGCGCGAAGTACGGATCAAAGCCTGGCGAGGCCAGTTTTGCCAACAATTGTTTGGTGGCGCGGCGCCTTGCGGAGCGCGGTGTGCGATTCATTCAGCTGTATCACTGGGGATGGGATTCCCATGGGGCAGATCCAAAGGAAGCGCTGAACCTCGGCTTCGCCGACCGCTGCCGTGAAGTGGATCAACCGACTGCGGCCCTGTTAGCTGATCTGAAAGACCGAGGCATGCTCGAGGACACGCTCGTTGTCTGGGGCGGAGAATTCGGCCGGACGCCCATGCGCGAGAATCGCAACGGTCAGGAAATGAAGTGGGTCGGCAGGGACCATAACCCAGGAGCGTTCACGATTTGGATGGCCGGCGGCGGGGTCAAGCCCGGAATTACCCACGGCCAAACCGATGAGATGGGATGTGAAATCGTAAAAGATCCGGTCGAGATCCGCGACCTGCATGCGACGATGCTTTACTTGCTGGGCTTCGACCATCGGAAGCTGCACTATTCTTTTCAGGGTCTCGAACAGAAGTTGACCAGCGTGAAACCGGCGCGCGTCGTGGCTGAGATTCTGGCGTGAGCAACCTCCGCAACCTATGCTCAGGCAATTTCCGAAGGTATCTGCGTTGGGGGGACCGCATTTCCGGGCAGCTTCGTCTGGGCCTGCTTACGTTGGCGCCCATTTTGACTGTGGCAGTTCTGTTGGCGCTTCTTCCGCCCGACGGAAACGAACGCGCGGAGTGGGCGCAATTCATCGGCCGCTTTCATCCTTTGGTTGTCCACATCCCAATCGCCTTCCTTCTGTTGGTACCGATTTTAGAATTAGCAGGGCTAAACCACCGGTTTTCCTATCTGCGTCTTTCTGCCGGATTTGTGCTTGGCCTCGCGATGCTCAGCGCTACCGGGGCCGCGATTCTTGGATGGTGTCTGGGACGAAGCGGTGGCTATTCCGGACCGCTTTTAACACAGCACATGTGGGGCGGGATATCGCTGGCGGCAGTCTGCTGGCTGTGTTGGATGCTGCGTTTGAGCGACGGCGAGCAGAGGTCGACGTTTATCTACGGAGTTGCCCTTGCACTCGGTGTTGGCCTCGTAGCTTGGACAGGCTACCGCGGTGGTCAATTGTCTCTGGGCGAGGACCACCTCACCGAGCACATGCCGGGCGGTTTGCGTCAGGTGCTGGGGCTGTCGAATGTCCAAGCATCCTTGGCGAGCGCTGGGGCCAACACCTTTTACGGCGCGCGGGTTGAGCCAATCTTCGCCGCACGCTGCGTCACGTGCCACGGTCCAGAGAAACATAAAGCAAACCTGAGGCTCGACAGCTACAGATCACTGATGCGGGGCGGCAAGGATGGGCCAGTAGTTCGGGCTGGCAACGTGCAAGGCAGCGATCTTTTTCGCCGCATTACATTGCCCCTTGATCACGATGACTTCATGCCCAAGCAGGGCAAGCGGCCGCTGTCAGCGGATCAGGTGAAGCTGATCGAACTCTGGATTGGCGCCGGAGCCTCAGGCACGCTGCCGCTCGCTGCCATCAAAGATGCACCTACTGGTTCGGCCTCCCCGACGGCAGTTTCCGACGTGACCTTCGAGGAGATTGACCCTGCCGAGGTCACGAGATTGAGGGCAGGAATCGCACCGGCGGTCGCCGAGCTGCGAAAGCGATTTCCAGACATTTTGGAATACGAGTCACGAGGATCTGCCAACCTGATTCTGAATGCCTCGATCTTGGGACCTAAGTTTGGGGACAGCGATTTGGAAGGCTTGGCCCCGCTCGCTGAACACATTACGTTAGCCGATTTCTCTCGCACTGCGATCACCGACCGCTCTGCGTCCGCCATTGCCGCCATGAAACAACTACGGGTCCTGCGGCTCATGCATACGAGGATTACCGACAGCACGCTGCAACGCCTGGGCACCCTCGATCAACTCGAATCGTTGAATGTGTTCGACACGCCGGTCACACCTGCGGCATTGCCGACAATTGCGAAGCTCCCCAAGTTGGCGCATTGTTACGCCGCTCAGACCGCGATTCCATCCCAGATCGCCGTGCCACAGCCTTTGATAGGCAAGCTTGTGTTTTAGGTTCACTTTTCCCGGCGGTGCGTGAAGAGGCTGCCATGAATGATTCAGTGGGTCTCGAATAGGTAGAGTCGCTTCATGCTTGGTTTTGCCTGTAATTCAGCGGCCGTTGTGTGCGCGACCCTTGTTTGCGTCAGATTCAGTGACTCTAATTTCTCGAGCTTCATGAGTTCTTTCACTCCGGCGGACGTCACTGCGGTGTTGGAAAGATCGAGAAATCTCAGATTGGAAAAGTTTGCGATTGCTTGCATCCCTGTGTCGGTAACCCTCGTGCGTGCGAGCTCCGCATCCACGATCAGGTTGGCGACCGGCGCAAGCTGCGCTAAGCTGGCGTCGGTGCAACGCTCCGGGGCGCTCACGGTACGAAGGATCAATCCGTCGGTGGGATTCTGCGAGCGTGGTACAAGACGCACCCCCAGGGAAGTTTCAAGCGCGGTAATTTCTTTCAATTGCGGACGGTAGTCAGCAGTGAGCGGCGGTGAAACAGCATTCTCCCTCGAGGACGGCGGCAATCCCTGGATCGCTGTCTCTGCAATGTGCGTTGTCGCCCCCGCCGCAATCCACACTTCAATGATTTTCGTCTCCGCCCCACTCAAAGCCGCCTTTCCCTCCGCCGGCATGAAGTCTTTGTTGTCGGGGGGCAGGGTTACACGCCGAAAAAGCTCGCTCTTGCCGGGTTCACCGGGGTGGATTACCAAACCATCCTTCCCTCCGCGCATCACATGCTCGTAGCTGTCGAGTCGGAGTTTGCCCTTGAACTTTCCGGCATTGTGGCAGAGAACACATTTATCCTCGAAAATCGGTTGTACCCGCATGGCATAAAAACTGGATGGGTCAACCTCGGATGGCCGCTGGCCACCAAGCCAGCGGCGCAGAGGCCGAGGCAAATGTTCGGTCAGAAAGGTATCGCCGTGAGTCAATTTGCCACCCTGATCGCTGGTCCAGATCATCAAGCCAGCCGTCGCCAACAAGGCGGCCGCATAGACACTTCGCTTCCAACCATAGAGGCCCCAACAGGCGAGGCTCGCGGCCGCGAGTGAAACGCCGCCCCACATGTGGCGTGAGACCAGGGAGCCTTCGTAACCCCCGCTCCAGGCCAGTAGCCATCCCAACCACGCAGATCCAATCGCCGCAACGGTCGCCAGTCCCAACACAAACCCTGCTGATTGACGCAGGTCCCAACTCTGTCGAGCGAGGGCGGCGCCTTCGAGTACCAGTACGAGCAAAAGCAATGCGACAGGGAAGTGCACTGCGAGGGGATGGAACCGGCCCAGAAACTGGGCGAGTTCGGCTCGTTGCCCGCCATCCGGGGGAGAGTAGAGCAATAGGATGAGTAACGGGAAAATCGCGGCGATACCGACGCCCAGTATCCACGCGCGGACTCGAAGTGGCATGCGGATTCCGTTACGTCCTGCGCAGAAGCGTGATTCGCCCAATCGGCAGCCACTCGGCTACAAGGATGTCGCCATTGTGCAGAAAGATGGCATCATGAGGCGTGATGAATTTTCCGGGAGTAAACTGCGCCCGCGACTGGCCGCGGCGTGATCCCACTTCGCCATTCTCAGCTTTTCCATCTCCCAGTTGGGCCACCACGTTGAACTCCCGATCGAGAATACATACCTGACTATCCAGATCGGGGCATACCATCCACTCACCCTGAGTGTGGAAATTGCAGGGCATCCGGAGGTGCGCCTCGTCCTTAATCGTCCGCAAGTGAGCGCCGTCCAGCGTGAAAGTCTGCATGCGGCGGTTTCCGCGGTCTGCTACAACCAGCAGGGGCTTCTCTCCACGAAAGTCCAGCCAGAGTCCGTGCGGAGTGTCCATTTCCCCATCGCCGTGTCCGGGCTTGGCGACCTCGCCCAAAAACTTTCCGGTGAGAGAAAAGCGCAGCATGTGGCTCGATCCGTAGCCGTCGCCCACGTAAAAATCCCCATTCGGAGCGAATGCGACATTCGTGGGCACGAAGTCGATGGGGTGCTCCATATAATTCGCGTCCTCTCGAGGATAGCCATGCACCCAAGTCACTTCGCCTGCGAGCGTGGTCTTTACCACCTTGCAACGGTTGATGTCGCAATGATAGAGAAATTCCGTTTTCCCCTCGCGGCGCAGTTTCAGTCCGTGCGCTCCACCCCTGAACTCCTCGCCAAAGGCGCGAACGAACCGACCTTTCTCATCGAATACAACGACGGCCTCGCCGCGCATGCTCGACTTGTGAACGGTGTGCCCAACGTAGATGTGCCCCTGCTCATCCTGGCACAGTCCGTGGGTGTCTCCCCACACCAACCCTTCAGGTGGGACCAACCAGTCGTGGACGCACTCGTAAGTGTGCGGGCCGGAACCAAGCACGGGAAGGCGGGCGCCGGACTTGTCAGAAGCTTGGACGTAGAAAGACGGCAGCGCGGCCGCCAATCCGGCCGCGGAACATGCTGTCAGGAACGATCGGCGAGTTTGTTTGTTCATAGCGGTAGACAAGACTAACTCAAGAGACCAGTCACTACCTTTGCCGGAAGTACTCCAGTAAATTTCTGGTCCAGTCCTTGAAACTTGAACGTGAGCTTTTCATGGTCAATGCCCAACAGATGTAGCAGGGTGGCATTGAAGTCCCGGACATGCACCGGATTGCGTACGACGTTGTAGCAGTACTCGTCCGTCTCACCATAGGCGATTCCCGCCTTCACGCCGCCGCCGGCCAGCCAACTGGTGAAGCAGCGCGGATGGTGGTCCCGTCCGTAGTTTTCCTTTGAAAGGCCGCCCTGACTATAAACCGTGCGGCCGAACTCCCCTCCCCAGATGACCAGCGTGTCGTCGAGCATCCCGCGGCGTTTCAAATCGGTGACCAATGCATAGGTACCACGGTCCGTAGCCACGCACAGTTTGGGCAACATGCCAACACAATCGCCGTGCACATCCCACCCGCGCTGATAAATCTGCATGAAACGTACTCCGCGCTCTGCCATTCGCCGGGCGAGAAGGCAATTGTGGGCGTACGTTCCCGGTTTCTTTGCCTCTTCGCCGTAGAGGGTCCAGGTACTGGCAGGCTCATCGCGCATGTCAACTAGCTCGGGGACTGAAGTCTGCATGCGAAACGCCATCTCATACTCCCGGATCCGGGCGTGAGTTTCAGGATCTCCGAGATCCTCATATGTAAGCTGGTTGATGGCATTCACGCTGTCAACCAATTCACGCCGCGTTCCGCTATTCATGCCCTGGGGATTGTCGAGATACAGAACCGGAGCGCCTTCCGACCGGAAGGCCACGCCAGAGTGCTCGTTGGATAGAAACCCGCTGCTCCACAACTTCGGAGAAATAGGCTGCTGATTGGAATGCGGAATCAAAGCGGAGTTGAGGACCACAAAGGTCGGAAGGTTCTCGTTCATACTGCCCAGGCCATAGGACAGCCATGCCCCCAGGGAAGGCTTGCCGGGAACCATATTGCCTGTGTTCATCAGAAGAATCGCAGGCTCATGGTTGATCGCGTCGGTTTGCATGGAGTAGACAAGCGCGAGGTCATCCACCATCTTTCCGGTCCAGGGAAGGAGATCGCCCACCCAGCGCCCCGACTTACCCTGCTTCGCGAATCCCCAGTGGGACGGGGCAATCGGAAAACGAGCTTGGCCGGCAGTCATGCCCGTCAGCGCCTGGTTGCCGCGAACCGAGTCGGGCAAGTCCTTGTCGTAGAGCGAGGAGAGCCCGGGCTTGTAATCCCACATGTCCATTTGCGGAGGGGCGCCCGACATGAAGAGATAGATGCAACGCTTCGCCGCGGGTGGAAAGTTCGGCACACGCAGTGATTGAGGGCCGGACGGCTCGGCCTCGGAGGCACCGGCCACGCCATCCAGTAATTTGTTGCCCATCAGTACCGCTAATCCAGCCCATCCCAGGGTTTTGCCCATGCGGCCCAGGAAATGCCGGCGGCTTGCGAGACGATGCCACTCGTCACGCAGCGACTTTGGCACCGGCAGGTCGTAAACCGACGGGCCTTCACCATGGTCGTCGCAACAAACATGTCCGGGCAACGGTTTTTGAGAATTCATTTGTTCACCACCGCATCCAGATTCAGAGCCGCGCTGGAAACCAGCATCCAGGCCGCCAGTTCTGGCGCCGGGATGGCTCTATCAATCTTACTTTCGCCGACATTCAACAGCCGGGCTGCGGCCGCCGGGTCTTTAGAGTAAGTTGCGCGGAATTTTGAGAATGCACTTTCGAGAACAACTCTCTCTTTGGAATTCCAGTCCCGTGAGAGCAGTACCCACCCTAGATAGTTCAGCCGGGCATCCACATTTGACGACTCATGAATCACGCGTTCCGCCAGCTTGCGCGACGCTTCCAGACGCAACGGTTCGTTCATCGCCACCAGCGCCTGTAACGGAGTATCGGTGCGCTGGCGGCGAGTGCACGCCGCGTCACGCATCGGAGAGTCGAAAGTGTCCATGTCGGGCATCGTGGCCATGCGCTTCCAAAATGTGTAGAGGCTCCTTCGGTAGAGTGCGTTGCCATGGTCCTGCACATATTTCCGCGTGTTACTAGCGTCGTGGCTTCCATCCCAGATTCCGGGCGGCTGATAGGGTTTCACGCTCGGGCCGCCGAGCTTCTCTACCAGAAGGCCGCTGGCTGCCAGCGCAGTATCCCGCAGCATCTCGCTATCCATGCGGAAACGCGGCCCCCTCGCGAGGAGACGATTCTTCGGATCCTTTTCTCCAAGCTGCGGGGTTACACGCGCAGACTGCCGGTATGTTGCCGATAGAACCAGCTGCTTGTAAAAGCGCTTCACATCCCAGCCGCTGTCCCGAAAATCCACCGCCAGCCAGTCGAGCAGTTCCGGATGACTTGGCCGCGCACCCATGACACCAAAATCCTCGGTAGTTTCTACGATCCCCGCGCCAAATATTTCCTGCCACATGCGGTTGACCGTCACCCTCGCGATCAGCGGATTGGTGGGACTCACCGTCCACTCCGCCAGCCCACGCCGATCCGCGGATGCCCCGGCAGGTAATGGCGGAAGGAAATGCGGCACCGCGGGGCGCACCCGCCCGGTGCGCGCATTGTAGACTCCGCGAGTCAACATATCTGCATAGGCCAGCCCTGGGGCTTCTTCACTGACCAACGTGATATCGCCGTCCTTGGAAAGTCTGTCGAGTTCGCTGTTGAGTGCCGGCAGTTGCGCTGTCAGCGACCGCGTGGGTTCATCGCGCTGCGCAAAATAAAAGTCGCTCACAACTTTGAATTCATCGTCCGACCACGCAGAAAGCGGCTTCTGGATAATCTCGGATACATAGTCCTCGAACGGGACGCGTGCCGCCTCGTCGGACGCAAGCTCGCGTGCATAGAAACGAAAGTCCTGAAAGGCCGACTGCCGGAGCGGGTCGGCGTCAGGAAACATCCGCCCGAAAGTCATCGGCGCCGACGTTCGGACGGTCCCGTCGAGCTTGTCTTTGACTACCTTCAACTGCTTAGGCTGGCCGTCAACGTAAAGCTTCATGCCATCGGCCTTCCCCGAGCCGGAGTAGGTCGCAGTGATGTGGTTCCAGCGCCCCTCGATCAAAACCTTCTCTTTGGTCTCGACGGTAGCTGCATTGCTGGCACCCGCGTGCGTCAATGCAAACACCAGCTTGCGTTGGTTGATGCGAAGTTGCCATCCTCGCGAGTCCTCTTTTGCATTGGCGCGTGCCACAATTACGCCGTTCGGCAACTTGGCGTCTTTGGATTCGAGCGGCCGCAAGTCAGGACGCAGCCAGAAAGCGACCGTAAATGGCTGGTTCCGCTCAACGTCGCCAGCGTCCGGCAAATCCAGCCGGGTGCCTGTATCCATTCGCATGTAAGGCCAAAGCCAGATTCCCTCGCCCCAAATCACCGGACTTTCCGTTGCGGAAACATTCTGTAGCTTAGCAGCGGGCGCGGCGTTGACGAAGCTCATACCCTTCTGTTCGTCGAAGCGAAAGCGTGCCTGTAATTCTGCTGTGCTGACCGACTGCGGTCGTGCCTTGGACTCCTGCAGCCATGTGCCCACAAGCTCGCGTGCCCCTGCGCGCCGCTGATTGATCTGACTCTCCAGCGCCGAGCGTTTTGCCAGAATCTGCTCGTAGGCCGCACGATTATTCTCCTTCGGCACACGGATAAACGGCGGCCAGTCCTCCCGATCATCATTCGACGGATTTTCCGTCAGATTGTTGAAGAACGCAGTGAGTCTGTAGAAGTCATTCCGGGTGATTGGGTCAAACTTGTGATCGTGGCAGACTGCACAGCCAGTGGTCAGACCTAGAAACGCCGCCCCAAACGCCTCGGCGCGTTCGCGTTTGTTATTCACGCGCAGCTCTTCGATAAGGGATCCGCCCTCACCGGAACTGATGCCGGCACGCAGAAAGGCTGAAGCCACCAGCGTATCCAGATTTTTAGCCGGCAACATGTCTCCAGCGATTTGCTCTTTCACGAACTGGTCGAACGGCTTGTTCTGGTTGTAGGACTTGATCACATAGTCGCGATAGAGCCAAATGCTGCGGAAGTTATCCAGGTGCAGCCCGTGAGTGTCCCCGTAACGCGCGACATCCAGCCAGTAGTGGGCGCGATGCTCCCCGTATCGCGGACTCGCCAGCAACCGGTCTACTACTTTTTCATATGCGTTCGCGGACCCATCCGTCACGAACGCCTTCACCTCCTCTGGTGTGGGAGGCAGGCCCGTAAGATCGTATGTGACACGTCGAATGAGCGTCGGCCGGTCAGCCTCTTCCGAGGGCGCCAATCCTTCCTTCGCCAGCCGGCTCAGGATAAAACCATCAATCGGGTTTCGCGCCCACTGACGATTCTTCGTCTCCGGAATCGCTGGGCGTTTCGGTGCAATAAAGGACCAGTGTTCCTCGTAGACCGCACCTTCCTTTACCCACCGGCGCAACAGCGCGATCTGTTCTGGTTTGAGGGTCCGGTGACTCTCCGGAGGAGGCATTCGCTCTTTTGGATTGCTCGACTCAATTCGCCGCACCAGCGGACTCGTATCCGGATTTCCCCGGATGATCGCAGGACCAAATTTCTCGTGGGGCGCGAAGGCGAATTCCCCACGGTCCAGGCGCAATCCCGCCTTCCGCGCGCCTGGATCGGGGCCGTGGCAGGCATAGCAGTTTTCCGAAAGAATCGGTTGGACAGTCTCGTTGAACGACAATTTTCTGGGACTGAATGGCGTGGCCGCATAGTGACCTATCAACCAGGTAACGACAATCCCAAGGAAAACAGTCAGTACAATCCACAAGGCGCGAAAGCGTAACCGCGGATCGTCTTTCCCCGTCTGTTCTGTTCCTTTGCTCACGATACGCTATCCGTCATTTGGCTGACGCTTGGCTGCTTCAGAGTCTCCAAGAAATAGTATGCCCG
>Ga0066710_100000392_pt1 | contig 25737 bp, 22 predicted proteins | sample GraSoiAngelo_159_FD_79666 | JGI IMG/M metagenome (GOLD analysis project Ga0066710, IMG submission 79666) | Grasslands soil microbial communities from the Angelo Coastal Reserve, California, USA - 14_1009_16_40cm | ecosystem: Environmental > Terrestrial > Soil > Grasslands | place: USA... | reverse complement strand
GGACTAGTGAGAAACTCCTTGCCGGTCCGTTGGCTCGCCAGGTGCGTGGCGACCAGATAGCTTCTCTTGGTGAAGTGCAGCCAGAGCCGCTCCTGGGTGAGGTAGTCGGTTTCGTGCAGACCTAGATCGTCCTGAAGGTCCACCTCGGAACCCTTAAAGGAGTCACTATCCACACGAGCGGTCCCGTTGAGGTGTTGTTGCCATTCCAGGAATTCTATCCCCACGATCTCGGCGAAGGTCGTGGAGGGCAGCGCCATGCCACACCCTACAAAAAGGAGAATGCCCGCCGCTGCTCGCCCCAAGAATCTCCGATTTCCGATCATCTCTGTCACCTCCGCGGCAGATTATAGGGTTGCGGCTTCCGGCGCGCCAGATCCTTCGGCGCTTATCCTTATTCCTCGGGCGAGGATACGTGCCGATAGCCTGGGTGTTGCCTGGGGAGACTGCGATCCATTACTCTTCCGGTCGCGTGCGTGCCGGAGTGGCGAAATGGCAGACGCAGGGGACTCAAAATCCCCCGAGGGCAACCTCATGTCGGTTCGACTCCGACCTCCGGCACCCGTCAGGATTTCAGAAAACCCTTTTATCCTTTTTATCGTTAATCTTGTCAGAAAATGGTGGACGGTGAGGCGCAGGAGCTCGCCCCCCCCAAGAGTTCCCAACCAAACAGGAGGAAGCACGAATGGTACATAAGTCGTTGAAACCTTCATACCTTGTGAGAATCCTCTCCCTCTCGTCCCCTGTCCTTTTGTTGCTCCCGGCCGGCACACGCGCCAGCACCACGCCGCCGGTCCCCCCGGCGCCCCCCGCTCACGCTGCGGCCGCGAAGAAGCCCGCGACCCCCGCTCCGGCTCCTGAGCCGGCCGATAGCGAGGACGACGCGGCGCGAACCAAGCATGCCTGGCTGGGCGTGGTCCTTTCGGAGGGGGAGGACGGAGTCAGCATTACCGGGGTGAAGGAGCAAAGCCCCGCGGACAAGGCAGGCCTGAGGGAGGGAGACACGATCGTCGAGATCGACAGCAAGAAGGTAGAAGATTCGGGCGACATTCGCCGGGCTATTCGGGAGCTGGAGCCTGGAGATACGGTTCAGATCGTGGTGATGCGAGATGGGAAGAAGAAGACTGTCAACGCCACCCTCGGGGAGGCTCCGGCCCACTTCTGGAGAGGGGAGGGGTTCCCCGGCCTGGCTCCGGGTGAAGGCTTCGGGCCCATGGGGTTCCGCTCAATGGCCCTGTCCCGTACCTACCTTGGAGTCCGGGTTCAGGGAATGACGGAAGAGTTGCGGACCTACTTCAAGGCGCCTCGGGGCCGCGGCGTGCTGGTGAGTCGCGTCGAGGAGGACACCCCGGCGGCGAGGGCTGGGCTCCGGGCCGGCGATGTGATCGTCATGGTGGACGGCAAGGGAATCGCCAGCCGCGGAGACATCGGCGAAGCGCTGGTGGACAAGGAGCCCGGAGATAAAGTCGCGGTGAAGGTGATCCGGGACGGCGCGGACAAAACGCTGGACGTGGAGGTTTCGGAGCGACCCACCCCGAAAGCGCGCCACGGCCATTTCATGGCGCCGGGCCGCCGCCCGGAGCAGGGGCTCGATGAGGACGAGGAGGACAGTGACGTCCCTGAGATGGAAGCGCTGCCGGATGGCTCCCGGATTCGGCTGGAAATCGACCAAGCCATGAAAAAAGCCGAGGCGGCGGTGAAGGACTCTCTCCCGCAAGGCCGAGACGTTGAACGGGAGATCGAGCGAGCGATGCAGGCCTCCGCGATGTCCCAGCGGGACGTCGAGAAGGAAGTGCAACAGGCCATGCAATATGCAAATCTTAGCAAGCTGAATTGGGAAGCCATGAGCCGGCAGATTCGTGAAGCCATGGAACAGTACAGAGAGGCGCTGCGTCAGGCCGCCGAAGCCTCGCGGTTCACCATGGAAGACGACGCAATCTGAGGCGTCTTCTCTCCGCTTCCTCCGGAGAGCGGGGGCGCCGGCCGCAGACCCACGGCCGGCGCTTCTCCTTATCTCCAGCGGCGCTTCCGCAGTTCGTCGAGCAGGTCGCCCGCCCAACGTTCAGGCACCGCCCTCGCCGGATGCTCCCATCCCAGTACAGCCTCCCGTCCGAGACGCCGAATCAGCATATCCCGAAGCGCCTTTTGCACGTCCTTCCCCAGCAAGATCACTCCCCGGGGGTGCACCGCCTCTATCGCCTCCTGGGCGGCGAGCCTTCTGAGCCGGTCGCACTCCTCCTGAAGCTTCCGTGCGGCGAGGGCGTCCCCCTTCAGTCGGGAAGCTGCCGGCCGCAGGTCCGCCGGGGTCCGGTTGCCTCCGTCCACCGGATCCATGAAGAGGAGGGAGCAGGAGTTCGCCACCGCCACGCGCTTCCAGCCTTTTTCCGCGCTTCCCCACCCCAGCTCCAGAAAGCGATAGACCCTCACCGCCGAGGACTCGAAGCTCCGCGTCAGGAATGCTCGCAGGCTGGGCGGAGCCAGCCCCGGAACCTCCAGCCTGCCTCCTCGGCGCCGGATCTGTCCTGCTAGATTCGGGAGACGCTCTCGCAAACGCTTGATGTCGGTGAAGGGGACTCCGGTCTGGGCCATCCCGTAAGGACCGGGATTGAGTCCGAACACCAGAAGCGGCCGGACCCCCAGGGGATAAACACCCCGGAAAAGGGCGTGCCACGGCTCGCCGTAGCGCCCCGGGTTCCAAACTCTCCATCCCGTGGCTGAGGCGATAAGTGGGGCCAAGAGTTCCCATCGCCGGGCCGAGCGTCGCCATGCTCCTCCCCAGACATCGGCCCTTTCGCGGTTGGATCCGCACTTCCCTCGGGCAGGCCGATAATCCAATGCACTGATCTCCATCGGTCTCTTCTAGCCTCGCGATCCGAGACTCTTTCCGGCGACCCGCTCGAGATCTCCCGGAAGCCAGCGGGAGCCCCACAGCAACAAGAGCCCCGACACCAGCATCGCCGCCACCGCGAGCAGGATGCCACCCTGGAGTGAAGAAAGGTCCGACACTTGCCCGATCAGGTAGGGCGAAGGTGCGTCCCCCAGGATGTGTATGATGACGATATTGGCGGCGACCGCGGTGGACCGCAGGCGCGGCGGACTGACGCTGACGATGACGGCGTTGAGCAGTCCCGTGTTCACGAAGAGAAAAAAGATGGCGGCGCCGAGGCAGGGAGCGTAGACCCTTCGCTCCGGTGAGAAAATGGCGCCCAGGGCGAAGGGAATCGCCGCCAGCACCCCGAGACCCGACAGGAGCAAGTAGGCCCGGCGCGTCCAGCGCATGACCAGGTCCCCGGCAAATCCTCCGGCTAGTGTCCCGAAGAAGCCGCACAGGGCCACAATGCTTCCGGTGAGTCGGTTCGATTCCTCGAAAGAAACCCCCTTGATGGTCTCCAGGTATCGCGGCATCCAGAAGGCCATTCCTCCGATGGCGAATGTCAGGGCGGCGTACCCGAGATTCGTGTAGAGATAGGAGCGGCTCCGGATCAGCTCCCGGTAGGATGCAACGACATGGGAAATCCGCTTTCGATAGGAGAAATCCTCATCCCCGCCTGGCATGAGGCCGGGAGCTGGATCCGTCTCCCTCCCCTCCATGCCACCCCTCACGGGCTCCCGCAGGAAAAAGATGGGCACTGCCAGCAACAGTCCCGGGAGACCCACGAGCATGAAGCAGAATCGCCATCCATGGGTCTCCCCGAGCTTCCCCGCGAGGAGGTACGCCAGCGCCGCCCCCGCCGGCAGGGTCACGTAGAATACGGCCATGACACGGGCCCTCTGACGGACTGGAAAATAGTCGGCCAGAAACGGGGGCGAGAGGGTGCCGAACGAGGCCTCACCGATTCCCACGAGGCCGCGGGAGAGGAGCAAGAAGAGATAGGTGGGAGCCAGAGACGCGCCCGCCGTTGCGAGACTCCAGACGATGGCCCCCAGGGCGAGGACGGCCCGACGCGGGAACCGGTCCCCCAGATAGCCAAATACCGGGGCGGTGATCAGGTAGACGAGAAAGAACAATGTGCCGAACAGTCCGAACCGTGCGTCGGAGATGACGAAATCCCGGCGGATCAGAGACCCTACCGAAGCGATGATGTAACGGTCGACATAATCGAGGAGGTTGAGGAGGGTCAGGAGAAAGAGAACGTAGAGAGGATATCGGGAGGGACGCGCCGCATGGGTCATCGGAGCGCCGCCGCTTCCGGCGGATGCTCTCGGATGAGGGCCGAGACGCTCTCGAGGATCTGGCGCCGTTGCCGGCGAATCTGTCGCAGGGCCTTGCCCGACGCGAAAGCAAGAGAGAGCGCCTGGACCCCCTCCAGGAGTCGCTGCCGCTCCTCCGCCACCCGCAGCGCAGCCCAGCCGCTCAGGGGAAGCAGGACCGTACCAAGCGCCACCGCTTTCCATCCGCCCCACCAGGCGAGCAGCGCGACCGTAACCGCATAGCTGAGAGGGAAAAGCAGAACCCCCCCAATCAGCTTGAAGGTGGCCGTCTGGTCGGGGAAACGGTTTGCGCGTCGCTCCACCTCACCACAGATCCGATAGGCCGGGTAGTGCGTGAGCAGGCCGACCAGGGCCAGGGGCAGCACTCCCAGGATCACGGCGGCGCTCAGGAGAGCGAAGCGGGCGGCACGCACAGGCGCTTCCGCGAGATCCACTTCCTCCTCTTTCAAGGAGAAGCGCCCGAGCTGCCGGCGATAGGCCTTCCAGTGGCCGCGGATGACCGCGACTGCTTCCGGTTCACGCTCCCGGTAGAAGCGATACGCTCGGATGAACCGCCTCAGAGACGCGGCTTCCTCGGAAAGCGATTCCTCGCGTCGCCCCAGGAAAAGGGCCCGGATGTCGCGGAGAAACTCAAGCTCTTCCCAGGAATCCAGCCCCGGGATCAGCTCCGTGAGTGCTTCCTCGATGCGGTGGGTCAGCGCCGCCACTCCTTGCTCCGGCCGGGCCCTCTCCAGCTCCAGAAGTTCTGAGACGGAAACCGGCTTTCCAAACACCACAAGCACTCGAGATCGAAACGCTTTCTTGGCCTCGTAATTGATTCCGGTTGGAATCACGGTGGGATTCTCTGTCGCCGATTGGGCGGCGCGAAAGTAGATGCGCGCCGCGCCGGTTCTCAATTCTTGGAGTTTCGGCTCATCGTGACTTTTTCCCTCGGGGAAGAGGCACACCACGCCGCCGCTGGACAGGATCCGCCCGCAGGCATCGAGGGTCTCCTCATTCTTCTTCGACTCCCCTGTCGCATCCTGGCGCCGATAGACCGGAAGCCCGCCGATGCGCTTCAAGAAAAAACCGACGAGCGGCATGCGAAAGAGCGTGTGCTTAGCGAGGAAAGTGATGGGACGGGGTAGGAGCACCAGGAGCAGAAGCGGGTCCATCAGGGCGTTCCCGTGATTGGCCGCCAGCAGGATGCTCCCGGACGGAAGCGAGGCGAGCCCCGGCGCCTCGATGCGACGATACATGATTCGGAGGCAGAGGTTCAGGAAGGCCCGAAAGATCGCATAGAACACGACACTCCTCCGGGACGCGCCACCGGGATTATGCCGCCATGACCCGGCCGGATCGCCCGCTTGCTAGCCGCTCGCCGCCCGCCTATAATGCGCGGCCTGCACCCAGAACTCCGAGAGGATTCCCGCTTGGCCTACGTTATCGCCCAGCCCTGCATCGACGTGAAGGACGGTGCTTGCGTCGCGGTCTGCCCGGTGGATTGTATCCGCCCGGGCGAGGACCAGATGTACATCGATCCCCGGATCTGCATCGACTGTGGCGCCTGCGAGCCTGAATGCCCGGTGGAGGCAATCTTCGAAGCGGAGCAGGCCCCCGAGCCGTGGAAAGACTACATCAAGAAAAACGCCGATTTCTTCAGAAAGAGGTTAAGCGGGCAAGCTACTGGGAAAGGCTGACTTTTCCGTTGGCGATGATCTTGCACAGGTCCAGCGAGGATACGATCCCGCTCAGCTTGCCGCCGCGAGTGATGGGAATTCGGTGAATCCGACGCTCCCACATGGTGCGGCAAAGCTGCTCTACAGGCGTCTCCTCGTCGGCGGAAATCACTTCCCGGGTCATGATGTCTTCCACCCGGCGAGGACCGGCGTCGCTGTCGGCGATGGAGGCAAAGCCGCGCTGGAACAGATCCTTGATGTCCCGGGGCGGCTGAATGTCCTCGTTGGGTCTTCCCCGCCGGAAGATCACGTCGTCCTGGGAGACGATGCCCACCAATCGTCCGGCCTCGTCCACGACCGGGGCCCCATTGATGTTCTCCCGCCTGAGCGTCTCACACAGGTCTTCGATGGTGGTCTGCGGAAGGCAAGTAATGGGATCCCGCGTCATGATCTCCTTGGCCTTCATGGGTCCTCCCGAGTCGACGGCACCCTGGAGACGTTACATTAGTCCCACGATTCAGCGGGAGTCAAGGAACTCTGGAGGCAGACCACCCTTATTCCCGACACAGAAATCGAAAGGGCCCGGAGGAGCCGGGCCCTTCAATCTTACGAGAGAACCAGAAGGCTCAACTCAGGGGGTGCTGGGGCTGGGAGGAGGGGGCACTTCACTGCTGTTTCCGGCGATAGAGTCGGCCAGAAGTCCCAGCACGATGGCACCTCCGCCAAGACCCACGGCCACACCCCAGCCGCTCCGCCAGAACCCGCCGCCCGACCTCTTCTTGCCCTTCTCCGCCTGCTGTTCCGCGGGTGTCTTTCCCTTTTCCTCGGGCTTTTTCTCCTCGGGCTTCGTGCCTTCCGCTGGCGGCGGTTGCGCCGCGGGCTCGGTCTGGGGAGGAGGCTCCGGCGGAGGCTGCTGGGGAGGAGGCTCTTGACCGGGAGGATTGTCGGGTGGGGGCGGTTCATCCGCCGCCCGAGACGGATTCAGTGCGAGCGAGAACAGGGTCTTCCGGCCTTGGAGGACAGGAATCCGGTCAGGATTGACATACAAACCTTCGTTCGCCTCCACCGCCAACTGGTACTGTCCCGAGGGGAGGCTGGGCAAAGCGTAGCGTCCCGAATTGTCGGTTTGAGTTGAGGCGAAGATCTCCGACGTGGACAGATTTGCAACTCTCACCACCACGCCGCTGCGCGGAGTGACACCGTCGGCGCGGAAGATCCGACCCGTCAAGGTCCCGGCAGACCGGACACTCTGGCTGAAACCGACGGGGAAACCGCTCATCGACACCGCCAGAGCCGCAGCAGCCAGGCGACTTCCGAATCCCGCTCTCCAACGCATCACTCCTCCTCCCTCGAGAAAACAGAGATCTTTTCCACAAGAAAATGGGGGACCTTGTTTTGAGTGGCGACAATATACCGGGAGGCCCTGCCAGAGTCAAGAGTCCGCTAAGTGACTAATGCGTCTTGAAATCCGCGCTGCCATCTTTATATTTCCCTTGTTCCGGCCGCGACGTGCTTCGCGGTCGAAGCCGTCTAACTGATTGACCGATAGCGCTTTGAGAAAGACAGGCGATGAAGCTGCCCGATGTCTCCCTCCTCAAGTCCCTGACCCAGGGGCCGGAAGCCCGGGCCCTGGAGAAGGCCAGGGCGCTCGCCGCCGAGGGAAAGCTCGACAAAGCCATCGCCACGCTGGAAGCGGCGCTGGCCAAGCAGCCCGACAAGGAAGCTCTCCTTTTCGAGCTGTCGCGCCGCCTCCTGGCGGCCTCCCGCGAGACCGACGCCGCCGAGTGCCTCAAGAAAATTCTCCGCCGTAATCCCCGCCGAATCGACGCCGTGATGGAATTCATCGAGGAAGTCAAGATGAAGTATGCCGCGGTGGGAGCCTATTACGACGCCGTGGCGGAGCATTTCATCCGCGTGGACGACTATCCCCGGGCCATGGAATCGATGGAGCGAATCGCCTCCGAGGAACTGCGCGTCTACCATGGCCGACATCTGGCCAAGTGGGAAGCGGTCCTCAAGAACGCTCCTCTATCCAAGCTCACCAAGACTTCGCTTCACTCGGCGTATTACGTGGCCCTGGCGTTGGAGCGGATCGGGGACACCGTTCGGGCGGCTCAAGCCTACCGACAGATCCTCGAAAAGAACCCCGAAGAAGGGGACCGGATCTGCGGGCGGCTGGAGTCGATTCTCGCCCGCGACTACCAGAACCTGCCCCTGCGCCTCACGCTGGTGGACCTGTTGCTCAAGGTGGGAAAGCACCAGGAGTCGCTCAAGCACCTGGAACACTCCTTGGAGGCGGACGCCGCGGCGGCCGCGCCCGAGGTGGCGGTCCGGCTGGAGCGGATCGCCAAGAAGGAGCCGGGCAAAGCGGAGCTCCTTTGGCTTCTGGCCCGCGCGCGCCGCGCCGAGGCGAAGTATCCGGAGATGCTCCTGGCCCTGGGAGCCCTGGCGGAGTTGGGATCGCACCAGAAAGAGACCATCTCCCTCCTGGAAGAGCTGACCCCCAAGATGGACGAGTTCCCGGGGCTGCGACTGGCCCTGGCCGACACCTACATCGCCTCCGGAAAACCGGTGCTGGCGGTGGAGGCGATCATCCTGGCCTCCGATAGGCTGGGCGACGAGGTGACCGTCAAGGCACTCGAAAAAGTGATCCGGGCTCATCCGAACCACGCCCGCACTTACCTGCTCTTGGGGGATCTCGACTTCAAAGCCGGCCGCGGTGAAGCCGGCGTCGAGCGCTACGAAAAGGTTCTGGCACTCTCGCCCGAGGACGGCCCCATCCTGGTTCCCAAGCTCCTTTCCCTGCTCGAGTCGGGAACCTCGGTCGCGGCCATCGCCCGGGCATTGGCCGAGATCTTCCTGCGGGAAGGAGATCGATCGAAGGCGGCGCTGCTCCTGCGCTTCCGTCTCCTCAAGGATCCTCAGGGTGCGCCGGAGGTGGCGGCACGGGCGAGAGAGGCTTTGGGCTCGGAGACCGCCCACCCAGGCTTGTGCCTGGCGTTGGCCGAGGCCCTGATCGCCGCGGGCCAGTCCCTCGATGCGCTGGCGCCTCTGGAGAAGATTATTTTGAACGATCCGGCGCGCGCGCCGGAAGCCCTGCATCTTCTTTCCAGCGCCGCCCGGTCCTCCCCCGAGGCCGCCCGAGCGGCGCTCCCCCTCTATCGCTCCCTCGCCTCCCGCGACCTCCTGCCCGCAGCGATCCGCTTCGCGCAGGGCGAGGCGGCACTGCTCTCCGGCGCCTTGGGTGAGGCGTTGCAGGCCTTCAAGGATCTGGCCGCTGCTGCTCCGGAGCGGATGAACGAAGTGCGGGAAATCTTCGAAACGTTGCTGGAGCGGCACCCGGAAACGGTGGAGGTTCGTTACATCCTGGCAGGCCTCTACCTGGACCAGAAGGATTTCAGGGCCGCCGCAAGGGAGCTCCACAAGATTCGAACTCTCAACCCGGACCTGCTCACCCCGATTCTGAGCAAATACCGGGAGGCGCTGAAAGCCTCCCCCAACGACATCGAGGTGAGGCTGGGACTCTCCTCCGCCCTCCTCCTCTCGGGCCAGCTGGAGGAGGTGCAGGCTCTGGCCTCGGAGACGCTACGCCTGAGGGACGATGCCAGCACGGCGCCGCTGCAGCTGGTTCTGGGTGACGTGTCCCTGGAGAAGGGAGACAGCACCGGGGCCGTGAAGCGGTATTACAACGCCTACCGGAAGAACACGAGCCTGGCGGCCACCGCCGCGGAGCGCCTGGAGCATCTGCTGGTCCTTCACCCGAACCTACCTCTGGCTTCCCTGGCCCTCGGCAAGATCCTGCCCGAAACCGGCCGGGTGGAAGACGCGGTGGCGAGGCTCCTCGAAGCGTTCCGCAACGACACCCGGATCGCCGAAGGGGTGCTCACGGAGCTGGATCGGATCCGTGTCTCGTTTCCCGTCTTGCCTGAGGCGGCGGAGGCCCGCGTGGAGATCCTCTGCTCACTGGGAAAGGACGCCGCCGCCACGGATGCCATCCAACACCTCCTGGAGAGCCGCCCCGAGAGCGCCCGGTCGCTCCTGCCACGCCTGGAGGCGATTCTCGCCCGGTCACCCCGCCTTGCATCCGCTCTTCTGGCCCTGGCCCGGGCCCAGCGGGCTCTGAACGAAACAGCCCTTGCGGGCGAGGCCTGCCGGAATGCCTACCGCGTGGATCGCGCGGCCGCACCCCAAGTGATCAAGCTGTGTTCCGAGATGATCGCGTCGGATCCCAAGGTGCCGGGTCCCTATCTGGCCATGGCGGAAATCTATCTGGCGGACGGCGAGATTCCCGCGGCGGCGGAAAAGCTCGCCCAGGCAGCTTCCCGCACCGAGGGGTCCCAGGGCGAAGTGCTGGCCATGCTCGAGACCATTATCGCGAAGGATTCCGGCACGGCCCGCGTCGCCTTCCTGGCCGCCGAGGTTCTGGCTCGAGCCGGCCGTCTAGCGCCGGCGGCTGGCGCTTACCGCAAGGCTTTGGAGCGGGAGGCAGGCTTGGTCGAGCAGGTGCTGAAGGGATTGACCTCGCTCGTGGAGAAGGATCCCAAGCTGGGAGAGGCTCGGATGGCCCGGGCCCAGGCTCTCACGCTCAGGCAGGAGTTCGAGGCGGCGGTACAAGATCTCGAAGCCGGGGTTCGCTACACTCCGTCCCTTCTCCGAGACGCCGTGCAGCAAGCGCTCACCCTTGATGGGAGGCACCCCGGCAGTTACCGTCTCGTGTCGCTCCTTTCCGAGATGCTACTGACCTCCGAGAAGCTCCTGGAAGCCGCCGAGCTGCTGGAGGAAGCGCTCAAGCGCTCCTGGGAGCCGGGAGAGCGACTCATCCTGCTGGTGCGCCTCTGGCGTGCGCGCCTCGGGCGCGGCGAAGCGAGCGCCGCCCGCGACGCGCTGCGCGAAGCAGAGACGATCGCCACCGACCGCAACCAACTCATGGCCCGGGTCCACGAATGCATCCTCACCCACCTCCGCAACGAGGTAAGCGCGCTGCGGGAGCGCATGCAGGGTGACCCACCGCGCCCCTCCGACTTGAAGCGGCTGGCCGAGGCGTTGCTCGATCTTGGAGAGCCCGCTCAGGCCGTCAGCCTGCTGTCCTCTGGACCCGGTGTCTTGGAAGCGAGCGATCTCCTGAGGATCCATTCCGAGGCCGCCGCGCAAGGCGCCGACTACTTCCGCGCCGCCGAAATCCTCAAGGCGCTTGGCCCCCATCGCCGCCTGGCTCTCGCCGCCGAGCGATCGGGTAATTACCTGCTGGCCTGCCGTACTCTGGAGCAGATCGACGCGGCGGGGCCCGATCCGGAAGTCCGGACCGCGCTGCAGCGAGTTTATCGAGAGATAGTACTGCAGGAACTGGAGCCCGGACGGCAGAAGCTGGCGGGTGAGACGGTCCTTCGATTCGGCCTGACATCCTAGGAGCAAGCTATGGAAGATTCCTCGTTTTCTTTCCCCTCCCCCGGGACCGCCGACGACGAGAACCGGCGTCACAACAACCTGCGCCGGGACATTCTCATATCCCTGCTGGAAGTGGATCAGTCCATCAAGGGGTTGGAGCACAGCCTCGTGGGGCGGATCCAACAGATCGAGGACCACCTACAGCATCCCGAGCAGGCGGCCACCTCGAGTGAGACCTTGCACCGCTGCGACTTCGATCCCGCCGCCACCACCGCCTGGGCGCTGAAGATCCTCCAGGAGAACCTGTTGCCCCTCTCGGCAGGCCTGGGCGGTATCCAATCGGCCTTGCAGGCGATGAAGGGACGGGATGGCACGGAGGGATTGCTCGATGCCCTCCGGGAGGAAATCACGCCGCTGCGCAGCTCCCTGCAGGAGCTTCGGGAGGAAACGGAGCGGGTCCGCGGGTCACTGATGGAGCTCAAGGACGCTTCCCCCGCCGTGCAGGAGCGCTGCGCGGCCACGCTGGAGGCCACCGATTCCATCGCCCGCACTCTCTCCGCGCTGCGCGAGCGCCTGGATGAGCTGCGCGGGCGGGTAGCCCGATCCGACGACGCCCTGGCCCCTCTCGGCGAGGACCTGGCCAAGCTCCAGGAGTCGATCCTGGATCTACGGGAAGGGGTGGGGCCCATTCGGGCGGCCATGGAAGGGCTGGCGCAGCGGGTTCTGGTCGAATCGCGCCAAGCCTTCGCGCCCTTGCAGGACGAAATTCGCAGACTCACAGAAGCGACCCGCTCCGTCCAAGAGACGATGTCGGGCCTAAAGGATACCGCTTCTCCACTTCAGGAACTGGCGGTCCGGGTGGCGGAGTCGTCGCGCGTCGCTTCCGAAGGACTGGCCGCCCTGCGAAGTGATGTGCAGGGGGTCCGGGGCGCCCTGGAGGAGTCGCGTCAGCCCCTGCCGTCGGTTCAAGACGAGATGAAGCGAATCCGGGAGGCGACGCAGAACGTGGACGACCGATTGTCAGGCCTCAAGGAAGTGGTGATTCCGCTTCGCGACCTGGCATCGCGTGCCGCCGAATCGGCCCAGGCAGGCGCCGCAGGACTGACGGCCCTGCGGGAAGAGACTCGGGCCATTCCGGGCTTTCTGCGTCTGGTTCGCGAGGAGACGGAAGCCGCCCTCCGCAAGCAGGGCGAGGAGCACTCCCAACTGCTGCGAGAGATCGGCGGCAAGGTGCTAGAGGAGATCTCTCTGGTGCTGGCCGAGATGCGGCGCGGTGCCCAGCAGGGACCCGAGGCTCTGGCCGGACTCGCCAAGGAGATTTCCGGCGTCCGTGCCGCGCAAAAGGAAACGAACAAGACCCTGGGCCGCCTGGGGGACCTTCTGGAGCAGAATCCCTCCGCGGAGCTGACCCTCTCGGCCATCCAACAGATCCAGCAACGGAATGAGGCCACGGCCGCGGGGTTGGCGCACCTGGAGGAGGTCGTGCAGCAGGGCGACGACGCGCTGCGTCAGATGAGGGAGTCCAACGAGAAGGTGGTGAAAGCCTTCGAGAGCCATCGCCAGGCAGCCCGCGAAGAGGAGGAGCGCATTCGCCAGCGCTTGGCCCAGGAGCACAACAGCCGCGGCGTGGTCCTCTACTACCGGGGTGCCCTGGAGCCGGCGGAGGCCAGCTTCCGCAAAGCGGTGGAAGTCCAGCCCCACTGTGCCGAGGCCTGGAACAACCTGGGGCTGGTCCTCTCGAGGTCGGCAAAGGCGGACGACGCGGAGGAGGCTTTTCGGAAAGCGATCGAGAGCGACCCCGCCATGGGCGAGGTTTACAACAACCTCGGGTTCCTCTATCACACTTCTCTGCAGTACGACCGCGCCCTGGAGATGTTCAACCAGGCACTTCAGACCAGCTCCGATTCGGCGGTGGCCTATACCAACCTGGGCAACACCTACTACAAGCTGAACCGGCACGAACAGGCCATCCTGGCCTGGAAGCGGGCCCTGGAGCTGGACCCGCTCAATGACAACGCGCGGCGCTGTCTGCGGATGTACCAGCAGGAGAATTCATGAAGAGCCAGCTGGAACTGTTCCGGCGCCTGGAGCGCGAGATTCGCCTCTCGAAAGCGCGCCTCCCCATCGATGGCTTCCTCCCCTCCCCCGAGTCTTTGCCCACCGAGTTTCCGGACCCGCCCCCTTCGACGCTCCCCTCGCAGTCTCGGGAGATGGGCTCGTCCCAGGATGCCGACGAGGCTCGCCGCGAGCGCCGCAAAATGCGGCGGGTCAAGAAAGCCGCTCCGCCTCCGGCGGAGGAGCAGCCGGTCAGGCTGGAAGACGAGATCCAGGAATTCATCAACCGCGACAAACAGGAAGGCACCAGCGCCGACGAGATGGCTGAATTCCTGGGCGGCTTCGACCCTTCGGAGATCCCCGAGGACTAGGGATTCTTAGAATTCCATCAAGAAAGCGGTTGACCGAGGAAGCCTGCCGCGGTACATTCAAAACATTCGTTTAGTTGAACTAAATGGTTGATTGAATAGAATCCGTAACTATTTCAATTGAAAAGCATTGGCCTGAAGAAAAAATCGGAAGCCACCCGCGAGGCATTGCTTGCCGCGGGCACCCGGCTGTTCGCCGAGCGGGGGTTCGACGGTGCTTCGGTGGACGCTATCGCCCGCGGCGCGAAGGTCAACAAGGCAATGATCAGCTACCACTTTCGGGGCAAGGACGGGCTCTATCGGGCCATCCTGGCGGAGACCTTCGAGCCCACCCTAAAACGGATCGAGGGCCTCAAGGCGGATTCCCGGCCGGCCCCCGAGCGCCTGAAGACCTTCGTCTCGCTGTTCGCCGAGATGGTCGATCACCGACCCGGCCTTCCTGCCATGATCCTGCGAGAGGTCCTCTCCGGGGGTCATCATTTGGACGAGAGGACTATCCCCTATTTCCTCGCTGTCCTTGCGGCCGTGCAGCAAATTGTGAAAGGTGGAATTCGCGAAAGATCGTTCCGTCGGGTAGATCCCATCCTCACCCACATCAGCCTCATCGGCGGGCTGGTCTTCTTTTTCGCCACCCAGCCGTTGAGGGAGCGGTTTGCGCGCGAGGGAAGGCTTCCGGTGAGGCTCCCCGCCTCCGCGGCGTACGTGGCTCACTTCCAGAACCTGATGAGCCGTGCGCTGCAGGCGGATGAGCCCCTCAAGACTGTCCGCAAACGGAGGTGACGCCGTGAAGCGCCGATCCTTCCTCTTTCGGTTTCTGTGCGTCCCCCTGCTCTCAGCCTGTGCATCCGGCGGCTCTCCCTCCGAGCTGAGAGTCTCGGGCCATGTGGAGGCCACCGAGGTGAGAATCGCTTCGAAGGTAGGCGGGAAGCTGGAGCACCTGGCCGTGAAGGAGGGGGACATGGTAAAGGCGGATCAGGTGGTCGCCAACATCGATACCGTGGACCTTCGTCTCGCCCTGGACGGCGCCCGGGCCGAGAGCAGCCAGGCAGAAGCCGACTTGAAGCTCCGTCAAGCGGGGTCCCGGAAGGAGGAGATCGCCGAGGCGGGCGCCCTGGTGGACCGGAGCCGTGCGGAGCTCGATGCTGCGGAGCTGGATCTCAGGCGCATGCAGGGGCTCCTTGATTCCGGATCCGGCACGGCCAAGGCCCGGGATGATGCTCGCGCCCGACGGGATGCCGCCGCCGCGAACGAGCGCGCGGCGGAAGAGCGGCTCAAGCGCCTCCAGGCGGGAAACCGCCGGGAGGAGATTGATGCCGCCCGAGCCCGCCTGCAGGCGGCGCAGGCCCGCATCGCCCAGCTCGAGCAGCAGCTGCACGATGCCACCGTCGCGAGCCCGGTGTCCGGCGTGGTCACGGAGAAGCTGATGGAGCAGGGGGAGCTCGTCCCAGCCGGAACTCCACTGCTGGTGGTGATCGATCTGGCCCATGCCTGGCTCACCACCTACGTGGCCGAGCCGGACCTGTCCCGCATCCGGATCGGTCAGGCGGTGAAGGTGATCACCGACTCGGGCCAGGAGCGGAGCGGTAGGATCTCGTTTATCGCCTCACAGGCCGAATTCACTCCCAAGAACGTTCAGACGCACGACGAGCGGGTCAAGCTGGTCTTCAGAGTGAAGGTGCAGCTGGACAATGCCGACGGTCTCTTCAAGCCGGGGATGCCCGCCGAGGCCCGGCTTCGCCTCGCGGAAAAGTCTCCATGAGCCGCACCGGAGACGAAGCGATGCTCATCCAGGTGAAAGGGGTGACGCGGCGCTACGGTCCCCTCATCGCGGTGGATGACCTTTCGTTCCAGGTGCGACGCGGTGAAATGTTCGGGCTGATCGGGCCTGATGGCGCCGGAAAGACCACGACGCTGCGCCTCATCCTCGGACTGCTGCGCCCCCACGCGGGTCGGGTCGTCACCTGCGGTCTGGATCCGACCGGCGGCCGGAGAAAGCTCTCCGAGAAGATCGGCTATCTCGCGCAGCGCTTCTCCCTCTACGGCGATCTCTCGGTGGACGAGAACATCCATTTCTTCGCCGAGATTCACTCCGTCAAGGGATGGAGGGCGCGCCGCCAGGAGCTGCTGGAGATGCTCCGCCTGGCGCCATTCCGGGACCGCCTGGCCGACCGCCTCTCCGGCGGCACGAAGCAGAAGCTGGCTTTGGCCTGCACCCTCATCCACACCCCGGAACTGCTGGTGTTGGACGAGCCGACCACGGGGGTGGATCCGGTTTCGCGACGAGAATTCTGGAAGATTCTCGTGCGGTTGCAGCGCCAGGGCCTCACCCTGCTTCTCACTACACCTTATCTGGACGAGGCGGAACGCTGTCATCGCGTGGCGCTCTTGGACCGAGGAAGGCTGTTGGCCGTGGACGCTCCCGACGCGCTGCGGGAACTCCCCCGGGGCGCCACGCTGGAGCTGCTCGCTTCGCCCCGCCGGAAGGCGGCTGAAATCCTGCGGCTCGATGCGCAGGTGACGGAAGTTGAGACTTTCGGCGAGCGGCTCCATCTGACCCTGGGAGACGTTCCTCCGGGGCGCGCTGAGGCCGAGGCGGCGAGGATCTCCGGGCTTCTGCGTGACGCAGGGATTCAGGTGCAGGGGCTCCGGGTCACCATGCCGACGCTGGAGGACGTATTTATCGCCCGGATTCGGGAGGCCCAGCGAGCGGGAGCCCCGACCGAGGGGACACGGCCATGAATCGAAAGCTCGGTGGTTTTCTCCTCTGGATCCCGAGTCTCGCGGCAGGCACCCTGCTCGCCGTAGGCGGCGCACGAGCGGAGGATAGCGCCGCGCCTCCTACTCTCACGCCCGTCCGGCTGGGCCTCGCCGAGGTCATCGAGCGGGCCCGCAGGGCCTCCCCGCGCCTCCGGCAGCTCCGGGCCCTCCAGGAGGGAGCCGAGTCGCAGGTGCGCGGGGCGCGCGCGGAGCGGCTGCCTCAGCTGGACCTCTCGGCGCAGGCCAGCCGACTATCCCACGTCCCCGAGTTCGTGGCGCCCTTTCCACCTCCCCAGGGCCCCACCGCGATCTTCCCCGACCTGCCGAATCGTTACGCGGCAAGGCTCGGCCTGACGCTCCCGCTCTTCACCGGCGGGCGGATCGCCGGCCGGCTCCTGGCCGCGGAAAAAGAGCGCAACGCCTCCCAGAAGGACTTGGAATCGGGAGCGGGGGATCTCGTCCTGGAGGCCACCGCCTCCTACTGGGACCTCCTGACCTCGCAGGAGAGCGAGCGCGTCTTCCGGGAGGCGGTCGCTTCCTACGACGCCCATCTTCAGGATGCTCTCGCCCGTCAGCGCCAGGGACTTGCCGCCCGCAATGAAGTTCTCGCGGTGCAAGTGGAGCGAGACGAGGCGGAGCTGGCGAGGATCCGCGCTGCCAGCGACGCGGAGGTCGCGCAGGCCGATCTCCTGCGGCTCCTTGGGCTGGGCTCCGATTCGGAGATCGAGCCGACGGAAGCGCTGGAGCCGTTGAAGGTTCCCCGGGAGGATCTCGAGCAGCTCGTGGCGGAGGCGCTGGCGCGGCGCAACGACCGGGCGGCGTTGAAAGCTCGGGTCGAAGCCGCCGAGGCCAGAGTGCGCGTGGAGAGGGCGGAGCGTTTTCCCCAGGCCAGGCTTTCCGCCGGTTATGAAGTGCTCAACCCCAACCTCCGCTTTTTCCCGCCGGAGGAGGGGTGGCACGACGACTGGGACGCCACTCTCAGCCTCTCGCTGCACGTCTTCGACGGCGGGCGCACCGCGGCGGCAGTGGCCGCCGGTGAAGCCGATAGAGAGGCCACCCATCAGCAGCTCGAGGAGCTGGACCGGCAGATCCGCTTCGAAGTGAACCGCCGAACCCTGGACCTGAAGAACTCCATCGAAGAGGTGGAGCTGGCCGACAAGAATCTCGAGGCCGCGAAGGAAAACCGCCGGGTCGCCTCCGAGCGTTTCCGGGCGGGAGTCATCCCCTCGTCGGAGCTGCTGGATGCCGAGACCGCCCTATTGCGCGCGGGGCTCCAGCGCACCACGAGTCTCTCCGGGCAGCGTCTGGCGTTGGCGCGTCTGGATCGCGCTCTGGGAAGGTAGGGGCGATGGAGCGCCCGGTGGAAACCTTCCGACTCTCCAAGCACTTCGGCCCTTTCAAGGCGGTGGACGACCTTACCCTCTCGGTGGAAGCAGGGGAAGTCTTCGGTCTTCTGGGGAGCAACGGGGCGGGAAAATCCACGGCCATCCGGATGCTTTGCGGCCTCCTGAAGCCCTCCGGCGGATCGGCCCGGGTGCTGGGAATCGACGTGGCGGCCGATCCGGAGGGAGTCAAGCGTTGCATCGGCTACATGAGCCAGCGCTTCAGCCTCTATGACGACCTCACGGTGGCCCAGAACTTGCGCTTCTTCGGGGGCGTCTACTCGCTGCGCGGTGAGGATCTCTCCACCCGCGCCGCGCAGACGCTGGAGATGGCGGGGCTCTTGGGCCTCGACCATCGGCTCACGGCGACTCTGTCCGGCGGCTGGAAACAGCGCCTCGCGCTGGCCTGCGCGCTACTCCATCGTCCCCGCGTCCTGTTCCTGGACGAGCCGACCGGAGGCGCCGATCCAATCTCCCGGCGTCAATTCTGGGAGATCATCGATCGGCTCAGCGCCGAGGGAGTCACCATTCTCGTCTCCACCCACTATCTGGACGAGGCCGAGCATTGCCATCGCATTGCGCTGATGCACGCGGGACGCCTGGCGGCGCTGGGGAGCATTCCGTCTCTGAAGCAGGTCTTCGCGGGGCGGGCCATCCTCGAAATCTCCTGTCCCCGCTACCTGGAAGCCCTGGACGCTCTGGAGGGCGAGCCCTGGGTTCTGGAAGCCTCCGCCTTCGGCACTCGGCTGCACCTGGTGGTGGGTGATGCGGAGAAGGCCTGCCTGAGCGCTCGGGCGATCCTGGAGCGACAGCACAATCTTCCTGCGAGGGTGGAGCGGATCATCCCTTCGCTGGAAGATGTGTTCATCCACACCATCGAAGCCGGTCCTGCCGCGGGCGGTGCACCGTGAGAAGAGCCTGGGCGGTGGCGCGCAAGGAGGTGCGCCATGTGATCCGCGATCCTCTGACCCTGGTGATGCTGCTGGGGATCCCTACCTTCATGCTGCTGCTCTACGGATACGCCCTGAACTTCGACGTGCGACACGTTCTCTTCGCGGTGCAGGATCGCGACCGCACCGCCGCCAGCCGGGACCTGACTGCCTCCTTCGTAAACTCCACCTATTTCGACCTGGCCGCCGACCTGGCCTCGGGCGCCGACCTGGAGCGCATCACGCGCCTGCGGCAGGCGAAGGCGATCCTGGTAATTCCGGAGCGTTATGCGAGCGACCTCGCGGCGGGGCGCTCCGCTCCCATCCAGCTCATCCTGGACGGGACCGACGCCAGCACCGCTTCCACGGTGCTGGGATACGCCTCGGCGCTCGTGGCGGAAGCCAACGCCGCGAGGTTGACCCGCATCTTCCCCGAAGCGGCTCCCGCGCCCGCGTCGCCCGACGGCGCCCGCCCCCGGGTCTGGTACAACCCGGAGCTGCGCTCCACCAACTTCCTCGTCCCGGGGCTCATGGGCTTCATCTTGATGCTCACCGCGGTCCTCTCTACGGCGCTGTCGGTGGTGCGGGAAAAAGAGCGCGGGACCATGGAACAGATTCGGGTGACCTCGCTGGGCCCTCTCCAGCTCATCCTCAGCAAGACCATCCCCTACCTCGTCATCTCCCTCCTCGCCTCCACTTTGATTTTGGCAGCGGCACGGCTCCTGTTCGGCGTGGAGATCAAGGGACCGCCGGGAGCCCTCTTTCTCGCCACCCTTCTCTATCTCATTGGAGCCCTCGGCTTCGGCCTGCTGGTCTCCACCCTGGCCGAATCGCAGGCCATGGCCTTCCAGGTGGGAGCCCTACTCTCCATGCTCCCGGCCATCTTCCTCTCAGGCTTCATTTTTCCCATTCGCTCCATGCCGCCGGTGCTGCAAGCTCTGACCTACGCGGTCCCGGCGCGCTATTACCTCATCGTCCTGCGGGGCGTCATCCTCAAAGGGGCGGGGCTTTCCCCCTACCGCGAGCCGATGCTCTTTTTGATCCTCTACGCCACGGTGGTGATTGGGGCGGCCTACGTGCGGCTCAGCCGCGAGGGGACCGCCGCATGAGCCGCCGGTTGGGACGAATCGTTGTGAAGGAGTTCCTCCAGCTCCGCCGCGACCGCCGAATGATCCCGGCGCTCATCTTCGGCCCGTTAATTCAGCTCCTGGCTCTGGGGTATGCCGCCAACAGCGATGTGAATGATATCCCGATGCTTTCCGTGGATCTGGACCGGACCGCCGCCAGCCGCGCCCTCATCGAGCGATTCACCGGCTCGGGCTATTTCAAGCAGGTGGGGACCGAAGAGCGCGTGGAAGACTTGGATACCTGGCTCATCCGGGGCGACGCGCAGATGGGGCTCGTCATCGCGTCGGGTTATGGGGAGGCGGTCGCTTCCGGACGCGAGCCGCGCGTGCAGATCCTGGTTGACGGTACCGACTCCAGCTCCGCCATCCTCGGCCTAGGCTATGCCACTCAGATCCTCTCCACCGAAAGCCTGCGGCGGGTGCAACGCCGAGTCCAAGCCCTGGCCGCCTCCTCTGCGCCCGGGGAATTACGGCGGGCAGCCCCGGGGCACATTGAGCTGGTCCCCCGAGTCTGGTACAACCCGGATCTGAAGAGCCGCTGGTTCTACGTGCCGGCCGTCCTGGCCATGACGCTCATGCTCACCACCATGATTCTGCCCTCCATGGCGGTGGTACGTGAGAAAGAGATTGGGACGCTCGAGCAGATCATCGTCACTCCCATTCGCCCCTGGGAGCTGATGCTCGGAAAGCTCCTGCCCTTCGCCCTCCTCGGGATGTTGAACCTGGGTCTGGTGACACTTCTGGTAGTCTACCTCTTCGGCGTGCCGCTACGGGGCGATTTTGGGAGCCTGGTGGCCCTCACTCTGCCGTTCCTCATGACCACGCTTGGCCTCGGTCTTCTGGTCTCCACACTCGTCCGTACCCAGCAGCAGGCCATGCTGACCTCGATGTTCTTCCTGATGGTGCCCATGATTTACCTGTCGGGACTCATCTTTCCCATCGAGAACATGCCGACGCCCATCCGGGCCGTGACATACGCCATTCCGCTTCGTTATTACAGCATCATCATCCGAGGCGTCTTCCTGAAGGGAGTCGGTCTGGAAACCCTCTGGCCGGAGATGTCGATCCTCTGCGCTTTCGGCGCCACGGCTCTGCTGCTGGCTTCCCTACGGTTTCGCAAGCGGCTCGACTAGGAGGTCGATGCAACTCACGGTTGCGGGGGCGCCATCCCACGATCCCTGTTGAACCGGTGCAGACCCGCAGTAGAATGACTCACGCGCAGCGACGGCCCCGGAGGTCCGGACGGAGGCGGTTGGCGAAGCACGGGGTCGGAGAGCGCATGAATGACCACGGCCAGCACATTAAAGCGCAATACCGGGGGCGCAGGTTGAGGGGAGCCGGGGTCTCCCCGTGGCCTGAGATCCTGGGGAGGAGGACGCATGGCCCACACGATCCGGCGCGCTGACTATTTCTACACGACCATCGACGACGAGCCGGGAGAAGCCTATCAGCTGCTCTCCGAGCTGGCGGGCCTGGGCGTCAATTTGCTTGCCTTCACCGGCATGCCCGTCGGACCCATGCGAACCCAGCTGACTCTCTTCCCGGAGGATTCTTCGAAAATGATGGATGCCGCCAGGAAGGCGGGATGGATCCTCGACGGGCCTCACACCGCTCTGCTGGTCCAGGGCGACGACGAGCTGGGGGCCTTCGCCAAGATCCACGTCAAGCTCTACGAGGCGAAGGTCAACGTGTACGCGTCCAGTGGGGTTGCCGATGGCAGGGGTGCCTACGGTTACCTCCTCTACGTGCGGCCGGAAGAATTCGAGAGAGCGGCCACGGCCATGGGTCTGTAGGTTTCCCGGGAGCGAACGAGACTCCCGGACGAGCGCGACGTCATGCGAATTGCCGTTCCAAGAGAAACCCTACCGGGCGAGCGCCGCGTCGCCCTCACTCCGGAGTCATGCAAGAAGCTGGCCTCGGCGGGATACGCCATCTCCGTCGAGAGCGGAGCGGGCCAGGAGGCCTTCTATCCGGATGATGCCTACCGGGAAGTCGGCTGCACGCTGCACTCCGATCCAGCGTCGATGATCGCGTCGGCCGACCTGCTGCTCAAGATAAATCCTCCCGCCAGCGGCGTCCGGGACGAGGTCGCCTGGGCGCGGCCGGGGAGCATCGTGTTGGCGTCCCTCATGCCGCTGCGGCACTTGGAGCTCGTCCGGGCGCTTGCGGCCCGCAGGATTACCGCCTTCTCCACGGACGCCATCCCCAGGACGACCCGGGCTCAGCCCATGGACACGCTCTCCTCCATGGCCAATATCATGGGGTACAAGGGAGCGCTCCTCGCCGCCGCGGAACTCGGGAAGTACTTTCCCATGTTCATGACGGCCGCCGGCACCGTCTTCCCGGCGAGAGTCTTCGTCATCGGGGCTGCGGTGGCCGGACTCCAGGCCATTGCCACGGCCAAGCGATTGGGCGCCAATGTTCTTGCCACCGATGTCCGGCCCGAAGTGAAGGAGCAGATCGAGAGTCTGGGAGCGAAGTACGTGGGCGTGGAGCTCCAGGAGAGCGCCTCGGCCGGCGGGGGCTACGCGCGGGAGCTTTCCCAAGAAGACCGGCTCCGGCAGCGGGAAGTCCTCGCACAGCAGTGCGCCGCTGCCGATGTCGTGATCACCACGGCGCTCATCGGCGGCGTGTTCGCTCCGCAGCTCATCACCGCGGAGATGGTGCGGCGGATGCGACCGGGCTCCCTCATCGTGGATCTCGCCGCGGACGGCGGGGGCAATTGCGAGCTCTCACGACTCGGCGATATCGTCATGGAACAGGGCGTGCGGATATTCGCTCCCCTGAATCTTCCATCCACGGTTCCCACGCATGCCAGCCTGTTGTTCGGGCGCAACTTGACCGCCTTCGTTCTGGCCTTCACCCGAGACAAGTCATTTCAGCTGGATCTCTCGGATGACATCCAGAGAAGCTCGATCATCACGCAGGAGGGTGAAATCCTGCACGCGAAGACGAAGGAGCTCCTGCTCCCCGGTCGGGCCGTCGAAGCGCGTGGCTGAACGCCCGGAAGCCGAGGCTCCTCGCGGGCGACCGGTCTTCGAAGGAGAGAGACGGGCATGACCGGACAACCGATGACACGCTTCGTTGCGCCGTTGCTCGCCGCGGTGTTGGGCTTTGGCGCCCTGGCCCGGTCTCCGGCCCCGTCACGGACCGCCGAGCCGACACTGGCAGCCGCACTCGCTCCCGAGATCCAGGCTCGGTCGGCGGGTGAGCGGCACGGCCCCTCGGCTGCCGAAGGGGCCGAAGCGCAGCCGCCGCTGGACTACTGGTCCATGGTCTGCGTATTCATGCTGGCGACCTTCATCGGCATCGGCGTGATCCGGCGGGTCTCGCGCTTGCTGCACACGCCGCTCATGTCCCTGACCAACGCGATCTCCGCCATCGCCGTCGTGGGCTCGATCATCGTCACCGGCTCCGAGCATCCCCCGGTCATCCGTGTTCTCGGAGCCATCGCCCTGTTCGCATCCACGACCAACATCGTGAGCGGCTTTCTGATCACCGACCGCATGCTCAGGATGTTCAAAGGAGAGGGAGGACGGCGATCCTCCACGCGCTGACCCAGATTTCCTACCTCATCGCGACGGCGCTCTTCGTCCTGGCGCTGCACTGGATGAACGACCCGAAGTCCGCCCGCCGGGGGGTCTACGCCGGAGCGGTCGCCATGCTGATTGCCGTGCTGGCGACCTGGGCGCGGCCCGGAGTCATCGTCCACCATGGCTGGATTGCCCTGGCCATGGCTGGCGGCATCCTGGTCGGCTGGCCGCTCTCCCGGGTGCCGCTGACCGCGGTGCCCCAGCGAACCGCTCTGTCCCATGCCTTCGGCGGGCTCGCCGCCGGTCTGGTGGGCACGGCGGAGTATTTCCTGTGGCTCAACGAGGCTCGGGCCAATCTGACCCCCCTCCGAATGACCGCCGTGATCGCCGAGATCATCCTCGGCTACCTGACCTTTACCGGCAGCCTGATGGCCGCGGGAAAGCTGCAGGAGCTCAAGTGGATACCCCAGAGGCCGGTGACCTACCCTCTGCAAAACGTCGGGAACATCAGCCTGTTCCTCTTGGCCCTCGCCCTCGGCATTGCCCTCGTGCTCCACCCCGCCGCTCCCTGGTCCGCTCCGGTCTTCCTGGCCATCATCGTCCTTGCTCTGCTCTTCGGAGTTCTCCTCATCATTCCCATCGGCGGGGCCGACATGCCCACGGTGATTTCCATCCTGAACTCCTATGCCGGGCTTTCTGCCGTGGCCATGGGCTTCGTGCTCGATAACAACCTGTTGATTACGGCGGGCGCTCTGGATGGTTCCAGCGGCTTGATCCTGTCGGTCATCATGTGCAGGGCCATGAATCGCTCCTTCACGAACGTGCTCTTCGGCGCCTTCGGTCAGGTGAAGATGGTCAAGACCGGCGGCGAACCGAAGACTTACAAGAGCGAGACCCTCGAAGGGGCGGCGCAGATCCTCGAGCAGGCCAGTCGTGTGGTCATCATCCCGGGCTACGGCATGGCCGTCGCTCAGGCTCAGCACAAGGTTCGCGAGCTCTACGATCAGCTCAAGAAGCGGGACATTTCCGTCAAGTTCGCCATCCACCCGGTGGCCGGGAGGATGCCCGGACACATGAACGTCCTGCTCGCCGAAGCGGACATTCCCTACACCGACCTGGTGGAGATGGATGAGATTAATCCTGACATGCCGCAGTACGACGTCGCCCTGGTGGTGGGCGCCAACGACGTCGTGAATCCGGCGGCGCGATATGACAAGAGCAGCCCGATTTACGGCATGCCCATCATCGACGCAGACAAGGCCCGCACGGTTTTCGCCGTCAAGCGCAGCAAGAATCCCGGCTTTGCGGGTATTGACAACGAGCTGTACTTCGCCGACAAGACCTGGATGCTCTTCGGCGATGCCAAGGCCGTGATCGGCGAGCTGGTCAAACAGCTGTCCGGCGCCGGCGGCCCCCATTAAATAGCGGGGAGACGGCCTCGGTGGTACGATGAGGGGCCGCAGGGAGAGTGAATGAAGCGCTACGGCATCGTTCATCCACTGGTACTCTCGTTTTACTCGCCATCTCTCTATCGCGACGTGGCGGAGCACTGGACGGGCGTCGGTTTCCTCTACCTGCTACTGCTCCTGGCCCTGAGCTGGGTGCCTCCCATCCTGCGGTTTCACCATTCCACCGCCGCCCTCCTGGAGACCCTGGGCCCCGCGGTGCTGGAACAGGTGCCCACCATCTCGATCCGGCACGGGGAGGTCTCCATCCAGGAGTCTCAGCCCTACGTCATTACGGTGCCGGGAAGCGACACTCCGCTGATGGTGGTCGACACCAGCGGACAGATCACGCCCGAGAATTCCCAGGCTTTTGTGCTGCTCATGAAACACCAGGTGGTGGTGCGCCGGAACCCCCATGAGACGCGGACCTATGATCTTTCCGGCGTGCAGGACCTGACGGTGGATCGGGCAACGGTGGAACGGCTCCTCAACGCCGGTAAGCGCTGGCTCGCGGTGCTTGCCTACCCCGTGGCCCTGACCGCCTCGTACATCTACCGGATCCTTCAGGCTCTCCTCTATGCGGCCGTCGGAATCCTGTTCGCAAATCTCTTCAGGGCCTCGCTGGAGTATGCCGTACTCCTCCGACTCACTTGCATCGCGCTGACCCCCGCGGTGGTCGCGGACACCGTCCGTGGAATACTGGACCTGGATTCAGGGCTGGCCTGGTGGTCCGGCTGCTTGCTCATCTCCATGGGCTACCTCCTCTTCGCGGTGCGGGCCAACTCTCCCGTCGAGCCGGCTCAATCGGAGCCCCTTTCGGGAGCTTCCCCCGGCTGACCGGGACGCTTCGAATCCGGCATCCCGAGAGGCGCACCCTCGCTCCGCCCTC
>Ga0066710_100000391_pt1 | contig 25788 bp, 24 predicted proteins | sample GraSoiAngelo_159_FD_79666 | JGI IMG/M metagenome (GOLD analysis project Ga0066710, IMG submission 79666) | Grasslands soil microbial communities from the Angelo Coastal Reserve, California, USA - 14_1009_16_40cm | ecosystem: Environmental > Terrestrial > Soil > Grasslands | place: USA... | reverse complement strand
TCAACCCCGTCCTTAAGATTATCGACAGCGACGGTTTGCGTCGCCCGGATATCGACCGCATCCGGCGTAGCAAATGCTGGCATCATGCCCAGGATTCCGCTGAGATCATTTGGAGATAACATGTCACACCTCCCTGCTAAGATTTAGATTGGCTCGGTAACCACTCGGCTGAATTAAACAAACCTACGGTATCTGTTAACAGCCTCATACTTGTCTTGTCAAACGCACCCAAGCATTCACTCTACAGAAGAGCGAAGGATCTTACACTCTCTCATAGGCCTGGCGGCGCACTTTCTCCATGTTCTGGCCCTCGATGCGGAGGAGGCGCGTTGGCCCTGCGCGGCGCGGGGAGTGGAGATCGCCCTCGTTATAGATGTGGGCCAGGCCCGGTTTTAAGGTGTAAGTTCTGACGCGGCGCACCTTGCCCGGTTTGTCATCACTGGCTGGCGCGACAAGCTCCCAGTCACTCATCTCAGTCTCACCGCGGGCCTGGCCGTAGATAGCCCAAGAGGGACCGTGGTCGTGCGGGTTGCTCTCCGTGGCGTTTTTGTAGACGTGAGCGAGAATGCAGAAGCCGAGTTCCGGATCTTCGTAGATGACTTTACGCTCTGGTACATCGTCGCCGAGGTGGGTGGCGATGAACTTTTCGTCTTTCAGAACCTCCTGCACGAGCGCGCAGAGCTTCTTGCGGCCTTCGGGGCCCGAATCGGTCTCAAGGACGCGGTGACATTCGTCGGCGAACTTTTCGAGCGTGTAACCCATGGATAGACCTCCTTCGATATTCACTAGAAGAGGACGTTAATCCTACCCGGTTGAAATTGCAAGACAATATGCTCTGAAGCCGAGGCGATCTTTTTCATGGCTTTGGTTTCGGATATAGTCTCAAGATAGTCTCGGGCTTATCTGATGCAAGAACTATTGCGTAAAGAGTTTACCGAAAAACTTTATCAGATCGTGGGTCCTGAGCACGTGCTTGCGGATTTATCGCATCTCGAAGAGCTCTCCTGGGATGCCCTGAGCGAAGGCAGAATACATCCCCTAAAGAGACCGGCAATCACTCTGCCTCTCTGCATCGTCTTGCCCGTCAGCACAGCCGAGGTCCGCGAAATCGTTCTCCTCGCCAATCAAGAGAAGCTCCCTATCATTCCTTATGGCGGAGGCTCGGGGCTCATGGGCGGGGCTCTGTCCGTTCGTCCGGGAATCGTCCTCGATCTGAGAAGGATGAACAAGATTCTCAAAGTCGATCGAGAGGCCCGCTCCATCGAGATTCAGGCGGGGACTGTCCTTGAGTCGGTAGAGAAGAGATTGAACGAGGAAGGCTTCATCCTGGGTCATGATCCATGGACGCTTCCTGTGGCGACTGTCGGCGGCGCTATTTCCACTGACAGCGTGGGTTATCGCGGCGGGCTCTACGGCTCGATGGGAGAGCAGGTTTTGGGTCTAGAGGGCGTTTTGCCCAACGGAGAGATTCTGCGGACTCGGCCCGTTCCGAAGTCGTCCGCAGGCATCGATCTCAAATTTCTTCTTGTCGGAGGCGAGGGCTGTTTTGGAATCATTACGGAAGCCACGGTCAGAATCTTTCCCCAGCCTGAAAAGCGCGCTCTCCATGCGATTCTTTTCAGATCTTTCGAACATGGATACGGCGCCATTCAAAGACTATTCGCGCGGGGTTTAAAACCGGCTACGGTCGACTTTGGCGACGACGATGACAAATTCCAGGCTGGCGCGGTTCTCTATCTAGCCTTTGAAGGGAGCAGAGAAATGGTCGAGGCGGAGGAGAAGATCGCCTTATCTATATGCGATCAGGACGGCGGGAGAAGGTTGCCTCAAGAGGAGGCGGAAGAGTTTTGGCGCGACCGGCATCTCATTGCTCGCCGATTCATGCAGAATCGGCGGCAGAGGAGAGAGCGCGGCAGAGACGGAGTTTATCGCGATTGGATTCATGTGGCGCTGCCGGGATCCAAGGTCTTACCTTTTCGCAAGGCGGCAATAGAAATCATTGGGAAGCGCGGGGTTCATCTGCAGGAGAGCGGGCTCTGGATTCAGCCGGAGCTGTTTTCGATGCGCTTGGGGATTGAAGATGATGGCTCGGGCAAGCCGCAGCTGGCTCTTGCAGAGACCGTCGATGAATTGCTTCATCTGGTTCAGAAAATGGATGGATCGATGGAGTATACCCACGGCGTCGGCGTGAAGTTGGCATCGCACATGCAAGAAGAACACGGTTACGGCTTGCAGGTCATGCGTCAGATCAAGCAGGTCCTTGATCCGAACAACATCATGAACCCGGGGAAGATGGGCCTCTAGGCATACCGGCTGGTTCTGGCGGAGGGAGCCCGGTTGCCGCGCACCAGTAGCTGGCATCGTAGAAACGCTCCGCGGGACTGAACGGAGGCTTGTAAAAACCCAGCTCGATCCTCAGCTCCAATACCTCGCGCAGGGCGATAGGATGGATCTGCGCCCTAGGGACGACCTTCCTGAAGCTCTCTTCCGCTCGCAGCCGATCCAAGTGCTCGACCTCCATAATCAGGCGCATCGTTTCGTCGCGATGCTCAGGCTCTAGCAGCCAGTCTGTGGCCGTCGCCCACGCTCGGATAAAGCGGATGACCAGATCGCGATGGCCTTCGAGCCAAGAGCGCCGTGTCCAACCGCAGGTCAACGGCCAATTGGGGACATAATCCTCGGCTCTCGCAAGCAGCACACCTCCGGCGGCCAACGCTTTTTCCGTCGAAGGTGGGGTGAGCATCGCTGCGGTGACGCGCCCCTGGAGAAAAGCTTCGAGGCGCTTGGGCGAGCTGCCGATGATCTCGATATGATATTCATTCTCCCTGACGTCGCTAGTCCGCAGAATTTTTGCCCGCATGAGGTAAAGGTCCGAGTCACCTCGATCGCGAGACAACAATTTGCCCCGCAACTGATCCGGAAAAGCGACTCCGCGCCTGCCTCTGACGCTCGCAGTTAAACCCTCTTCTGCCTGCAAGAAGAGGAGGTAATCCACGCCGTCCGTAGTGGTGCGGGCGATCATCGTGTCTGCGCTGCTCAGGGTGAAATCCCAGCGTCCTTCGGCCATCCCCTGGTTATGGTCTGGCGCATAAGTCGCCTCATCAAAGTGGACCTCGAGTCCCTCTTTGGCGAAGAAGCCCTTATGTTGAGCGACCAGGTGGGGAGGTCTCATGTGATAGCCGGTCGTGTGAATAAAATCCATAACCTTCAAATCTCCAAGAGAAAAAATTTTTATAACCATACAGCGACGCGCCTCGGCGGTGCAACCGGGTCTTTCTTGCTAACCTTTTGGGAAAAAGTTAGTCTTACACCGATCATGAGGCAGCCGTTTTTCGTAGTTAAAATTCTCATCTTTGCTCTCTTAGCAGGTTGCGCCGCGGCGCCCTACACGGGCAGAAGCCAGTTCATGTTGGTTTCCGAAGGTCAAGAAATGACCTCGGGGGAGCAGGCCTACCGCCAGATTTTGCGCGACAGTGTCTTGTCGGATGACTCCGAAGCGGTGCGCCTTGTGCGCAAGGTCGGGGAAAGAATTGCGCGCGCGGCGAACAAACCTGAATACAAGTGGGAATTCCGTGTCATCAACGACCCCGAGAATGTTAACGCGTTTTGCGTCCCAGGAGGCAAGGTGGCCGTCTATACAGGCATCTTTCCGATCGCCCAGGATGAGGCTGGTTTGGCGGTTATCCTCGGACACGAGGTGGCCCACGCGCTGCTGCGGCACGCAGGAGAGAGGATGAGCCAGGCCGAGATACTGGGTGCCGGCTTTGCGATTGCGGGCGCCACGGGCGTTAGTCCTCAAATCCTTCAGGCCCTCGGTTTGGGCGCTTCGGTGGGTGTTGTCCTGCCTTTTAGCCGGTCCCAAGAATCCGAGGCGGATCATGTCGGGCTGATCCTGATGGCGAAGGCTGGATACGACCCGAAGGCTGCTCTCGGAGTCTGGGAACGAATGGAACGCAAGGAAAAGGGCGGGCCGCCCGATTTTCTCTCGACCCATCCAGGGTCGGAAACACGTATTCAGCAGCTCAAGGCATGGATGCCGGAAGCGCTGCAGTACTATCATCCGATCGACCGCCTAGTCGAGCCTCTGCCCTCGGTCCAGGGCCTGGAATCTGCGACCTCGAAGGCTGAGCGGGAGTTGCTCAAGAGAATCCAGGCTATCAACCAGAGGGTCAAAGATCAGCGCAGCGAGAGGGCGGTGGTGGAAGCGATCGGTTACAGCCTCCGTATGGATCCGGGGTTGGTTTTTCAAGAAAGACAACAATTGCAAATCGGTTACGGACAGTATGCCGCGTTGAGGGGACTTTCCTCCTTGGGCAGGACTTCGCTTCGGCAGATCGCGACCGAATATCAAAGTGGCGTCCCTTGGTCGAATCTTGCCGAGAAGCATGGGACGCGTATCGTCGATCTCATCTCTTGGATGGGAGATCTCTTGCGTACGAGTGCAACGATCCAAAGCCAGTCACGCACGCAGCCGTTCAGACCAGGCTATCGCACAAGGTGAGAGAGCCATTGAGAAAACTGTGAATAGGGCTATTGCAACCTCGCTGCTTTTTTTGTCGCTCTGGTTTGCTCCCGTCGTTGCCCATGCCGCTAAGCTCTATGTGGTCTATGCTTCGATCAGCGGAACACAATCGGCCGGTTGGGTGGCCCAAGAGTCGGGTCTGTTTGGCAAAAATGGTCTCGACGTCGAGCTTCTCTTTGCCGGAGGTGGTCGAGCGGTGACTTCTCTGCTCGCGGGTAACACTCCCATTGTGACCGTCGGCGGCCCTTCAGCCATTGCGGCTCGCCTCAGTGGCGGTGATGTCACCATCATCGCTCACGTCTTTGACACGCTCCTCTACTCTCTTATGGTGACCCCCGAGATCCAGTCTCTATCTGATCTCAAGGGGAAAAAGTTGGGGGCGAGCCGTTTTGGCTCTGCCACTGATTTTGCTCTGCGTTATGTTTTGAAACTTAAGGGAATGGATCCTCTCAAAGACGTCGTGATTTTTCAGATCGGAGGGCAGGCCGAGACCCTTGCCGCGCTTAGGGCGGGATCGATCCAGGGAGGTGTTATCGCATCGCCCGCTACCGCTGAGGCGAAGCGTCTCGGCATGAAAGAGCTCATCAACATGGCCACTTTAGGAGTGGAATATCCACAGACGACCGTCGCTACGACGGAGCGTTTCCTTAGAGAAAATAGAGATGTGGTCATGCGCTTCACGCGCGCCTATGTGGAAGGGATGCACCGCTTTCTGGTTGACAGAGAGTTTTCTCTTAGGGTCATCGGAAAGTACACCAAGATCCAGAATCGGCAGACGCTCGAAGCGACCTATGACGACTACGCGCCTTACGCTAAGAAAATCCCAGCGCCGTCGCCCGGCTCGATCGGGACGGTCCTGGAACAGCTCTCAATCGGAGACCCGAAGGCTAAAACCGCGCGCCCTCAGGACTTCGTAGACGGCAGCATTGTTGCAGAGCTAGAAAGGGAAGGTTTTTTCCGCAAGGTATGGCGTTGAAATCCCCGTGTCAGGAAGGCGAGATACAGACAAAGCCCCGTTGTCCGGTTCAAGTTTCCGCTCTTTGCAGTGATATCCAGCCGGCTTTGACAATGGAAGAAATTCCAGATAAGTAAATAATTAGGGTTCTTAAGAGGAGTGAAGATCTTAAGATTCAACTGTTCTAACAGGCTTTTGATTGCGCATGAAGAAATGCACCCTCAAGGGTGCATTTCTTTTTTTGCCATAGAGGGTTTGATTTGCGCGCGCAGATAGAGATTTTGGCATCACTTCAGGAGATTGACCGCGAAATCAGGGAAAAGCACGGCGCCCGAGATCTAGTTTTAGCCGAGATCCACAGGAGGGAGCAGGAGATCGAGGCCAAAAAGGTCGAGATAAGTCTTTTGTCCGGTGATCTGGCCGAGTGGGATAAATCGCGTCGAGAGAAGGAGAAGGTGCTACAGGAGGACGGTCAGAAGGCGATGGAAAAAAGGATGCGGATGAACCGCATCAAAAACATCAAGGAGCTTCAGGCGCTGCAGCGGGAAATCGACCAGATCAAACAAAATAATACTCAGTTGGAGGACGAGCTTATTAAGGTTCTCGAAGAGTTGGAGGCACGCACGTCCTCGCTAAAGGAGAAGGTGGAAGAACTGAAAAAATTGGAAGATGCCTGGGGCGAAAAAAGAAGGGAATTGGAGGTGCAGCTCTCCAATATTGAGCAGGCGGTTGCGGAGGCGGCATCCGCTCGTAAGACCATTGCGGTGCAGCTCGAAGGTAATTTGATTGAACGTTATGAACTTATCTTCGCCCGTCGCGGCGGTATGGCTGTGGTCGCAGTTTCCGAAGGCATCTGTCAAGGATGTTATATGAATATCCCTCCGCAGCTCAGGAACGAGATCATGAAGAGCGAGCGGCTCAATCTCTGCCCCAGTTGCCATCGCATCCTCTACTACAAGCCCGCCTTACCCCAGGACAAGCAGCTTTAACGTCTATGCCGGTAGATCCCCACGGGGAGTGGCTTCTCATGGTGGATGGAGCGGCGCGAGGGAATCCAGGAGAAGCCGGCTGTGGCGCCGTGGTCTGTGACGAGACCGGCGCTGTGCGTGAAAAGCTCTTCCGCTATCTCGGCCAGGCGACTAACAACGTCGCCGAATACGAGGGATTGCTCATGGGTTTGCAGGCCGTTCTCAAGTTGGGGGGCAGGAAAGTCAAGGTTCAGAGCGATTCCGAACTTGTGGTGCGGCAACTCAACGGGCTTTATCGGGTCAAGGACGAGAAGCTCAAGCCACTTTACCAACGAGCCTTGGGTTTATTGCAACGGCTGGACGCCTATCGTATCATTCATGTCACAAGAGATCACAACCGGCTGGCAGACCAATTGGCCAATCAGGCGATTGACGAAGCGACTGAAGGCCCAGGGGATTAAGAGTTCCAACGTTGCAATTTTCTCCTCTAACCGATATCGAGCTTCATGGGCTAAAGTGGATCAAGCGACCGCTTCCGCTGGGCCAGTGAGTCTGGCCCATAGGGAGAGGAAAGTCCGGACTCCACAGGACAGGGTGGCCGCTAACAGCGGCCCCGAGCGATCGGGGGAAAGTACCACAGAAAAGATACCGCCGTCCGCCTAAGGCGGATGGTAAGGGTGAAAAGGCGAGGTAAGAGCTCACCGGTCCGCCAGTAATGGCGGAGGCAAGGCAAACCCCACCCGGAGCAAGACCAAATAGGAGGGTTTGGGTGGTCCGCCCTTAGCCCTCGGGTAGAGTCGCTAGATCTCGCGAGTAATCGCGGGACGAGATGAATGGTCGCTGCGGCTTCTTATAGAAGCCGTCACAGAATCCGGCTTATCGATCCGCTTTAGCCTGCTGCTCTTTGCCAGCTGCGCGTAATCAAAAATCACCGTCCAGTTCTCATCTATCTGGCCTTCTTTGCGGGCTAATTCTCGACCCATGTCTAATCAATATATTGTGTTTGAAAGCAAAATCCTAGCCATAATCCTCAATATATAGTAGTAGTCCCAAAACAAAAGCACGAAACCTCCCTTAAATAAGCAAATTTTTTAGGTAAATAGTCCATTTTTTTATTGACAGAATAGCTGTAGGAGGCTATAAGACGGCCACTGAGTGGTATGAAGTGGGATAAAATCCCATACATATCCTTCTTGGTTAGAATATGTTTCGTGGCAGCTTTGAGCACACCCTCGATACCAAGGGACGATTGAGCATTCCTTCCAAGTTCCGCGAGATGCTCCTTGGCAAAGCCGATGACCGACTGATTATCACCAATTTTGTGCTGGAAGGGACACGGTGTCTCGATGTTTATCCTCTCGACGAATGGCTTCGCTTCGAAGAAGAGATCAGAAAAAAGCCAAAGTTCGAACGCCGTATGATCGCATTTCAGAATTACTACTTGGGTGGCGCCAGTGAATGTGTTGTAGATAAGCAAGGACGCATCCTTGTTCCACCGCGGCTGCGCCAATACGCAAACCTGAAGCGCGATGTCGTTTGGGTCTCCGCGCTCGACAAATTCCGCGTTTGGGATAACGAGGCTTGGAAAAAAGTCTTTGCGGAAGGGGAAGAGAAATTGATGCAGGATCCCGATTTTCTCGGTGACTTGGGACTCTGAGTAGGCCTACCATGCTCCGTCTTGGCCGATAGTCGGAAGGAGGGAAGGAATGCTGCAGCAGCGAAAAATAATTCAGGATATCTCCGTGATCGACGTGACGGGCGATATCGATTTCCGAGAGATGATCAGAATCAAGGACGTGATCGGCTCCTTGATTGAGAGGGATCAGACGAAAGTCGTCTTAAATCTCAAGGCGGTTGACCACATCAATTATCTCAGTATCGGCGTCTTGGTTGAGAGATTAAAGATTCTAAGGAATCTCAACGGCGATTTGAAGCTGGCTGGCATGAGCCCCTATTTGAGAGACATCTTTCGAATCGTAGGCATGGATGAGTTTTTTGAGAATTACACTTCCTTGGAGGACGCAATCGACAGTTTTGACGAGGACTGGGAGGGAGACGGAACTTATCACTAACGTCTATGCCCACGCGCCAGTGATGGTTAAGGAAGCTATGGAACTCCTGAACCCGCGGGCGCACAAGAAATACCTCGACGGCACCATTGGAAGCGGCGGCCACACGGCTCAACTGCTGATGTTGAGCGCGCCCGACGGCGAGGTCCTGGGGCTCGATTGGGATGAGGCGGCAATCCTAGCAGTTCAGCAACAGCTCGGGGGTTTCGAGGATCGCCTGATCCTTCGGCGCGCGAATTTTACGGAGGCGAAGGAGCTATTGAAAGAAATCAGTTGGCGAAAGGTAGACGGGATCCTTCTTGACTTGGGAATATCCTCTCATCATATCGACTCCCCCGAGCGAGGATTTAGCTTTCAGTCAGAGGCGCATCTCGACATGAGAATGGATCGGCGCCAGTCCCTCGATGCCTATCGAGTGGTGAACACTTTCTCGGTGAGCGAATTGGAGCGAATCCTGCGCGAGTACGGCGAAGAGCCTAAGGCGCGTCGGATTGCCTTGGCTATCGATGCGGAGCGCAAGCGCAAGGCGATCGCGACGACGAAGGATCTAGCGGAGATCGTGAAACGTGTTGTGAGGCGAAGCACGGGCCGGATCCATCCTGCAACCAGGACTTTCCAGGCCCTGAGGATCGCGGTGAATCGCGAGCTGGAAAACCTGAAGGAGTTCCTGACGGATGCGTATGATCTGCTTCTCTCCAAAGGACGAATGGTGGTTATCTCCTTCCACTCTTTGGAGGATCGCTTGGTGAAAACAGCCTTTCGGAAATGGGTCAGGAGCTGTCTCTGTCCGCCCGCCGCCATCATTTGTCAATGTGGCTGGAGCCAAAAGGCATTGCTCCTTACGTCCAAACCTCTCCGCCCTACCGTCGAAGAGATTCGAGTGAATCCTCGCGCCCGGTCTGCCAAGCTCCGGGCAGTGGAGCGACTCTAGGGACTACGTATGGCCACGGCCCTGAGCAGGAAGATGTGGGGGCTAGGTCTCACGAAGAGACGGCGGCTTGACCGACCACGTTCGCGGAGGCGACGTCGATTCTCTTTCCCCGCTCTATTTCTTGCTCTTTGCCTGGTTGGCTTGGCATTGCTGCATGTGTGGGTGAGGCTGCAGGTCGTTCATTTCGGCTATGTCCTCTCCACCACCAGTAAGCTGCAGAACCAGCTTGAGCAGGAGAATCGCGAGCTCAGGCTAGAGCTGGCGACTCTGACGTCGCGTGACCGCCTGGAAGCGATGGCCCGGGCGCGACTTAGGCTAACGGAGCCGGAGAAAGGCCAAGTGGTGATTTTGCCATGAGAAGCTCTCTTAAGATTAAAGGAATCAAATTCCGTCTGGGAATCGCCGGACTGTTTTTCGTCTTGATGTTTGTGGCCGTTGTCGTGCGGGCCTTTCATCTCCAGATCCTTCAGGGCGAAACGCTCAAACGGTTGGGAGAGAGGCAGCATCGTAAAGAGTCGATTGTCTATCCGAAAAGAGGGACAATTCTGGATCGTTCCGGAGAGCCGCTAGCGATCAGCCTACAGTCTCAGTCCGTTTATGCGAGGCCGCGACGGGTCACAGACCCTGGAGTCCTCGCTCATGCTCTGGCAAAGGTCTTGGGCCTGAATCCGGTTGAAGTCCAACAAAAGCTCACGGCGGAAAAACCTTTCGTTTGGCTCAAGCGGCAGGTCGCTCCCCGAGACGCGGAAAAAATAAAGGAGCTCAATCTTGAAGGGGTGGGTTTGTATTATGAGCCCAACCGCTACTATCCGCAGGGCCAGCTCGCGGGGCAAGTTGTCGGTTTCGTCAACCGGGATTCCCACGGGCTGGAGGGCGTAGAGCTGCGATACGATAGCTACATCCGCGGTGAGATGGGTTCCCCCCTTGTTGAGCGAGACGCTTTGGGACGGAGGGTGCTCACCGAGGGCGTCGAAGAGCTCCAGCTCCCTCCGGGAGCCGACATTCATTTAACTTTGGATACCTCGATCCAGTACCTTACAGAAAAGCAGTTAGAGACGGCAGTTACCAAATTTCGCGCCAAGGCCGGCATCGCCATCGTGGTCGATCCATTCACGGGCGAAGTTCTCGCGATGGCTAACTATCCCTTCTTCAATCCGAACAGCTTTACCCGCCAGTCTTCTCAGCAATGGCGCAATCGGGCGGTGACGGACAGCTTTGAGCCCGGCTCTACATTCAAGACCATTGTGGCCGCCGCAGCACTCGAAGAGGGGGTTGTCCAAAAGGAGGATCTCTTCTACTGTGAGTACGGTAAATATGCCTATGCCGGAAAGACGATTCACGACACGCACTCCTACGGCTGGCTCCCCTTTTCCAAGATTATCCAATATTCCAGCAATATCGGCGCGACCAAAGTGGCCGAGAAGCTAAAGAAGGAAAGATTTTACCGCTACATTGACAGATTTGGCTTTGGGCAGCCGACGGGCATCGATATGCCAGGGGAAGTCGGTGGATTAGTTCGGCCTCAGGAGAGCTGGAGTGCCGTTGACTTGGCGACTCACTCTTTTGGCCAGGGGATCGCCGTAACGCCGATCCAGCTTGTCATGTCGTACGCGGCCATCGCCAATGGTGGCTTTCTCATGCGGCCGTATGTGGTGCGCCGGATTGTAGCTCCCGACGGTGGGGTATTAGCGACGAACCAACCTTACGTTGTCCGCCGCGTTATTTCGGAAAAGACCGCGCATCTAATGACTTCGATCCTCAAGGGAGTGGTGAATGAGGGTGGAACAGGCGTTATGGCGGAGGTGGAAGGATTTGACGTCGCCGGCAAAACGGGCACGGCTCAAAAGCCTGATCCCGAGCACGGAGGGTATTCGACAAAGAAGAGAGTAGCCTCTTTTGTCGGGTTTGTTCCGGCGGATGATCCCCGCTTAGTTTTATTGGTCCTGATCGATGAGCCAGCGGTGAACGTCTACGGTGGCGTGGTTGCGGCGCCGGCTTTTCGCAATGTCGCCCGCGGCGTGTTGCGCCAGCTCGGGGTCGTCCCGGAAAAGGCAGAGCCCCGATTACTGCCGACCGCCCAGGAAACAACCTTGGCGCGCTCCGAGCGCAAGTATGCAGACGGGGTGCTTAGACAGGAGAATGATCAGGAAGTTCCAGACTTTGTCGGTCTCAGTCTGCGCCAGGCTTTGGCGAAGGCCCGGGCGCTTAAACTCCGTGTGGAGATGCGCGGCAGCGGCTACGTTATAAAACAATCGCCCGCGGCCGGAAAAGCCTGGACTAAGAACGAAACGTTAAGTCTGGAGCTGCAAGGTTAATAGGGATGAGACTCAAGGAGCTGCTCGAAGCTGGGGATGTGGAAGAGGCCCATGGGGACATAGACTGCCCTGTCACCGGGCTTGCATATGATTCCAGAGCGGTGAAGAAGGCTGATATTTTTTTCGCCTTACCCGGGGCGCGAACGGACGGACACGATTTTGCTCCGCAAGCCGTGGAGCAGGGGGCTGCGGCTGTTGTTTTGGAAAGAAAAATTGCCTTACCGACAAACGCCACGTGGGTTCGAGTGCACAATATCAGACGCACCATGGGGCTGTGGGCGGCAAAATTTTTCGCCTATCCTAGCCGTCGCCTGTGTCTTGTCGGGGTCACCGGGACCAATGGGAAGACCACAGTGACCTATCTTCTCGAGTCGGTCTTTTCCGTCGCGGGAAAGGTTCCGGGCGTCATCGGGACGATCAACTACCGCTACCGGGATCAAGCCCTGCCTGCCCATCACACTACTCCCGAGTCGGTGGATCTTCAGGCTCTTTTGGCCAAGATGGTCCAGTCTGGAGTTGAGTCTGTTTCCATGGAGGTTTCCTCCCATGCCCTGGAATTAGAACGAGTGAGAGGCATGGAATTTGATGTTGCCTTATTCACCAATCTGTCCCGTGATCATCTCGATTTTCACGGCGATATGGAACGCTACTATTCCGCTAAGAGCAGGCTTTTTACGGATTACCTGCCAGCGAGCTCCAAGAAAAAAAAGTTTGCCGTCGTTCATGGCGCAGATCCCAAAGGTCAAGAGCTTCTGAACAAAGTCCGAAAAGTAGGGCTGGAGACGCTGAGTTACGGACGAGGCAACGAATGGGACGTCCATCCGTTGGAGGTTGAAGGCAATCTCGAAGGCCTGCGGGGAAAGATCTCGGTGAAAGGTAAGGAGATCGGCTTCGCTTCCCAACTTATCGGCGCGGCGAATCTGGAGAACATCTTAGGCGCCGCCGGCGTTGGTTTCGCATTGGGGTTGCCGCCCGACGTCATCGCCGAAGGCATCGGCCGGTTGAGAGCAGTCCCCGGCCGGTTGGAGAAAATCAAAAATGATCTCGGCATCTCCGTATTCGTCGATTATGCGCATACGCCCGACGCTCTGGAGCGAGTACTGCAAGGTCTACGTCCTCTGACGCGGCGTCGGTTGGTTGCGCTCTTCGGTTGCGGCGGAGATCGAGATCGCGGAAAACGGCCGCTCATGGGAGAGATCGCGGGGCACCTCAGCGATCTCTTGGTTTTGACATCCGACAACCCTCGCAGTGAGGAGCCTCATAGAATTTTGGCAGAGATCGAAGCGGGGGTGCAGAAAACCGGTCTGAAGAAATTTTCGATTTCCGATTTTGGATTTCCGATTTCAAATCTAAAATCGGAGAGGGGTTATTTTGTAGAGCCGGATCGGCGCGCCGCTATTGGTCTGGCACTTCGGCTTGCGCGCGCCGGCGACCTGATTCTGATAGCAGGGAAGGGACACGAGGATTACCAGCTAGTGGGATCCCAGCGGCTTCACTTCGATGATCGTGAAGTGGCAAAACAAGAGTTGGGAAAGCTGTCAGCGATCAGCAGTCAGGAGAAAGCTGATAGCAAATAGCTGATGGCTATTTCATGCCGTGGAGCAGAGAAGAAATCCTCCTGGCCACTGGCGGGACGGTCCTCAAGGAAGGGAAAAAGGCGGTTTTTGGCGAAGTCGTCATCGATTCGGCAAAGGCAAGAGCAGACTCGGTCTTCATTGCCTTGAAAGGAGCAAGGTTTGATGGACATGACTTCCTCAAGCAAGCGGTCCGCAATGGAGCCTCTTGTCTTGTCGTCCATAAGCGACCGCGCCTTTCAGAGCTCGCAGATGCTACAGTTATTAAGGTACGGGACACGCTTACGGCGCTGGGGGATCTGGCCCTTTACCGCCGCAACAAGGTCGGCCCCAAAGTTTTGGCCATTACAGGATCGAATGGAAAGACAACGACAAAGGAGATGGTAGCAGCGATTTTGGAGCAGGCCTCAATTCAGGGAAGATCCCTTCGAGGAAGAGTCCTAAAGACTGAGGGAAATTACAACAACCTCGTGGGTTTGCCTCTAAGCCTGCTTCGCCTTCGAGGGGACGAGGAGGCTGCGGTTCTTGAACTGGGAACGAGTCATCCGGGAGAGATCAGACGTCTGACACAAATCGCCGCTCCCGATGTCGGTCTCATCACTTCGGTTGCACCGGCTCACCTGGAAGGGCTCCGGACCGTGGCCGGCGTGGCTCGGGAAAAAGGGGAACTCTTTCGAGGAATGAAGTCAGAGGGGGTTGCGGTCGTCAACCTGGATGATCCTTGGGCGTACCGTCTGGGAAAGAAGTTTCCGGGAAAGAAAATCACCTACGGCAGGTCAGGTGAAGTCAGGAGTGAGTCTTGGAAGGCTGTTGGTAAAGCGGGAATGGAATTTACCCTCCTAGTGGGGAGCCGGCGGCAGCGCATCCGTCTTAAGCTCTCAGGGGAACATAACCTCTCCAATGCGGTAGGCGCGGCGGCCATGGCCTACGGGCTTGGAGCCGATCTGGAAGCAATCCGCCTGGGGCTGGAAGCGCTCAAGCCGTATCCGATGCGCATGGCGACAGAAATATGGAGGGGGATCGGAATTATCAACGATGCCTACAACGCCAATCCGGCATCCATGGAAGCCGCCCTCAAGACGCTGGCACAAGTGGAAACTCGAGGAGAGAAAATTGCCGTTCTGGGGGACATGTTGGAGCTGGGGAAGGAAGCGGGTAAGAGCCATCTCAAATTGGGCAGATGGATGGCCAAATATCACGTCGATCGCCTCTATCTGCTGGGTCAGCAGGCTGCGCAAGTTCGAAGAGGGGCGCTGCTTGCGGGGATGGATGAAAGGCAAGTGTTCATTGGTAAGAATCATTCGAGCATCGCGCGGATGATGCACAATCATGTGCAGAAGGGGGACTGGATTCTCTTCAAGGGATCACGCGGCATGGAGATGGAGAAGGTTTTGGCGGCATTTAAAGATAGGGGAGAGTAACGCTTGTGCTGTATCATTTGCTCTTTCCTCTGCACTCGACCTATTCAGCGTTTAACGTATTCCGCTACATTACCTTTCGGGCGGCCCTGGCGGCTTTAATGGCGCTGCTCATTTCCTTTCTTCTAGGCCCTTATATTATTCGCTCACTAGCGGCTGCGCAAATGAGCCAGCCGATCCGCGAAGATGGTCCGGCCAGCCACACGGCGAAGGCGGGCACGCCTACTATGGGGGGGACGCTCATCATTCTTGCCCTCTTTCTCTCAACTATTCTCCTCGCTGACATGGCGAACCCTTACGTTGCCCTTGCTCTCTTTGTCACCGCAGGCTTCGGTGTGATCGGCTTTGTTGACGATTCCCTAAAGCTCAAGCGCAAGAGCAGTCGCGGTCTCTCGGCTCGAACCAAGCTTCTCTGCCAGTTCGCTGTAGCTTGTGTTGCCGTCCTCATCCTCTATCACCCGCTGCATTTCAGCAGCGTGATTGGGGTTCCTTTTCTCAAAAATATTCGGCCTGATCTGGGTTTGTGGTACGTCCCGTTCGCCATGCTCGTGGTGGTGGGCGCCTCTAATGCCGTTAATCTGACCGACGGCCTTGACGGCCTTGCGATCGGACCCGTGATGGTCGCGGCCGGGACCTACGCGTTCATCGCTTATGTCACAGGTCATCAGAAACTGGCTGAGTATCTTCAGATTTATTATGTCAACGGCGCCGGCGAGCTTAGCATTTTCTGCGGCGCGATGGTCGCGGCCGGTCTCGGCTTTCTCTGGTTCAATGCCTACCCGGCCCAGATGTTCATGGGAGACGTGGGCTCTCTGGCTTTAGGCGCTGCGCTGGGCATCATCGCGGTGATGACCAAGCATGAGATCCTTTTGATCATCGTTGGCGGCGTCTTTGTCGTTGAGGCGCTCTCAGTGATTTTTCAGGTTGTTTCTTACAAGCTCAGGCGCAAGCGGGTGTTCCTGATGGCTCCGATCCACCACCACTACGAGCTTAAGGGGTGGCCCGAGCCTCAGATCATCGTTCGTTTCTGGATCATTTCGGTCATCTGCGCGCTGGTGGCTTTGAGTACGTTGAAGCTGAGATGAAAAAGATTTTCCATGGAATTGAGGGACAAAAGGGTGATGGTCCTCGGGCTGGCGCGCACAGGAATCGAAACGGTTCGATTTCTCGTAGGTCGAGGAGCGCAAGTGCTGGCGAGCGATTGCAAAAACGAAAAGGAGCTTGAGACGGAGATGCAAGCGCTCTCTCAATTGCCGGTTCGTTTCCTTCTGGGCGGGGAAACGATTTCATGGCTAGACGGAGTCGATCTCTTAGTTCCCAGTCCCGGGGTTCCGCTAGAGAATCCTCTGCTTCATGAGGCGACGAAGAGAGGGATCGATGTCCTGAGTGAAATTGAGCTCGCCTATCGATTTCTCCAGGTGCCATTGGTCGCGATTACCGGCACGAATGGAAAGAGCACGACGACTTCGTTGATCGGTGAGATTTTAAAGGCCAGAGGCTTGAAGGTCTTTGTCGGTGGGAATATCGGGGCCCCATTGATGGGATTCGTTGCCGGAGATTGGGACTGGGGTGTCGTGGAGGTGAGCAGCTTTCAGCTCGAGTGGGTCGAGCAGTTTCGTCCCAAGATCGCGCTGCTGCTTAATTTGACCGAGGATCACCTCGATCGTTATCCGAGCTTTGCCTCTTATTGTGGGGTGAAGGAGAGGATTTTTCGTTCTCAGCGAGACGGGGATATCGCTGTCCTCAACCGCGATGATCCTCTTGTGTGGGCCATGAAAGAAAGGATCCGTGCGCGGGTGATCTCTTTTGGCTGGCACGAGGTGGACGAGGGGGTCTATGCCAACGGGAGCGAGATTATCTGGAGGAGCCACGCTGGAGAAGAACGATTTCCCCTTGCCAGAGTCAAGATCCAGGGAGTCCACAACGTCGAGAATCTGATGGCGGCGGTGACCGCGGCGAAATCCATAGGTGTTCCGCGAGAAATCATTCAAAGAGCCATGGAGGGATTTTCCGGCCTCGAGCATCGGCTCGAGTTCGTGCGTGAGAAAGATGGCGTTCGTTTTTATGACGATTCGAAAGGCACCAATGTCGGCGCAGTGGTCAAGTCACTAGCCAGCTTTCCAGGTCCGGTGATTCTCCTCGCCGGCGGCATCGATAAAGGAGGCGACTACCGCGTATTAGAAGATGAGATTCGGCGCAAGGTCGAAAAGATGATCCTGTTCGGCGCGGCCAAAGAGATCATCAGCAGAGCCTTGGGCCATCTCACAGAAACCGTTGTGGTGCAGACGCTCGAGGAGGCGGTCCGAGAAGCGGCAAGCAGCGCGCGTGCGGGGGATATTGTTCTTCTTTCTCCTGCCTGCTCCAGCTTTGACATGTTTCAGAACTATGCCGAGAGGGGGCAAGTCTTTAAGAACTTGGTTTGGAATCTATGAGAGAAGGGATGGCTATAGATGGTTGGATCTTGCTCGCTGTCGCGGTGCTGCTAGCGGTGGGCATCACGATGGTTCTGAGTACCAGCTATCTCTATTCGCAGGAGCGCTTCTCTGACGGCACCTACTTTTTTCGCAAGCAGCTGGTGGCGGCGGGTGTGGGGCTGGTGGCACTCGTGATCTCTGCCCTGTTTCCGTCGGCGGCCTACCGGAGGATCGCCTATCCCCTGTTGGGTCTAAGCCTCGTGATCTTAACGATAGTTCTCGTACCCGGGATAGGTCTTTCGCGCGGCGGCGCCAGGCGCTGGCTTCCCCTGGGTGGCTTCGCCTTTCAACCTGGCGAGCTGGCCAAGATTTCCCTGGTGCTTTACCTGGCCCATTCTTTGGCGAAGAAGAGGGAGATGATCCGCACTTTTACCGTTGGCGTTCTCCCACATCTCATTGTCGGGGGCCTTTTTTTAGGCCTCATCCTTCTGGAGCCTGATTTGGGAACAGCGCTCATGCTCGGTTTGATTCTTTTTCTCATGCTTTTTGTCGGTGGGATCAAGGCTTCTCATCTCTTGATGATCGGCTCGATGGCGTTGCCGGTTTTGGCGCTCGCTCTTATCGGCGCGGAATATCGCCTGCGTCGCCTCTTCGCCTTTGTCGATCCGTGGAGGGATGCCTCGAACACCGGCTTTCAAATCATCCAGTCGTACATCGCATTCGGCTCCGGGCAGCTTTGGGGACGCGGATTGGGTGAGAGCCGACAGAAATTGTTTTATCTGCCCGAGGCACACACGGATTTTATTTTCTCCGTGATCGGAGAGGAGTTGGGCCTGCTGGGGGCGTTGGTGGTTCTAGCACTCTTCGCCGTCATCGTCGTGCGGGGATTGCGTATGACAGCGAGGATTGAAGAGCCGTTTTGCCAGTACCTGGCTTTTGGGTTGACGACCCTGTTGGGCCTTCAGGCACTGATCCACATGGGGGTCGCCATGGGACTTCTGCCCACAAAGGGTCTGGTGCTTCCTTTTATCAGCTACGGAGGCTCGGCGATGGTGATGAACCTGACGGAGGCCGGGATACTTCTCAGTCTCTCGCGCAGGAGATTGTAAGAATGCGGGTGGTCATAGCTGGCGGGGGAACCGGCGGTCACCTCTTCCCCGGACTGGCTGTGGCTCGGGAATTTAAAAGAAGAGACGCCATGACCGAGGTGCTATTCGTCGGAAGTGAGCTTGGGATTGAAAGCCGGATCGTGCCTCATGAGGGATTTGCCTTGGAAACGCTGCCGATTAAGGGAATCAAAGGGAGAGGCATGCGAGGATTGATCCAGGCTCTTTTTGGCATTCCGGTTAGTCTTTTCCGCTCGCTCAGAGTCATCCGCCGCTTTCGGCCCGAGTGCATCATCGGAGTTGGCGGCTATGCCTCGGGTCCGTTTCTTCTCGCGGGAAAAATTAGGGGTATTCGGTGCGCCATCATGGAGCAAAATCTTCGCCCAGGGTTAACCAATCGCATCCTGAGTCGGCTCGTGGATCGTATCTTTGCCACCTATGAGGGGAGCCTCGCTTATTTTCCCCAATTCAAGGTCATAACGACGGGAAATCCAGTGCGCTGGCGGACTCTGCCTCAGGTTCAGCAGCAGGAAACCTTTACACTCCTGGTCTTCGGGGGAAGCGCAGGAGCCCACCGGATCAATCTCTGCGTGGTCGAGGCGCTGGAGAGGCTTAAAGATCTCGGCCCAAGACTCCGAGTCGTTCACCAGACCGGAGAGGCGGATCTCTCTTCCATCAAGCCGGCCTACGATTCTCTTCCCTTTAAGGCTGAGATTTTTGCTTTCATTCAACGGATGGATCACGCCTATGCCGAGGCGGATCTTGTGGTTTGTCGGGCCGGAGCCACGACGATCGCGGAACTTACGGCATTCGGGAAGCCCGCGATCCTGGTTCCTTATCCCTATGCGGCCTACGACCACCAGCGATGGAATGCCCAGGCCCTTCAAGAGTGGGGAGCGGCAGAGATGATCCTGGATCGGGACCTGAGCGGGGAGAAGCTTGCTGCGACGATCAGGGCTCTCTATTTAGATCGCGAGCGGCTCAAGAGCATGGGGGAAGCCGCTCGAAAACTCGGCAGACCTGAAGCCGCGGAGAGGATTGTGGATGAGTGTTATGCGCTGCTGTCTAGTACGAGACAGGGTGACAAGAGACCGTGAGTCTTGAACCATGCTTGAGAAGAAGCACCGGGTCCATTTTGTCGGGATCGGTGGAGTTGGCATGAGTGGCATCGCCGAGGTGCTGTTGAACTTGGGTTATTTTGTGAGCGGTTCGGACCTGCGCGAAAGCGAAGCGACCCAGAGGCTGCGCTCTTTAGGCGCTCAAATCTCCCTTGGGCATCGCGAGGCCAATCTGGTTGCAAAGCCTTCGGTCGTGGTGATCTCCACGGCGGTCAAGTTCTCCAACCCTGAAGTATTAGAGGCGCGCCGGCTGCACATCCCTGTCATTCCGCGCGCCGAGATGCTGGCCGAGCTGATGCGCATGAAGTATGGCGTGGCGGTGGCAGGCAGCCATGGAAAGACCACGACCACATCGATGATCGCCGCGGTGCTGAGCGCTGCGGGCATGGATCCCACAATGGTGATCGGCGGGAGATTACGCTCGCTTGGAAGCAACGCCAAATTGGGACAAGGGGATATTTTGGTGGCTGAGGCGGATGAGAGCGACGGAACTTTTCTGCTGCTCTCTCCGACCGTCGCGGTCGTCACCAATATCGATCGCGAGCATATGGATTTTCATCAGACGATGGATCGCCTGATGGAGAGCTTTCTCGCTTTCATCAATAAGGTGCCGTTCTATGGATTGTCAGTCTTGTGCCTCGATCATCCTAACGTGAGAGCGCTTCTTCCCAAGGTGAGAAAGCGTTTTACCACCTACGGTTTCTCGCCGGAGGCCGATTTTTGCGCCCGAGATCTACAAATCCATGGCATGGAGGTCCGGTTCTCCGTAATCCATGGGTCGAAGTGCCTAGGAGAGCTAAAGCTCCACTTGCCGGGGCGTCACAGCGCCGCGAATGCTTTAGCCGCAGTCGCCGTGGCGCAGGAGCTAGAGATTCCATTTTCGCACGTTGCGACGGCATTGGAATCGTTCACAGGCATCCACCGCCGCTTTGAGATCAAAGGAGAGCCCCGCGGGGTCATGGTGATCGACGATTACGGGCACCATCCGGTGGAGGTTGAGGCGACGATTAGCGCCATTCGAGATGGCTGGAAGCGTCCTCTCACGGTTGTTTTTCAACCTCACCGCTACACTCGAACCCGGGATCTCTTTGACGACTTTTTGATTTCCTTTGAGGGCACAGATCGCCTGATCCTGACGGAAATCTACGAGGCGGGCGAGGAGGCGATCCCCGGAATCAGCGGTGAAGCCCTTTATCAGGCTGTTAAGCGGAGGGGGCACCTCGATATCGAATTTATTCCTGACAAAACGGAGATTGCAAAGCGCCTAGCGTCGAAGGTCAAGAGCGGCGACATCGTCTTAACTCTGGGAGCGGGAGATATCTACAAAGTAGGAGAAGAGCTCATTGAGATCTTGCGGCAATAAAAAGGATCATGACTCAGGAGCAGTTCATCCGAGAACTCAGACTCATCGCCGGATTGGCGGTGAAAGTTCACGAGCCTCTGGCACGCTATACCTCGATCAAGGTCGGCGGTCCGGCGGACTATTTTCTCGAGGTGGAGAAGGCTCAAGCGTTGCTCCAGACGCTCAGCCTGCTGCGCGACCACAAGGTCCCTTTTTCCCTTCTCGGCAATGGAAGCAATGTGCTGGTAAGCGATCTTGGAGTGCGGGGAGCCGTCATCCGTTTGGGAAAAGAGTTTAGACAGATTGAGTGGCAAGAGATGGAGCAAGGCGTTTGGGTTGCTGTAGGCGCTGCCTATCCTGTGGCTCAATTGGTTCGGCAGGCAGCCCGCAGGGGATATGGCGGCTTGGAGTTCGCCGAAGGCATACCCGGAAGCGTCGGTGGAGCGCTGGTGATGAATGCCGGGGCCTATGGCTCTGAGATGGAAAAGATCGTGGAGCGAGTCGAGGCCGTTACAAATATTGGAGAGCCGGTCGGCTTTAACCGGGAGGAGATGATCTTTTCCTATCGTGATTCCCATCTCCCATCGGGGATCATCGTGACGAGAGTTACCTTGCGGCTTTTGAAGGCAAAGGTCGAAGACGTGGGCTTGAAAGTGCAGGAGTTGGTGCAAAGGCGAAAAAAAAGCCAACCCTCTGGCCATCCCAATTCCGGCTCGATGTTCCGCAATCCTCCCGGGGATTTTGCCGGCCGGTTGATTGAGGCTGCAGGTCTTAAGGGAAGAAGGATGGGCCGTGCGGCGATCTCCGATCGGCACGCGAATTTCATTGTCAATCTGGGAGGCGCGAAGGCCGAGGAGGTGAGGGGACTCATGGAGATCGCCCAGGCTGAAGTGAAGAAAAAATTCGGCGTGAAGCTTCAACCTGAGGTCCGGTTCTTAGGGGAGTGGCCGACTAGAGAGACATGAAGATCTTTCTCCACAGAGAGAACAAAAAGAGCGCTAAACAGAGCGGGCGGAGACGCCTTCGTCTCTGGTCCGCTGTTTTAGTGCTCCTCTGCTTCCTTGTGTTTCTCTACGTGGATCGAGTTCAGGTGGCGCAGGTCACAGTTCGTGTCCGCGATTTCTTTCTTTATCATCCCTATTTTTCCGTTCAGGAGATCCAGGTGAGAGGGGGCGAGAAGATCGGTGGGAGTGAGATTGTGGCTATGGCGGGATTGACCCACGGGATGAGCATCTGGAAGATCGATTCGGAGGGGATAGAAGGGAAGGTGGGAAGGCATCCTTGGGTCAAGCATGTCTTGGTGCGGCGGGAATTTCCCCATCGCGTCGTCATTGAGGTCGAAGAGAGATCCCCTAAAGCGGTCGTGATTATGGGGAAGCTTTATTACGTCGATGCCGAGGGGTTTGTCTTCAAAGAGGTCGGAGAGGGTGAAAGAGCCGATTTTCCGCTGCTAACCGGATTGCGGCAGGCGGAACTCGCCGCGCGCGCCTACTCTGCGCGGCAAAAGATTCAGGAGGCGCTGCGGCTTGCCGATTTGATGAGCCGATCCTCTCTGCCGCTCTCTGAAATTCATTTCAATTCCGGCGGCGGCCTCGTTCTATATCCCATGGCTTATTCGATCGCTCTCCATTTTGGTTGGGGCGATTGGGATGAAAAGATCAAGCGTCTTCAGCGGATCTTGGAGGTATGGAATGGGAGAGAGAATCGGCTTGCAACATTAGATCTGAGGTTTCGCGACCAGGTGGTCGCACAACTGAAAAAGGTTCAAGGATCAAAAAGGTTGAAGGGTTAAAGGGTCGAAGGGATAGGCGATGACTGCAGCAGCAGAATTTAAGATGACGGACCTCAAATCCGAGATCTGCCATTTGAAATTCTGAGCGAGGCGAAGAAGGGCTATGAGCAAGAAGAACAGCATTATCGTAGGACTGGATATCGGGACCTCTAAGGTCTGCGCGGTCGTAGGAGAGATGACGGACCGGGGATTAGAGGTCATAGGCGTGGGGTCTCACCCTTCTCAAGGTTTGCGCAAGGGAGTGGTGATCAATATCGAGAGCACCGTGGAGTCCATCAAGAAGGCCGTCGAGGAGGCGGAGCTGATGGCGGGGTGTGAGGTCAATTCTGTCTTCACGGGAATCGCCGGCGGTCACATTAAGGGCTTTAACAGCCACGGCATTGTCGCCGTGAAGAATAAAGAGGTCACGCAGCGCGATCTTGAGCGGGTCATCGACGCGGCCAAGGCTGTGGCCATTCCGATGGATCGTGAAGTGCTGCACATCCTGCCGCAGGAATACATCATCGATGATCAAGACGGGATCAAAGAACCCTTAGGCATGTCGGGAGTCCGCCTGGAAGCCAAGGTCCACATATGCACCGGGGCGGTCACATCGGCTCAGAACATCGTCAAGTGCTGCAACCGAACCGGCCTCAATGTCGCGGATATCGTGCTGGAGCCTTTAGCCTCTGCAGAAGCGGTCCTGACCCCGGAGGAGAGAGAGTTAGGGGTCGCCCTGGTAGACATGGGCGGGGGCACAACCGACATCGCGCTTTTTCACGACGGCGCGGTCAAGCACACCGCCGTTTTGGCCATCGGCGGAAACCATCTCACGGGCGACATCGCGGCAGGGCTTAGGACCCCGGTCGCCGAAGCGGAGCGGATCAAGCAGCGATACGGCTGCGCGCGGACCTCGATGGTGACGAAAGATGAACGGGTCGAGGTGCCGAACGTAGCTGGGAGGAATTCCCGGACGCTCTCGCGCCAGATCTTATGCGAGATCATCGAGCCTCGTCTGGATGAAATCTTCCAACTGATTCTTCGAGAGATCATTAAGTCAGGCTACGAGGGCTCGCTCGCGTCGGGCGTCGTAATGACCGGCGGGTCGACGCTGCTTCCCGGGACGATCGAGATGGCCGAGCAGGTCTTCGGCATGCCGGTGCGGCTTGGAGTCCCGACCCACGTGGGCGGATTGATCGACGTGGTTTCAAGCCCCATTTATGCCACTGGCGTCGGCTTGGTTCTCTACGGCATGAAGCGGCTGGATAAAAACTTCTTCCGCATTCGGGACGACAATCTCTTTCATAAGGTCAGGACTCGAATGGTCGATTGGTTCAGTGAATTTTTTTAGGAACGCAAAAAAATTCTTTTAAGGAGGAAAGCGTATGTTTGAGCTTTTAGAGCAAGTCAGTCTAGGCGCGCGGATCAAGGTGATCGGCGTCGGAGGTGGAGGCGGAAATGCCGTCAACACCATGATTGCGGCCAAGTTGGCTGGAGTCGATTTTATGGTGGCCAATACCGACGTCCAGGCCATCGAGGCAAACCGCGCCTCAGTCAAGATTCAGCTCGGGGAGAAAATCACGAAGGGGCTAGGAGCCGGCGCGAACCCTGAGATCGGACGGCGCGCGGCCCTAGAGGACCAGGATAGAATTCGCGAGTGTTTGGCCGGAGCCGATATGATCTTCATCACCGCCGGAATGGGAGGCGGGACCGGGACCGGAGGGGCGCCCGTGATCGCGCAGATTGCCCGAGAAGCCGGGGCACTGACAGTCGGAGTGGTGACCAAGCCTTTCCCCTTCGAAGGCAAAAAAAGGATGCGCCAGGCCGAAGAGGGAATCCGGGAACTCAAACAGAGTGTGGATACTTTGATCGTGATTCCGAATCAGCGGCTCTTGAGCATCGCGGCGAAGACCACCACAATGCTGGATGCCTTTCATAAAGCCGATGATATCTTATTCCAGGCCGTACGCGGCATCTCCGATCTGATCATCACACCTGGTCTCATCAACCTCGATTTTGCCGATGTCCGTACCGTGATGTGTGAGATGGGAATGGCGATGATGGGTGCAGCCTCAGCGTCGGGCGAGAATCGGGCCGTGGAAGCGGCACAGAAGGCGATCTCCAGCCCGTTACTGGAGGACATCTCGATCCATGGAGCCAGAGGGGTTCTCATCAATATAACTGGCGCAGCGGATTTGGGCCTGCATGAAGTGAACGAGGCGGCTACATTGATTCAGGAAGAGGCCCATGACGACGCCAATATCATCTTCGGGGCGGTGATCGACGAGAGACTAAAGGACGAAATTCGTATCACCGTGATCGCCACCGGCTTCGGCGAGAAAGAAGAGCGCAAGCCCGCTCTCGGAGGTATGTCTAACGCCAACATGGCGCGGGGAAGGAAGGTCGTCCACCTGGGCACGATCGTGGACGACCTTAACGTGCCGACCTGGGAGCGGAAAAAGAAAGAGAGCGGCGAGGTAGAGACGGTGACGCTGGATAAGGCGAGCATGCAGTTTAGCCCGGACGATGAGGATCGCCTCGATATCCCGACGTTCTTAAGGCGACAGATGGACTAACAGTTCGCTTGGCAGCTTCTTTCCGTGATACCAATGTAGGAGAAGACAGGCCATAGCGCCCATGAGCCGCTGCGCGTTCACGCTTCGCAAGTACCTAGTCACCGTCAAAGCCGCCGTGCGTGACGGGAACTCGCATTTGTTGGACCACCTGCTCAACGACTTCCTGGTTTGCGATGACGGGGTGATCGCGAAGATCAGAAGGGAGAAACAAGTTCACCATCAGGGTCTGCGACTCGTTAGTAAGCCGCAGACATGGCACCAGTATTCTCTCGCCTTCATAGAAGGCGAAAAAGAGTCCGCCCGGTACAGCAAAGCAACGGTGCGCTAGCGCGCCCCGCTGCCCTATACAAGTAGTGTGTCGGCGCTGTAATTCAGCGGGCTCCCGGTCCTCCTGCGAACATGGCGGAAGACTGAGACCGTAACCGATCCTATTCTGCAAAATTAATCGCGCTTACTCCCAGCCGTTGCGCCAATAGAAACACATTCGCTCGATATTGCCGGGAAGAAATTCGTCGTAGCGGCCCCACTTTTCGTATTTCGGGAGTTTGACTTCCTTCATCGCGTCGTCGAAGCATTTCCCTTTGGCGTTAGCCTCCCGGACCGCATTGGAAAGATCTGTCATATACTCCTTGAGTCCCCGGACATCATCCTTTGTCCCAATCCCGCCCTGGCGCGGATGACCCGCGATCATTTTGTCCCAATCGAGCTT
>Ga0066710_100000390_pt1 | contig 25844 bp, 20 predicted proteins | sample GraSoiAngelo_159_FD_79666 | JGI IMG/M metagenome (GOLD analysis project Ga0066710, IMG submission 79666) | Grasslands soil microbial communities from the Angelo Coastal Reserve, California, USA - 14_1009_16_40cm | ecosystem: Environmental > Terrestrial > Soil > Grasslands | place: USA... | reverse complement strand
GTGTCGCGCATCTCGATCCGCAGCGTGTCGGTCTCGATGACGTAAACGCTCACGTCGGCGAGCGCCCGCATTTCCACACCGGGCCTCGGCGGACCGAAGGTGCTGCTGCCGGGCCCGAAGTCAATCATCTGCCGCCTGGTCGACACGTCGCTCCACGTGCCCGTCTGCCAGGCTCGCTCGGCGGCATGGCACACGAGGCCGGCAACGAGGGCGGCCGTCAGGAGAACGATTCGCATGGGTTCAGCATATCGTGGCGACGGCGGCGCGTAAATCAGGTTGCCACTGCGTCGGTCCAGCTGTCGCTGCAAACGATCCCGCGCCTCGGGGTGCGATTGCTCAGTGAGCGGGATTGCGTGAGAGGAGGCGGTCGGCGAGCCCGTGCAGTTCTTCGGTCCAGATAGGCTTGAAGCAGATCTCGGCGCCGAGCTCGTGGATCTCGGAGAGCGCTTCTTCGCTCAGCGACACATCGCCGGTGATGACCGTCACCGGAATGCCCTGGCCCTCGGAGCGCTCGCGCAGCCGGTAGAGAAACCCGAGTCCGTTCACGAGAGGCATGCGGAGGTCGAGGATGATCGCGTCGGGGTGGAAGTTTTCGGCTTCGCGCAGACCGTCCTGCGCGTTCATCGCGGTGCGGACCTGGTGACCTTCGAGCCGCAGAATCCCGGCGAAAGTCTGCGTGACGCCTTCGTCATCGTCAACGATCAGTAGACGTCCGGTCCGCGTCATCGGATGGGGGATCACGACGCCCACGCTGTCGCAGGAGCTGGAGCACAGGACGCGAGGAACAGCGCTTCGATCTCCTGCTCCCGGCTCAACGCGGCGGCTGTAGTCGTAAAGTATTCTACGATTGTTCCGCGCGCGTGGTGAACCGCCAGCTTGTAGGGTCCGGTACTGCCGAGCGCCGTCACTTCCCACTGCACGAGATCCGATCCGGCCATGAAGAAGCTAGTCATCGTGGCGAGTGCCTGCGCAAGTCAGGTGCCGTCACATAACTGAACGAAGGTGCACGCTCTTGCAGTCGGGCGTGTCCCCTCGGAGGACACAGCGACCGACAAGGCTGCAAGCCGTATAATCCGCGTCGTTCGCGGACGCCATTGTCCATATGACGCGCAAGGAGACTGACATGAGACGAATCATCCTGTTGGGAGGCCTCATCGCGGTAGGCGGATTGACCGCCGTCGTCGCTCAGCAGCAACAGCAGCCGCGGCCTCCGCTGCCGGATGCGATCAAGGTCAAAGACAACCTATGGGTGATCACGTCGTCCACGCCGGGTCCCGAGTTCACCGGCGGCAACACCGGCATCTTCGTCACCGATTCGGGCGTCATCCTCGTCGACACGAAGCTGTCCGGATACGGGCCGACGATTCTCGAGAAGGTGAAGAAGATCACCGATAAGCCCGTGACGACGATCATCAACACGCACACGCACGGCGATCACACCGGCAGCAACGAGGCGTTTCCAGCGACCGTCGACATCGTCGCGCACGAGAACACGAAGGCGAACATGGCGAAGATGCCGGCCTTCCAGGGCGAGAAGGCGTCGTTCCTTCCGAAGCGGACCTACAAGGACAAGCTGACGATCGGCAGCGGCAGGAACCGCGTCGACCTCTATTACTTCGGCGCGGGACACACCAACGGCGACACGTTCGTCGTGTACCCGGCTTTGCGGGTGCTGCAGACCGGCGACATGTTCGCGTGGCGTGACGCGCCGGTGCTCGATCGCAACAACGGCGGCAGCGGGTTGGAGTTCCCGAAAACGCTGGCGAAGGCGGTGGCAGGAATCAAGGACATCGACACGGTGATTCCCGGGCATAGTCCGGTGACGACGCCGAAAGATTTTGATCAGTATCAGAAGTTCACCGCCGATTTCGTCTCGGCGGTCCAGGGCGCGCTGATGGCGGGGAAGAGCGCCGAAGAGGCGACCAAGTCGATCGATCTGGCTTCGAAGTACTCCGGATACAAGAGCGACCGCTATGCGGCCGCGGTGACGGCGCTCTACGCGGAGATCAAGAAGTAGGAAGTCGGAAGTACGAAGTGTGCGAACGCAGAAACCGCAGAGACCGCCGAGACTCAAAATTGCTTTGCGATTCGAGCGCGCTCTGTCAGCTGTCTTACTTCGGACTTCGTACTTCGAACTTGCGCCTTTCACTACGGTCTCTTGAACCGTCCCATCAACACAGCCTTTCCGAGGATGTGTCCGTCGATCGCTTTCAGCACGTCGGCGCGCGTCGCGTCGGGACCGAGATCGAGCTTCGTGTCGAGCGCGTACAGCTCCCAGGTGTAGTGATGATTCGGTCCGATGGCCGGCGCGCCGGGCCCGCGGAACCCGACCACTCCGCCCTGATTCTTGATCTGCACCGTGCCGTCGGGCAGCTGCGCGTTCGGCGGCACGTTCTCGGGCAGCTCGTGCGCGGTTCCGGGGATGTTGAACGCGACCCAGTGGACGACGGTGTCGGTCTTGCGCTGAAGCGCCGTGTCCGGATCCAGCATGTTCAGCACGAACGTGACCGTCCCGTCAGGCACGTTGGTCCATTCGAGCTTCGGAGACACCGGACTCTGAACTGCCTGCGTGTACTTCTGCGGAATCTCGCCGCCGTCAGTGAATGCGGATGTCGTCAGCGTGAGTCCCGGACGCGCGGGCGCGTTGCCGCGCGCCGCCGGCGGCTGTCCGCCGCCCTGTGATGCCGCGACGCCGATGGCGGCGGTGACGATGGCGATCGGCGCGATGACCGTACGTTTCATTCGTGGCCTCCATCTGAAATTGGGTAATTGGGTAATTGGGTAATTGGGTAATCGGGTAATCGGGTAATCGGGTAATCGAGTAATCGGGTGGTCGATTGCGTATTTGCGCAATTACCCGATTACCCGATTACCCGATTATCCAATTACCCGATCCAATTACCCGATCAATTGATGGCAAAGCAGTAGAACAATCCGGCGCCGCCGGTGCTGACGAGATTTTCCTGACTGCAGCCGCGGCTCGGGTGCGCTGAATTCCACGACGTGTTGCCGCCGCCCGTGCGATCGTGGTGGCCGAGCTGCGCCGTGCCGGCGCCGCTGTTCGTCCAGTTGCCGCACGTGTGATCGGCGCCGTCGGTGAAGGCGGTGCCGTCGAGCTGAGAGCCCGTGAGCATGTCGTGGCGGTTCGGCGTATCGCCGACGCCGTTCACCGTGTCGCCTTTCTCGGTGAGCGCGGTCTGCTTCGTGAGGTTGTTGCCGCGGCGCGCCGCTTCGAGCGTGTCGCCGTGCAGGTCGGCGACGTTCTGCGCGATCCGCGCGCCCTTGGCGTTGTACCACGGCCCCGCGCCGATGCGATCGCGCGCGTTGACCGCCGACTGGCCGCTCGCCGCGCTCGCGCTCAGATACGCGTGCCACATCTTGCCGGTCGAGCCGGCGGCCGTCGCAAGCGTCTGACAAGTCCGGTCCGCGCCGGCGAGGCCGCCGAGGTCGGCGCCTTTGCCGGAGCCGGCGCTCGTGATGAAGAACGACATCGGCTGCTGCGGCTGCTGCGCGGCCGGCTGCTGGGCCACCGCCAGGTAGACGCTCGAAAGAACGGCGACGCTGAACGCCACGACGAATGTGCGCATCATCCCTCCTTGCGGATTTGAATCGAGGCGCATATTAGCTTACGTGCGCCTGCCGTGGCGCGTCTGTTCGTTCAACTCTTGCACCGTGCGGTAACGTCTAACCATCCATGCAGGACATCCGGTTCGCCGTAAGGACGCTGCGCAAGCAGCCCATCTTCACGCTCATCGCCGTACTGACGCTCGCGCTGGGCATCGGCGCGAACACCGCGATTTTCAGCCTCCTCTATCAGATCCTGCTGCGGCCGCTGCCGTATCCCGACGCCGACCGCCTGGTGTTCGTCTGGAACACCTATCCGGGAAGCAACCTGCCGCAGGCGTCGGTCTCGATCCCCGACTACATCGATCGCAGGACGCAGGCGCCGGCGCTGGAAGAAGCGACGCTGTTCACGATGCGCACGGCGAACCTCAACGAGGGCGGCACGCCCGAACAGGTGCGGTCGCTCGCGGTCACGCCTTCGTTCTTTTCCACCCTTCAGCGCTCGCCGATGATCGGCCGCGCGTTTACCGAGGAGGAAGCGAAGCCCGATGCCGACAAGTTCGCCATCCTCGCGCACGGTCTATGGGCGTCGCACTACGGCTCGGATCCGTCAGTCGTCGGACGCGACATCCGCGTCAACGGCGAACCGTATCGCGTCGTCGGCGTCCTGCCGCCGGACTTCGAGATTCCGGCGCGCGACGTCGCGCTGCTCGTTCCGTTCGCGTTCACGCCGCAGCAGATGTCCGACCAGGGCCGCGGCAATGAGTTCAGCTCGATGATCGCGCGCCTGCGCCCCGGGGCGACCATCGACCAGGCGAACGCTCAGTTCAAGGCGATCGTGGCGCGCAACCTCGAACGCCTGCCGCAGTTTCAGTCGTTCGCGCAGACGAGCGGCTTCAGCGGATATGCGATCGGATTGCGCGATCAGCTCGTCGGCGACGTACGCGCGCCGCTCCTCGTTCTGCAGGCGGGCGTCATCCTGCTGCTCCTGATTGCGTGCACCAACGTCGCGAACCTGCTGCTGATGCGCGCGACGGCGCGGCTGCGCGAGCTCGCCATTCGCACGACGCTTGGCGCGGGACGCCGCCGCATGATCGCGCAGCTGCTGACCGAGGGGATCGTCCTGTCGCTCGCCGGCGCGGCGGCCGGGCTCGCGGTCGGCGTGGGGGGCGTCAAGGCGCTGATCGCGCTGAGCACGACGCAGATTCCAGGCTCGCCCGAAGCCACGCTGCACGTGCCCGTGCTGCTGTTCACCCTCACGCTCGCGTTCGTCACCGGCATCGTGTTCGGCCTGGTCCCGGCCGTTACCGTTCTGCGAGGGAATACGGCCGCATTCCTGAAGGACGACAGCTCGCGCGGCACGCCGGGGAAGCGCACCGGATCGACGCGCACGATGCTCGTCGTCGCAGAAACGGCAATTGCCGTCGTCCTGCTGATTGGCGCCGGGCTCATGATCAAAAGCTTCGCGCGGCTGCAAAACGTCGATCCCGGATTTGCGACCGACAACGTGTTCACGGCGCAGATCGCGCTGCCCTCGGCGCGCTATCCGGACGCGCCCGCGCGCGTCGCGTTCTGGAATCGTGTCAGTGAACGCGCGCGCTCCATTCCTGGTGCAACTGGCGTTGGACTGACAACGAACGTGCCGTTCAACGGGAATGTCAGTTCCGGGTCGTACACGATCGCCGGCCGGACGCTGGCGCCAGGCGAAGCCGTGCCGCACGGACGCCAGGAGATCGTGGGCGGCGATTACTTCAAAGCGATGCGGATTCCGCTGATCGCAGGACGCACGTTCGAGGAGGGCGACACGGCCACCTCCCAGCCGGTCTGTGTGATCGACGAGTACCTCGTGAAGAAGTACTTCGCGGATCGCAGCCCGCTCGGCCAGCAGATTCAGCGGGGCCAGAACTTCAAGGCGACGATCGTCGGTGTCGTCGGTACGATCAACAGCATCGACCTCGGTCAGCCGGTGACGAAGGAGCGGATTTACTACGCCGCGTCGCAGCAGGCGCCGCGCGCGATGGCGCTCGTGGTGAAAACCGGATTGGATCCGGTGAGGCTGGTGCCGCAGGTGCGCGCCGCGGTGCAGGCGATCGATGCGGAGCAGCCGATTGCCGACGTCCGTACGATGGATCAGTGGGTGTCGCAGTCGCTGCAGAATCGCCGGACGCCGATGGCGCTGCTGGCGGTGTTCGGCGTGGTGGCGCTCGTGCTGTCGGCGATTGGCATTTACGGCATCGTCGCGTTCGGCGTTACGCAGCGCGTGCGCGAATTCGGCATCCGGCATGCGCTCGGCGCCGACAGCGGTTCAATCCTGTCGCTCGTGCTCGCAGAGGGACTGCGCACCGCAGGCGTCGGGATTGTGATTGGATTGCTTGGCGCGCTCGCACTGACCCGGTCGCTGCAATCGCTCTTGTTCGGCGTCACGGCGCACGATCCGCTCGTGTTCGCGGGCGTCGCTGCTGTCCTCCTCGCCGTCGCGCTGGCGGCGTGCTACGTCCCGGCACGCCGCGCCACGCGCGTCGATCCGATGGTGGCGTTGAGGGAGAGTTAACGACGGCGGGGCGGCCCTTTACGGCGGGGCGGCCCTTTCAGGGCCGCCGACGCGGGCCTGAAAGGCCCGCGCCACACAAAGTGGCCCTGACATTCAGGGCCGTCCAGCCGGCGCTGAACTCTGCACTGACTCCGCGAGCAGCTTTTCCGTCAGCTCGCGCAGTTCCTGCTTCAGCCTCGTGTGCTCTTCACCAGTCGCCGGGCTGGCGAATCCGGCGTGCACGCTTCGCACGCGGCCGTCGCGTCCGAGGTAGATCGACGTCGGGTACGCGCCGAAGTTGACGATCTGCGGCAGCGCCTCGGCGATCGTCTTCGAGGTCGGCGTCGGACTGGTCGTGCCGGCGTAGAGCATCGGGTACTGAAGGTTGTAGCGCTTGATGAACGACTGCACGCGCGGCCGATAAACCTTCGGGTCGGGATCGTTCTCGAACATCACGCCGACGATCTCGAGTCCGCGCGCGTGATAGTCCCTGTACAACTCTGCGAGGAACGGTGCTTCATCGTGGCAGTTCGGGCACCAGCTGCCGCCAATCGCGAAGATCACCACCTTGCCGCGGAACTGCGGATCGGTGTTCGAGATCGTCTTTCCCGTCATCACTTCCGGAAACGCGAACTGCAACGGCGTCGTCGGATCCTTCACGCTGGTATAGCGCGATGGATCGGGCGGCTCGGGAATGCCTTTCGCGCGCGCCTCGCTGCTGCGGACGACGAGGTAGTGGGCGTTGCCGTTCAGCGTGACGGCGAGGGTGCCGTCCGAGTTCGGCTCCGCCTCGAAGAGGTTCGGCCGCTCTCCGGCAAAATGACTGAGCACGAGCTTGCCGCCGCGCCATCCGCCGACGAGCGTTCCAGTGTCGCCGTCGACGCGTAGAATCGATCCGGCGACTTCCGCGCCCGATTGCCGCAGGAACACGTGCCACGTGCGCGTGTCGCGCGGCGCGGTCACTTCTTCGGCCACGCGGCGCATCTCCCACGTGCCGTTGACCTGCGGCGGATTCTCCGATCCCGATGGAATCGGCGCGAAGCGGCGCATGCGAACGTCCTGGGGTCGCGCGTTCGGACGGTTGCTGCGATAGGCGCCGATCAGCTGATCGCCGTTCGCTTTGAGCTCGAGCGTCGTGTTGAGGAAATCGTATTCGAGTTTCAGCACGCCGTCGGCGAAGCTGCCCGACGTCGATCCGATCTTCCGATCGCCTTCGAAGAAGAAGCCCTGCGCGTCGGCGCCTCTGGTCGCAATCTCGAAGCGAAACGGAATGTCGGTTTCGCCGGAGACGATGATGGCATCCCAGAGGCCGTCGACGGCGGAGGCGGCCCGCATGCGCGGCGCGGCGCCGGCAATCGTGAGGAGCAATGCGGCGGCGACGATCGGTTTGTGGCGCATGTTCACCTCTGTGCGGATGACGTGGTGCCTCGGCCGGCCGGCCGCTGCGGCGCGGGAAGCGCCTTGCGCGGAAGCTTCTCGTCGGCCGTCGCGGCCTCGAACGCGAACACCGCGATCACCGTGGCCTGCTGCACCATGTCGTCGCGCTGCACGCGATCGTACACGTCCATGTTCGAGTGGTGCGTCCGCGAGTTGTACTCGAGTCGATCGACGAGGAACTGAAACGCCGGCACCCCGGCGTTGTCGAACGAGAGATGATCGGTCTGCGACACCGAGCGCGGCGAGAGGATCGTGACGCCGAGATCCTTCAGCGGCTCGAGCCAGCGCTCGAAGATCGGCCGCACCGCCAGATTGCTCTGCAGCCACACGCCGCGCACCCTGCCGGTGCCGTTGTCGGAGTTGAAGTACGCCGAGAGCTTCGCGTGCTCCGGCTTCAGCGTCATCGTGTCGACGTCGGCGAGGTGATCGGCGACGTACGCCTTCGATCCGAGCAGCCCCTGCTCCTCGCCGCCCCAGAGCGCGACGCGAATCGTGCGCCGCGGCTTCACGCCCGACGCTTTCAGAATTCGCACCGCCTCCATCATCGCCGCGCTGCCGGTCGCGTTGTCGGTCGCGCCGGTGGCGTACGGGTGCGAATCGAAGTGCGCGCCGAGCAGCACGATCTCGGACGCGAGGTCGCCGCCGGGCAGATCGGCGATCGTGTTGAAGCCGTTCATGCCCGCTTCGTCGTAGTACTTCGTCTCGACGTTTAGCTCCACTCTCACCGGCAGTCCTTTGTCGAGCACGCGGATCATCCGGTTGTAGTGTTCGACGGCGATCGTCAGGCCCGGTACGCTCTTGCCGACTTTGTCGTCCCGCGCGAACGACCCGCTCGGAAAGATCGTCCCGCCGTCGGGATGCTGCTGCTGCCACGACAGCGTGCTGCCGCCGTCGGCCATGTCGCTGTCGCTTCCGCGATCGAACGTCGCGACGACGGCTTCAGCCGCGTAGAACTCTTCGAGCTTGTCGCGGAACGCCTGCGCGGCCGTCGCGGGGACCTGCCCTGAGCCTGTCGAAGGGCCACGGCCACGTCCGGCTGCCGGCGCAGGGACCGGGGTCGTCTCGGCTTCCTTTTCGTACTGATCGTCCATCCTCAGGATGATCGGGCCTTCGAGCATGCGGACGCGCCGCGCCGGCTGCGTGAGGACGATTTTCCCGGCGAGCGTCCCGCGATACTTCGCGAAGTCAGCCTCGTTCGCGATTTGCACGCGGACGACGTCCGCTGTGACGGGGCCCTTCGTACCCGACGACCACTCGCGCGGGTACCCGATGATCGGCTGCGGCTGCGGCTCGAGCATCATCGCGCTGAAGCGCACGAGCGACCAGCCTTTGCCGAACTTCCACCGCTCCTGATGGATGTTGGCGAGGCCCCACTCGCCGAACTTCCTCATCGCCCACTCGCTCGCTTGTTGAATCGCCGGCGACCCGGTGAGGCGCGGCCCGTACACATCGCTGAGCCACGAGATGTGATCCATCACCTGGGATCGATTGAGCCCCTCGTCGCGGATCTTGCCGATCGCGGCGTAATCGAGCTTTTCGGATTGCGTGTTGACGGCAACGACGGCGGCCACGACGGCCACGGCGGCGAGCACGGCGCGTCTCATGAACCCTCCAGCAGGGACGGCTGAGTGTAGCCGATTCCGCGAATCCGCAGGTCACCGCGCCGATACAATTCGCCCGCCCGAAGCGGATGGCGCGTACGCGTACACGGTCCAGTTAGTCTGCGACGACTTTGGCGAATGGCAGCTCGAGGCGACGTTTCGATCGTTTGCATGGCTCCCCGAGAGATGTGCTGCACGTCGGGCTCGACGATGTCGTAGTTCGAAAAAATGCGCAGAAACTTCAGCACCGATGCCAAGGAGGCGTGGCAGAATCTGCCGCGTGAAGACGGCTGGTGCGATCGTGGCTAACGGCGACCGACAGGGAGAATTGAAATGACTCTGAATCGACGCGAATTCCTGATCAGCACGGCGGCGGCGGCGATGGCTCGCTCGGCTCAAGCCTCGCGAGACGAGCGCCCGCTCGACGGCGGCCTCTTTCCGGCTTCGGTCCGCGCCGATTTCCCGATTGCATCGGCGCAGACCTACCTCAATTCAGCGGCGATCCACCCGCTGAGCGTGCCCGCGTCCCGCGCGTTCGAGCGGTACGTGGAGTTTCGGCTTCACGGCGCGGGCGAAGGACGGCGCGACTTCGACAACGATCAGCAGATCGATCTGAAGCGGCGCTTCGCGCAGTTGATCGGCGCGAAGGGACCCGACGAAATTGCCTTCGTCCAGAACACGTCGGACGGCGAGAACATCGTCGTGATGGGGATGGACCTGGCGAAGAAGGGCGGCAACGTCGTCCTTGACGAGCTGCACTTCGAGACGTCGCTCTACATGTACAAATCCCTCGAGGCCAAAGGGCTGCAGCTCCGCATCGTCAAGCATCGCAACTGGTCGATCGACGTCGAGGACATGGCGCGCGCGATCGACCGGAACACGCGGCTGGTGTCGATGGCGCTCGTCTCGAACGTGAACGGCTACCTGCACGACGCGCGCGCGATCGCCGATCTCGCGCACGCGCGCGGCGCATACCTGTACGCCGACATGGTGCAGGCTGCCGGCGCGGTGCCGATTGACGTGCGCGCGATGGGAATCGATTTCGGAACGGCCGCGACCTACAAGTGGCTGATGGGTGAGCGCGGCTTCGGATTTCTCTACGTGCGCGAGGATCTGCAGGGCACCGTCGTGCCGACGACGCGCTACGGACACAGGCAGATCGCGAACTTCGATCGCGTCGGCGTGACGTGGGAGCCGCTGCCGGGCGCGGCGAAGTACGAGACGGGCACCTTCCCGAACTCGCTCGCGCTCGTGGCGGCCGAGTCGCTCCGCTACATCGAAAAGCTCGGGTTGAACAACATTCGCGCGCACGCGCGGATGCTCACGAACCGGCTCCATACCGAGTTGCCGGCGAAAGGTTACCGATCGGTGACGCCGAAAGGGAACGAGACGCCGATCGTCGCCTTCGAGCTGAACGATGCCGCGGCGGCGGCGAAGAAGCTGAAGGAGGCGAACATCGCGGCGACGATCATCGCGAGCGAGAAGCGGCTGCGCCTGTCCGTGTCCGTGTTCAACAACCAGCAGGACATCGATCGCGTAATCGCAGTCCTCACGTAGGCGGACCAGCGTGTCCGCTCCTGGCGACGTTCGCATCGGTGCGATGTTCGTCACCGGCCCGACGTTCGCACCGGGGCCGCCACATGGTCGGCCCTTACTGGTACATCTTTCCGTACGCCAGATATTGCTTCACGGCATCGCGCGGATACGACGCGCGCACCGAGGTGACGTTGCCGTTCGCGTCGAGCTGCGCATCGAGGTGCACGTTGATGCCGGCCCAGTAGGTCGGCAGGTCGAGCTGCTTGTAGCGTGAGACGACCTGATCGCGCACCGCCGGATCGAAGTGCACGGCGTACTTGTCGATGAGGGCCTTGATCGCGTCGTAGTCGCCTTCGGCCTTGATGCGCATCAGCTCTGCCAGCAGAGTGCCGACGCCTTCACGCATTTTCCGGTAATCCTTCACCCTGACATACGTCTTGCCGCCGCGGTCGAAGTACTCGATCGCGCCGGTGGTGTCCTTGATGAAGTTGACGATCAACTGGCGATCGCGCTGATGATCCTCTTCGATGGTGTCCCCGCGCGGGATCCGCCGGAGCTGCGTCAGCGCGACGCGCGCCGCCGCGTCGTACATCGCGCGCGCGACCTCCTCCTGATCCTTCACCAGCTGCAGCTCGCTCAGCTTTCGATCGCCGATGTTCCACAACGCCATCAGATCGGCGCGCGCTTCCTCGAGGGCCGAGAAGTACTCCTTGAGATGCGCCTCCGCGCCGTCCTTGACCCGTTCGGTCAGCTTCCCGGATCCATGTCCGATGACTTCGTGCATCGCCACCTTCAGATCCTCCGCGAGCTCGCCGTACTTCCGATCCCGCTCCGCCTCCTCCGCAGAGGCGATGAACTCGGCGCCGATCTTCGCCGCGGAGGCGGCCGACAGCGCATGGCTGCTGCCGAGGAAGAGAAAGTTCTTCGTGCCGTACTTTTCGTGAATCTCGTTCTCGTTCGGCAGGTTGTCGCCAATCGTCGTCACGTGGAAGTCGCCGGTCTCGACGAGCACCTGCACCGCCTTGACGACCGGCGGGCTGAACGCCTGCTTCTTGTACTTCGGCGCCCACGGCGCCTTCTCCTCGAAGTACGCGGCGTTCTGCGCCAGCTTCGTCATCGCGTCGGTCACCGGCTTGTCGGTGATGCTGACGAAGCTCTGGGCGCTGCCCTTCGCGCCGCGCGCGTCGCGGTAGACCTCGATGAAGCCGTTGGCGAAGTCGACGGTGGCGTCGTTGCGCACCCAATCGCCGCCGAACTGCAGCCAGTCGCTCCGCTCCCCGGTCTGGTAGTACCGAATCAAGTCGCCGATCACGCGCGCCTGCGCCGGATCGGCGACCGCGCGCGCCTTCTCGAGGTGTCCGATCGCTTTCTTCAAGAAGGTGGCGTAAGCGCCCGGCGGGACGCGGCCGTCGGGCGTGCCGGCGCGGTACACGTCTTCACGCACCGTCCCGTCGCTCCCTTTGGCGACGCGCGAGTTGAGACGGTATCGCTCGGTGACGGCCTCGAGATCGTTCAATGTGACGCCGCGGTAGAACGTGTTCGAGCTGGCCTGCAGGATGTCCTTCCCGGGCGGCGGCGTCTTTGCCGTCGCAGTCGGTTCGACGTTTGGATCGAACAACGCGGACCGCAGCTCCGCGAGCTCGCGGTCGAGCGCCTCGCGCGTCGCGAGCGGCGCCAAATCGGCATAGGCGGTCTTGAACGCGCCGCGATCCTGCGCGGTGTGCGCCGCGCGCTGCAGTTCTTCGAACGTGAATGCCGGCAGGAATTTCTGCCCCGTTGTCTCGTTATGATTGCCGCGATTCGCCCAGAAGAGCAGCGCGAAGCTCCGGATGCCGGCCGGAGCTTCGATTGCGACGATCCCTTCGAGCAGCCGTTTCTCACGGATGCCGTATTGCGACAGCTGGTCGTAAATGATGGGGTCGATGGCGATCGACGCCTGTGTCAGCCAGTACGCGAGCGCCTGCTGTCGCGCATCGAGCCGTGAGAAGCTGTCGGCCTCCAACTGGATGAAGCCGGTGTCTCCGACACGCTCCACGAGCGGGTTGACCGTGTCCGCAATCGCGACGATCGCGAGCGCCAGAACGATTCTGAAAATCATCCTCGAATTCTAGCGCACGCCTTTGATCGTCGCGCCGGTCAGCTGCGCGATCGCGCCGAGCGTCGTCTGCGCCGCGTTCAAGCCGAGGCGGAAGTCGTTGTCGGTGTAGGTCACGTAGAGGTCCGTCGGCTGGTGCCACTGCGGATCCCAGCCGGCGCCGATCTCGGCGCCGCGCTCGTTCTCGCGCAGGCTGATCGCGGGGATCAAATCCTGAAACGGACCCGAGTCGGTATTGGTCATATGGCTGCCGACGTGCGCCGGGTAATCGGATGCATATTTCTCGTTGGCCGCTTCGAACAGCCACGCGAGCTTCTGGCTTTCGGCCGCCATCTTCGAGTTGGCCTGGAACTCGATGTTCACGTCGGCTTCGGGCCGCTGTTCCCTGCTCATCGTGCCGTCCTCACGCGGCATGCCGTGATCGAACAGCATCATGTCGTGCTGAATCATGCCGAGCCATTTCGGCTCGTCCTTCGTGCCCTGCAGCGTCTGGCGCTGCGCGACGTAGGCACGCGCGCCGTTCGTGCCCGTCTCCTCGTTGTTCCACAGGATGAATCGAATCGTCCGCTCCGTCTGCACGTCGGGGCTCGCGAACACGCGCGCCACTTCCATGACGAGCGCCGTTCCCGATCCGTCGTCGTTCGCCGCTTCGCCCCACCCGTGGCCGTCCATGTGGCCGCCGACGATGTACATCTCGTCGGGGTGCGTCGTCCCGACCTTGGTGCAGAAGGCTTCTTCGCGCGGCCCGTCGGACGCCGGCTGCATGTTCAGCGCGCGAAGCTTTTCGTCGGGCTGCTTCATCGGATCGGTGTTGACGCCGGTCCGCGTGCGGATGCCGCGCAGCCTGCCACCGCCCTGCGCCTGGTTCGCGCCTCGCCCCGTATTGCCGCGTCCGCGCCCATCGGCCGGCGGCGCCTTGTATTCGTAATGAATGCGGTCGGTCGGGCAGCCGTAGCTCTTGAGCTGTGCCTCGATCCAGTCGACTGCCGCGCGGTTGCGGTCGGTGCCCTGACGCCGGTCGCCGAACTGCGTGAGTCCTTTGATCGTCGCCTTGTATTTCTCGAGGTCGAGCCGCGCCACGAGCGTGGCGATCGGATCGTCGGTTTGACCTGACGCGGGTGCGGTCAACGCGACCGTCGCGCACGCGATCGCGATGCGCAGAATACGACGCATCTCATCCTCCTTGCTTTCCCGCGGGCCCATCTTTTCTCATCGTTTTCATCTCCTTCAGCGTCGCACCGGATGCGATACCCGACCGGAAAAGTACCGGTACAAAAGCCATGCGTCAATGACGATGACCGCGCCGAGCACGCTGAAGGCCGCCGCGCTGTCGACGATCCGCATGTCGCGAAGCAGTGTCGAGATGCCGAAGCCCACCGCCCACGCGTCGAAGCTCATACAGACGCGGCGGAACGTTTCTGCCTTGACGTGACGGATGACGAAGGCCCCAATCGGCACGCCAATCACAACGCTCGGAAGAATCCACGGAATCAGCGCGGCGCTCTCGCGCGAATAGAGGCCGGCGGCCACGTAGGCCACCGCCGTCAGCCCCGATTCGGCCAGGCGGATGAACCCGAGCGCAGCACGAAACTCCTGCTTCGAGAAGCCCTGGTTGTTGAGCGCGAGCGCAAGCGGCGGCCCCGAGATGGTCGTCACGGCGTACAGCACGCCGACCCCGCTGCCGAACGCCGCGCCGGCCGACGCCTCTGCGTCAATCGGACGCCGGTACCCCATCGCCTGCAGGAGAATCAGCGGCAGCAGCGCGATATATGTACTAAGCTTCAACCACGCCGGGCTCACGCGGGCGACGATCAGCGTGCCGACGATGACACCAGGAACGAGGCCGATCGCCACCGGCGTCACGCGGCGGACGACGAGCGGCAGCGCCGCGCGATTCACCCAGAGCACGTAGGCATTGAGCGCCACCTCGATCGGAACGAGCGCGGGATTCAGGACGCGGTTGCTCAGGAACAACAGCGCGATCGGGACCGTGATCGATGAGAAGCCGTACCCGAGCGCGCCGTTGACCACGGCGGCCGCGAGCGTGATCAGAATGATCGCAATCGACGACATGCGTCATCATTATTAACTATGAAACTCGACCGTTACGGCGAGCTGGCCGTCCGCGTGGCCCTCAATCTCCAGCCGGGCCAGCGCCTCCTGATCATCGGCCCGCTCGCCAACGGCGGCGTCTCGTTCGATGCGGCGCCGCTGGTTCGCGCGGTCACCGCGAGCGCCTACCGTGCCGGCGCCGAGCTGGTCGAAGCGATCTGGGGCGACGAGGCGCTGCTGCTGTCGCGGTTCGAGCATGCGCCGCGCGGATCGCTCGCCGAGTTTTCACGCTGGCTGCCGAACGTGCTCGCCGATCACGTCGCCGCCGGCGCCGCGATGCTCTCGATCTACGCGAACGATCCCGATCTGTTGAAGGATCAGCCGCCGGATCTCGTCGGCACGATGCAGCAGGCGGTGTCGCGCGCCGTCGTGCCGTTCCGGCAGCAGATCTCGCGCAACGACACGAACTGGGGCGTCATCGCGGCGGCCAACGACGCGTGGGCGGCCAAAGTGTTTCCCGACGTGCCGCGCGACGAGCAGCGCGCGCGGTTGTGGTCGACGATCGAGCGGCTGTGCCGCCTCGATCGGCCGGATCCCGTCGCAGCGTGGAAAGAGCATCTTGCGGTTCTCGCCTCGCGCAGCGACTACCTCAATACGAAGCGCTACAGCGCCCTGCACTTCACCGGTCCGGCCACGGATCTGATCGTCGGTCTGCCGGCGGCTCATACATGGGTGAGCGGCCAGTCGGCGAGCCGATCGGGCATCACATTCGTCGCAAACCTGCCGACCGAAGAAGTCTTCACGATCGCCGATCGCGCGCGCGTCGACGGCACCGTGCGCGCGTCGAAGCCGCTCAGCTACGGCGGCATGCTCATCGAGGATTTCACGCTGACGTTCGAGCAGGGTCGCGTGGTGCGCATTTCGGCGGCGCGCGGCGAATCCGTTCTGCGTCAGATGATCGATACCGATGCCGGAGCGGCGCGGCTCGGCGAAGTGGCGCTCGTGCCGCACAGCTCGCCCATCTCGCAGTCGGGGCTGCTGTTCTACAACACGCTGTTCGACGAGAACGCTGCGAGCCACGTCGCGCTCGGAACCGCGTACAAATTCACGATGCGCGGCGGCGAATCGATGGATGATGCGGCGTTCGAGCGCGCCGGCGGGAATCGCAGCGCCATCCACGTCGACTTCATGATCGGATCGGGCGATCTCGACGTGGACGGCGTGTGCGAAGGGGGCGCGGAACCGATCATGCGACGCGGTGAGTGGGCTGCCGGTCCGGACGGCGATGCGCGAATGCGACGCTGATGTTCCAACCGGGGGGTGGAGAAACGCCCAACTGGGTCAGCGACACGGGCGTTCCCGAGTGATAGGCGTTCCAGTAGGTCTGCGGCGACGGACGGAACGCGGCCAGCGGCCGCAGATTGTGGCGCGAGTCGAAGCTCGCGTGCGCTTCGACGAGTTTGATCGCGGCGCGGACCGCGCCGCCGATCGTGCGTGCTTCGGCGAGCAGCTCGTGTTCGAGCCCGCGAACCATCCAGACGCCTGGTCCTTCCTGAAACATCAGGACTCGGAGTCGTCGATCGTCAGCCACGGCCATCCTCCGTCGGGTTGAGACAGGGCGCGAGAGCTGTACGCCATCGCAATCCGGCTGACAGCGCCGGTGTCCGGTTAAGCGCGTGCGCTGCAATCACTTACTTTTCTGTTCGCGCACTCTGCTGTCGGGTTTCACGACGAAAAAGTTACATGGTTCAGCTTGCGCGGCGATGTCGGGGTCCGACACGTGTCGGACCGGTGTCGGACCCGGTCCGATCGAGGGAGACAACGGCCCGATTTGCGCGACACCAAACGTGATCCGCGTTGCGAAAGTGTCACGTTGCGAGCGCTCGCGTCGCGCGGGAACGCGCATCTACAAGTAATGTCCGCGCGGGCGCGCGCCTTGCACCGAGGGACCGCGGCTCAACGCGCCTTTCTACTGTCATGCAATTCCGTGAGTTTGCGGCGGCTGAAACCTCGGCGCTCCTGCGGCGCCTGATGACGAGCCGCGCCGAGCACTCGAAGCGCGAGCTGCAGGCCGTCCGCCGCGCGTTCGAGACGGCGATGCGGACCGTCGAGGACAAGCTCGGGGCCGCAGCTCCGGCCGACGACGCCATTTCGGCCCTCGTCGAGAAGCTCGCCGCGGCGGCAACCGCCGAAATCGAAAACGCGGCGAAGCGCGCGCGCGCCGAGGGTCAGGCCGCGCTCGATGCCGCGGTGGAAGCGGCGCGCGCCGAGCACGCCGACGCGCTGAAGGCGGAGCAGCAGAAATCGGCGGCGGCGCGGCAGGAGCTGAAAGAAGCCTCCGCCGCGCAGGCGTTCGCCGACGCGGCGCGGCGCGAAGCCGAGGCCGCCCGCGAACATGAAGCAGCCGGGCGCGCGAACGCGGAACGGGATCTCGCCGACGCGCGCCGATCGCTGAAAGCCGCCCAGGCCGATGCGCAGACGGCGCACAAAGAACTGAAGACGGCGCACAATGATCTGCAGTCGGCGCATGAGGATCTGAGAAGCGTTCAGAGCGAGCTGGCCGCGGCGCAGAGCAGCCTCAAGGCGGCGCAGAACGATTTGAAAGCGGCGAACGCCACGCTGAAGACCAACGACCAGCGCGCAAAAGATCTCGAGCACGCGATCGCCGAGGCCGAGGCGTCGCGCGTGGAGCAGGCGCGCGTGCTGCGCGGTCAGATGGTCAAGGCCGCGCTGCAGCCGCTCGATCATCTGCGATCGGCGTTTCAGCGCCTCACCAGCGCCGCGTCGCTCGACGACGTGCACGGCGTCGTCATCGACGCGCTCGCGACCGAGTTCTCACGCGTCGCGCTGTTCGACGTCAACGGCAACCACCTCGAAGGTCGACGTCACAGCGGTTTCGATCTCGCCGCCGACATCTCCAAGGTGAGTATCCCGCTCACCGTCGAGTCGCCGCTCACGAAGGCCGTGCGCGACGGCCGCGTCCACGGGCTCATGGCGCGCGAGCTGACCGACACGACGCGCGCGCTCTTCGGCGGATCGCCGACGTTCGTGCTGGTGCTGCCGGTCGCCGTTCGCGGTCACGTGACCGCGGTCCTCTATGCCGACGATTCCGATCACGCGCAGACCGAGCTGGTGACGCCGGAGCGGCGCGTGAAGTTCGCGGAAGTGCTGCTGTGGCACGCGGTGCCGATGCTGACGAAGCTCTCGCTCGAATGGGAAGCGCTCGCCGAATTCCGCGAGTACGCCGAGTCGCTGGTGAAGGATCTCGAGTCCGTGTACACCGCCGATGCCTCGAAGCACAAGCCGGCGGAGCTGCGCGACCGCCTGCAGCACAATCTCGAGTACGCGCGCAAGCGATTTGCGGAGCGCGTCGATGGAGAGGGACCGGCGGCCGCCCGGCTGCTGGACGATCAGCTCGCCTCCGCCATCAAGACGAAAGGGGCGACGCCATTCGCCCGCGATGTCGCCGCTCTGACCGGAGCCGCCGCTCCGCTCGCGAAGGGGCGCGCCAAAGCGGCCGCCGAAGCCTCGGCCTAGTGGCCCAAGGCGTCCGCCGACTTGCGGCGGCGCCGCACCTTCACGTACACCAATGCAACGCCTCCAAATACGGCTACAGCCAACCAGATCATGGAGCCCTCCTCTGTGGGTCTGCGCGCCGATTTCGCAAACGTCATGCCCCGATCAATTCTTGGAGTCGCGCGTCGAAATCGTCAGCGACGCTTTTCGAACCGATCGTTCTGCTTCGGATCACGCGGGCATACGACACGAGCGACAGCCGCTCGGGTCGGCGGGATAACCGTGGAGAGATCAGTCGGTTACGCGCGGCGCGCGCCCGGCATGGTGGTTGCCTCGGGACGAGGCAGGGGGCAGCACCATGTTCATGTTCGATCGCAAGCAACTCCTCGTCGCGGCTGCGCTGATCTTCGTGATGGAGATCGTCACGGTCGTCGTTCGTGCGGCAGGTTACTGAATCGTCCAGAGAAACACATCTTCGTTCTCCACGCGGACGTGCGCGTCGGGCTGCCAGGACCCGATTGGGAACTGGTGAGACACGACGCGCGCGCCGCGCCGCAGCTCGCGTTTGAGCTTCGGCTCCAGCCGTGCGTTCACGCTTGCCGACAACCACAACGCGACGACCGTCGCTTCCGAGATGTCGGCCTCGAAGAGATCGCCTTCGATGAAGGTGACGCGATCGGCGACCTCGCCCTCGCGCGCCACCTGGCGCGAGATGGCGACGAGGCGCGGGTCGATTTCGACGCCGACGCCTAACGCGCCGTACTTCTGCGCCGCGAGGATGACGATGCGGCCGTCTCCCGATCCAAGGTCGTAGACCACGTCGTCGCGCGTGACGTGGGCGAGCTGCAGCATCGCGTCGGCGATCGGTTGAGGCGTGGCGGCGAAGTGGATGTCGGGCGGGTGCTGAGGTCGCTGGTCCGCCAGGATCGTCAGCTCAAAGAGGATCGCGACCACGCGCACGAGGCCATTTTATTCCGCGCGCAGCGCGATCATCGGGTCGACGCGCGTGGCGCGGCGCGCCGGCACGAGCGTCGCGACGAGTGAAACGATCGCGACCAGCGCAGCCACGCTGCCGTAGGTCAGCGGATCGCGGGCGCTCACGCCGAAGAGCGTGTTCTGAATGCCGCTGCCCGCGACGGCCGCGATCGCCAGCGCCGCGCCGAGCCCGAGCGCCAGCCCGACCGCGATGTGCGCGACGCCCTGGCGCAGCACCATCCCGAGAATCCGTCCATCGTCGGCGCCGAGCGCCATGCGGACGCCGAATTCCTGCGTCCGCTGGTTGACGGAGAACGACATCACGCCGTAAATGCCGACCGACGCGAGCACGACCGCGACCGCGCCGAAGATCGTGAACATCGTGGCGATCACGCGGTTCGCTGCGACGAAGACGTCGACCTGGCTCTTCGGCGTGCCGACGAAGTACAGCGGCAGGTTCGGATCGCCCTTCGCGACCTCGCGCCGCAGCGCGTTGGCGAGCGTATCGGCGCGCTGGCCGCCGCGCGGCCGCACGGCGAGGGTCGCGAACTGATTGACGAATGGCGTCGGGAGCGGCGGTCCGAAGACCGTCGAGTAGAACGGCACGTAGAAGCCCGCCGCGTCGACCCCCGGGTTGTTGAACGGACCGAGCATGCGCACCGTGGAGACGACGCCGACGATCGTGCGCCACGGGCCGGGTCGTTTCGTGTTGCCGTCCACCGTGCGGAAGCGGCGACCCGCGGCGGCATCGTTGCCGAAGTGTTTTCTCGCGAAGGCCGCGTTCACGATCGCGATCGGCAGCTTCGTGTCGAGGTCCGCCTCGTCGAAGGTGCGGCCTTCCAGCAGCCTCTGGCGCGTGACGTCGAAGAAGCCGCCGGTCACCTGCTCGAAGTTGACGTTCGGCCGATCGCGATCCTCTTTGTACTGCGTGCCTTCGATCTCGATGCGGGCGGCGCCGGAGAAGACCATCCGGAAGCGGTTCGTCAGCGCGACCGCTTCGAACTCGGGATCGGCGCGCAGCTCACGCAGCAGACGATCGTAGAACAGCTTGCGCGATTCCTGCGACGGATAGTCGCCGTCCATGAGTCCCATGCGCGCCGAGAGCACGCCGTCCGTGTCGTAGCCGTAGTCGATCGCCTGCTGCTTGAGGATCGACCGGAGCTGCAGGAGCGATCCGATGAGCAGCACGCAGGTGACGACGATCTGAAGCACGACGAGGCCGCGCGAGACCGAGGTGACGCGGCGGCTCGTGCTGCCGCGTCCCCCTTCGCGCAGCGCCTCGCCGGAGTTATCGCGGGAGGACATCCACGCGGGCAGGAGGCCCGACGCGACGGCGGCGACGAGCGTCGCGGCGACGGTGAAACTCAACACGAACGCGTCGACGTCGAACGAAATCCACGACGGCGGCGGCGTGTCGAGATTGCGGATGGTCGTCTGCAGCCAGTCGGTCGCGAGGTAGGCGAGGAGGATGCCGATTGCGGCGCCGATGGACGCGACGAGCAGGCTCTCCGTGAGCATCTGACGGATCAGGCGCATGCGCGTCGCGCCCAGCGACGAACGGATCGCGAGCTCCCTCGCGCGCAGCGTCGCGCGCGCGAACTGCATGTTCATCACGTTGACGCACGCGATGAGCAGCACGCCGACGCAGAAGCCGAGCATCGTCAACAGCGTGCCGCGCAGCGGGCGCGGCGTGAACGTCGCGATGAGCGGCTCGACGCGGCCGGCGTTGAACTGTTTGTTCGAGTCGGGATACGCGGCCGCGAATCGTTTCGCGAACGCGCCGAATTCGGCGTTCGCCTGATCGATCGACACACCCGGCTTGAGGACGCCGAGGACGGCAGGATTGACGGCGGCCGGATCTTTGCGCGGCCGGACCGGGAACTCGCTGTAGAGCGGAATCCACAGCTCCTCGTTCGTCGGGAACGCGAACCCTTTCGGCATGACGCCGACGATCGTCGCCGGCTTGCCGTTGACGCGCACGTGGTGGCCGACGATGTCGGAGGCGCCGCCGAAGTCGCGCTGCCAGATGCCGAAGCCGATGATGGCGACTTTTTCGGCGCCGGCCTTGTTGTCCGCGGCGGTGAAATCGCGTCCCATCAGCGGCGTCACGCCCAGGACGCGCAGGAAATTCTCCGTCGTGTAGGCGCCCGTGTAGCGCTGCGGCCGGCGCTCGACGGTCACGTTGACCGTCGACCCGCTCAGGTACGCGGCCATCGCCTCGAACGATTTCTGGTCGGGCAGCAGCTCCTCGAAGTCCATCGCCGACATCTGACCGTTCACGCCGAAGAAATTCGCGCTCGACGGATCGATGAAATTGGCGCTCGCGAGCCGATCGGCGTTCGGAAACGAGAATCCGCGCAGCATGACGCCGTTCACGACGCTGAACATCGTCGTCACACCGCAGATGCCGAGCGCCAGCACGACAACGGCGAGCGCGCAGAACGACTTTTCCTTGACGAGGATGCGCAGGCCGATCCGGAGATCCTGAAGAATGGTTTCGGCAAGCATCGATTTCGTTCTTAGACGACCAGAGCGGCGGCCTGGTTCTGGCAGGGGCGCCGAACGCCCGGCTTCCAGGACATCGACCGTCAGCGCCGGTGACGTCGGCGCGTATAATCCCCTCATGCGCTTCATGACATCGTGCGTGCTGATGCTGCTGCTGGCAGGGGCAACCGCGTGGACCGCCGGCGAGGGCGGCTGGGATCCGAAGGCGGCGGCCTCGTATCTCGACGGCCGGGCGAACTGGTGGGTCGCGTGGCCGAGCGCCGCGCGCGATCACGAGACGTTCTGCATCTCGTGTCACACCGGGATGCCGTATGCGATCGCGCGTCCGGCGCTCCGCGCCGCGCTCGGCGAGCGTCAGCCGACCGCCGCCGAAGCGAAGATGCTCGACGTGGTCGCCAAGCGCGTCGCGCTGTGGAAGGACGTCGATCCGTGGTATCCGGATCAGACGCGAGGCATTCCGAAGACGAGCGAGTCGCGCGGCACCGAGGCGGTGATCAACGCGCTCGTTCTCGCGACGCGCGATCGCGACCGCGGGCATCTTGCCGACGACACGCGCGCCGCGTTCGGCCACATGTGGGCGCAGCAGATGCGGACCCAGGCCCTGTCGGGCGCGTGGCCCTGGCTGAATTTTCACTACGAGCCGTGGGAGTCGTCGGATGCGCCCTATTTCGGCGCGGCGCTGGCCGTCGTCGCGATTGGGACGGCGCCGGACGGCTACGCCGCCGATCCATCCATTCAGGAGAATCTCAAGCTGCTGCGCGCCTACGCCCAGCGCGAGGTCGAGCACCAGCCTCTGTTGAATCGCGCGCTGATGCTCTGGGCCTCGTCGAAGGTCGGCGACGTGTTGACGCCTCCGCAGCGGCAGGCGATCGCCGAGGCGCTGCTGGCGGCGCAGCAGGAAGACGGCGGCTGGAGCATGGCGTCGCTCGGTACGTTCAAGCGCGTCGACGACACCGCCCTGGACACGCAGACCGACGGCTACGCGACGAGCGTCGTCACGCTGGCGCTGCAGAACGCCGGCGGCGCGGCGTCATCCGACGCGCGCGTGCGAAAAGGGCTGGATTGGCTGCGGCGGCACCAGGATCGATCCACCGGTCAATGGACCGCGACCTCGCTCAACAAACGTCGCGATCCCGCGAGCGATCCGGGCCGCTTCATGAACGATGCGGCGTCGGCGTACGCCGTGCTGTCCCTTACAACCGCGCGCTGAATGGGGAGTGATCACCACGAAAAAGACGAAACCACGAAAACCACGAAACCGAAAATCAATTTCGGATGTTCGTGGCTTTCGTGGCAAAGGCGTGATGGGCGCTAAGCGATCATGACCTTGCGCGGCACCTGCGAGTTCTCCTCGAGGAACGATTTCTTCGTCTCGAGCTCCTGCGCGGTCGGCTGAACCTTGCCGTTCGTGTCGGTCGCGCGCGAGACGAGCGTGTGCGCGCCCGGCGTCGCGCCCTTCCACTGATAGGTGAACAGCTTCCAGCCGTACTTGTCCTTCGTCGACGGATCCATCGTCGCCGGCTGCCAGGGTCCTTCGTCGACTTTCACTTCGACAGACTTGATCGGCGTGCCGTCGTTGAGAATCACGCCGAGCACCTTGAACTGATCGCCGTTCTTCGTCACCCGCGCGATGAACGACTTCAGGTTCATGTGCGTGACGGCGGTTTCCATGTACTTCATCTCGCCGTCGATCATCTCGCCTCTGATCGTCCGGTACCAGCGCGACTGATACTTGCCCGTGTAGGCGTCTTCCTGAATGTGAATTTGCGAGAGCCATTTCACGTTGCAGACGCCATACCATCCCGGAACGAGGAGCCGAAGCGGCGCGCCCTGATGCTTCGTCAATGGCTGGCCGTTCAACGCCCACGCGAGGAACGGTTCGGGCGACAGCGCCTTTTCGCGATTCAGGCTGCGCCCGAACGGCACGTCGATCTTGAACTTCTGCGTGCGCCATTCGACTTCCTCTTCGCCGTGATCGGCGCCGAAGAAGACGAACTCGCGCGCCGCCGGTTTCACGCCTGCAGAATCGAGCACCGATTTCAGCGAGACACCGGTCCACCGGCCGTTGCCGCACAGGCCATTGAGCGGACCGCGGTTGCCGGAGCATTCGAAGCCGGCAACGAGATCGGTGCTGCCGATCTTTTTCAGATCGTCGAGCGACAGCTGTCTGGGCCGGTCCACCAGACCGGAGATCTTCAATCTGAATGCCGCGGGCTCGATCGTGGGATGCCCGTAATGCTGCGTCGTCCCGAACTTGTCCGCCGGCGTAAACGGACCATCAATGGTCCGCACGTCCAGCAGGCGTCGGTCCGGCGGCGTCTCCCACCGAATGTTGTCGGGGATGTCAGTGAACGGCACGTCCGTGTCGCCTTGCGCAAGGACGGGCAGCGCCCACTCCGGAATATCGAGAACGCCCAGTCCGGCCACGATTAGGGTTCCCTTGAGGATGTCTCGGCGCGTGCGTTGATTCATCAGCATGGATTTCTCCCGGTGGCGCGGATTATACCGGAGGTGATTGCTTTTTCGGTCATCCCACCGGGGTGTATGCTTGCCCGCCACAACGCGTCAAATCCAGGCGGAAACTCGGAAGGCTGCGGAGGGTCAGATGCGTCGAGCCGCTCTCTTGTTGCTATTGATGATCGCCATGTCGGGTTCGCTCGCTGCGCAGGTGCCGACCGGCGCCATCGCCGGAACCGTGACCGATCAAGTTGGGGCGGTGCTGCCGAAGGCGGCGGTCTCGGTGACGAACCGCGACACCGGCGCGGCGCGTTCCGTTCAAACAGGACCCGACGGGTCGTTTTCGGTTCCCACGCTGCCGGCTGGCCCGTACGACGTCCTCATCGAGGCGACAGGATTTCAGCCGACCGTGAGTCCGGTCGACGTCGCCGTCGGGACGACGACGACCGTGAAGATCTCGCTGCAGGTGAGCACACGGCAGGAGGCGGTCACCGTAACAGGCACGGCCACGATGGTCGATCTCGAATCGAACCGCGTCCAGGGCGTCATCGGCCGCACGCAGATCGAAAACCTCCCGCTGAACGGCCGCAGCTTCCTGAACCTTGCGCAGCTTCAGCCGGGCGTCACCGTGAACCTCGGCAACCCGGCGCAGTTCAACGCGCAATTCAACGTGTCGGTGCTCGGCGGTCCGGCGTCGCATACGGCGATCACTGTCGACGGCGGCAACGTCCGCAATCCGGTGGAAGGCGGCACCGGCCAGAACTTCTCGCAGGAGGTCGTCCAGGAATTCCAGATCTCGACGGCGAACTTCGATCTGTCGACTGGCATCACGGCATTCGGCGCGATCAACGTCGTCACGCGCTCCGGATCGAACGATTTTCGCGGCGCCGGCTATCTGTATTTCCGCGATCACAACCTCGCCGCCTATCCGAGCCTCGCGCGCAACTCGCTGACCGACGATCCCGATTTCTCGCGTAAACAGGGCGGCTTCGTGCTCGGCGGGCCGATCAAGAAGGACAAGGTGCAGTTCTTCGCAAACTACGAGCACACGAGCCAGCAGGGCGTGTACGTCGTGCAGCCCGACCTGCCGTCGGTGGCGACGTTCGGAACGCTGGCGCCGGCGCCGTACAACGGCAACCAGTTCAGCGGCCGCGTGGACTACCACGCGAACAACAATCACTCGCTGTTCGTTCGGTACTCGCATGACGGCAACACCAACAGCGGGCCGTTCGGGATTCCGGTGCCGCCGTCCAACTTCGTGTCGAACGACAACTGGGTCGACCAGCAGCTCGTCGGGCTCACCAGCATCCTGCGCAGCAATCTCGTGAACGATCTCCGCTTCTCGCACATGTACTGGAGGAATCGGAACGCGCCGGCGTCGTGCGACGGCGATCCGAGCGGCAACTGCATCGGATCGGGCGGACCCGAAATCCTCTACCTGAACTCGGTCAACTTCGCGCTCGGCAACAACTTCAACTCGCCGCAGGGCCGCGATCTGCACCGCTTCCCGATCTCCGACAACATGACGTGGTTGAAGAACAGCCATCAGGTGAAGTTCGGCGGCGAGTTCGAGCAC
>Ga0066710_100000389_pt1 | contig 25869 bp, 23 predicted proteins | sample GraSoiAngelo_159_FD_79666 | JGI IMG/M metagenome (GOLD analysis project Ga0066710, IMG submission 79666) | Grasslands soil microbial communities from the Angelo Coastal Reserve, California, USA - 14_1009_16_40cm | ecosystem: Environmental > Terrestrial > Soil > Grasslands | place: USA... | reverse complement strand
GATGGCTCGAGGATGCCGACCCCCTACCGCGAACCTCACGCCGGGCAGTTTCTTGGCACGTTGGCCTATCGCAAGCGCGCAACTCGTCGCCAAGCGCGTCGGACGCAGTTTTGGCGAAGGACAACCGGCCGCTCGCTCGTTGCAACGCCGGCGAACGCGCCCGCCGTGACGTGCACGATGGCGCCCGGCACGGCTTCACTCTTCGCCATCGACGTCCACCTCCGTCCGGTCAGACGTCGCCGCACGCCGCGGGGATTCCCGGGCTCAGCGCGTCGTCGGCTGTGCCGCAATCGCCTGCTGGAACCGCGCGGCGGCGCGCCGGCCGCCGGCCGGCGCGGTCCTGAGCTGCGTCTCCTGCTCCTTCAGGCGGTCGGCGGAGCCGGGGTGCGTCGATACGAACTTTGTGAAGAAACCCGACTTCGCCGGTTGCTTGCCGGCGTCTTGAACGGCCTTGAGAAAATCACGCAAGCCTGCCGGATCGTAGCCGGCGCGCGCGGCGTACCTGAAGCCGACGCGGTCGGCCTCCTCTTCCTCGTCTCGACTGAAGCCCCTCAGATCGACCGTGGCGATCCCGTCGGCGATGAGGTTGAGCGCCGGCGAGCCGAATACCGACGCCGCCGCGCCGCCCGGCCCGGGGACAAAGCCCAGGCCAATGTGCCCGACCGTCGTCAGGAATCCCCTTTTCAGCGCCGTTTCCTTCTCTTTCTTGATCGTCGCGTTGTAGTGGTGAAGAGCGATGTGACCGACCTCGTGCCCGAGGACGCCGGCCAGCGTGGCCTCGTCGCGCATGACGGCGAGTGTCCCGCGCGTAATGAACACATAGCCGCCCGGCGCCGCGAAGGCGTTGACCTCGTCGGTGTCGAGCACGGCGAAGTAATAGCGGAGGTCGGGCCGCTCGGACTGAACAGCGACCGCGTTGCCGACCAGCGCGACGTAGCGCGTGAGCGATTCGTCGCGCAGCAGTTTGTAACGCGAACCGACCGACGTCGTCACCGCGCGGCCCAGCTCGATCTCCTCGGGCTCGTCGACCTCGACGCTCCTGCCGCCGCCGGTAGCCAGCTGGGTCATGCTGCCGAAGAGGCCGGGCAACCCGACGGGGCCACCGGACGAACCGATACCGACGTTCTGACAACCGACGAGCACAATCCCGAGGCCGAGTCCGATGAGCGCGAACCGCGCCCGGCTCATTTCCGATCTCCGGCGGCCTCGCCGCTATCGGCCAGGAACGTCTCGATCTGCGCGCCAGTGGGTTGGTGCGACTCGATCCACTCGACGATGCTGTAGTCGTAACCCTTCTCTTTCGCGTAGCCCTGCGCATAGACGCCCTTGGCACCTTGGGAGGCCGCCGTGCGCGAGGTCGAAGCGTCACCCGGCGCCATCTTGAGGAAGTCCGACCTGCCCGGCTGGACGGGCTGGGCAGCCAGTGCCGCCTCGTACACCCAGCCGGTCTTGGCGCGCGGCGTGCGCACCGAAGCCCACTTGTCCTCGGTCTTGAGGATCTCCACCTGCTCACCCTTGAGCACGGTGTCCACGATCTCGTAGAATGAGCCGCGGCCGGCCCGGATGTCGACCTTCGTCCGCTCCACCCAGCGCGTCGTCTCGGCCGCCGTGGCCAGCATTGCCGTCGCGATGATCGCGGCGGTCAGCACCGTGGTTCGCCTCATGCGTGCGTTCTCCTTTGGCTCACTTCGAGTGCAGCACGTGCTCGCCGCGCCACTCCGCCGGCGGCGGCTGCACCAGGTACTCGCCGCACCGCGCCAGCATCTCACGGGAGGGCCCGTCGTCGGGATCGGCCTTCAGCGCGGCCGCGAAGTGCTCACGCGCCTCGTCGAAGCGGCGTGCGCGATAGGCTGCGAGCCCGACTGCGTAGCGCCGCTGCGCCTCGGCGCGGCCCGGCTCCGGCGCCGCCGCCACCACCTCGAACACGGACACCGGCTCCGAGCGTCCCTTCACCTGCAGCCAGTCCAGCTCCCGGCACGGCACAGCGTCGCCGGCCGCGGCCACCGTCGAGCCGGCCGCCAGGCTGAGCGTGCCATAGACTTTCGCCGCGCCCTCCAGGCGCGAGGCGAGGTTCACGGTGTCGCCCATGACGGTGTAGTTGAACTTCGACTTCGAGCCCACGTTGCCGACCAGCGCCGGGCCGGTGGCGAGCCCGACCCGCATCGAGATGCGCGGCAGGCCGCGGGCGGCCCAGCCGACGTTCAGGCGCTCGAGCGCCGTGAGGAGATCGCGCGTGGCGCGGCAGGCGCGGGCGGCGTGATCAGCGTGCTCGACGGGCGCGTTCCAGAACGCCATGACGGCGTCGCCGATGAACTTGTCGACCGTGCCACCGTAGCCCTGGATGACGGTGGTGAGCGCAGTGAAGCACTCGTTCATGAGCTCGACGATCTCGCGCGGCGCCCGTCCCTCCGACAGCGACGTGAAGCCGGCCACGTCGGCGAACATCACGGTGAGCTCGCGCGTCTCGCCCCCGAGCGCGAGCGCGCCGGGGTTCTTCACGAGCTGGTCCACGACCTCCGGCGCGACGTAGCGTCCGAACGCCCCGCGCAGGAAGCGCCGCTCGCGCCCTTCGGTGAGATAGCCGTAGCCGGTATCGCCGAGGTAGGCAAGGACCACCGCGACCGTCGGATGCACGAGCGCGAGCCAGAGATGGAATTTGCCGAAGACCCACCACGCGCCGGCCCAGTACACGCTGATCAACCCCAGCGCGATCAGCGTGCTGTTCCAGAGTGACGGGATCGCGCCAAACAGCCCGCCCGCAAGCGTCGCGAACAGCAGCAGCGCGACGGTGCGCGCCCGCCACGTCGGCCGGCGCAGCTCGTCGCCGTGCAGGATGTTGTCGAGCGCGGTGGCGTGGATGACGTAGCCCGGCATCAGCTTGCGTATCGACGTCGGGCGCATGTCGAGCAGGCCGGCGGCGGTGGCGCCGATGAACACGATCTTGTCGCGGAAGTCCTCGGGTCGCGCGTCCTCGGGCGGCTCTCCCGCCGCCTTGCGCTTGGCAGACTCGAGCACCTTCGAGAAGGCGAACTGCCGGTATGTGCCCTCGCCGCCGTGGAAGCGCAGCAGGAAGCGACCCTCTTCGTCGAGTGCCGCGCGGCGTCCGTCAACGACGAGATGCTCGGCCGCCGGCCGCCCCGGGCGTGCCTCGATGCGCGTGCCGACCAACGCGGCCAGCGCGAAGGGCAGCGACCAGATCTCGACGGTCTCGGGCGTGCCGGCGGGGGCGTACGTGGCCGTCGGCAGCATCGAGCGTAACGTCCCGTCCTCGTCGGGCTCGAAGCCGATCCAGCCCAGCGCCGCTGCGGCGCCGATCAGCGGCGGCACCGGCAACGTCGCCTTGTTATACGGTTCTGCCGCCAGCGTCACCAGCTCACGGGTGCCACGGTCGGTGCGCAGCCCGTCCGGCCATTTGCGGTCGGGCTGGACGCCGGAGCCGTCGGGGGGCTCGCGAGCGAACATCACCGACTGCACCACCGGCTTGCCGACTGTCCTGGCGGCGAACTGAAGATCGTCGTCGTTGAATCCGAGTGAGGTGTAAATGCTCTGCTCGCTGAAGATCATGTCGAAGGCGACTGCGCGCGCGCCAGCGGTCAAGAGATAGTCGACCACGGTGGCGTGGAAATCGCGCGGCCACGGCCAGCCCTGCTGCAAGCGCGTGGCGACGTCGTCGAGCGAGCGCTGATCGATGACGACGGCGACGATGTCGGTATCGGCGTGGGTGGGGTCCGCGAAGAAGCGCGTGCGCAGGTCGAGCGTGCGGCGCTCGTAGGTCTCCACCAGCGGCAGGTAGGCGGCGCCGACGGCGACAAGGCCCGCGACGAGGCCGATGAGCGCGCCGACGAGCGTCCGGATGCGGTTCATCCCGGTGTGCGCGGTGTGGGGAGGATCGGCACCACGATCATGACGCGCAGTATATCCTTGCGTGGGAGCCATACTCGACGCCTGGTCGCCCCGCGTGCTCAGTGTCCTCCGCATCGACGGCAGCCGAGACGGTGCTCCGCGGTCGCAGCCGTGGTTGCGGGGGCTGGATATGCTGAATACTACACGGCGCCCGAAACGCACTGGATCGACCTGAAGTGAGCCCGTTTAGTGAAATTCTCCGAAAAGACTGGGTTCGATCCGGTCTGGTCTCCCGACGGGCTCAAGATCGCCTTCACGCAATCCGAGCTGGCCCGACGCCGCCATTCACATCCAACGAGTCAGCGGGCGAGGTGCTGAGCGGCGGCGTGCCGATCGCTCGCGGGTCCAATCCGACGTGGCGGCGATAGGACGCAGGCTATCGAAGTCGGGAATCAGAAGGATAGCCCCGAGAGCGCGCGCTCGGGGCTATTACGTCAAATCATGCGTGTCTCAGATCTCGGCAGCGGACGATTACTTCGGGACTGTAAAGTCCATGGTGAATACTCCCGACGCATACCCGAAGGCGCCGGGGATGCCCGGTAATCCGACCGCGATGGGCTGGTAGTTGTCGGGAGGTTGCAGAAAGCCTCCATCGACCTTGACCGTTTCTTTTCCACTGGCGCGATCAAACCGTCCGGTCCCTCCTGTGATGGTGACTTCACCTTCCTCATGGAAGCGTCCGGCGTCGAAGCTCACGCATGCGTTGAGTGCGCCCGGCTCGCCCTTTTCAAAGAGCAAGTCTCCGGTGCGGTCAAAGCGCGTGATCGCAAGATGACCCACCAAGGTGAACTTGATTCCGGGGGTGCCATCCGGAAGGTGACAGGGAACGGTGCTGCCGTTTTCTATGACGGGCACGGATTGGCTCACACCTTGACCGCTGTACTTGCCAAACGTGCCTTCGCCAGCATAGATCGCATAGTTTCCTGGCCCGATCTTTTCCGTCGTGGCCTGGTCCACGAAGCTATAGGAGCCCGTGAAGAAGCTACTTGCAGCGTTGCTGACGATGAGAAATCGTTTCGGTCCTGATCGGTCATTATCTTTATCTTTCGCGGCAGGCGCTGGTGCCATGTGAGAACTGACCAAGAACAACGTGACTGCGACCAGCCCTGCGCTAATCCCGATGCTCGTTCGAAAGCGCATGATGCCCCCTCCTGACCCTTGGCAGCTGCTTCCTCGTCGCGTTGAACGGGCAGATCACTTCGTGGCTGAGGTCGTTCCTCCTTTCCATCAAGATCGAGGGAGTCGGATAATCTTCGAAAACGGAGACCGAGTCGATAACCATCCGGCGAACTACAGGACGAGTGTGGTTCTGCATTCGGTGAGCGCAGTCTCGGATGGCTCCCGGGCGTTCAGAACTTGTATGTGAGCCACACCGCGCCGAACTTGGCGTCGCCCCGGCCGGCCTTCTTCAGATAGTCACCGGACACGAAATGGGCGTAGCTGGCGCTGAACATCAGATATTGGGTCATCTGCCAGATGTACTGGAAGCTCGGTTGGAATCCGACGTATCGCTCCTTGATCGAGCGCGGGCCGGTCGGCCCGACGATCACCGGCGCGGCCACCACGAAGCCGCCCGGACTGTAGAGTCCGTCCTCCTCGGTCATGCGCCAGAAGACAGGAAAGTCGAGGAAGAGGAACATGTCCCTGCGCAGGTGCAGGTCAACGCCGGGATGGACCTTGATGATGTTACTCAGCTGAAGGAATGCGGCCTCGCCCGAGTAGTTGCCGCGGAACACGATCGGCCGGAAGGTTTCCACGTCGCCCTTGGTCGCATCACGATCGCCGCTGACGAAGTCGAGCCCGAGGGTGAAGCGCGGGCTGGCCGGCAGCGGGGGCACGGTGTAGCCGCCGCCGACCGACACGCTGAACGCGAGGATGCTGTTGTGCTTGTGCTCGCCCGTCTGGACGATGGCTTCCATGTCCCAGTCGAGCTGCCCGTGGCCGCCGAAGAATCGGCTGCCGAAACTATGACGGACCTCGTCGCCGATGCCGAGCACGAAGTCCTGGAAATAGCCGCTGTGTTCGCGCTCGACGAACTCCTTGTCGACCTGATTACCCAGGTAGTAGATGTCGAGCCACGAGCCAGGCAAGAAGCCGAGCGCGGTTGTCGCGTAGACGCCCCAGACCCTCTGGGCGTCCCACGTCCGGTCGTCGAAGACGTGCTGGACGTCCTTGACGTCCAGCGCATACAACGCATCGATCTGCCAGTTCGGGATTCTCAGAATTGCGCGCCCGCCGTCCCATCCCTGACGATTGTTCGGACCTTCGCGGATGGTCAGCAGACGCCCCATGCCGTAGTGAAGCTCCTGGCGGCCCAGGCGCAACGTGACCGCCTCGCCCGACTCGCCGAGCGCGCTCTTGAGATCGACGAAGAGTTGGTTGACGTCGAGCTCGTCCTTGTCGGCGCCGGTCGGGGCGGGATCCTTGTCGAAGATGAGCGCGCTCTTGAGCTGACCGAAGACGCGCACGTGCTGACCCATGTGCAGGTCACCGTGCAGCATGTATCGCATCATGTAGTACCCGCCGGTGTCACTGGGAGCCTGGCGGCTAAACGGGAAGTTGTCGTAGATCTCGTACCGTTGACGAGTCTCGCCGCCCAATGACAGATACCAGTCGGGTCTCCCCAGGCTGATGTACTTGAGCCGATCCCACAGCTCGGTGCGATTCGCCGGATCCTTCAGGGAACTCCAGTCCTCGTCGTAGCGCAGCAGTCCGATATACGGCCGCTCGGGTTGCATCGGCCGATCCAGCGCCGTCGGAAACATCAGCGGAATCGGCATGGCGGGCGGAATTTCGCGGCCGGGCGGTCGCTCGGCTTGCGCCGCAGCGTCGAGACCGGTCAGCACGAGTACCAATACGACGCCGCAACATGCGACCGCGAGCGCACGCATCGAGCGTCGGAGGGAATCGCGGGCGCGCACAGCCAGATTCCACGTTGGCATGGCGGCCGGACGTTACGTGACTTTCAGCGCAAAGTCCAGACCCTCGTGCACATCGTCGAACCCCCTTGACAAGAACCCGCAACTGATCCATAGTTCGCGCCTCGCTTGGGCGCTCGAGGCAGATTGCGTGTTCATTGCGTGTTCGATGACGCTCGCGCAGCGACGGAGGTACGGAAACCTGTCATGAACTACACGCGTGCCCTCACCCGTCCTCTCGCGCTCCTGTCGGCCAGCTTGTGGCTCGCTGCCGTTCCCCTGGCCGTGAACGCTCACCCGCCCACTGGAGCTGAGGAAGCAGAGACCATCTCCGAAAAGCCCGTTCCCGGTGTCCGCATCATTCGCGAAAAGGATTACGACAAGCAACCCGCCCGCTATCTCTCGTCCAATCTCTACACGACGCTTGCCTCGGCGCGCGACAACTTCAACGAGTTCGTCGCGTTCGACTTCATCGTCCCTGACAAGGGTGGCCCGTTGCCACATACCCATAGCAGCGAATGGGAGACGTTCTTCGTCCATGAGGGCGAGCTGGTATTCACCATCGGCGTCGATCCGACACAGTCCGGCGACGCGGCCTTCATTACGCAGGTGGTCCCCAAGGGGACCATCGTGTACGGATCCCAGGGACCCGTTCACGGCTTCGAGAACAAGAGCGGAAAGATGGCCCGCATCTTTTCGTTCGCGATGCCGGCCGGACTCGATAACTTTTTCGTGACGTCCGGCGGCGTGGTGAGGAATTGGCACGCCCCGATTCCACCGATTGGCCTCGACGAAATCGAGCGCACAGCGTTCTGGGCCGAGCAGAGAGGCGACGGACTGTACTTTCCCATCGCGGGAGTGCAACCGCCGCCGCCCGGATGTCTCCCCCCTCCCGGACCAGGTGTCCCCCCCGGGACACCGGTGGCGCTCCCTGGATATGCGTGCCCGAGCGTTCCCCACGTGGTTGCGTCGATCACCGGCCCAGCAGATCCGGTACGCGGCCGCTTCGGTGAGACGCGCGTCCATCTCCTCACGCAGACGCAGGTAGGAAATATCACGGGCGCTGTGGCGTTCTGCGGCCCCGGGTTTCCAGGACGTCCGGGCGGAAGCGTCAACTACGATTACATCTCGGTGCCGAACAACGATCGGTTCGCCGCATTGGCTCCCAGCACCCATGTCGAGGTGTTCTACGTCCTGGGTGGCACGCTGTCGTTCAAGTTCGCGGGAAAGACGGTCGACGTGCCGGAACTGACGTATGTCGAGATTCAGACCGGCGTCCCGTTTTCTGTCAATAGTCCAAAAAATCGGGGCGTAGGAACTGCGCTGACCGTCAGCGTGATTCGTCCTGCGTGTGAGTCCAATTTCTCGTTCTTTCCGCCGCCCCGCGCTGTGGGCGGTTCCGTCCAGCGCACGCCGACCGGCAAGCTACCCGGCAGCGAGAGCGCGGAAGAGATCCTGGAGCGCTATCAGAAGCGAGGGAAGTAAGAAGGAGGAAAGGCAGGGCCCGCACCCTGCCTTTCCCGGCTAAGAATCGAGGAAGATGGCAACGGACTGTACGGCGCGCGGCAGCGGCCAGCCTTCACCAGTTCCGCGTTTGCAGCGTTCCAGGCGTTAGGCACGGCGTTCTCGGCGTCAGCGTACGGAGGCGTTCGCCAACGGAGGAGCAACAGCCAAATGAGCAAGGACACGCCGGCTCAAATGCTCGACCAGCAGACCCGGACCAGCCTGGGGCGATACCTCCAGGGAGTGCAGCACGTCGGGGTCACCGTGGATGACATGGCGAAGTCCCTGGAGTTCTACATCGACGTGCTGGGGGGCCGGCTCGCCGTCGCCGGGAACGGATTCTATGGTGACGTGCTCCAGAACACGCTCTTCCAGAAGGAAGAGCTCGACGCGAGCGAACGCGGCGTCGAAGCCCGGTCACTCGGCGTCCCCGAGATCCGGACCGAAGCGAACGAGGCGCTGGATGTGGTGTTCATCTCGTTCGGCAACACCTGTCTCGAGCTGCTGCACTTCCGCGACGCCAAGCGCGATCCGAACGCGCCCAACACGTTCCCCAAGGTGCCGTCCGGCGTCGGCTACGGCAATGCCGGGCACATCTCGTTCTACGTCAAGGACGATGTGGATCTGAACGCCTTCGCCAAGCGCCTGGAGGAGGAGTGCCAGAGGCGCGGCATCACCAGCGTCGTCTGCAACCGCATCATCCAGGTCAAATCTGACAAGGAGCGCCGCGAGGCGGCCCTCAAGCACTGCGCGAACAAGTTCTGGAACGACCCTCAGTACTTCGTCGAGGGCTACTCGGACACGGACTTCGGCGAGTTCCTCGGGTGGTCGCTGTTCTACTGCAAGGGTCCCAATGGCGAGCAGCTCGAGTTCAATCAGGTCACGCGCAACGTCAAGGGCCTCTTCGACAAGGCGCGCCGGGCCTACAACGAGGTGAATGGGACAACGTACGAGGTTTCGCAGTCTCAGCCCAGCCCCGACGGCAAGCGCTGAGGTCGGAGCCGACCCGACACAAGGAGAGTGGTGCCATGCCGTTTGCCACACGTAGTGTGATGGTCAATGCTCCGGTCCAGGCGATTTGGAACATCCTCAAGGAGAACGCCGAGAATCCGGGAAAGCACGTCCCGTCCAAAGGCGAGGAGATCAAGGTTCACGAGACGTTCGCGGGTGGCTTTCTGCGCGAGGTCAAGGCCGCCGAGACGCACCGCTTCGAGCGGGTCACGTTCGACAAGGCCGCCGGCGCGGTGACGTTCACCCTCGAGCGGCATCCGCTGTACGGCGGCGTCATCGTCAACAAGGTCGTGCCGCCCGAGGATTGCAACGCGCTGCCGATCCTCACGTTCACGATGGACCTCGAGCCGCGCACCGGCGACGCCGATGAGCAGTCGGGTGGGCGCTGGTTCGTCGACGCCGCGAAGCCCGACACGATGCTTCAGGCCGTGAACGGGATGAAACGCGTCATCGAGGCGAGCGGCCCGCGTTACACGACGAAGCCCATGAGCCCGAGCCAGCAGGTCGTTCGCGAGATGTTCCTGGCCGGTGAGTCGATGCACGTGGAGAACTTCGTCCAGTTCTACAACGAGGACGCGCGCTACCAGTTCAGCAACTTCCCGGTCGTGGTCGGTCCCAAAGGCATCATCGACGCCTCCCAGGACTTCATCGAGACGGTGAAGTACTGCGTGCATCACATCCAGAACCTGTGGGAGATCGACCACTCGACGCTCGTGTGCGAGATGACGGTGGATTATGTCAGGAAGAAGGACCTGAAGAAGTTCGCTCTGCCCTGCTGCGACACCATCCGCCTCAAGAACTGGAAGGTCCAGGACCTGCGCATCTTCATGGACATCATGCCGGTCTTTGCCGACTGACACGCAGATCCCACTCCGCCAACGAGAGGAGACGCTATGGCAAAGAGACGTCCCGGACAGAGCGCCGAGCAGGTCCGACGGCTCATCGGCCTGTTCGAGAAGGTGAACGTCGATGAGGCGATCAAGATGTTCACCGAGGATTGCCGCTATCGCTTCGGCAACTATCCGGCCGCGAAAGGCCGCGAGGGCGTCCGCCAGTCGGCAACGTCCAGCCACCTCACGATGATCAAGGGCTGCACCTTCGACATCCAGGGGCTGTGGGAGTTCGAGGACGGCGACGTGGTCGTCTGTCAGATGGAGATCAACTACATCCGTACCGACGACTCCGTCCTGACGCTGCCCTGCACCGACGTCTTCCGGATGGAGGGCGACCTGATCCAGGACATGCGCATCTACATGGATCCCTCGCCACTCTTCAAGTAGGCGGCGGAGGAGGGTGCCGTGAGGAATTCAGAGATCGTGACGCGTGCGTTCGCGGCGGTCGAGGCGAATGACGTGAACGCCTACGTGTCCCTGTTCACCGACGACGCCTTCTACAAGGCCGCCAACTTCGATCCCGTCATCGGCCCCGACGGCATCCGCAAGTTCGCGGCGCCCATCATGGAGATGTTCGAGAAGGTCACGCATGACGTCGTGGGCATGTGGGAAGACGGCAACACGGTCATCGCGGAGGTGATGCTGACCTATCGCCGCCGCGACGCGAAGGTCGTGACCGTGCCGTGCGTGGACGTGATCAAGGTGCGAGGCGGCAAGATCTCGTCGCTGCAGGCGTACCTCGACCTCTCGCCGGCTTTCGCCTGAGCGCCAGAAGGGAGCAGACGATCCATGGCCGATCGGCCTTCCGGATCCGGGGTCGAGTTGGTGAAGCGGATGTTCGCCGCCGGCAAGTCGCTCGACGACTACGCCTCCTTCTTCGCCGAGGACGCGCTGTACCGTTTCGCCAACCAGCCGCCCCTTCGAGGGCGCGCGGCGATCCGGGAGGCGGCGGCCAACTTCCGCCAGCGGGTCCGCGGAGTGTCGCACGCGATCCACGGAATGTGGGAGTCCCAGGACACCGTGGTGTGCGAGATGGAAATGACCTACACGCGGCTGGATGGCAAGGAGGTCACCGTTCCCTGCTGCGACGTCTTTCGCATCGCCGGCGACAAGATCCAGGAGATGCGGATCTTCATCGACGCCACGCCCGTGCTCGCGGCATGAGCGACGGCCATCTGCGTGTTCGAACGGATTTTCGCTTGACAGGGCAAACGCCCGGGGCTACAACGGACCCCCCAAACGACGTGAGGTGTCCCGCACGGATGCTCGACCCTGGCGTGGCCCGCGACTGCTCGCGATTCTTCACCGGCTCCGCCGGAAACAACGGCTGACCCTAGCTGGAACGGAGAAGACCATGCCCAAGCGCACCAATTACTACAAGGGTCTGGCGGCGGATTACTCGCGGCCGACCCCGGTCGCTCCCGAGATCGGCAAGCGACTCATCGTGGACGCCGAACGCTTCATTGCCATGAAGGAAAAGACCCTGCCGCAGATCGGGACCAATTACCCGCTGGAGCGGATCGAGAAGGAGAACAAGGAGTGGTGGCCGACGCACTGTGAAGCCCTGCGGCAGGGACGCGGCGACATCCTGACCGGCGAGTATCGCGACGACCTCGTGTACTTCTGCCAGGATGGGCCGTTCTACGGTCTCGAGCAGCAGAAGTCGCGTGAGCTGCACTGGTGGGCCTTGATCGCCCAGCCTAACGTGACGATGGCATGGCCGATCGTGATGTTCCACGGCGAATTCGTCTGGTTCGAGTGGAACTGCGTCGACAACGAGACGCACGAGACCATCGCCAAGGGGAGCGTCATCTGGGTGCGGCGGGGCCATCGCGGCGGCTGCTACTTCAAGGGTGAACAGCTGACGTTCTACCGCGACGTCTTCGCGCCGAACGAACTGGTCAAGCTGATAACCACCTGATCACCGGCAAGGAATACACGATGGCGACGGATTATTCGGACCGTGACCGGGATGCGCAGCTCACCTTCTACGTCCTCCTGTGGAAGCGTCATGGGATCACGCAGGAGATGTTCGACGACTACTGGCGGGACGTCCATGGTCCCGTGTGCGCGCGTCTGCCGGGGCAGTATCAGTACTGGCAGCTCCACGTGGGTCCGAACGAGGGCGGCATCTTCCCGGCGGTGAACGGTGTGCAGTCCGCGAGCCACGACGAGGACCAGTTCAGCGGGATCGCCGAGCTGACGTTCCGCTCGCCGAAGGACCGGGAGACGTGGTTCCGGGCGGCGAGCGTCCTCATGGCGGACGAGCACAACATCTTCAGCAAGGCGATCGGCTACGTCACGAACCCCGGCAATTCGCGGACCTACGTCGACCGGATCGAGGTCGGCGCGCCCAACGGTCGCCTCGGTCTCGTGAAGTTCCACGTCATGGTCAAGCAGGCGGATGGCGTGAGCACCGACGCGTTTCGCAAGTACCTGACGGGCGGCTTCGCCGCCGCCGTCGTCAAGAGTGATCTCGTCCTCAAGTTCCGGCTGCACTTCTTCGAGCCGCCGGACGTTTCACGTCCGGACGCCGCCGGCGTGGCGCATTCGGAATCGGCCGACCAGCAGTACCAGGCGGCGTTCGAGATCGCGTTCAAGAATCGGCTCGACATGGAAGCGTTCTTCGCGTCCGACACCCATGCCGCGGCGGTCAGGGATCAGGCGAAGTACGTCAAGCAGGTCAGCCCATTCCCGGAGCGGGATCCGTACACCTTCGTCTATAACGGACGGATGACGTTGGCCGGTCAGCGGGGGTCGCGAACCGCCGAGCTGATCACGGAGATGGGCGCCATCAACCAACTGGCGGACGACATCGTCGATCTGGTGGTTGGCAAGGGGAACCGATGAGTGTCGTAAAGGGAAAAACTGCAATCATCCCCAAGAACGCCGTCCTGGACGACAAGGAGCTGCAAGCGGGGCTGAGCAGCATCAACCCGAGGTTCGGGGAATTCTGTACGCGGGTCGCCGGCGAGGTGTGGGGATTGCCCTTGATCGACCAGAAGACAAAGGCGCTCATCACCATTGCGGTCGACGTCGCGAATCAAGACCAGGTCGGTCCGGGCAGTCCGTTCGCCGCCCACGTGAACATGGCGCTCAAGCAGGGCTCCACGCGGGAGGAGATCGAGGAGCTGCTCCTGTTCATGTGCGCCTATGCCGGCTTCAACAAGGCGGCCGGATGCTTCGGCGCGCTCAACGAGATCTTGGGCCCGTCTCGATAAGGCGTTGATTACAACGCGTGGGTGACACCATGGCCGAACGCAGCGGCAAGATCGCGGTGCTGATCGAAGACCACTTCGACATGACGGAATTCCGCCGGTTCAACGAGTACTTCCCCAAGCGCGGCTACCACGTCGAGTATCTGTCGCACCTATGGGGGCAGCCCGCCCTGCGCTTCGGCTCGAATCCGGACAACGGCGTCGTCGAAGAGCACGTGACCGTGACCAGGGAGATCACAACCGCGGACCCGGCCGACTACAAGGGCGTGCTCTTGATCGGCGCCTATGCGATGGACCGGATGCGCTATCAGCCGACGGTCAAGAAAGGCCAGCGCAACGAGGCGCCCGCCGTCGCGTTTCTCCGCAAGGCCGTGCAGACGAGGGGCGTCAAGGTCGGCACGATCTGTCACGCGCTATGGCTGTTCTGCGCCGATCGCGACCTGCTGAAGAACCGCAGGGTCACGTGCGCCCACAACATCGTCTGCGACGTCGAGAATGCGGGCGCGGAGGTCGTCTACGAGGGCGACGGCACCGCCGATCTCGTGATCGACGGCGACCTGATCACCGGCAAGCACCCCGCCGTCGTCGACGAGTTCATGGCCGCGTTCGTGGGTGAGATCGAGAAAGAGAGCCGCCCGCACGCGAGGCGCCCCCAGCCGACCGCGACGACGAGCTCGCCGTAACCTTGCCGCCGCCACGGGGCACGCAGGCAGCGTCCGGACATCGACAAGGCCCGGGGAGAACATCATGAAACGCACGAGATCGCGGCTCGGCGTGCCGCTGGCACTGCTCGTCTTGTTGCTCTCCCTAAAACCCGGTCACGGCGCGGACGGTGAGGCCACGCGGCTGATCACGGGCGAGCAGAAGGCGATCGGCAACGGCAGCGTTCGCACGTGGTTGAAGGTCGACGGCAAGACCGGCGAGCCTCGCAGCATCGGCGTGACGCTGACCGAATCCGCGCTGTCTGGGTTACCCGGAGACGCTGGTCCGGCGCAAGAGGGGTCCATGCGCCTGCGGCTCATGGACGGAGGGCCCAACCACACCTTTGAGTACGAGCTGAAATTCCCCCCCGAGGTCGCGGAGACGGCATTCAGCCACATGGGTTTCAATTGGAACCCGGAAGGGCATGGCCCCAAGGGGATCTTCACCAAGCCTCACTTCGACGTTCACTTCTACATGGCCACGCCGAGCTACCGGCACGGGATCGTCGTCGACCTGCAGGATGCCGACCCGATCCACGTGAAGACCTCGAACCTGGAACCGCCCGCGCAGTTCCTGCCGCCGGACTACCAGCTGGCGCCGAACACGGCCGAGCCCCGGATGGGATCACACTATGCGGACGTGACGTCGTCCCAGCTGAAGCCCGGAAACTTCTCGAACATCTTTCTCATCGGCGCGCACGGCGGCAACATCCTGTTCTGGGAGCCGATGCTCACGAAGGCATACCTCGAGAGCAAGCCGAAGTTCACCGCTCAGCTGAAACTTCCCGATGCCTATCCGGTCAGTGGCTATTACCCCACGGCCTACAGCGTCATCTACGACGCGCAGCTCAAGGAATTCGACATCTCGCTCGACGACCTGACGTTCCGGCTGGCGTCCTATCCGAAAAATGTTTACGGCGTCGATGCGTGCATCGACTCGCGCGTGGCGCAGATCATCGCGAAGTACCGACTGGTTCCGGAGGACCCGCGGATTCGCAGATGTTTGACCCTCCTGCGCGGCGTGTTTGGGGACCGAGCGGCGCCGTAGGCGAGCGACCAGCGCGCGCGTTGTCGCGAATCGAAAGGCTGGCGAAGGGAGCGTGATGAAGAGCCACGAGGATGACCGGACGACCGCGGCGAATGGAGAGCCGCCGTTCCTCCGCGGCGTCTGGCTGACGGCGAGCCCCGTGAGGCTGCCGATCGAGCGGCTGCTCCTGGAGATGCTCGAGCGCACTCAGCCGCGCGCCGGCTTGCGGCGCTCGATCATCGAAGAGCTCAACCGGCCGGTAAAGATCACCGAGGTCGTTCTCGAGTACCTCGGACTGCAGCAGGTCGACTGGGACACCGAGGGGGAAATCCCCATGTTCCTGGTCGCCCCTCGGCCCGGACCCGACCGGTGGCGGGAGGCTCTGCTCAGTCCCGGCGGCGACTGCCCCGTGGGGTTCGTCGTGAGCACGCGCGATCGTGGTCGGGTCGCCTTTGTCCACGAGGTGTTCCGGACGTTCTCCGCGCCGCTCAAGGCGCTCACCCGTCGCTATGTGGCCCTCGCCGTGAGCGGCGTGCCCCACGACCGCATCATCAAGATGCTCCATGCGGACGATGTCCTGGGCGAGGCCCGCCGTCGTGTGCACATGCTGGATCCGTCGCTCCTCTTCAGTGCAGACGGAGCGATCCGCGTGCAGCTCGGCAGCGTGTCGCAGACGCCCCGCAGCGTCCTGCGGGAAGGCGGCGGGGCCGAGCTCGTCATCATCCTGCCGACCGCGCTCTTTCATGGCCGCACCAACTACGGTGACATCGAGTTCCTCGTCTATCTGAACTTCTTCCTGCACCACGGGCGGCGCACGCGAATCGTCGCCACGGCGGCACAGCACGCGACGCTGCGACGATTCCTGATGCTGGCGCTCTTCGGGCTGTTCGACCCCTGCGCGGCGGCCAATCCGCGCTTCGACAGCGTCCGGGAGACCTACGGCGTGCCGGATCCCGAGACCTACGGGCTGTTTCATACGGCCTACGAAATCTATGCGCCGCGGATGGCGGGGGACTCCGCAGCTCCCGTCCGCGGCCTCGACGACTACGTCGAGGCGATCGAGCTCACCACGCCCGAAACGGTCGTCCCCATCGGCGCGCCCGGAAACGGCATCGTCGCGGCCGCCGAGGTCCGCATCCGTCCGCTGTCCTCCGGCGGCTTCGACGTGCACGTCCGCGGCGCGGACGGCCGGACGGTCTCGAAGCAGCTCGAGGTGATGCCTCCTCCGCGCAAGCGGCCGTCGATTCCGGACGACCTGCGACACCCACTCGAGTTCGCGACCGGCCGCCCGCGGTTCGGCGTCACGCCCCTCGGGACCAGTCATGGATTCGATCCCGACGGCGATCTCACCAGCTTCGTCATCTGGGTCAACGGGCGAGGTATCGTCGTCGATCCGTCGCCCGAGAGCTTGCTCTCCCTCGAGCGGCTCGGCGTCGCCTCTCTGGACGTCCCCTATGTGTTTCTCACGCACATCCACGCGGATCACGACAGCGGATTGCTCGCCAAACTCCTCGACGGCAGCCGCACGACGGTGCTTGCCTCGGACGTGGTCTTCCGGACGTTCGTCGAGAAGGCGCGGCTGCTGACGGGTCACGACTTCGAGCGTGAGGGGCTCGTCGCGTCGTGCCCGGTGAACCCGGGCTCGGCCGTCACGATCGAGATCGGCGGAGAATCCGTGGTGTTCGAGAGCCGGTGGAACCTGCATCCGATTCCGACCAATGGGTTCACCGTCAGTGTCGCCGGGCGCACGTTCGGATACTCCGGCGACGTACAGTACGATCCGGCGCTCATCCGTCGGCTGACCGAGAAGGGTCGACTCACCACTCCGCAATGCGAGAACCTGCTGCACTTCTTCTGGACGACGGAGGGCACGCCGAAGGTCGACCTCTTGTACCACGAGGCGGGCATCCCGCCCATTCACACGGCGCACGCGCGGCTGGCAGAGCTTCCGGACGAGGTCAAGGCGCGCACCTTCCTCGTCCACGTCGCCGACAACGAGCTGCCGACGGCGTTCGTGCCAGGCAGGCCGCGTCTGTTCGCCACGCACACGCTGCTCCCCGCGACGGATCGATCGCGGGACCGCATCCTGCTCGACACGCTGCGGCTGGTGATCTACCTCTACGACGTCTCGGACGACGTGATGGAGATGCTGCTGCGCGCGGCCGAGGTTCACGACTTTCCGAAGCATACGCGAATCGTGCGGCGCGGGCCGGTCGCCAAGCACGACGTCCTCGACTTCTTCGTCATCGCCGACGGCGAGGTGATGGTGAAGGACCAGCGGCTGCTCACACGCCTGCAGAAGGGCGACACGTTCGGGGAATGGAGCATCAGCCATCAACGGGGGTACCGCATCGCCGATGTCATCGCCACACGGCGGACGCAGTGCATCCGTCTCACGGACGCGCAATACCGCTGGCTGGTCGATCGCTACCCGATCATCCAGGAGCGGATCTCGCGCATCCGGGGCCTGCTGCCGCGGCTCGAACTCGCGCGGGCTGTCCAGCGCCTGCAGGCTGCGCCCGCGAAGCGCGCGGGCCTGATCCGGCACATGACGACGCGCCAGCTGGCTGGACTGGCCATGTTCGGCGAGGTCCGCACGTTCGATCGCGGTCAACGAATTCTCGTGGAAGGCTCCGCGTCCGACGGCTTTTACGTGCTGCTGTCGGGGCATCTGTCGGTGGTGGCCGCCGGCTGGACGGTCGGCGAGCTGCTCGAAGGGGAGATCTTCGGCGAGATCGGCCTGCTCGAAGGGGGGCCGCGCCAGGCGACGGTGGCCGTGGCGTCCGCGGACGCCGATGTCCTCCTCATCAGCACCGCGACGTTCCGGCGACTGCTCGACAGCCTGCCGAGCTTCTCGTGGGGCATTCACGAGATCGCGGAGCAACGCCGTCAGAAGTCTCCGTCCGAGATCGGATGGCGCACGGGAGCAGCCGGCGCCCGCGCGTGGGAGAGTGAGTCGGCGGAGCGGCAAGCGATGCCGGGACGGGTGGAGGCGACATGACCGGATCGGCTGACGGTCGGCAGGCGATGGCGACGCCGACGCCCGGGCGCGTGCTGATCGTGGCCTCGAGTGACGCGAATCGACGCCGCTGGTCGACGGACCTCGATCGGCTGGGCTACAAGACCGCCGGGGTGACCGCCCTGGACGAGGCGCTCCACGTTCTCGAGCTCGCGGGGGACCGGTTCCGTGCGGTGGTGCTGGACGCGGGCCTGCCGCGGCAGACGTGCGAGGACCTGCTGAGCCATCTACGGACCAGTGGACAGCTCGACGAGCTCGCGATCGTCATGGTCGGTGGCGAGCTCGACGACATACAGCGTCCTCCGGATCTCGGCGTCGACGACTACGTCGTCGAGCCGGCGAGTCCCGCCCTGCTGGCCGCCCGCATCAGCGCCGCGCTCGATCTCAAGCAGCTGAGGGAGCAACTGCACGCGCAACGCCGCACGATCGCCCATCTCGAGAAGCAGGCCGACGATCTCGTCCGCGTCATCCTGCCACTGGGCGTGGCGCTGTCCGCTGAGCCGGACCTCGCCCGGCTGCTCGAGCGGATCCTGCTCGAAGCCAAGCTCCTCTGCAATGCCGACGCGGGGACGCTCTATCTGCCGATGGAGGATGGCCGTCTCGCCTTCACCATGATGCAGACGACCTCGCTCGGCCTGGCGCTCGGCGGTACCACCGGCAAGCCGATTCCGTTCGCGCCGCTGCCGCTACACGATGCGAACGGCGAGCCCAACTTCCACAACGTGGCGACGCGCGTGGCGCTGACCAAGCAGACCATCAGCATCCCCGACGTCTACCACGCGCAGGACTTCGATTTCTCCGGCACGAAGGCCTTCGACCGGGAGAACAACTATCGATCGATCTCGGTGCTGACGGTGCCGATGAGGAATCACGACAACGACGTCATCGGCGTGCTGCAGCTGCTCAACGCCCAGGACCCGGAGACCGGCCAGGTCATCCGGTTCAGCAGCTATCTCGAGCAGGTCGTGGAGTCGCTGGCCTCCCAGGCCGCCGTCGCGTTGCACAATCACCTGCTGCTCGAGCGCTCGAAGAAGCTGGTCAAGATCGAGCGCGACATGGAGATCGCGCGCCAGATCCAGACCGATTTCCTGCCCGCCAAGCTGGTGCAGCCGAGCGGATGGGAGATCGCGGCCGCGTTCCATCCCGCGCGCGAGGTGGCGGGCGACTTCTACGACATCTTCGAGCTGCCCAGCAAGCATCTCTGCTTCGTGGTCGCCGACGTCTGCGACAAGGGTGTGGGCGCCGCGCTGTTCATGGCGCTGATCCGCAGCCTCGTGCGCGCCTTCACGGAGACGTCGGTGCTCGGATGTGGCAGCGTGCTCGACGCGGACAGCCCGACGTTCCGGCAGATGGCGACGCTCCAGGCCCGTCTCAAGGCGCTCGATACGCTGGTGCTCGTCAACGAGTACCTGATCCGCAATCACGGCCAAGTCAACATGTTCGCGACGATGTTCCTCGGTATGCTCGACGAGGACACGGGGACGTTGACGTACGTGAACGCGGGTCACAACCCACCGCTCCTCGTGCGCGGCGGGCACCGGGTCGAAGAGCTCGCGCCGACGGGCCCCGCGGTCGGCGTATTCCCCGGCGGGAACTTCGTGAACCGACAGGTCACGCTGGAGCCGGGGGATCATCTGCTTGCCTACACCGACGGCGTGACCGAGGCGCGCGCGGCCGACAGCACGTTCTTCACCGTCGAGCGGTTGCGCGATCTGGTCGCCGAACCCGCACCGTCCGCGGCGACGCTGCTCGCGCGCATCGAGCAGCAGTTACGAGCGCACGCGGCCGGGGCCGAACAGTACGACGACATCACCATGCTGGCGCTCCGGCGGAAGCCGAGCGCAGAGAGTTGACGGGCCACGGAGGAGAGCACAGTGAGACGCATCGGGGAGGAGCAGGCATGAGCATGGATTTCACGTTCTCTGACACGATTGCGGGCTACGTGACGGATTTCGATTCCGGCGAAGGCCGCTTCGGACTCAAGACCTCCGATGGCCGCGCATTCGAGATCCAGCTGACGCCGACGACGTTCGCGCGATTCGCGCGCAACCTGGACGAACCGTACCAGGACGCGACGCGGACGATGCCGCAGCTCCTTGCGCTGCCGCGACAGTTCCTGCACGTCTACGGCACGTTCTACCCGGGTCACGAGCGGCGACTGTACGCGCAGTGGATCGTCTTCGCAGGCGAGGGGCCGGGCAACTTCCGCCACGAGGCGCCCGACTGGTGGATCAATCAGGCGCGCTCCATCGGCCGCAGCTACCTGGCGTGGCAGTTCGGGTATCCCGGCCAGACGATCGACTATCGCAACTACCGCACGTTCCTGCATCTCGCGGGGACGAAAAAGGGCGACTACCTGCAGGAGACGGACACGATCTCGCGCCTCGTCTACGGCATGGCCGCCGCCTACCTCATGACGGGCGAGGATCCCTTCCTCGAGGCGGCGGAGAAGGGCACCGAGTACCTGCGCGAGCACATGCGCTTCTACGACCAGGACGAGGATCTCGTCTACTGGTATCACGGCATCAAGGTCGATGGCGACAAGGAGCAGAAGCTGCTGACGTCGGAGTTCGGGGACGACCTCGAGTCGATCCCGATGTACGAACAGATCTACGCGCTCGCGGGTCCCATCCACACCTACCGGATCACCGGCGACGCGCGGATCCTGTCGGACGCCGAGCGGACGATCGAGCTGTTCGAGAAGTACTACCGCGACCCGCGTGGGGGCGGATACTTCTCGCACATCGACCCGGTGAGCCTCGACCCCCGCGCGGAATCGCTCGGCCACAACCGGGCGCGCAAGAACTGGAACTCTGTCGGCGACCACGCCCCGGCGTACCTCGTCAACCTCTACCTGGCGACGGGCGAGAAGCGGCATGCCGAGTTCCTCGAGCGGACGTTCGACACGATCGTGAAGTACTTCCCGGACTATGCCAACAGCCCATTCGTGCAGGAGCGGTTCCACGAGGACTGGAGTCACGACAAGAGCTGGAGCTGGCAACAGGACCGCGCGGTGGTCGGCCACAATCTGAAGATCGCGTGGAACCTCATGCGAATTTATGCGCTCCGGCCGAAGCCCGCGTACCTGCAGCTCGCCCGGCGGATCGCCGAGGTCATGCCGCCCGTCGGCTCCGATCGACAGCGCGGCGGCTGGTACGACGTCGTGGAACGCACGTTGCGTCCCAACGAACGCGATCACGCGTTCGTCTGGCACGACCGCAAGGCGTGGTGGCAGCAGGAGCAAGCGATCCTCGCCTACCTCATCCTCCACGGCGTGCTGCGTGACCAGGAGCACCTGCGCCTGGCCCGCGAGGCCGCGGCCTTCTACAACGCGTTCTTTCTCGATCACGACGACGGCGGCGTGTACTTCAACACGCTCGGGAACGGGCTGCCGTACCTCATGGGCACGGAGCGGTTCAAGGGCAGCCATTCGATGAGCGCGTATCATTCGATGGAGCTCTGCTATCTCGCGGCGGTGTATACGAATCTGTTGATCGCCAAGGAGCCCATGTACCTGCACTTCAAGCCGTATCCGGCGGCCTTCCCCGGCAACGAGCTCCGTGTCGCTCCGGATCTGCTGCCGCCCGGCAGCATCGGCATCGAGAGCTGCGAGGTCGACGGCCAGCCGTACCGGCACTTCAACGCCAGCGCCCTCAGCGTGACCCTGCCCGACACGCACGAGCAGGTCCGCGTGCGCGTGAAGATCGTCCCCACGACCTGGCTCGACCGCCGATGAGAGGGGGACCGAGATGACCCTCGAAATCCGCACGGCCGATGACGTCGCGGTCGTGATGCTGGAGGGGACCATCGACAGCCGAACCGCCCCCGCCCTGGAGGGGCAGCTTCGCGACCTCCCGGCCAAGCACGCCAAGATCCTCATCAGCATGTCGGCGGTGGATTTCCTGTCGAGCGCCGGTCTTCGCCTGTTGCTGCTGCTCTATCGACAGGTCAAGTCCCGCGGCGGCCAGATCGCCCTCGTCGACGTCTCCGAGGACATCCGCGACGTGATGAGCACCACCGGGTTCCTGCAGTTCTTCACCCTGGCCGACACCGAAGAGCACGGCCTGGCCGCGCTCCGCGCCCAGAGCGCCTGATGGACACCCGGATCGACTACTACCCCACCCACGAATACAACGGCTTTCGCTTCCGCCGTGGCCGCCCGATGCCTTTCGGCGCGACCATCGTGCCGAACGGCGTGAACTTCTCGGTGTTCTCGAGCGCAGCGACCGGATGCACGCTGGTGCTGTTCCAGAAGGGCGAGTCCAAGCCGGTGGTGGAGATCCCGTTCCCCGAGGAGTTCCGCATCGGCAGCGTGTACTGCATGATCGTGTTCGACCTCGATGAGGAGCGGCTCGAGTACGGCTATCGCATCGACGGGCCGTGGGAGCCGGAGCACGGGCATCGGTTCGACCGCACGAAGATTCTGCTCGATCCGTACGCCAAGACCGTCGGCGGCCGCGACGTCTGGCTGCGGCCGCCGAACTGGGACGACATCTACCAGCACCGCGCCCGGCTCGTCTTCGAGGATTTCGACTGGGAGGCCGACACGCCCCTGGAGATCCCGATGGAGGATCTCGTCATCTACGAGATGCACGTACGCGGCTTCACGCAGCATCCATTGTCCGGCGTCAAGCACCGCGGCACGTACGCCGGCATCCGCGACAAGATCCCGTACCTGAAATCGCTCGGCGTCAACTGTGTCGAGCTGATGCCGATCTTCGAGTTCGACGAGTGGGAGAACGGGCGGCGGCATCCGGAGACCGGCGCGTGGCTGACCAACTATTGGGGATACAGCACACTCGCCTTCTTCGCGCCCAAGGCGGGCTTCGCGGCGACGGGCCGGCTCGGCATGCAGGTCGACGAATTGAAGACGCTCGTGAAGGACCTTCACCGGAACGGCATCGAAGTCATCCTCGACGTCGTGTTCAACCACACGAACGAGGGAGACCACCGCGGTCCCACCATGTCCTTCCGCGGGCTCGACAACAAGACGTACTACATGCTGACGCCCGGCGGGTTCTACTACAACTTCTCCGGCTGCGGCAACACCCTGAACTGCAACCACCCCGTGGTCCGTAATCTCGTCCTCGACTGCCTCCGGTACTGGACCGCCGAGTACCACGTGGACGGGTTTCGATTCGATCTCGCCTCGATCCTCGGCCGCGATCAGAACGGCGCGCCGCTCGCCAATCCGCCCCTGCTGGAATCATTGGCGTACGATCCGGTGCTCGCCAGGTCGAAGCTGATCGCCGAGGCGTGGGACGCGGGGGGACTCTACCAGGTGGGATCGTTCCCCGCGTACGGCCGCTGGGCCGAGTGGAACGGCAAGTACCGTGATGCGCTGCGCCGGTTCCTGAAGGGCGAGATGGGCGTGGCGGGGGAGATGGCCGCGCGGATCCAGGGGTCGCCCGACGTGTATCCGTATCGGGGGCCCACGGCGAGCGTGAACTTCGTGACGTGCCACGATGGGTTCACCCTGTCCGACCTCGTCTCGTACAACGACAAGCACAACGAGGCGAACGGCGAGTACAACAACGACGGCGCTAACGACAACAACAGCTGGAACCACGGCGCCGAGGGCGAGACCGACGACCCCGAGATCGCCCGCCTGCGACGGCGCCAGATCAAGAACGCCGTGACGCTCCTGATGCTCAGTCAGGGCGTTCCAATGCTCTTGATGGGCGACGAATTCGGACGGACGCAGAGAGGCAACAACAACGCGTACTGCCACGACAACGAGATCGCGTGGGTCGACTGGCGCCTGCTCGAACAGAATGCCGAGCTCTTCCGGTACGCCCGCGAGGTCATCGCCTTCCGCCACGCTCATCCGGTCCTCCGACGGCGCGAACCGTTCGCGCATGCCGACGTCGCGGCCAGCGGATACCCCGACATCAGCTTCCACGGCACGGAAGCCTGGGTGCCCGATTGGGATGGAACGAGCCGGGTCCTCGCGTGGATGCTCTGCGGCAAGCACGCACGCGTCGCCGATGATTACATCTACGTCGCCGCCAACGCGTACTGGGACGCGCTCTTCTTCGCGCCACCGGTGCTGCCGCCCGGCATGGCGTGGCACGTGTTCGCGAATACGAGCATGGCACCGCCGGAGGACATCCACGAGGTGGGCAAGGAGCCGAGACTGAACGACGGCCGCATCATGGTCGGCCCCCGGTCGCTCATGGTCCTGGTCGGACGCTGAACGGCGACGCATTCGACATCCGCCATCGGAGGGAGGACGGACATGGCTTTCAAGGTGAGCTCACAAGTCACGGGAGATGTGGTGTCGATGACGCTGGTCGGGGAGCTGGACGCCTCCTCGGCGGGCGCCTTCAAATCCGAGATCGACAAGGCTGTCGGACAGTCGCCGCGGTCGCTGGTCCTCGAGCTGAAGGATCTCACGTTCATGGCGTCCGCCGGACTGCGCGTGCTCATCTACGCCAAGCAGAAGCTCGGCTCCGGCGTGTCGCTCTACGCCGTCGCGCCCCAGGACGGGATCGTGAGCACGCTGCGGATGACCGGGTTCGACAAGAGCGTCTACATCGTGGACCAGCCCCCGCCGCCGACGCCCGATACGGGACGACGTACATGACCGAACCGTCGTCGGAGACGTTCCCGGGAACTCTCGTGGGTGTCGAGCGCCTCCGCGAGCACGTCCGCGAGCGGGCGAAGCAGGGGGGACTTCCGGCGAAGGCCGTCTACAATCTGTGTCTCGCGATCGATGAGATCGCCACGAACGTGGTCCTGTACGGCTACGAGAAGGCCGGCCGAACGGGGAGCTTGCGCATTGGCACGTCGCTCGACGAGGAAACGTTCACCGTCACGCTCGACGACGAGGGCGTCGCGTTCGATCCGAGCCGCTTCGTCCCGCCGACCCCCGAAGAGCTCGCGCGACGGCTGGAAGACCGCACGATCGGAGGGCTCGGCCTTTTCCTCGCCTTTCGGGGCGTCGACACGCTTCGCTATGATGTGAGGTCGGGCGTCAACCGCCACACGTTCTCCGTCAAGCGCCAGCCTCACGGCTCAACGCCGCTGGCCTGAGTCCTGTCCTTCGCCAAAACTCCGTCCGGTGAGCAAGTGGTTGATCTGTCTGCTCTGATCCGGAGAAGATCCTAGCCCGATGATCACCCTCCTGCTCCACCTGCTCCGACTCCTCCCGTTCCTGTGCGGCGGCCACCGCCAGCTCGCCCTGGAGAACCTCGCCTTGCGGCAGCAACTGGCCGTCTACAAGCGGACGGCGAACCGGCCGAAGCTTCAACGGGCCGATCGGCTCCTTTGGGTCTGGCTGTCCAGAGTGGGGCCCGCCTGGAGGCAGGCCCTCGTCATCGTGGCTCCCGCCACTGTGCTGCGCTGGCAGCGACGCCGCTTTCGCCGCCACTGGGCCACCCTTTCCGGGCACCGCCCGGCGGGCCACCCGCCCGTCGACGCCGCGATCAAAGCCCTGGTCAGAAGGATGGCCACGGCCAATCCCCTGTGGGGTGCTCCCAGAATCCATGGCGAACTCCTCAAGCTCGGCATGGTACGTTGCCGAGCGCACCGTCTCCCGACTGCTCCCGAAGCGCCGCTCGCCGCCGTCGCAGACGTGGCGCACGTTCCTGACCAATCACGTCCGAGACCTCGTCTCCATCGATTTCTTCACTGTTCCCACCGCGCGCTTGCGCGTTCTGTTCGTCTTCGTCGTG
>Ga0066710_100000387_pt1 | contig 25898 bp, 17 predicted proteins | sample GraSoiAngelo_159_FD_79666 | JGI IMG/M metagenome (GOLD analysis project Ga0066710, IMG submission 79666) | Grasslands soil microbial communities from the Angelo Coastal Reserve, California, USA - 14_1009_16_40cm | ecosystem: Environmental > Terrestrial > Soil > Grasslands | place: USA... | reverse complement strand
GCCTTCAAAGCCAACCGCAGAAGGCGCCAGTTCGTCGATCGAGCTGTTAAAACCGGACAACGCCGGCAGGTTCATTTCATGCGCGGCGAACAATTGCCCGTCGTTCCTGTAGAGCGAGATGGTTCCCTGTATGGCTTGTGATGCCGTGTTGACCAGACTCAGTTCGGTCGGTGAGCCAACAGTAGACACCTTCGGAAAAACCAATCGCCGGGCCGGTCTCGACAATTCGGCGCCGTCAATAAAGCTCAACCCGGAATCGAAGGACAGGAAGAAACCTTTCACAGCGGGTGTCGAAGCCGATATCTCGACCCAGCCGGTTTGTCCGGTAATCCCCGGACCAAATAATTCTGCCGCTCGTTTTGCGAATTGACTCGATGCCGGTAGAGTCACCGAAACGGGATTCGTGATACCGTCGGCCTGAATGATTGCTCCATCGTAACTTCGCGCGGTCACCGTCACACTGGCTTCGGTCAAAGTGGGATTCACCAGTGCCAACCCCAGATCCGCACCATCATTGGACTGTAGGGCAGGCACATAGGATTCTGCTGTCTGCGCTTGCAGAGGTATTGCGGCGGTAATGATTAATATTATCGAAAGAAATAAAGCAGAAATGCTCGAACTCAGTAAACAGGACTTCATTGTAAGTCGTCTCCTTCACGCGTTGAATTGGCGTTTGGGCTTCATGCCCTGCTTACCGTGGTGGGATCAATCAGGTCGTCCGACCCGTTGTTCAGAACACGGATGGCAGCGCGACCATCGCAAGAGTCCTGCCAACGCTTTGGGAGGGATAAACCGGGTAGAGTGTGACAAATAGCGGCACAGAACTTCACATTTTGGGGCATTTGGACGTGCCCGCGGCCCGGACTCGCCAACGAAGTTTCATTTGTGCAACCAAGTTTGTTGAAACAGTCGGTCCCAACGGCCCCGTAGGCAAGACGAGCGTCAGGTCCGTACCAGATCGATCGTGCGCAGAGATTTCCGAGCGGGTTTGGTTATGGATGAATCTCGCAAAAGGAGCCCTTACCCGCGCCACGGTGACCCAACAAGGTCACGCGCGATTGTCCGCGGATCTGATCAGACAATTGTCCCCATCCTTGATGCAACAAAGGTCTGATTTGGCCTTCTAAAAAAGCGACATCCGTCGGTCGAAAAAAGGGAGCATCCGCCGATGTGGCCGGAACTACCAACGTGTATCATTTTGCTATCTAATTTGAATTTGGCGATCACGCGCCAGCGCCGCCGCAACCGAATATCATTGCACCTGGTCAGGTGACAGTTTCCTGCGGAAGGGATGGTTTCATGCTCGAGCGAATGAAAGTGGGACCGAGAGGGCGAAGCCATAAATAGCGCGATCAAATTTAATTTATACAGTTTCTCAGGCGCCGCCCTTCGATGCCGTCTCAGCGGAGGAATCGAAGACGTTTCAGGAAGAGGAACTCACGAACGACTACTTGATCAACCCCCGCACTGTTGATTTAGGACTACCTCTCATCACCAACATTCAGTCCGTTTGCACAGCGGAAGAAGAAATGATCCGCATGCAGAGCTCAACTCCGAGGCGGGGCCGCTCATTCTATCTCAACTTGTAAATTCTCTTATCCATCATCCCCGCTGTGCTCCCGGGCCAAGGGACGAAGTAGAAAAAAATTGGGAGTGGAAAAAATTGAATGAGGGGCTATGGGTAATCGATTGGGCATCGCAGTCCTGGGTTGTGGCTACTGGGGAGTCAACTATGTTCGAATCTTTACTGAATTGCCGGAATCCCGAGTCGTTGTGGCCTGCAATCCACGTCAGGATCGATTGCAGGAGGTTTGGCGGGGATTTCCCGGCGTGCAACTTACAACAGAAGTTGAAGAAGCTTTACAGCACCCGCAAGTAGACGCAGTCGTCGTCTGTTCCCAGGCCACCACACACTACGAACTGTGCCGCCTTTCCCTTCTTGCCGGCAAACACGTACTGGTGGAGAAACCCATCACAACGAATTCCGCTGATGCAGATGCATTAACCGCTCTGGCCGAATCTCTCGGGCTGACGCTGATGGTTGCTCACACGTTCCTATACAACCCAGGTGTGAGGAAAGTGAAAAACTACCTTCAGCGCGGTCAGGCTGGACGAATCTATTATCTCTACGCTCGCCGCACGAATCTGGGGCCCATCTGCCGGGACGTCAATGCCCTGTGGGATCTCGCGCCGCACGATGTGGCGATCTTTAACCACCTGTTGGAGTCTGCGCCGCAATGGGTCAGCGCGGTGGGAGCCAAAGGGTTGCGCAATAGCCATGAAGATGTTGGGTTCATTTGTCTGGGCTATCTGGACGGTATCATCGCCCATATTCACGTGAGCTGGGCGGATCCCAACAAGTCATGCGAACTCACCATCGTCGGAAGCGAAAGGCGGATTGTATTCAACGATTCGAATGGTCTGGAGCAGGTTCGGGTTTTTGAAACGGGTGTGGTGCCAGTCGAATCTGAGCGTTCCAGCTACGGTGAGTACGAGTTTTGTATCCGCGATGGTGATATCACTAGTCCCAGCGTAGAGATTAGTGAACTGTTAAAGAATCAGTGTCGACATTTCTTGGAGTGTGTGGCAGATGGCAGCCGGCCGCTGTCGGGAGGGAAAGAGGGTGGGGATGTGGTGCGGGTGCTAGAAGGAGCGGACCGCTCCTTGCAGTGCAACGGAGCGCCTGTGCAGCTGTATAGGAGTGAACAATATGAATACAAATAAAGACAGCCAGCAACTGCCGCTCGTTGATCTCAGGGCGCAATATTCCCAGATAGCGACAGAAATCCAAGCGGCCACTGAACGTGTGATCACCGCCGCGGATTTCATTCTCGGACGGGAGGTGGCGCTTTTCGAAGACGAATTCGCGCGATTCTGCGAAGTTAGTCAAGCGGTCGGGGTGGACTCTGGGCTTTCGGCATTGGAACTGGCGTTGCGAGCCTATGACATTGGTGCAGGCAACACGGTGATCACAGCCGCGAATACCTTTATAGCAACGGCTCTGGCCATCTCCAACACCGGCGCGGTTCCAGTTTTAGTCGATGTCGACCCCCAAACCTATACGCTCGATATTGCCTTGCTGGAGAGGGCCATTGACCGGAAGACGAAAGCGATCGTTCCCGTGCACCAGTATGGGCATCCGGCGGACATGGATCCCATCATGGAAATTGCGCAGAAACACGGGCTCGTCGTCGTCGAGGACGCCTGCCAGGCCCACGGCTCCAAGTACAAGGGGAGACGTGTGGGTTCGTTAGGACACGCGGCTGCGTTTTGTTTTCATCCCGGGAAAAATCTGGGCGCTTTCGGCGACGGCGGTATGGTGGTCACACGTGACCAACGGGTCGCGGAAAGACTGCGGATTTTGCGCAATTATGGGCAGCGCGAAAAATATCACCATGTCGTGCGGGGCTTCAATCGTCGATTGGACACGCTTCAGGCGGCCCTCCTGCGTGTCAAATTGGCGCACCTGGATTCCTGGAATTGCGCCCGCCGCCAACATGCTGCGGCCTACGGAGAGTTGCTGGAGGGAGAAGTGGTCACTCCTAAAGAGGCAGGATACGCCGAGTCCGTATGGCATCTTTACGTCATTCAGGTTTCGAATCGCCAGGATCTGGCTGCCTATCTTGCGGAAAAAGGTATTGCAACCGGCGTCCACTATCCGACTCCGATTCATCTTCAGCCGGCTTATAGCGATTTGGGCTACCGTCCAGGCGCCTTTCCTGTTACCGAACGGTGTGCTGCCAACATCTTGTCTCTTCCGATGTATGCCGAGTTGACGCCGGCCGATCTGCAGTATGTCGTCGGCTCTATTCAAGAATTCATCTCGAATGCAGCCAGCAGCCACCTGCTTTCGCTAGTGGCCCACGGGGTAGACGAGCCGCGATCCAGGACGGGATCCGTGCACAATCTGTAACTCGCGGTGCTTTCAGCAAAGCGCTCCGCCCCAATCGGTGTCTGGTGGACATCGGCAGTTCCGCTGTGGTATTGGTGGCGCTCGCACCGTTTATCGCGCTCAAGACGAAGAATCTGCGAAGACTTCTGCTGTCGGTAATTCTGATCGACCTACCTATGAGGAGCATTAGCCTGTGTGTGGAATAGCAGGACTTTTTGACCAAAACGGGGAACCTGCAGATGCGGGCGCCCTTGCCGGGATGATCCATACTCTCAACTATCGCGGTCCGGATGGCCACGGCGTGCAGACCGATGGGGCGGCCGGTCTCGCTCACGCCCGCTTGAGCATTATCGATGTCGCGGGCGGCACGCAGCCCATGTCGGACGTCGATGCCAATCTCAGCATCACATTTAACGGAGAGATATTTAACTACCTCGAACTTCGCCAGGAGTTGATCCTCCGCGGCTACCGTTTCGCCACGCGTTCCGATACGGAAGTTATTCTTCAGATGTATGCGGACAAGGGCGTCGACTGTGTTCGCCACTTTAACGGCCAGTGGGCTTTCGCAATCTGGGATAGACGCAAACGTCAGCTATTTCTCTCGCGCGACCGCATGGGTGTGCGTCCTTTGTTCTATACGCAGGTGAACGGGAAATTCCTCTTCGCCTCCGAGGTCAAGGCGCTGTTTAACTACCCAGGGGTCTCCCGTGAACTCGACCTGGAAGGTCTCGACCAGATCTTCTCCTTCTGGGTCACGGTTCCACCGAAGACCGTTTTCCGTAATATTTATCAGCTTCCTCCCGGCCACTCCATGCTGGTCACGCAGGATGCGATCCGGGTCTTCCCCCATTGGTCGCTCGAATACGCTCCAGCCGACGACCGTTCTGACGCATTTGCCGAACGCAAGAGCGAAGAGCTTCTCGATCTGCTGCGCGACGCCGTCCGAATCCGCCTGCGCTCCGACGTTCCGGTTGGCGCTTACCTCAGCGGCGGCATCGATTCCACCATCATCACTTCCCTGGCCAAGCAGGTCATCGACGACCGGCTCCGCACCTTCTCGGTCTCCTTTGAAGATGCCGAGTTCGACGAGAGCGCCTATCAGCGCCGCGCCAGCGAGTTTCTGTGTACCGATCACGCGAGTGTGCATTGCGGCTACGACACGATCGGCGATGTGTTTCCTGATGTCGTCTGGCACGCCGAGCAGCCGATCCTTCGGACAGCTCCCGCTCCGCTCTACGTTTTATCGAAACTGGTTCGCGAAAGCGGGTTCAAAGTGGTTCTTACCGGTGAGGGCGCCGACGAGGTCCTCGGCGGATACGATATCTTCAAGGAGGCCAAGATCCGGCGCTTCTGGGGCGTCAACCTTGACTCCCGCTGGCGTCCAATGCTTCTGCGGCGTCTCTATCCTTACATGCAGAACGTTCAGAACCAGTCGGACGTCTACCTCAAAAACTTTTTTGCCGTCAGTCCCGAAGCACTGGGCGATCCATTCTTCTCGCACCTCCCGCGCTGGGAACTTACCGGCAAACTAAAGATGTTCTTCTCGGAAGACGTGAAATCACAGCTGAAGACTTCCGACGTCTACCGTGAACTGCGGAGCACGCTTCCGCGCGACTACGGCGCTTGGCCTTCCTTCTGCCAGGCCGAATACTTGGAGGCCAGCGGGCTGCTACCTGGCTACATTTTGTCTTCTCAGGGCGACCGGATGGCCATGGCTCACTCGGTCGAGGGGCGTTATCCGTTCCTCGACTATCGGGTAGTCGAGTTTGGTGCAAAGTTGCCCCCCTGGCTCAAAATGAAGGTCCTAAGCCAGAAGCACCTGTTGAGACGAGCGGCGCACGGTCTCGTTCCCCAAGAGGTGATTGCGCGCCCGAAACAACCATACAGGGCCCCCGACGGCAAGAGTCTTTTCGGAGGCCGGCAGCGAGACTATGTTGAACGGTTGCTCGCGCCCGAACGTATCGGCCGCGACGGCGTGTTCGACCCGCAGGCGGTCGGAATGCTCGTTAAGAAATTCAGGGCTGGTCGAGCCATCAGCACGAAAGACAATATGGCTTTGGTCGGCATTCTTTCTACACAACTCGTACTGGAGAAGTTTTTAAGGGAATTCAAACCAACAGAGGTCTGTGCGAATGCAGAAAAACATTGAGCAGGAACTACACGACTACATCGTAGGGAACCTTCTTTTTGGCCAGGGAGTCGAGCTCAGGGTTGAGGACTCCTTCCTCGAAAGGGGCATCATCGACTCGGCTGGGGTTCTGGAACTTATCGCGTTCATTGAAGAGAAATATGGCATCGAGGTGGAAAACGACGAACTCGTGCCGGAAAACCTCGACTCCATCCGGAACATAACTCAATTTCTAATGCGCAAGAGCAAAACAGACGCCGTAGTCTGATGCGGCTTTTCGGGGCCAAGCTCAAGTCCGGATAACTCCGCAACGCCGCCTTCCGGCCGCTGTAGAAATGTATGAGGGCAAAACTATGCAATTTATGATCACTCCCGATGCGCTAAAGTTGGATGCCGCCGCCGAATCCGCGCGTATCGAGGCATCGATTCGCCGTGCGGTCTTTGGGGAATTCCGCCGCAAGGGCGCCGTCGTCGGCGTTTCCGGAGGAATCGACAGCAGCGTCGTCGCATCGCTCTGTGCGCGCGCCCTGGGAACCGACCGCGTGATCGCCCTCTTCACCCCCGAAGCCGATTCTTCACCTGAGAGTTTCGACCTCGGGCGTTTGTTGGCCGAACAGCTTAACGTCCGCTGGTTTCTCGAAGACATTAGCCCGATCCTTCTAGCCGCTCGCTGTTACCAGCGCCGGGACGAAGCCATCCGCAAGCTCGTTCCCGACTATGGTCCGGGCTGGCTCATGAAGATCGTTCTGCCACTGATCACCGATTCCGCCAAGTACGCTCTCTACTCCCTGGTTGTTCAATCGCCCGCCGGTGAAACCAGAAAAGTGCGGCTTTCGGTGGATGCCTATCTCGGCGTAGTTGCTTCCACCAACTTCAAACAGCGCACGCGCAAGATGATGGAGTACTACTACGCCGATCGCTATAACTACTGCGTCGCGGGTACGCCCAATCGTCTCGAATACGACCAAGGTTTCTTCGTGAAGAATGGCGATGGGTCGGCCGACTTCAAGCCGATCGCGCATCTTTACAAGTCGCAGGTGTACCAGATTGCGGAGTACCTCGGCGTGCCTGAGCAGATTCGCCGCCGCCCGCCCACTACCGATACGTATTCGCTCGCCCAGACGCAGGAAGAGTTTTACTTCTCGCTGCCGCTCGATAAGATGGATCTTTGCCTGTACGCGTATGACTGCCGGGTTCCGGCCGGGGAACTGGCTTCCATCGTCGGACTGACTCCCCAACAGGCCGCGCACGTCTACGAATCGATAGAGTCGAAGCGGAAGGTCGCCCATTACCTGCATGCCGCCCCGGTCCTGGTGGAAGCCGTCGGCAAAGTTTGAGAGGGGAACCCCGCGTGAATGTCACCGATTACCTGCTCGACGGGAAGCCGGGCCAGGAACTGGCGTTGCTGTTTCCCGCGCGCGACGCCACCTACAGCGTTCTGGTCTCGACCGTTCACCGCACAGCCGCATCCTTAGCGGCCAGCGGCGTCCGCAAGGGCGACCGCGTCATCCTGCTTGCCGAGAACAGTTTTTTCTGGGTTTCTGCTTATCTGGCAACACTTCGAATCGGCGCCGTGAGCGTCCCGCTTGCCACCATCATCAGCGCAGCCGACCTCGCCTACATCATTGAGTCCACCAGCCCTGCATGTGCCTTGGCTTCTGGTTTGCAGGCGAAGAAGCACGCCACTGTGCTCGGCGGCGTGCCGCTTGTGATCGAATCGGACTGGGAAAAGCAAATCAATCGCGATCCTGTTGCGGAAATCCCTTCTGATGGCACTTCCGCCGGCGATCTTGCGGCTCTGATGTTCACCTCCGGGTCCACAGGCCAGCCTCGAGGCGTTATGGTCACGCACGGCAACATCATCGCCAACACGGACTCCATCATCGCCGCCCTCTCGCTCACTTCGTCGGACCGCGTCATGGCAGTGCTTCCATTTCACTACTGCTTCGGGACCTCGCTTCTACACACGCACCTGCGCGTTGGCGGCAGTATCGTTATTGACAATCGCTTCCTCTATCCCGAAGCAGTATTAAGACGTATGAACGAGACTCGTTGCACGGGTTTTGCCGGTGTCCCCAGCCACTTCCAAATCTTGTTACGAAAATCGGGCCTGGGGAAAATGAATTTTCCGCATCTACGCTACGTGCAGCAGGCTGGCGGACACCTGGCACCGGTCTTCCTTCGCGAACTGCGCGAATCCCTTCCTGGCAAGCAGATCTTTGTGATGTACGGTCAGACAGAGGCGACGGCGCGTCTCACCACATTGCCTGCAGGAATGCTGGACGCCAAGCCCGGTTCCATCGGCAAGCCCATCCCCGGTGTGAGCCTCCAGCTCATCACCGAAGATGGCCGGCTGGCGGGCCCCGGCGAGACCGGAGAGATCGTCGCCCAGGGTGCAAATATTACAGCCGGTTACTGGCACGACAATGCGGAGACGAGCCACTGCTTTCGCAATGGACGCCTGCACACCGGGGATATAGCGACCATGGATGAAGATGGGTTTTATTTCATCGTCGGACGGGCGAAGGACTTCCTCAAATGCGGCGGCAAGCGAGTCAGCGCCCGTCAACTCGAAGAGACTATGCTGGAACATCCGGATGTGGTCGAGGCCGCAATAGTCGGCATACCCGATGAAGTGCTGGGTGAAGCCGTTAAAGCCTTCGTCGTCCCCCGGACTCTCGATGAGCGTGCCCTGGAGGAATCTCTTCGCCAGTTTTGTAAGTCCAGGCTGCCGATTGCATTCCAGCCAAAAGAAATCATCATTACTACCGCGCTTCCCAAAAATAGCGCTGGAAAAATCCTGAAAGCCGCCCTCCCCCGCTGATCCAAGACACAAAGAAAGGCCGCACCAACGAGTTCTTGATTGCGGCCTTTCTTTGTGTCTTCGTGCCTTTGTATAACAATTACGTAACTTCTTGTTTCTTGGACAAAGTTTTTGTGCGAGTAATACAAACTCCCCTCTCAAGGAAGTAGGCCGATAAGTCGGCCTACTTCCTCGAGAGGTAATCGGGGTTAAGCCGACCCATTATTCGAATTTTCTTTATCTTGTCATGTGGCTCGCATCCAACGAAAATACCTTTGCCCATTAAGCGCGGCGGAAGATCATCGAATCGTCCAGACAGGATGTTGAGATTTCGAATGAGGAATCATGAAGAGCCTTTGGCAGGATCTAATCTACGGTTGCTGGATGCTGATGAAGAAGCCCGGCTTCACCATCGTGGCGGCCTTGTCGCTCGCCTTGGGTATCGGCGCAAACACTGTCATTTTTAGCTTAATCAATACCACATTGCTGCGGCCGCTGCCCTTCTCCGATCCTGGAAAGCTGATGGTCATCTGGACGGTTCCGCTCCAGAACCGAAACCAGCGGAATGCCGTCAACATCTCCAGCTATTACACGTTCCGTGACAAGAGCCAGACGCTAGAGTCGGTCGGAGCCCTGACGGGCAGCATCAAGAACCTTGGGGCAGAGAAGGACGGCGCCCCTGCAGAGAGGATTTCGGGTTATGGCTTTTCGCCCGCCGTGTTTCAGGCGTTGGGTGTTAAGCCGGCGATGGGCCGCTTTTACACGGAGGAGGAAGATCAGGTCGATAACTTCGCTCCTGTTATCGTAATTACCCACCGTCTCTGGAAGCGCCACTTCAACAGTGATCCCAACGTCATCGGTAAGACGCTTACTTTGGACCAGAAACCGATCACTGTGATCGGACTGCTACCGGAAAACTTCAGCTTCTTCGGCGATGAGGTGGATTTCATCACGCCTCTCGAGGTGGGCCGGACGCAAGCGCAGAGTAAACAGGGGTTCATCATCGTCCTGGGGCGCCTCAAAAAGAGTGTCGGGGTGAAGCAGGCCCAATCCGAGATCGACACGCTCGCCGCGCAACTGGCCTCCAGCGATCCCGAGCGCAACCAAGGCAACGGCGCACAGATTCAGCCACTGCAGGAGGCGGCCTACGGCGAACTCCGGAATCCCCTGCTCACCCTGCAGGGCGCGGTTGCCTTCGTGCTGTTGATCGGCTGCGCCAATGTGGCGGGTCTGCTATTAGCCCGGGCCGCTTCCCGCCGCACCGAAGTCGCCGTCCGCACCGCGCTGGGCGCGGGCCGCAGGCGAATCATCCGGCAACTGATCACCAAGAGTTTTCCTCTTTCCCTGCTGGGCGGCATCATGGGCGTGGTTCTCTCCTGGGGAGGGCTTAAACTTTTTGTTGCGGCTGCGCCTCCGGGCTTTCCGCGTCTGGACGAGCTTTCCCTTGATGTTTCTGTTTTGGGATTCACCGCAGTCGTGGTCGTCCTGACGGCCGTGATCTTCGGGATTGTCCCCGCCGTGCAGGCATCCAAACCCGACCTGGCCGGTTCGCTCAAGGAATCCGGCCGCAGTGGGACCGACGGCGTCACACGTCAATATCTTCGCAGTGCCTTGGTTACGGCTCAGATCGCCCTCGCGCTCGTGCTGCTTATTGGCGCTGGATTGATGATCAACAGTTTCATTCGCGTCCAGAAGAACGACCTCGGCGCCGATCCGCGAAACGTGTTGACGTTCGATTTCCGGTTCGCGCAGAGCGACTCGATCAAGCCGTACGGAAGGTATCGGGGATTGGGGCTCTGGGACGTCAGTCCGGTTCCGGCCTTGACGTTCGACAGAATTGTGGAACGCATGCGCAGCGTTCCCGGCGTTTTGTCGGCGGCCGCCATCAGCCGGCCTCCTCTCAACTCCCCAGGCATACCGATGCCGTTCCTGATCGAAGGCCGGCCTGCTCCTCCACCGAGCGCTGCCTCCGACGGCGGGTCACAACAACAAGGGCAAACGGCAAATTACTTTTCCATCACGCCCAACTTCTTCGCGACCATGAAAATCCCGATCCTGCGCGGCCGGGATTTCAATGCCCAGGACACGGCGTCCGGAAACCTGGCCATTATCATCAACCAGTCCATGGCGCGCCGCTTCTTCGCCAATGAGGAGCCAATCAGTAAGCGCATCACGCTGGACTTCGTCCCCGATGAACGGCCGCGCGAGATCGTCGGCATTGTGGGAGACACACGGTCGAGCCGTCTTCAGCAGGAACCCGCGCCGGCCATGTATGTGCCGCATGTGCAGCAGACGCCGCGTTGGATGGGCCCGCAGTGGGCCGATCGCGCCGGAATGTACTTTGTGTTGAGAACCTCAGGCGATCCAATGAGCCTGGTGGAAACGGTGAAGCGCGCTGTTGCGGACGTGGATCTTTCCAGGCCGGCAACCAACTTCCGCACGGTTCAGCAGTATCTCGACCAGCAAACTCAGTATCTGCGGTTGTACATTCTTCTGCTCGGGATTTTCGGCAGCATCGCGGCGGTGCTTGCCGCCATCGGGATTTACGGCGTCATGGCGTATTCGGTCGCTGAGCGCACGCGTGAGATCGGCATCCGCATGGCGCTGGGAGCAGACTCCAGCGATGTGCTGAAGATGGTTATGCGGCATGCACTGCTACTGGTGGGGCTTGGATTGACCTTCGGCCTGGCCGGCTCATTGGCGCTGACCCGGCTCATCAAGAGCGGCCTCTACGGCGTGACCGCCACCGATCCAGCAACGTACTTCGCAATTTCAGTCTTACTGATTGTCGTCGCGATGATTGCCTGTTTCATTCCGACGCGTCGGGCCGTACGCGTCGATCCGACCATCGCCTTGCGATACGAATGATCGGATCGAAGGACCAGAACATGAATGATTTTGAATCCGTCATCCCGATTCTCAGCGTGAAGAACTTCACCGCGTCGATCGATTACTATGTTAACAAGCTGGGTTTCGAGAAGAGGTGGGACTGGGGTGACCCGCCGACATTCGGTTGCGTCGGGCGCGGCAAAATCGATATCTTTCTCTGCGAAGGCGCTCAAGGACAGCCCGGAATGTGGATGTCTATCTTCCTCGAAGACGTGGACGCTCTATACGACGAATACAAGAAGAGCGGCGCCATCATCCGGCAACCTCCCACAAATTATCCGTGGGGCGTGCGGGAAATGAACGTGGAAGATGTGGACGGCCACCGGCTTCGAATGGGCAGCGAATCAACAGGTCCGGCAGATGACGGTGCCCCTCTGGACGAGCGGCAGTCCGTGACCGCCGACAATCTCTCGCCTCAGGATCGCGGGCGGTCATGACCGGTGAGAACGCGCGTCAATAAGGAGCGCTGGGCCCCCAATCCGTCGATAAGAGGTGTCGGCGCTCCCATGGACGGGTTGAGCGCTTGCCATGGACGGCCCGCTGGTGTCAAGGTACCTTACCTTGCTGCGCGAGCACCTCTACCTGAATACGTCAAGGACGCAGCCTTTAACCAGTTAGCCGAGTACTTCGCGGAATGAGCGGATGGCGTCGATATGCGCCTGCGGCGACGCGAGTCCGGCGCGCATCGTATCCACAGCAATGTGGGTCGCTCCGAGGGTGCGCCACCCTTGGATGCGTTGGTGCCATTCGTCCTTCTTGAGCCGTTGAATACTCACCCAGGGATCGATGCCGAAGTTCTCAGGATCCCGGCCGGCTTCTTCGAGAAACTTATGGAGTTGCTCGATGTACGTCTTAGCAGTGTCGTCCGGCGCCCTTCCCGCCGGCATCCAACCATCACCGAGCCTAGCGGCCCGCTGGAGCGCGGACTCTGCGGCTCCTCCGAACCAGATCGGGATGGGGCGTTGAACGGGCAGGGGATTGATCCCGGCATTGTCGATCACGTGATGGGCGGTGCGGTGCGTCACCAGCGGCTGGGTCCAGAGCTTGCGCAGTATCTCAATTTGCTCTTCCACGCGGCGCCCGCGTGTTTGAAATTTCTCGCCCAGCGCATCGTACTCAACGTAATTCCAGCCAAGGCCGATACCAAGTCGCAGACGCCCGCCACTCAGGACATCGATCTCCGCCGTCTGCTTGGCGACCAGCACGGTTTGGCGCTGTGGCAGGATGAGGATACCTGTCGCAAGCTGGAGCCGTGTCGTCACACCGGCGAGAAAACCGAAGAACACAAGAGGCTCATGAAAAGGATGGTCATGCGTATAGGGGCCTGTGAGCTTCGGCTCCCGGTTGGGGTGTGCCCCCAGCACGTGGTCATAGACGAGCAAGTAGTCATAGCCCAGTGCCTCGGCCGCCTGCGCATAATCCTTGATGGCCTGTGGATCGTTGCCGAACTCTATCTGCGGAAACACGACGCCGTAATGCATGGCACTCTCTCCGTTTTCAACCTATCATTTTTAAGACGCGAATCTTCCGGCAGTCGATTGTTGACGATTAAGATTTCCTGACAGAAAATTCAGAGCGTTTTCAGGCATGACTGAATGATTCGGAGACGACTTTTATGCGAACCTACGTTTTGCTGATTCCAGTAAGTATCTTACTCATGTTGACCTGCGCGTGCACCACCCAACAGCCCCAACCCGCGCCGCAAAAGGAACCCGGGTCTGCCGCCCAGGTCCATGCCAACCTTCGCCAGGTGATGAGGGGGATCTTGTTTCCCAACTCGAATGTCATATTTGCCGCCCAGAGCACAAATCCAGCGGACGTAAAGCCAGCCGCTGATCCGACGACGGCAACGAATCCCCTGGCCAGTACGTATGGAGGATGGATCGCAGTCGAGAATAGCGCATTGGCTCTGGCCGAGTCTGCAAATCTCCTGACGATTCCTGGACGCCGGTGTGCGAACGGCCGGGCCGTCCCCGTCCAGAACGCGGACTGGGGAACCTTTGTTCAAGGACTCCGGGATGCCGGAATGACAGCCTTCAAGGCAGCGGAGTCCAAAAATCAGGATAAGATCCTGGAGGCGGCCGATGCCGTCACCACGGCGTGCTCGAACTGCCATGACAAATATCGCGAGAAGCCCGGAGGCGAGGCGGACCGATGCATGTGAGCCTCCCGGTTTGCCGCAACACGGCAGTATTCGCAAACCGTAAGCCGCTCCTGGTACACGAGGAACCATCTATGCCCCCAAGCTCCACAGGAATTGGGATTCTCTACGTTTGACAACCCATTGATTGTGGCCAACCGTCAGCGGGACTTCCACCGGATACATCTGAAGGGCAAAGCTCGCACCCGTGGGCATTCCGAGATCCACCCACTGCCGGAGTCGTTCCATCAAAAGCTCCTTGGCGATGGAGTTTCCGTACGCAATCAGAGAATCGTATCTGGCAAGCACTAAAGAGTGGTGCTCTTGATCCCACAAGCCGAAATAACGTTCCTCTCGCGGCCGCCCGGCGCTCTTTTGCACTTTAAAAGTGCGGAAGCACGGTTCCGTGATACCGAGAAAGGACCGGATGCCGGCGGTGGCCCATACAAATTGTTCCCTCCCTTTCACGCTCCACCAATACGGGGTTCTGGAAATTTCCTGCCGCTGGAGATCATTCCATTCGGGCAGGGTCTCAATCGGTTTTGGGTTGGCGCTGTCGATCTGATACTTACCTCTCAATTGGACCCAGCCGCAAGGCATGGATTCCAGCGATTCAAAGTGATCTGACCTCTTGCGTAAAAGAAACAGATTGTCGCCCCCACCTTCACTCTTAATGCCGACCAACAACAATCCGCCCTCCTTGACCTGATCATAGAAATGGCGTGGCAGATCGTAAGTACCCGCTGTAAACGTTGCGCGTTCATATGGTGCGCCTGCCGCATAGCCGTCTCCACCATCGGCCGCAATGACGGTGACGTTCGCTATTCCAAGCGCGTCAAGGGTCTCAATAACCCGGCTGGCAAGCTCCGGGATGATCTCCACACTGTAGACATGCCCTTCGGGACCGACCAGGCGCGCCATTAAAGCCGCATTCCAGCCACTCCCTGCGCCCAACTCGAAGACCTTCTGGCCAGGACGAAGCTGGAGCATATCGAGGGATCGGAGGACGAACGACGGTTGCGAAATCGTCGAAAGAATATCGTTGTCATCATCGCCAAGGAGGCACAGAGGCTCATCTGCGTATAGGTGTCCCAGATGTTGTTGCAAATTCTCCTGCGTTACCTGTTGCCACTCCTTGGTCCCGATCATCCGGTATCGTTTCACAAATTGATGCCGCGGCACTGCCAGAAACGCTCTCTCCGCCGGCTCGCTGATGGGCGTTTCGTAGTAAATAAACCGCGCCTGCTCCAAGAGCTGCCGTTGGTATTTCGCAACAGAATCCATGCGTCCTCCTGGCGGGTCGAGCGAGTGCAATCTGCCGGGCTTTATCCGCGCCAGTGCGGAAGTCCTGATGTAACCCTCTGCAATTATAATGGCCGTGCAATTCGTGGCACCAGCCGGGTCGGAGGTGTGAGCTGGAGACAGGAGAGATAAAGGGCCGGGTCATGTCCCTCGTATCTACGGGCGTTCACGCAACGATTGTCATCGTGCTTGGCAGCCTGTGCGGTGCCGTACCGGCGTTTGCTGGGTTCTGCAATGCGCTGGCCGCGCAAGAGCCGCGCCACGAGTTTCAATTTTTGGGTGGCTACTCACCAGGGTCAAGTACGCTCATCGGTACGACAGAGCACCGGCGTTTTGTCGAAGCCGGTTTTGCGTACAGCTATCGGTGTTGGGCGGCAGGCGGCCTCGGGATCAGCTACACGGGCACGCTTCTGCCCGTCGCCATTGTGCTGCAGCCACCGCACACGATCGTGCGGCAGACCATGACGCGCGACGTGCCTGCGCACGCAGTGTTCGGTGTGAGCGCGCTCCCTCTTGGCTTCACCTTCGATGCTGCGCCTGAGGCGCGCGTGCACGTCTTCGCCGAGACGCATGGAGGCATCATCGCTTCAACAGAACCAGTGCCCATTGATGACACGGACGCGACCGGCCTCAACTTCCTCTTCGACTTTGGTGGCGGTATCCGCTGGCGGCTGAACGAGCGGCACGCCGTTCGCCTTGGCTATCGGTTCGCGCATGTCTCCAATGGGTCCACGACTCGGTTCAATCCCGGCCTCGATAACAACGTGCTCTATATCGGCTTCTCCTTTTTACGCTGAGCCTGGCGGCTTGCCCTGGAAACGCCCGCAACGCGGGCAAATATCGCGCGGTTTTGAACTGTAGCGGCGGTCTATGACCGGCGACGATTTTCTAAACTGCTGAACTGTCGGCGCTCATAGAGCGCCGCTACAGTTAACGCCGCCAAGCGATAAGTCCCAGGCGTCACCATCACGGCGTAGCCTTCCTCCACTAACGCCCGGTTGCCAAGCCCAGCCTCAGGACGGGATAAACCAGTGACACGCGCCAGCTCGCCCGGAATGGTCAGTCCGGCCCCGGCGAGAAAGCAGCGGGCAATTTCGCGTAAAGCCGTCTGGCGATCCACTTTCCGCACCAGTTCCTGCGGGAAACGCTCTTCGGCCAGCCCCCACAGGTAACTGAACTTGGGTTGATAGACCACTTCGCTGGGTAGAACGATCATCGCCATTTGCAGTTCGTCCAGCGCCTGCATGAATCGTTTGCGATCCGCGATACCCGACCCGGCGCGAAGGTCCGCCGTTGCCATCTCCCACTCCTTGCGCAGCATTTTCAGCACGGCAAGCGCGGACCGGCTCAAACGCTTCTTCTCTTCACGTCTCGGCACACCCCAAAGCGCGCGGAAATAAGGGATCATGCGAGGCGCCAGGAACATCGCTTTGCCGCGAGCGAGCTTGCCGTAGTAGACGCGCCCGCGCCGCACAAGCTCGTCTTTCAACATCCAGGTGTGAGAGCTTTCCGGGTCTTTCTGCACATTGCGCGGCATGATGGCGTCGCGCCGGCCACAGACGGCCACATACAGCGATGGTCCCGGCTGGCGCGCATCCGTCATGCAAGCCGTGAACCCGACGCGTTCGATGAAACGTTCGGCCTGCAGTGCCGTATCCACGCACGCCGTGTTTTCGCGCTGCCAAAGCGCGTCGCGGTACTCTTCGATCTCAGAAGGAAGTGGACATCGCGGCATGTCGCAAACGTCTCACGTTCGCGGAACCATCCGGGCAAGCACGTGGACACAGCCATCGGCTAAAGCCCGCGACTTACGCGATCAACAGCCCTCCACACACAGCGAAAATCCAAACCGTAGCCGCGAGCGCTGCAGCCAGTCTCGATCCGCTGACCCGCGCAACGCTGAATAGCGACGGGAGATTGATGGCTGGCCCGGCGAAAAGCAGCGCGACAGCGGCGCCTGCGGGGAAACCTGCGGCAAGTAAGCCAAGTGCAAGCGGAATTTCAAAGAATGTAGGCAATGCCAACGGCACAGCCACGGTCGCCGCAACAAGAATAGCGGCAACTCTCGCGCCCGGCAATTCAAAGATATGAGCAGGCAGCCACTGCACAACGAACATCGATATGATGACTCCTGCGATCAGCCCGGGAACCGTTCGAATCGAAATAGTGAACACTGCATGCAGAAACTTCAGCAGCACACCTTTTCGTGAGGTTTCGCTCAGTTCCTGCTGAGACGTGTTCTGCAACTTAACGTTGTGACAGATTCGTTCAATAATCGGACCAATCAGCACAACAGCCAATAGTGACAAGACCGCTCGGCCCAGAGCGATTCTGGGTTCAAACAACATAAAGGTCAGTGCAAGCGCCGCCGGATTCAGTACTGGTGATGCGAGCATCAGGCTGAGAGCCGGTGCCAATCTCGGCGAGCTTTCCGCAACGCTCGTGAAAATCGGAGCGACACAACATGAACACAGCATCAGGGGCGCTCCAGCCAATCCGGCCGCGAGTTGTGTCTTCACCGAGTTCTGCTTCAACACGCGCGCAAACCATTTCGGCGAAACGAAGGCGCGGACCGCGGCGCCGATGAGGATTCCAAACACCAGTGCCGGCCAGATGACGAGGAAGTAATTTACGGATCGCTCTAAGGCGTTAATCGCCGATACCTGGCCAAGAGCGACGATCTCAGGTCTTGCCCGCATGGTGTGTGAACTCCCGGTGGAACGGAGGACACCAATAGAAGTTGTCGTCTTGTATATCAGCAGCGCAGTTGCGATCAGAATAGGCATGACAACCAAATAACGTGGATTCGGATTTTCGACGCCGCGAGGAAAGATCTGCTTCACTGAACTTGTGCTCATGGCCCCACAGTTTACCTGCAAAACCAGTGTAAGGCGTTAGCAATGGTACGCACGCATACGCGGTCGATTTCGTGTGGTTCCCGACATGGATGTGGCGAAACGAGAATTTTGTTCTCGTTGCGAATGCACTGTAGCTGCGGTCTATGACCGGCGGCGATCCGTGAGCGCAACATCGCCGGCGGTCATAGACCGCCGCTACAGAGAACGCAGATATCAAGGGCGGAGTTCTTGCCTAGTTAGTTTCTGTCTCGAAACGCTGAATTCTCGCCACTGTAGGCGCGATCTGTGACCGCGCGTCTTTTCCGCGTCGCGGAAAAACGTTGGAATTGCTTGGAAACGCGCGGTCACAGACCGCGCCTACAGTTGAGCTCATCATTCGCATGCGTAGACCTGCCAGTGTCGAGACAGAAACTAGTTAGAAGCGGAGCTTCACGCCGAACTGAAGGCCGCGTGCGCCGCCCGACCCGAGAACCGCGTTGGTGGCCGCCACGTCGGGCGCGGCGCTCGTCAGACCCAAATTGCAAGCGGTCGAGCTGCAACTCACACTTGTCCCCGGCTGAGCAAAGACAGGGTGATTGAGGGTGTTGAAGGACTCCGCACGGAACTCAGCGGAGAGCCGTTCCGTGATCCTCTGTCTCTTGGCCAGGGACATGTCCACGCTCCAATAGCTCGGACCATCGAACAGGCCCTTGGGCATGTTCCCGAAACTCCCCACCGGTGGAGGAGTTATCGCGGAGCCGCCCTGCGTCCAGCAACCGAGCGCCTGCAGTGTGGCAGCAGACCCCGCGTGCGCCGTGCAAAGAGGAGTGTTGATCGCCAGGTCTTCCGCTACATAGGGTGTTTGTGTCTGGGGGTTGATTCCTGAAGCAGTCGTCCCACCCGGGTGAAATACAGCAAAGTTCCGGCCCGTATAGTCGACCACGAAATCTCCCGGATCTCCAAAGAAGTCCGGGCGGCTGTTTCGACCGACTCCCCCTGGATCACCCCATTGAGTCCCGGCTTGCCACGGCCGGCCGGTCTGATATTTGAAAATACCGTTTATCTTCCAGCCTTCCAGGAGTCCCCCGAATCCCTGCTTTCCAGGGAGATTGTAGGTGGGAGAGAGCGTCAGGCGCTGCCGGAGGTCGCTTGCGGACCTTCCATAGTCCAAGCCGAGATTGTACGAATCCGTCCCGACGTTACCGCCATTGGAGCTATTCACATCGAGAGCTTTGGAGTACGTGTAGCCGAGATTCGTGCTAAGCCCATGGAAGTTGCGCGCGGTTACGGAGACCTGAAGCCCGTTGTAGTTGGAGGTCATGCCGTTCGCCAGGCGAAGGACCGTATTAATGTAAGGGAACTTGGTAGCGTATTGCTTGGCCGCCACTACGGCGGCTCCGAATACACCACCACTGCCATCGCAATTGTTTGAAGCCCTTGTCGTGTTGCACACCTGAGCAAAAGTCAAGCCGGCATTCGTGCCGGAAGTAATCACCGTATTCCAGACCTGACCGGCGAACGGCTGGTTGTCTTCGTGGCGGCCGAGGAGCTTGACCCCATGGTTGCCCACGTAGGCGATGTCGAGAACGAGGTTGTTGGTGATCGCGTGCTCGATGGAGAACGTCCACGTTTCCACGTAGGGTGTACGCAGATGACGGTCCACCGAATTAATAGGACAAGAAGTGCCTGCCCGTCCCGCAGTGGCGCCCGTTGGGTTGATCACATCGGCGACCCGGACGCTGGGACTGCAGTTGTGAATAGCCGATGAGGGAAAGGCCGTTCGACTGCCGGGGCCGTCCCACTGTATGGCGCCGAGTGTTCCGTCGGACCGGGTCCAACCAATCTGACCCACGTCTCGAGTTCCGCCCGAGGTGAGTAACGAGCCTGGGCAGTTTGTCGCCGCATTTGCGGGCACCGTTGCGGTCGGGGTTGTCGAACAGCCGATGACCCAGGCGGTTTGGTTCCCAGCCAGCCCGGGTGCGTTGCCGACTTCCGAGAAGGTGCGAAGGATGACCAGTTCATGGATGATGCTGCCGCCGGCCCTGACGACGGTTTTTCCGTTGCCGCGCACGTCCCAAGCAAAGCCAAGGCGTGGGCCGACATTATTGTAATTGCCGTTGTGGATCCTCGAGATCTGGATTCCTTCCTGGACGATTCCCAGATTCGGATCGAAGCTGCCGAGAATGTGGTCCCGATCGTGCGGCACGGCAGCGAGTTCGTAGCGCACTCCGAGATTCAGCGTAAGTCTCGGATGGATGCGCCAGTCATCCTGGAGGAAAAGCGAGTACGCCATCCGCCGTATGTGCGATTCGGGGTTGCCGTAGAACAGGGACGCCGATTCCAACCCGCTCGTCGTGGTACGAATGGCGGCCGCACCGACGCACTGCCCACTGGAAAATACTCCCGGGGCCGGGCAATATCCCAACGAACTTCCGGGTGTATTGTCGGGTATAGCATTCTGACCCGCCAGGAATGCCAACAGTCCATTACCGGCCCCTTCAGAATTGGCGCCTAGTCCAAAGCCGAAAGTACCCTTAGTATTAGCCCATGTTCCACCATCCTGATGGCCGGTCATGATCGTACCGCCAAACCGCAGAGAGTGCTGACCCCGCAGGTTGCTGACTTGATCGCTGATCTCGATGGAGGTGTTCGGTCCCTCAATCTCGGTGTTGCGCGATCCAATTGCGCTGAAGCCGTTGAGCAGGATGGATTGCGGGAATCCTCCGTTTCTATCAAGGAACGTGGTGACACCGGTGGGCAGGCCCAACGATGCGGAAGTTACGCCGCTCGAGGAATCAACACCGACGTACCGGTGCCTTAAGCTGGCGTAACCCACGCGGAACGAGTTAGCCCAAGCCGGGTTCGGGAGCCAGGTCCACGTGCCGGCAACCATCGAAGCCCAGGCCCCGACACGCGTTCGCCAGTCCGGATTCACAGCGTTCGTCGCCGAATAAATATCGTCTCCCAAGCCTCTGAACATGAAAGCATTGAGAGTGTTCTTGTCATTCAATACGTAGTCCACTTTGGCGACGCCGCCCGAGCTCCGGACCTCGCTTTGCGAGTTAGCGAAGTAGCTGGTAACTCCGAAGGCGGGGTTTGCAGTTGCGCCATGGTCGTTTCCGCCGTGCGGGACAAACCAAGACGCGCCAGTGGCGGCGTTGGGGTAAGCTGGCCCGGGCATGCAGTTCGAATTCAAACCCACAAGCGCGAGGGACTGCGGACTGCGGCTTGCCGGGGGCAAGCCCAAGCACGCTAGGATCATGTGGTTGCTGGCGTCGGGAGTCCTGGCGCCGGCAACAGAATTAGCGATCGGACTGCAACCTCCGGGAGCCGTGATGCAGTCCGGGAAGTTCGCGATCATAGCGGGGTCTGTGAACGGAACGCTGGCTGCAGACGAATCCCCAACGTCCAGGAGCTGTTGCTCGAAACCGAGGAAGAAAAAGAGCTTATCCTTCTTGATCGGCCCACCCACCGTCGCGCCAAACTGGTTCAGGTTCGTGTTAACCTTCGGCTGACCCGATTTGTTGAAGAAATTGCGCGCGTCCAAGCCGTCACGCCGGAAAAAGCTGTATGCAGTACCATGGAGCGCATTCGTTCCTGATTTCAGCCCGATGTTGATGGTGCCTCCGGCCCTCCAACCATATTCCGCCTTGGTATTCTGCTGCGTACTGAACTCCTGAATGGCGTCAACAGGTAAAACCGTGGCTGCGTCCCCTCGCAGCGCCAGGCTGTTCATCACGGGCTGGCCGTTGAAGGGAGACATGCCGTGCAGGCCTTCCACCAGGTATTCGTTACTTTGTTCGGGACGCAGGCCGTTGGCCGCCGCGGCTCCCGTGCCGCCGCTATTGTTGCCCAGATTCAGGACAACGCCCGGCCGCAGTTCAAGCAGGTTCGTGAAGTTCCGGCCATTGAGCGGCAGATCGTTGATTGTCTCGTTGCTGAGCGTTCCGCCCAGAGTGGCGCTGGTGACGTTGACTAGAGGGACCTCTTCTATAATGGTCACCGTCTGCGTCTGCGCGCCCGGCACCAGGACGACGTCAATTGCCAGGTCCTGGCCGACTTCCAAGCGGATGTTCTCGCGCAGCCACGTCTGAAATCCCGCAAACATAGCACGGACCGTATACGTACTGGGGAGGAGGTTGGGAGCGAGATACGCTCCAGCCTCGTCCGTACTCAGGTTTCGCGCCACGCCTCTGGCCGTGTCTGTGACCGTCACTGCAACGCCGGGTATTAAGGCTCCGCTCTGGTCCTTGGCGGTTCCCGAGATGCGGCCATTAGCGGTTTGCCCGAACATGGAAGAACAGAACAGCAACCCGCCCCACACCGCGACCAAAACCCCTCTGACTCTGCTCAAGTCGCAACGCCCCAGGGCCCCACTTCTAGCTTTCATCATGAAGAACCTCCCGTTCCTTTCTTCAGGCAAGAACAGGCTGCCTCTGCGTGAATTTTGATGATGCGTGACGGAATTTTGATGATACGCATTATACAAAATGATGCAGAATCTCAACGACTATGTGAGGAATAGTTGCGTTTCCTACTCAAGCCCAATACGCAGAGCCAGGGCGCGGTTAACTGCGGTACCGTGCCATCAGCGCTGCCGCACGCCGAGCGGCGCGGCTCGATTCGTTGCCGCTTTGCAGACGTGATTACGTGATTAGAAGATAATCGGAATCAGAGGAGCTTTGTCCGGCTAACGATTCGGGGCTTGAACCGCGCGTTTTCTGCGACGGCACTAAGCCCGTGTTGGCCAGGTTGTTCGGGCAGGACGAATTCCGCAACCGCCACGCTGCGCCGTTTACTCATGCTCCGCCTGTGGAGTTTGATTCGCGCGATCTCATGAAGAGTTTTGGCCGTGAGATAGCTGGCTCCGCAATGTGGGCAGCTAATGATGGTGCACTTTCTCAATCACCAGCAGCCTCGCGCCTCTTCCGTAGCTACGGGTTACTGGTCGAACTTGAACACCAGTACGGCCACAGTTTTGGCAGCGAGCTTGCTTCGTGTTATTCCGCATATACAGTAAGGATATACAGCATCTGGCCTGAAGCGCCAAACTTCGCGACGACCCGACAGAGGCCTGCCGTCGACAGCCTCACCTGAAATCACGTACTTCCACTCTCCCATCTCGCTTTCCTTTTGCCTCTCTACGATCTTGCCGGTCAGGATCGCACTTTCGACGTCAAACACGGAGAAATCGTCAGCATCTGCCTCCTCGTCTGCGAGCGTCGTCAGGACGTAAAGTCCGCGACGCACAAGCTCACGCATTCGCTTCAGGATTCGGGCAAACACTCCAGCATTGTACGGGCAACCTTGCGCATTAGCGACTGTGGGGTCGCAGGGACTGGCTAACGGTTCTGGTACTCAGCCGCGAGCCGTACATTTCAGCCGACGACCATCAGCATTGGATCCGTCTGCTCGGGTCGTAGGCTGCAGCACCGCGTTAGTTTAGGCATCTGTCGAATCTAAGGACGGCGCGAGTTCGGTTCATTTAACGCCGACCTTCGGGGTCACTGACAGTCTGCGCAACCAAGACATACTCAGCGCGTGGGTCTTTTCGCGAAAGTTGCACCGTCACTTTATTTCCGGTGAATTCCCCCGCACCAGCTTTAGACAACGCTCATGGGATCCAAACGAAAAAACGCAATCCAAAAACAGAAAGGAGAGCTCCGATGACGATTTTCAACACACGCGTTTGCGGAATACGTCGTGGAACTTCGGATTACGCGGCGGCATACCCGCAGGTTTTCCCAATGTGAAGGTTGAACCGGCGCGTTCAACCATTCCTGGACAGGAATTTGCGAATTTCACTACCGGGCAGGAGGTACTACCGGCAGTTCGATAAAGCTTGCAGCGCCGGGTCCTCGATAGATCCGCTGAGTCGCTTTGACGTAGTCCCCCGATTTGGCGAAGAAGGTGTTCGGAACGAAGGTCTGCGGGTTGCGATCATAGAGCGGAAACCAGCTCGATTGGATCTGCACCATGATCCTGTGCCCGGGAAGGAACACGTGATTCGCCGTCGGCAGGACGAACTTGTAAGGCAGCGGCTGGTTGGAAGGAATCGGCTTTGGTGTCTCGAAGCCTTCTCGATAACGTCCGCGGAAGATATCCATCGCGATGCCTAGCTGATATCCGCCCATGTCCGGCTGGCTCGGAACGTCGTCCGGATAGACGTCAATCAACTTGACCACCCAATCGGAGTCCGTCCCGCTCGTGGACGCTACAAGATTCACGACCGGCGCGCCGCTGATGCGAAGAGGTTCGGTCAGCGGCGGAGTGAAGTATGTCAGAACGTCTGTGCGGTCGGCGACGGCGCGCTGGTCCGTGACCAGCCAGCGCCTCCATGCATCGGAGTCGGCGAACCGCACAGGGCGCGGAACGTAGGGCACCGGCTTGGCGGGATCGGAAACATATTCGTCATATGCTGCCGATGCCGATGGAGGATTAAACGACAGGCCAAAACCGGCGCTCAAATACAGCGGCTTCGACTTTGACGCGCATCCTCTGTCACACGCGAGCGGCCACGATTTGAGCCGGTCCCAGTGGTTCTCTCCGGTGTTGTAGATGAATACAGGCGGTGTGCCGGCCTTGGGCGCGCCGTCCTTGAGATATTGGTCGAAGAACGGTTTGAGGATATCGCGGCGAAATTGCAGCGCGGTGTCACCTTCCCACTGCAATGGCCCAAGCGACGCCGCGTCGACGTTCACCTGACTGTGGCGCCAGGGACCCATCACCAGGAAGTTTTTATCGTTACCGGCGTCCTTAGGCTCGGTCGCCAGGTAGCAGTGGATCGCGCCCCACATATCTTCCTGGTCCCATAGACCCTGTATCCACATGGTCGGGACCTTGAGCGGCTGCGCCGCCATTGTTTTGTCGAGAGCCTGAGCCTGCCAGAACTCATCGTAAGCAGGATGTTCCGAGATCTTTCGCCACCAAGGCAGTTGATCCAGGCCGGCAGCCTTGGCATAGTCCCCCGCCGAACCTGCGCGGCGGAAGTTTTCGTAGTCGTCGTAGCCTTGGCGAACGATATTCTCGCCGCGTCCCCTCACCGTGGTTTGATCGGTGAAGTAATCGAAATTCACCTGGCGGAAGGCGCCGAAGTGGAACCAGTCGTCACCCATCCAGCCATCGACCATCGGACTCATTGGCGCGGCGACCTTCAAGGCGGGATGGGGATTGACCAGAGCCATCACCACGGTGAAGCCCTCGTAGGAACTGCCAAGCATCCCGACCTTGCCATTGGATTCGGGCACGTTCTTCACCAGCCAGTCGATCGTGTCGTACGCATCGGTGGAATGATCGACGGTGCTCGAATTCAGCGGCCCTCTCAAGGGGCGCGTCATGACATAATCGCCTTCCGACTCATACTTGCCGCGAACATCCTGAAACGCCCGGATATACCCGGCGCCCACGAATACTTCGTCGCCCATCGGGAGCGCCGCCAGCATGTGGGGCGATGCATTGCGTTGTGCCCGATTGGAAGCGTTATAAGGCGTGCGAGTCAGGATGATCGGCGCATTCTTCGCGCCCTTCGGGACGACAATAACGGTGTGGAGTTTCACCCCATCCCGCATTGGAATCATCACGTCGCGCTTCACATAGTCGTACGAGGCCGTCGGCGCGTCGTACTTGGACGGAATGTCGGGCGTCAGCGGCGGAGTCTGACCACGAACCGCGGACGCGCCGATCAGGAAAAGAGCCAGCACCAGCGCGCGGCAGATCAGAGCAGCATCGGTGAAGTGATTAAACATAAAGCTTATTGTATCTGGGATTGCGGAAACACGCACCGGATCGGGCGGCGTCAGCCGAAGTACGCCACACCGCGCCTTAACCGCGTCACGTCACGAGCGTGACCAAGGTAAGGTACCTTGACACCAGCGGGCCGTCCATGGCAAGGCGCTCAACCCGTCCAT
>Ga0066710_100000386_pt1 | contig 25898 bp, 25 predicted proteins | sample GraSoiAngelo_159_FD_79666 | JGI IMG/M metagenome (GOLD analysis project Ga0066710, IMG submission 79666) | Grasslands soil microbial communities from the Angelo Coastal Reserve, California, USA - 14_1009_16_40cm | ecosystem: Environmental > Terrestrial > Soil > Grasslands | place: USA... | reverse complement strand
GCAGCAGCCGGCCCCCGGCCCGCCGACGCCGTTTTCGAGCATGGAGGGCTCGAGCGCATAGGGCGGGGGCATGCGGTCTTGTTTGTGGGCAGGTACTCCTTCAGCGTCGGAGGTGGGATTTGAGGACTTTGCCGGTTGGGCTGCGCGGGAGGGCGTCGAGCACCGTGAGCTGTCGGGGGTACTTGAACGCAGCCAGGCGATCCCGGCAGTGGGTGACCAGCTCGTCGGGTGTGGCCGTCAGCCCAGGGAGCAGCGTCACGAAGGCGGCCACGTCTTCACCCAGCTCGGGGTGAGGCATGCCGACGACGGCAGCTTCGGCGACCGCGGGGTGCGCGAGGAGCACCGCTTCCACCTCAGGCGGGAACACCGAGTACCCGCCGCGGAGGATCCGCTCGCGCTTGCGGCCGACGATGGTGACGAGACCGTCGGCGTTCACCGTGGCGAGGTCGCCGGTGCTGAACCATCCGTCCACGAGAACCTCGCGCGTCTCCTCCGGAGCATTCACGTAGCTCTCCATCGCGGAAGGGCTCTTGATCAGGAGCTCGCCCACCGCGCCGTTCGGCAAATGGCGGCCGGTGTCGTCGACGATCCGGATCTCGACGCCCGGCACGGGTCGGCCGATCGCGTCTGGCGATTCGATCGGGTCCATCGCCTGATACGAGATCGGGCGGAAGAGCTCCGTCATCCCGTAGCCGCGGACGATCCTGATGCCGGTGCGCGCACGCCACTCCTGCGCCAGATCCCACGGACACGGCGCCGCGCCCGAGACCCCGATGCGCACCGACGAGAGGTCTGCGGCGGCGAGGTCGGCGTCCAGGAGCCGGCGGAACATCGTCGCGACGCCTGGAAAGACCGTGACGCGATGGCGGCGGATTGCCTCGACGACCGTCTCGGGCGCGAAACGTTCCACCAGAGCCACGGTACCGCCGACGAGCAACGGAGCGAGGAGGGCGCCGTTCAGGCCGAACGAGTGGGCGAGCGGAAGCGTCGCCAGCACGACATCGGCGTGCGTCAGCGCCATCACCGGACCTGCCCACGACTCGATCGCAAGCTCGAGCGCCGCATGTGACAGCACTGCGCCCTTCGGCCGCCCGGTGCTGCCAGACGTATACAGAATCAACCCAGCGTGAACGGGCTCGGGCGTGGCGGCGCGGGGGGACCCGGACGGCGGAGTGGGACCCCTTCGTGGGTGACGGAGCCGTCCGGGTCCCCCCGCGCCGCCACGCCCGAGCCCGCCTACGATGGCTGCATCGATGAGAAGTGTTGGTCTGAGGTCGGCGAGGATTTCGGCTCGCTCGTCGGCTTTCAAGAGTGGGTCGAGCGGAGCGACGGTGGCGCCGAGTTTCCAGCCGGCGAGCAACGCCACCGCGAACGCCCAGTGGTTTCCGATCGCGAGCGCGATGCGGTCCCCAGGCTGGACGCCCTTCGCCTCGAGGATCGCGGCGAAGGCGTCCGCCCGACGGTCCAGCTCGTCGAACGTGACCGCGCCGCCCTCCCAGACGAGGGCGGGCTTGTCCGGGGTGCGACGCGCGCTGGCCTCGAGGCGGCGAACGAAGCTCTCCGCCACGGAGCCGGTCAGGCGAAGAAGTCTTTGAGGTTGATCCGCTGCCAGACGTCGGCCGGCACGCGGTGTCGGGGCGTGTAGGCCGCGAGCGAGGGCTTGGCCGTCGCGTCCACGCCCCACTTCGCGCTCATACCGTCCTCGCGGGCCGAGGGATCGAGGTCGGAGCCGCGCGCGTTCGTAATGATCGTGATGTCACGGTCGGGTTGGCAGCGCGTCGCGATCGCCCAGTTCACCTGCCGGTCGTCGAAGACGTCCACGTCGTCGTCCACGACGACGATGCGCTTCATGTAGAGATCGGCGCCGAGCGCCGCCAGAATCGCGTTCTTGGCCTGGCCCGGGATGCGCTGCTCGATGGAGATGAAGCAGGTGAAGGGGCCCGGCACGCGCACCGCCTTGACCGACGGGACCATCGCCCGCACGGCACGGAAAAGGTTCGCCTCCATCGGGATCGTGGACAGGAGCATGTGGTCGAGGTGGGCGACGGTGATGTCCTGGAAGATCGCGTCCCGCCGATGCGTGATCGCGTTGACGCGGACGATCTCGCGCTGGCGCTCGCCGAGGCTATAGCCCGTGAACTCGCCGAAGGGCCCCTCGGGGGTGCGCTGTCCCGGCAGGATCTCGCACTCGAGCACGATCTCGGCGTGGGCTGGCACGAGCACGTCGGAGGTCTGACACTTCACGAGCTCGAGCGGCTCGCCCAGCAGCCCGCCCATGATCCCGCGCTCGTCCTCGTCGATGGATCCGATGGCGAGCGCGCCGAGGGCGATCGCCGGGTGCACACCGATCACCAGCGCCAGGGGCAGGGACTCGTTCCGCGCCTCGGCGATCCGCTGGAACTCCCACAGGTGCTTGCCGGTCGTCAGGTGGATCGACGTCGTGTCGCGGCCCTTGATCTGGAGCCGATTGTAGGCGCAGTTCCAGATCTCCCGCGTTGGGTCTTTCGCGAAGGAGATCGCCGCCGTGACGTATGCGCCGGCGTCGCCCTCGTGGTGGACGATCTGGGGCAGGTCGTAGAGGTTGATCCGGTCACCCTTGAGGACAACTTCCTGCACGGGTCCGGCGGCCACGACCTTGGGCGGGAGAGGCTTCTCCATCGCCCGGAGGTAGGTCGCCTGCGTCGCCTCAGGCGCTGCGTTCATGGCGGCGGCGAGCCGCGGCCGGCTGGCGTGGAGATTGGTGAGGACCGGGAACCTGGTGCCCTTGACGTTCTCGAACAGCAGAACGGGCCGGCGCTTAGCCTCGCGCTCGAGCTTGACGACGAGCGCGGTGATCTCGTACCGCGGATCGACGGACCCCGCGACGATCTCGAACTCGCCCGCCTTCCGCCGCTTGATGAGATCGAGATAGCTCCGGAGGTCTTGCGCCATGGCGCTTAGGATACTGAATCAGGCGTTGCCCGGCACCTTCTTTCTCCCGTTCTGGTTGTTGAGCCACCACCCCAGCGCGACGATGATCGCGGCCGGGACCAACGGCAACAGCCCGAGGCCGGGCGCCGTGTGGTCGATCCAGCGGGCGAGGCTCTGGTCCTTCAGGACCATCTCGCCCGCGACGTAGCCGAGGACGCCGCCGCCGAGCCAAATGATCCAGACGAAGCGGTTCATCAGCGTGGCCAGGAGGCCGCTGCCCCAGACGACGATCGGCAGCGACAGCGCGATTCCAAAGACCACGAGCGTCATGTCGCCGTGGGCCGCGGCGGCGACGGCGAGCACGTTGTCGAGGCTCATGACCGCGTCGGCGAGGATGATGATCCAGACGGCCTCGCGGAGCGAGCTGCCCTGCCGCACATGTCCCTCGGCGCCAGTCTCCTTGCGGACGAGCTTGAGCGCGATCCAGAAGAGCAGCGCGCCGCCCACGAGCTGCAGGAGCGGGATCCGTAGCAGGAACGTCGCGACGGCGATGAACGCGAGCCGGAGACCCACCGCACCCGCGGTGCCCCACACGCGCCCCCAGAGTTGCTGACGCGTCGGCAGCGTCCGGACCGCGAGCGCGATGACGAGGGCGTTGTCGCCCGCGAGCGTGAGATCGATCACGATGATTCCGACGACGCGCGCCCAGAACTCAGGATCCATCAGAAAGAGCATACGTCACTCCACCAGCGCTTTCAGGAGCGCGACCAGAACGCGCCCCACCACGATGAGCGCGATGGCGATGGCCAGACCTTGATAGCGATTGACCGTCATCTCGTGTCTCCCCTGGGAGCGAACGAACGGAGTTCGCCGCCGATTGGCGGCGTGCTTCAGGAGACGAACGGGACGACGGCGCTAGTGGTCTTCGGAGGACGGGGCGTGGCTCGGGGACGGCAGGTGAGCGAGCCTCACCTGCGGGAGCCAGTCATCGGCGGTCGGCTGGCGTGCGGCCAGCGCCGGAGGCGCCACCCGACGCGGCGACACCAGGTGCTCGGCGCGTTGCCGAGGGATCGCGCGCCGGGCGGCGATCGCCTGTCGACCGTGAGACTCCCGGCGGACATGGATGGACTCTTCGACCTCGGAGTCCTCGACGTCGAACTCGAAGGCGCCCGGCAGCGGCGTCGTGAGATCGAACGACAGCCAGGCCGTCAGCAAGAGCAGGATCCGACGCGTTCGCATCGGGTCTATTGTACGCGGACGCCGCTCAGAGCTTGTAGAGCGTGCGGCAGTTGTCGGCCAGCACCTTGCGCTTCTGGGCGTCGGTGAGGTCGCCGCGGTCCCTGATCTCGTCGATCGACTCGGGGTAGCTGTGGTCCCAGTGCGGGTAGTCGGACGCGTAGACGATCTGGTTCTCGCCGCAGAGCTTCAGCGCCTGGGGCAGGAGCCACTCGTCGGCCTCGCACGAGAAGTAGATCTTGCCCGACCGCACGTAGTCGCTCGGCTTCTTCTTGAGGGCCGGCGCCTCGATCTCCCCGCGCTTGGCGTACTCGTCGTCCATCCGCTCCATCCAGTACGGCGCCCAACCGCAGCCGGCCTCGAGAAAGGCGATGCGGACGTCGGGGAAGCGCTCGGGGATCCCCTCGAAGACGATCGAGGTGAGCTGGCGCATCTGGCCGAAGGCATGCGAGCAGGTGTGCGCCTGGATGAACGACGGGAACAGATCGACGCCGGCGCCCCCGAGGTGCGAGCCCGAGGCGTGGATGCCGAGCATCACGTCGAGCCGCTGGGCTTCCTCGTAGACCGGCATGAAGCGCTCATCGCCCAGGACGTGGCTGCCGTCCGCCGACAGCATCGCACCGGAGTGGCCGAGCTCGCGCACCGCGCGGCGGAGCTCCTTCGCCGAGGCCTCCGGGTCCTGGATCGGCAGGAGGGCGACCGACTTCAGGCGCGGGCTTTTCTTGATGAACTCCTCGTGCATGAAGGTGTTGTACGCCCGGCAGAACTGCACGGCCCAGGCCCGGTCCTTCAGAAAGGACATGAAGAGCCCGAGCGTCGGGAAGAGCACGGCCGCTTCCATGCCGCCCTTGTCGAGCGCTCGCAGCCACTCGTCGGCGGTTCCGGCCGTGTCGTGGAACTTCGTGATGAGCCGCCGGTCCCAGCCGTCGGACGGCACAAGCGGGAAGGAGAGCTGCCGATCGCGGTACGGCGCGTCCATGTACTTCACGAGCTGCTGGGCGGTCTCGGTCACGTGGCCGTCGGCATCGAGCACCGTCATCGCCGTTTCCTCCATCGGGGAATCGCTTCGATCCTCATGGCTTCTTGCAGATCACGTTGAGCAGTGCCTGGCGCTTCTCGTCGCGCACGACCTTGAGCGCGCGGGCCAGCGCGTCGGGCAGCGCCGCCGGGTCCTCGACGCGCTCGGCGTGGCCGCCGGAGGCGCGGCACACCAGCTCGTAGTCGGGCGCCGGCTCGAGGTCCGAGAGCGGCATGGTGGCCGACTTGACGCCGGCACCCGCGGGCGCGTGGCTCTGTACCGCGCGCTTGACCGCGTTCCAGGCGCGGTTGTTGAAGATCACGAACAGTGCCGGCAGATTGTACGCGCGGGAAACGAAGTGAGCGGCGGTCGGAGCGCCGAAGATGTAGGCGCCGTCGCCGACGCAGCAGATGACCGTCTTGTCCGGCGCGGCCAGCTTGGCCCCGAGGGCCGCGCCCAGGCCCCAGCCGAGGCCGCCGGCCGGCGACGACCCGAAGTAAGTCCCCGGCGCGCGGAAGCAGCCCTGGGTCGGATCGAAATCGTACTCGTCCACGAGGATGGTCCGGTCGTCCACGAGATCGCCGACGCACTTCGAGACCCAGACCATCTCGAGGGGTTTTTCGTTCTGCGCCTTCCGCGCCGTCGCGGCCCACGTCTCGCGGAGCCTCCGGTGCTCGGCGTGCCAGCGCTGCGTGCGCTCACCGACGGCGGCGGCGTCGACACGCGGCCGGACGGCCTCGGCGAGCGCGCTCAGGTTCAGGCTGACCGTGCCCGACAGCGCCGCGTCGGCCGGGAACCCTCTGATCGGGTAACGCGCGAAGAGCGGATCCACCGCAATCTGGACGATCTTCGTCTCGGGCCGCGGCGCCTTGAGCGCAGGAAACCACAGCACGTCGGACTCGACCGCCACGACGCAGTCGGCGTCGTCGAGATACGGCGTCGCATCGAAGCCCGCGTGGAGCGGGTGATCCTGGGGGAAGTTCACGTAGGTGTGGAACTGATCGATCACCGGCGCGCCGAGCGCTTCGGCCAGCCTGACGAGCGCGGCGACGGCGAGGGGGTCGCGGCCGGCAGCCTTGGTGAGGATGATCGGGTTGCGAGCCGCGGCCAGGAGCCGCGCCGTCTCGGCGATCGCCTCGGGTGCCGCGACCGCCGCGGCCGGACGGGGCGCCCGGCTCGCCTCGGCATACTCGAAGGTCTCCTGCTTCTCGGCCAGGACTTCACGGGGCAACGTGAGATAGACGGGCCCGCGCGGCTCGGCCTGGGCGAGCGACAGCGCGCGGTCGACGACCGTCTCGAGCTGGGTGAAGTTCCGGAGCTCGTAATCCCACTTGACGTACTCGCGGACCATCCCGGCCTGATCGAAGGATTCCTGCGCCCAGTGGATCGCGCGGTTGCGGCTGCCGTGCAGGCCGGCCTCGGTGAGCGGGTTGCGCCCGGCGCTGAAGAGGATCGGCACGTTCGAGCGCGCGGCGTTGATGATGCCGCCGACCGCGTTGCCGGCGCCGACGATCACGTGGACCATGACGACCTGGGGTCGCCCGGTGACCATCGCGTAGCCGTGAGCCATGCTCACCGCCGGCGTCTCGTGCGGGATCGTCATCGGCCGCGGCAACGCCTGGCCCTGGGAGAGCCGCTTGGCGTAGGCGTCGATCAGCGGCGCGAAGTCCGTGCCGGAATTCGCGAAGAAGTACTCGACGCCGCGGGCGGCCAGGAGCTCCAGGTAGGCTTCGGCGGTGCTTTCGACGCTCGCTCGCTTGGTCATCGTCTCTCTCTCCCTCGAGTTGAGCTATTTGAGCCGCAGCCGGAGCATCCGGCGAGCGTTGCCCTCGTAGATCTTCACCTTCTCGTCCTCGGTGGCGCGCATCCGCGTCATCGCCTCGATGGTGTCGCGGATGAAGCCCGGCCCCTTCTCGGGATCGAAGGGCATGTCGGTCCCGAAGAGGACGTGGTCGGCCCCGAAGAAGGCCAGCCCGGACTCCATGGCGTGCCAGGCGCCGAAGAGGGCGGTGTCGCCGTAGAACATCTTGAAGTACTCGATCGGCGGCTTCTGCAAACGCGCGAGCGCGGCCATGTCCTCGGCATCGTCGGTCCGGCTGCCGAGCTGATCCAGGCCGCCGCCGACGCGGCCGGCGCAGAACGGGATCATGGCGCCCATGGGGTGCGTGATGATCTTCAGCCGGGGATGGCGATCGAAGATTCCGGAGAAGACCAGGCGCCCCATCGCCACGGAGGTCTCGTACGGCCAGCCGAACGCCCACCACATGTCGTACTTCGACCGCTTCTCGCTCGCGTAGTCGGCGAATGCCGCCGGCCGCGCCGGATGCATCCAGATCGGCAGGTCGCGCTGGGCCATCCGGTCGAAGACCGGCTGGTACTCCGGCAGATCGAGCGGCCGTCCGGCGACGTTGGTGTACACCTGCACACCCGTGGCGCCGAGATCGTCGATCGTCCGATCGATCTCGCGCACCGCGGCGTCGGGATTGTTCATCGGGAGCGACGCGACGAAGCCGGGGAAGCGGTCAGGGTTCCGGGCGACCACTTCGGCCATTCCGTCGTTGGCGAGCCGCGCGAGCTCGGGGCTCACGTCGGGGCCACCCACGACCTCGATGGGCGGGTTGGCGAGCGTGAGGACCTGCGTGTAGCCCTCGTAGCGGTCCATGAGCCGCAGGCGCTCCGCGACGTCGACCAGGACGGGGATCCCCGACATCCGCTTTTGCAGCGTCATGCCCGGCGGAGCCACCTGCAGCATCCGATCGAAATAGCGGCGCGGCATGATGTGCGGAAAGATGTCGATCTTCACCAGGCCTCCTGGTCCCTCGGTGCTAGGCCTCGGGGATCCGTCGCCTGAGGATAAGCTCAGGCGGCCCCGAAAGAAAGAAGCAGGGTAGAGTAGGGGGCCATGACGTCGGGGCGTGTCCGGGGCGGCGTCAACCAGTACGGGTTCAGCGTCGGCATCCTCATGCTCGACACGCGATTTCCCCGGATCCCCGGCGACATGGGCAATGCCGCGACCTTCCCGTTCCCGGTCCGCTACGAGCGCGTGAGCGGCGCCGACCCCGATCTGGTCGTGCGGCGGGGCGCGGCGGGCCTCTTGCCCGCGTTCCTCGAAGGAGCGCAGCGGCTCGAGCGCGAAGGGGTGGGCGCGATCACCACCAACTGCGGATTTCTCGTCAAGTTCCAGCGCGAGATCGCCGCCTCGGTCCGGGTGCCCGTGTTCACCTCGAGTCTCCTGCTGGTCCCCCTCGTCCACCGTCTACTTCCGCCCGGACGGCGTGTCGGCATCATGACCGTGAACGCTGGGACGCTCACGGCAGAGCATCTCGCCGGCGCGGGCATCGGCGGCGACATCCCGATCGCCGTCGCCGGGATGGAGACGGAGAAGGAGTTCACCCGCGTGCTCCTGGGCAACGAGCTGGTGCTGGACGTGGATGTCGCGCGCGAGGAGCACGTGCGAGTCGCGCGCCGGCTCGTCGCCGAGCACGGGGACATCGGCGCGGTCGTGCTGGAGTGCACCAACATGCCGCCGTATACCGCCGACATCCAGCGCGAGACCGGACTTCCCGTCTTCGACATCGTCTCGCTCGTCACCATGGTCCACGCGGCACTCGCCGCCGGCCAGCCGCCTCGACCGGCGTGACCGGCTGACGTGACAGAGGTCGCCGGCGCGCCGAACGGATGGCTCGTCCAGACGCGGGGCCTCACGAAGCGGTTCGGCGGGCTGGTGGCGGTGGACGATCTTCCCCTCGCGCTTCGCCCCGGCGAGGTGCGAGGGCTCATCGGACCCAACGGCTCGGGCAAGACGACGACGGTCAATCTGCTCTCTGGCCTGTACCGCGCCGATGGGGGAGACATCCGCCTGCGCGGCGAGCGCATCGATCGCCTGCGACCGCACCAGATCACGGCGCGGGGTGTGGCCAGGACGTTCCAGACTCCGAAGCTCTTCGGGAACATGACGGTGCTGGAAAACGTCCTGCTGCCGGCCCTGGCCGAGCTCGGCCGGGGCGGCCACCGCCCGATGCCCGAGATCATCGACCGCGCCCGCCGGCTGCTCGAGCTCGTCACCCTGGACGGCCAGCGCCACGCGCTGGCCAAGGAGCTGTCCGGCGGTCAGAGCATGCTGCTGCAAATCGCGCGCGGCCTCATGGTGAACCCGATCCATCTTTTCCTGATGGACGAGCCGTTCGCGGGGGTGCATCCCACGATCAAGGACACCATCATGGAAACGATCCTCCGGATGAACCGCGAGGAGCGTGTGACGTTCCTGATCGTGTCCCACGAGATGGCGACCTTGCGCCGGCTCTGCCCGCGGGTCTCGGTGATGCACGAGGGCAAGCTCATCGCCGAGGGGTCGTTCGAGGAGATCGCCAACCACGCCGCCGTCCTCGAAGCCTACCTGGGGCGGTAAGTGGCGCTGCTCGAGCTCCAGGGGATCGTCGTCGGCTACGTCGAAGGCATCGACATCCTGAACGACGTCCACCTCGGTGTCGCCCGTGGCACCGTGACCGGCGTCATCGGTCCGAACGGCGCCGGAAAATCGACGCTCCTCAAGACGATCTTTGGATTCCTCCATCCGAGCCGGGGCCGAATCGTCCTGGACGGGCGCGAGATCCATCACCTGGCGCCGCACACGCTCAAGCGGTCGGGTATCGGCTACGTGCCGCAGGGCGCGAACATCTTCCCCCAGCTCACGGTACAGGAAAATCTCGAGCTCGGGGCCTGGGTGTTCCGGCACGACCGGGCGCGTGTCGCCGGGATGCTGGAGCGCGCCTACGACGCCTTTCCGCGTCTCGGCGACAAGCGCCGGCTCCGCGCCACGGTGCTCTCCGGCGGAGAGGCGAAGATGCTCTCGGTCGCCAAGGAGCTCGTGACCGCGCCGAGCTTGCTCCTGGTCGACGAGCCATCGGCGGGCCTGGCGCCGCGAATCGCCGAGCAGGTCTACGAGCGGCTGCGCGAGGTCCAGGCCGCCGGCGTGACGATCCTTCTCGTCGATCAGAACATCACGAAGGCCGTCGAGATCTCGGACTACCTCTACATGCTCGAGATCGGGCGCGTGCGACGGGAGGGTCCGCGCCAGGCCTTCGCCGATCAGCTCCGCGAGATCATCCGCGACTCGCTCCTCGGAGCCTGACCTGCCGCGTGTCCTTCGCCGCCTCGCGTGGTGCCTGCTGGCGTACGCGGCGCTGGCATGGCTGCCGTGGGCGATGTCGGAGTACCACACCCACGTGCTGGCCACGAGCCTCTACTACGTCATCCTCGCCATCGGCTGGAACCTGCTCGCCGGCTACACCGGGCAGTTCTCGCTGGCGCACCATACGTTCGCCGGGATCGGCGCCTACACCTCGGCCCTGCTCGTCCTGTACGCGCACGTGCCGATCCTCGTGGGCATCGCGGCTGGGGTCGTCGTGGCGGCCGCGATCGGCTACGGCCTCGGCACACTGTGCCTGAGGATGCGCGCGATCTACCTGGCGCTCGCCACCTGGGCCTTCGCCGAGTCGATGCGGCTCTTCATCACGGTCGAGTACGAGATCACCCGGGGCGACCTCGGCCTGGCGACGCCGTTCCTCTTCGCGACGCCCCGTCCCACCGCGTACTACTACCTCTTCCTCGCCCTCGCGCTGGCGGCCGTCCTCGCCGCGCGCGAGATCATCGACTCTCGGGTCGGCGCGTACATGCGATCGATCCGGGATGACGAGGAGGCGGCGGCCGTCATGGGCGTGGATACCTTCAAGTGGAAGCGGTTCGTCTTCGCCGTTTCGGCCGTCTTCGCGGCGGTCGCCGGCGGGTTCCAGGGCCACTACGTCGGCCTGCTGTCGCCGACGCCGATGAAGTTCAACGAGATGGCCATGGTGGTCGTCATGGTGATCGTGGGTGGTCTCCGGACGTTCGCCGGACCGATCCTGGGTGCGGTGTTCATCGAGGTGCTGTCGGAGGCGCTGCGGGCCTGGGGCGAGATCCGCATGGTGCTCTTCGCTCTGCTCGTGATCGTCATCGCCCGCGGCTACCCGGGAGGGCTGGCGGGCATCGGTCGCGGGCTCGGCCAGCGGCTAGCGGCGCGCATCCCGGCCCTGGCGCCGGTCTTCACACCCCGCCGGCAATGGGACTGACGGCAGTGCGAGCCGAAGCCGTTCGCCCTTCAGATCCGAGAATCGTCAACGAGCGCCAGCGCCTGCTTCGGGCAGCGCCGTACGGCTTCCTCCACGCGGGCCCGCAACGTCTCGGGCGGCTGCTCCGTGCGCAGATAGAGCCGGTCGTCGCCGCGCACCTCGAAAACCTCGGGCACCAGACGCATGCACACCGCGTTGCTCTCGCAGAGAGCGTAGTCGACGACCACTCGCATGTCAGGCCTCCCGCCGATCTGCCGGATCTGAAGGCTCGCCTTGACCCGAGTGTAGCGAATGCGGTACTCGGAGGGGAGCCAGAGTCCGGGCGCCCGAGCTCGATCCACCGGAGGCAGACGCGATGAGCGAGATCCCCGCGCCGACGACCACGCTGACCCTCGACGAGGTCAACCCGGCCAGCTTCGACTTCTGGCTTCGGGACGACATCCACGGCGCGATGGCCCGCCTGCGTCACGAGCGGCCGATCGCCTGGCACCAGCATCCTGACTCGGGCCGGGGGTTCTGGTCCCTGACCCGGTTCGACGATGTCGCCGCCGCCAGCCGCGACTGGGAGACGTTCAGCTCGGCCTACGGGATCCAGGTGATGACCGACCCGGAGGACGCCGCGCGGATCGGGATCCGGTCGATGATCTCCACGGATCCACCGAAGCACACGAAGCTCAGGGCGATCGTCAATCGAGGTTTCACCCCCCGCATGGTGGCGAAGGCCGAGGACTCGGTGCGGCGTCGGGCGCGCGAGATCGTCGACGCCGTGGCTCCCAGGGGCGAGATCGAGTTCGTCTCGGAGGTGTCGTCTGTTCTCCCGGTGGCCATCATCTGCGACATGGTGGGCGTGCCCGACGCCGATCGGCCGCGTCTGCTCGATCTCACCAACCGCCTCCTGGCCGGCGGCGACGCCGAGTACGGCGGAACGAAAGAGTCGCTCGTGCAGGCGGGCCACGAGCTCCGCGACTATGGGCTATGGCTCGGTCGCAGCCGCCTGGAGCATCCTCAGGAGGACATCGCGACGACGCTCGTCCACGCCGAGATGGACGGCGAGGCGCTGCCGCCGGAGGACCTGGGACCGTTCATCCTCTTGCTCATAGCCGCGGGCAACGAGACGACGCGCAACGCGATCAGCCACGGGCTCTGGGCGCTCACGACTTTCCCGGACGAGAAGCGCCGATGGCTCGACGACCTGGAGGGCCACGCCGCCACCGCGGCTGAGGAGATCGTCCGCTGGGCGAGCCCGCTGCTGCACATGCGGCGGACGCTGACGCGCGACGTCTCGTTCGGCGGAGTCGAGATGCGCAAAGGCGAGAAGGTCGCGATGTGGTACGTGTCCGCCAACCGCGACGAGACGCACTTCGAGGATCCGTACCGCTTCGACATCACTCGGGAGCCGAATCACCAGGGCGGCTTCGGGACCGGCGGGCCGCACTTCTGCCTCGGCGCCCACCTCGCCCGGCGCGAAGTCGTCGTGATGATGAGGGAGCTGCTGCGGCGCCTGCCCGACATCGAAGCCACGGGCAAGCCGGAAAAGCTCCGCTCGAACTTCATACACGGCATCAAGCGGCTGCCGGCCGCGTTCAAGCCGGTCTAGCGCCTACACGCTACGCTCGCGCTCGCCGAAGAGTCCGGTGGGCCGGAACACGAGCAGCGCGATCAGCAGCAGGAAGCCGTAGAGGTCCTTGTAGGCTGCCGAGAGGAACACCGAGCCCAGCGCCTCGATCACGCCGAGGAGCACGCCGCCCACGATGCTGCCAAGGACCGAGCCGAGCCCGCCGATCACGATGATCTCGAAGCCCTTGAAGGTCGAGATGGCGCCGTTCTCCGGGTAGACGAGGAAGTCGGGCGCCAGGAGCGCGCCGGCCGCGGCCGCCAGCGCCACACCGATGCCGAACGCCAGCATGTCCAGACGGAGCACATCGATCCCGGCGGTCTGGATGCCGACGCGATTCTGGGCGGCGCCGCGGAGCGCGCGGCCGAGCCAGGTCTTCTTGATCACCAGATAGAAGAGGCTGAGAAGGACGAGCGTGGCGATCAGCGCCACGAAGCGGTTGCCCGAGATGGGCAGCGTTCCGAGCGTCATCGGGCGCGCATAGTCGGGCGGCGCGTACTGGTTCGGGCCCCCCAGGACGATCGCCAGGTTCCGGAAGAAGACCATGAGAGCGATCGTGATGATCGTCGCGTACTCGTCGCGCCGCTCGATGCCGCCCACGAACATCGGTCGCAGGAGAAATCGCTGGACGACCAGCCCGAGGAGGAACACGGCGCCCATCGACAGCGGGAGCGCGACGTACCAGAGCCGGGGGCCGAGCAGGTTCACGATCAGGGCGTACTGCACGTAGCTGCCGATCATGTAGAACTCGCCCATCCCCCAGTTGATCATCTTCATGATGCTGTAGATGAAGGTGATCCCGAGGGCCATCAGGCTGTAGATCACGCCGATGACCACGCCCGAGAGCAAGTACTGCGAGAAGAGGTGTGCGTCCACCGCGGAGGCGTTTCGGCCTCAGCGCTTCGGTCCCGCCACCCAGTCTCCTGTCTTGAGCTCCGGCGGATAGACGATCTTGACGTCGGTGAACGGCATCTCCGGCTTCGTGTACTGGGTGACGAGCATCGGCGGCGTCCACTGCTGCCAGTACGGCCCCTCGCCACGCGAGAAGCTGATCGTCCCGTTCCAGCCTTCGAACTTCCCGGCCAGGAGCGCCTTCACCAGCTCGTCGATGTTGTCGCTCTTGGCGGCGTTCAGCGCGTCGGCCAGGAGGACCACCTGGGCGTACCCGTTGAGGGCGCCGTAGATCGGATCCTCCTTGAACTCGGCCATGTACTTCTTGCGGAACGCCTCGCCGCGCGCGGTCAGCCTCATCGTCGGGTGGTAGTACACGATGAAGGCGGCCCACGTGCCCTTCTCGCCGAGGTTCTTCCAGTACTCGGGTCGCGCGGGCGCGTCGTAGGAGATGAGCATCGGCACGGCTGGGTGCAGTCCCACGTCGTACGCTTGCTTGATGATCAGGTACATCGGGGTGCCGATGCCGCCGTTGAGGAGCAGGTCGGGCTTCCAGCTCTTGATCTCGAGGAGCTGCGGGGTGAGATCGACCACCGCCCGGTCGAAGATGATCGTCTTGAGCTCGGCGCCCGGGTGCATCGCCGCGAAGGCCTTCTTGGTTTCGTCCACCAGCCCCACGCCGTAGTCCGTGTTCTCGGTGATCAGCGCGACCCGCTTGAAGCCGCGGTCCTTGGCCCAGCGCGTCCACATCTGGCAACGGTCGGGGTCGATCACGTGCGTGCGGAAGGTGTAGTTCAGGTGCTTCTCCGTGATCTGGCGCGCCGAGGCCTGAGTGGAGAAGACCGGGACCTTGAACTGCTCGGCGAGCGCCTGCACCGCCGTCATCACCGAGCTGTGGAACTGGCCGACGACCGCGACCGCCTGGTCCTGGGTGGCGAGCTTGCGGAATCCAGCCGACCCCTTCTCCGGCGTGCCGGCGTCGTCCTCGATGACCAGCTCGATCTTTCGCCCGCCGAGGACGCCGCCACGCGCGTTGACGTCCTCGGCGCCCATCTTGGCGCCGCGGACGATGAACTGTCCGGCGGCCGCGTCGCCGGGCGGTGAGAGCGGCGTGAGGACGCCGATCTTCACGGGCTTCTGGGCGAGGGCGGGCACGGTGAGCCCGACGACCAGCAGCGCTGCCAGCAGAGTAATTCGAGCTCGTCCAATCATGGTGATCCTCCACCGAGGGCATGTGTGCGGCGCCGAGCGGCCCTCATGCTATGCGGGCCCTCGCCCAGCGTCAATACGCTCGCGGTCGCCTACGTCGCGAGGCGCACGCGGTATCCGGATGGCTCGAAATCGAGGCATTCCGCACCGGCTCCGCCGACGTCGGCGTGCTAGAGTTCGGGCCGCCACGACGCATGCGAGGGAGGCGTGAATGTACCGAGACATCGTGTGGGAACAGACGGAGAACGTCGTCGTCATCACGCTCAATCGACCGAGAGTCCTGAACGCGCTCAACCGCGCGCTCAAGGGCGAGCTCGGCGATGCGCTCACGCGCATCAAGGGCGACCCGGAGATCCGCGCCGTGATCCTCACCGGCGCCGGCGATCAGGCCTTCAGTGCGGGCCAGGACCTCACCGAGACGAAGGACATGAGCGGCCCGGAAGCCGAGGAGTGGGTGCGCGAGTACGAGCTTCTCTACGATCGCGTTCGGATGCTCGACGTGCCCGTGATCGCCGCGGTGAACGGTTGGGCGATGGGCGCCGGCTGCCAGCTGGCGCTTCTGGCCGACATCCGGATTTCGTCCGAGAACGCGCGGTACGGGATGCCGGAGATCCGGGACGGAATTCCGGCCGTCTTCGGCCTCGAGCTGCTCTGGAACACGATCGGGATGAGCCGCGGGCTCTACCTCGTCCTGAGCGGCGAGTCGCTCGACGCACGCCAGGCGCAGGAGGCGGGTTTGACGGTCAAGGTCGTCCCGCGGAGCCGGCTCCTGACCGAGGCCACCGAGCTCGCGCGGACGATGGCGGCGTACGCGCCGATCGCGATGAAGCAGAACAAGCAGTACGCGCGCCGGAGGACCGAGGCGGATTTCCGAGCCTGCGCCAGGTTCTGCGAGAGCGCGCACCACGCGTCGTTCGCGGCCGGCGACGCCAAGCGTGGCATGGAAGCATTCCTCGCGAAACGGCGCTGACGCCTCCCGGCAGGGCTCAGGGCTGTCGCGTCCACTCCTTCAAGAGTCTCTCGTCGATCTCCACGCCGAGCCCCGGACGGTCGAGAGCCAGGATCTCGCCGTGCGCGTACTGCACGGGCCGGCGTGCCACGTCTCCGGCGAGGAGCAACGGGCCGAACAGCTCGCAGCCCCACGTCACCGGCGCCGCCGCCAGCGCCACCTGGAGATAGGCGGCCGTGCCGAGCGACGTCTCGATCATGCAGCCGACGTAGCAGCTCATCCCCGCCGCTTCGGCGATGCGCGCGACGGCCATGGCGCCGAGAATGCCAGCCGACTTCGTGAGCTTGAGCGCGAGGATGCTCACGCCGCCGAGGCGTGCGATCGCCAGCGCATCGTGGGTCGAGCAGCACGCCTCGTCGGCCATGATCGGCACCTTCACCGCCCGCGCGATCTCGGCCAAGCCCTCCCGATCCCATCGCCCGAGCGGTTGCTCGACGAAGTCTAGGCCGTAGGGCTCGAGCGCGCGGATGGCCTGGAGCGCGGTCGACCGGTCCCAGCCCTGGTTGGCGTCGACGCGGAGGGAGACGTCGGGCCCGACGGCCTCCCGCAGTCGCCTGACGCGCTCGACGTCGTGGGCGACCGGATGCGCGGCCGTCTTGATCTTGAAGATGCGATGGCCCAGCGCGACTTTCTCGCGCGCCTCGGCGACCTCGGCGTCCGAGCTCTCGACCGCGAGCGACCACGAGAGCGGCACGCTCTCGCGCACGCGCCCGCCGAGCAGGCGGTGCACGGGAACGCCGAGCGCTTTGCCGTTGAGGTCCCAGAGCGCCATCTCGACGGCGGCGCGCGCGAAGGGATTGCCCTGGACGCGACGCGCCATCTCTCGGCTCAGCGCCTCGATCCGGGTGGCGTCACGGCCGGGGAGCCACGGCGCGATGTAGCGCTCGATCGTCACCGCCACCGATTCCGACGACTCCTCGCTCCAGGTCGGGCCCCCGAGGCACGCGGCCTCGCCCCAGCCGGTGAGGCCATCGGTCGTCTCGACGCGGACGAAGGCGAAATTCACTGCTTCCAGCGTGGTGAAGGACATCTTGTGCGGGCGCTTGACCGGGATATCGGCGAGGATCACGCGGACGTCGGCGATCTTCACGGAGCTCACTCGGCGTCCGGGGTCGCTTCGTGAGCGGCGCCCGCGCGGTCGAACCGAGCGGGATCGAAGAGCGAAAGATCGAGAGACGGCTTGCCGTCGAGCAGCCACTCCGCGACGTAGCGGCCGGTGGCGGGCGAATGCTGGAAACCGTGGCCACCGAACCCGACCGCCAGGAAGAATCCCTCGACACCAGGCGCCCAGCCGATGATGGCGTGATCGTCTGGCGTGAGCGGCCTGAGCCCGGCCCAGCCGCCGGCGATGCGCGCGTCGCCGATGATCGGCAGCCGCTGGATCGCTTTCTGCACCGCGTCTTCGACTTTGCCCCAGTCCATCGGGACATCGAAATCCTCGCCGATGTCCTCGACGTCTCCCGGGCTCAGCAGCACCTGCTCCATTTCCTTCCTGAAGTAGAAGCCACTGGTGACGTCGGTGGTCAGCGGCACCGGCCCGGGAATCGCCGGGAAGGGCTCGGTGAAGAAGATGTGGCGGCGTCTTGGATGCACGGGCAGCTCGACGCCCGCGAGCCTCGCGACGCGCGCCGCCGACGGCCCGGCGGCGTTGATCACCAGGGGCGCGGCGATCGCCCCGGCCGAGGTCGTCACTCCGCTCACTCGGCCCTGCGCCCGCTCGAGCGACACGACGCGGACGCCCTCGACGATCTTCACACCGAGCTCGCGCGCGCGCCGGGCGAAGCCGGCCGTCACCTCGGCCGGACCGGCGAGCCCGTCGCCGGGCCCCCACACCGCCGCGATCAGGTCGTCCACACGGAGGGCGGGCACGAGCTTCCGAGCGTCGTCCGGAGTGATCACTCGCACGTCGGCGCCGAGCTGCCGCTGGAGCGCGATCCGCTTCTCGAATCCGCGCAGATGCTTGGCTTCGGCGATGAGAAAGAGGTAGCCGATCTTCTTGTAGCCGGGGTCGACACCGAACTCGTCCTGGAACCGCTCGAACACCCGGATCGCCTCGAGCGAGAACCGGATCTCGGTCTCGGTGGGGAACTGAACGCGAATGCCGCCGGCCGCTTTGCTGGTGGTCCCCGAGCCTACCGTCTCGCGCTCCACGACGACGACGTCTGCGAGGCCACGCCGCGCGAGGTGGTAGGCGATGCTGCAGCCGACCACGCCGCCGCCGATCACCACCGCGCTCGCTGTCTTCGGCAGGTCCATGGGCCCTCTCGTCTCGTGTCGGAGTGGAAGGGCTCCGATTGTACCGCGACTCGAGACGGGTGGCCGTACGAGCTCGAGATCGACAAGCGCTCCGCGCGGGCTTGTCTTCACCGCGAGCAATGCACAACGAAACGGGGTCTCCGCGTCGTTTTCTGAAGTGCACGTCTGGCGAATGAAGAACGGAAAGGCGACCGACTTTCGCGAGTTTCAGGGCGACGAGCAGCGGGAGGATCGGTTCTGGTCTTGAGCTCTTCTGGGGAAGGGCCGCGAGAGGTGACGACGCGCCGCTTGTCCGTCAAACGCGGCCGCATCGATGTTGTTCAACGCCGGTGTCGCTGCGCGGAAGGGCTCTCGCGCCTATGGCGCAACAGGCCGGTCTGCCCCGCTCGGCCAACTGCCGAGCCTCGAGACGTGGCGGCTGTTTGCTGCTGCCAAGAAACGGTTCGATCCAGCCAACGTACTGACTCCCGTCACAGGAATATTCTGACGCTGCGACCGCCCGCGGACCCGGCCTCAGCGAAGGCGCGCGATCAGCTCGCGGTCGGCCGGCGGGAACTCGAACTCCCCGAGACGCTCTGCCGCCACCCACGCCATGGTCTGAGACTCACGGGGCTCGATCGTCCCAGACTCGAGCCGGCAACGGTAGAAGTGAATCACGACCGTCCGCTCCGGGTATGCCCACCGGACCGTCTCGACCCGCTCGCCGACGATGAAGCTTGCCGCCAGCTCCTCGACGAGCTCGCGACGGAGCGCCTCTTCCAGCGACTCGCCCGGTTCGCGCTTGCCCCCCGGAAACTCCCAGAGGCCGGCGAGGTGCGAGTGGCCGTGGCGCCGGGTGATCAGGTAGCGGCCCGCCTCGTCCTGGATCAAAGCGGCCACGACCTCGACGAGACTAGGCACGCTCGTAGCTGGCGCAGAAGCGCTTCATGGGGCAGGGAGCGCAGCGAGGCTTGCGCGGCGTGCACCACGTCGCGCCGAAATCCATGAGCGCCTGGTTGAAATCGTAGCCACGGCCGCGTGGGACGAGTGCGGCCGCGAGGTCCCAGAACGCCTTTTGTCCGCGGACGCGCGCGAGCCGGCGTGGGCCCAGAAAGACGCGACCCAGGACGCGGCGCACATTGGTGTCGAGGACCGCCGCGTCGCGACCGTAGGCGAACGAGAGAATCGCGCCCGCCGTGTAGCGCCCGACACCCGGTAGCCGCCGCAGCGCCTCCTCACGATCGGGCAGGCGGCCGCCGTAGTGGGCGACGGTCTCGCGGGCGATCGCGTGGAGACGAATCGGGCGGATGTTGTAGCCGAGCGGGTACCAGAGACGCCGCACGTGGCCGACGGGCGCTCGCGCGAGATGCGCAAGCGTCGGGTAGTGACGGAGGAACTCCCGGTACTTCGGGATGACCCGGTCGACCTGAGTTTGCTGGAGCATGATCTCGGACACCAGCACGCGGTACGGATGCCGCGTCCGTCGCCAGGGCAGGTCGCGGCCGTGCTCCGCGTACCACGCGAGCAGACGTCGCTGGAACCGGCGGATCGTCCCCTGCGGCGGCGGTCGCACGGCGCGCAGTCTAGCACGCGGCGCGGATCGCTCTGGCCGAGCGACGCGCGATGAGCAGCGCGCGCGTCATGTAGAATGGCGCCATGGCGAACCCGCTGCCGCTCCACGAGCGTCACGTCGCCGCGGGCGCGACGTTCGAGGCCGTGTCCGACTGGGAGCTGCCCGTCGCGTACGGCGCTCCGGCCGACGAGTACAAGCGTGCGCGCCACGACGTCGGGCTCGTCGATCGGGGCCACTTCGGTATTCTCGAGCTTACCGGGCGCGATCGCGCGACGTTCCTCCACGCCCTCGTGAGCAACGAGGTCAAGGCGCTCAGCCCAGGGCAGGGGTGCGCGGCGACCTTGCTCGACGTCCACGGCAAGGTGCAGGTCGTCCTCGTCGTCTGGGTCGTCGCCGACCGGATCTTCGTCGTGACCCCGCCGGCGATGGCGCGGAAGACCGCCGAGGCGCTCGATCACTATCTCTTCTCCGAGAAGGTGGTGATTCGTGACGTCTCCGGCGAGACGGCACTCCTCGTCCTCGTCGGACCCAAGGCGCCGGAGACGAGCGAGCGATTGATGGGCGCGCGTCCGCCGGCGACCGCGTGGGCGCACGTCGAAGGAAAGCTCGGCGAGATTCCCCTGCGGCTCGTGAGCGGTGGCGGTGAGACCGGTGAAGCCGAGGTGTGGATTGCGGGCCCTGCAGCCGAGGCGCCGAAGATATGGGACGCGCTCGTCGCGGCTGGCGCGCGGCCCCTGGGGCTCGTGGCCTTCGAGTCGCTCCGGATCGAGGCGGGCACACCCGTCTTCGGCCACGACGTCGACGAATCCGTCCTTCTTCCCGAGATCCCCTTCGCGAACCTCGCCTCCGAAAGCAAGGGCTGCTACCCCGGCCAGGAGGTCGTCGTGAGGATCCGTGACCGGGGGCACGTGAACCGGGTGCTTCGCGGGCTCGTGCTCGAGGGCGACCAGGTGGCGCCGAGCGGCGCCGAGGTGATCGCCGACGGTGCTCCCGTCGGCCGGGTCACGAGCGCGACCTGGTCGTTCGGCCTCGGGCGGCCGATCGCGCTCGCGTTCCTCCGTCGCCAGCACGCCGAGCCGGGCAGCGCCGTGTCGGTTCGCCTCGGCGAGCGCGCGGTCGCGGCGAACGTCAGCGCGTTGCCCTTCACCCGGTAACCGGAGGCCCCTCGTGGCGGAAAACCGCCTCGCGCGCGAGACCAGCCCCTATCTCCTCCAGCACGCCGGTAACCCGGTCGACTGGTACCCGTGGGGCGACGAGGCCTTCGCGAAGGCCCGGGCCGAGGACAAGCCGGTGCTCCTCTCCGTCGGCTACTCGGCGTGTCACTGGTGCCACGTGATGGAGCACGAGTCGTTCGAGAACCCCGAGATCGCGGAGGTGATGAACCGGCACTTCGTGAGCGTGAAGGTCGACCGCGAGGAGCGCCCGGACGTCGATCAGATCTACATGCAGGCCGTTCAGTCGATGACCGGTCACGGCGGCTGGCCGATGACCGTGTTCCTGACGCCCGACGGCGCACCGTTCTACGGCGGCACCTACTTTCCGCCGGTGGACCGGCACGGGCTGCCCGGATTCCCGCGCCTGCTCATGTCGATTGCCGACGCCTGGGCGACGCGCCGGGGAGAGGTCGTCGAGTCGTCGCGCAAGATCAGCGAGGCGCTCGGCCAGTCGGAGCGCCTGCGAGCGGCGTCGGAGCTCCTCACCCCGTCCCTGCTCGGCGAGGCCTTCCAGGCGATCTCGGCGCAGTTCGACGACGCCGACGGGGGCCTCGGCGGCGCGCCGAAATTCCCACAGCCGATGATCTGGGAGTTCGTCCTGCGCTACTGGAAACGCACGCAGAACGCGCGCGCTCGCCAGATGGCCCACACGACCCTGACCATGATGGCGCGCGGGGGAATGTACGATCAGGTCGGCGGCGGCTTTCATCGTTACTCGGTCGACGCGCACTGGCTCGTGCCGCACTTCGAGAAGATGCTCTACGACAACGGCCAGCTGGCGTCGCTCTACCTGCACGGCTGGCTCGCGTTCGGCGATCCCGAGTGCCGCCGGATCTCGGAAGAGACGCTCGACTACATCCTGCGCGAGATGACCCACCCGGCCGGCGGATTCTATTCGTCGCAGGACGCCGACTCCGAGGGCCACGAGGGAAAGTTCTTCGTCTGGACCCCGGACGAGTTGCGCGAGGTATTGGGCGACGCCGACGCCGAGTATGCCGGGCGCTACTGGGGCGTGGACCGGGGCGCGAACTTCGAGGGGAAGAGCATCCTCTACGTCGCCGGCGAGCCCGAGCCCCAGCGGATCGCGCCGATCCGGAAGAAGCTCTACGAGGCGCGGGAGCGCCGGGTCCATCCCGGCCGCGACGACAAGGTTCTGGCGTCGTGGAACGGTCTGGCGTGCCGCGCGTTCGCGGAAGCCGGCCGCGCCCTCGGCCGGCCCGACTACGTCGCCGCCGCCGTCAAGAATGCCGAGTTCCTGCTGGAGGCGATGCGGTCCGAGGGCCGGCTGCTCCGCACCTGGAAGGGCGGCCGGGCCAAGCTCAAGGGCTATCTGGAAGACTACGCCATGGTCGCGGCGGCGCTGCTCGAGGTGTACGAGGCGACCTTCGAGCGGCGATGGCTCGACGCGGCGCGCGGCCTGGCCGACGAGATGATCAGGCTCTTCTGGGACGAGCGACTCGAGGGCTTCTACGACACCGGCGGTGACGGGGAGCAGCTCATCGTCCGGCCGCGCAATCTCTTCGACAACGCCGTACCGTGTGGGACATCGGTCGCCACCGAGACGCTGTTTCGCCTGGCGGTGCTGACGGGCGAGTCGCGATACGAAGCGACGGCGCTGAAGGCGCTGAGACCGATGGCGGATCTCATGGCCCGCTACGCGAGCGGCTTCGGCCGGTTCCTCTGCGCGTTCGACTTCCATCTCGGGCCGGTGATCGAGATCGCGCTGGTCGCTCCGGCGGCAGGCGATGGGCTCGGCTCGCTGGTGGCCGAGGTCTTCGGGCGATACCTGCCGAACCGCGTCGTGACCGGCATGGTGACGGGGGACGGCCCCGGCGCCGCGGGCATCCCGCTCCTTGAGGGGAGGGAAGCGGTGGGCGGGAAGGCGACCGCGTACGTCTGCCGCAACTACGCCTGCGAGCTGCCGGTCACCGATCGCGCGGCGCTGGCGCGCCAGCTCGACGGGGCCTGAGCCGGTGCGTCGGGCCATCCTCTTCGTCTCGGCGCTGCTGCTCGCGAGCGCGGCGCCGGCCTCCGCCCAGCTCGACCAGATCCTCAAAGAGATCGACACCTACTCGCGCCCCGGAGTCGGTACGCCGGGCGACGCGAAGATCGGCGCCGCGCTGAAGCAAGCGCTCCAGGTCGGGACCGAGAACGCCGTGAAGCTGACGGGGAAGACCGACGGCTACCTCACGAACAAGGCGATCAAGATCCTGATGCCGGAGCGCCTGCGCACGGTCGAGCGCGGCCTGCGGACCGCCGGTTACGGATCCGAGGTCGACAAGCTCGTACTCAATATGAACCGCGCGGCCGAGCGCGCGGCGCCATCGGCCAAGAAGATCTTCTGGAACGCGATCGGAGGAATGACCATCGACGACGCTCGGCGGATCCTGGGCGGGACGCCGACCGCGGCGACCGACTATTTCAAGAGCAAGACGTCCGCCTCGCTCACGCTGGCCTTCCGTCCCATCGTGGATCAGGCGATGAACGAGGTTGGCACGACGCGGCAGTACAACGAGCTGCTCGGCCAGGCGAAGGCCATCCCGTTCTTGAAGACGGAGAACTACGACCTCGATCGCTACGTCGTCGGCAAGGCCCTCGACGGCCTGTTCCACATGGTCGGCGAGGAGGAGCGCAAGATCAGAGCCGACCCCGCCGCGCGCGTGACCGATTTGTTGAAGGAAGTCTTCGGGAAGTAGCTCGCCTCACGACTCCCTGTGCCAGTAGGCGAGCCGCCACAGCGGCCCGCTGTACGGACTGAAATCGAATCCCTTCAGCGTGTTCGAGATGGCGAAGGCGCCGGCTCGGGTGACGATCGGGATGACGACGCCGTTCTGGATCACGAGATCGTTCATGCGGATGAACATCCCGGCGCGCTTGAGGGGATCGATCTCGCGCTCGGCGGCTCGCCAGAGCCGGTCGTACTCGTCGTTCCGCCACCGGGTCATGTTCGAGCCGGTCCACTTGTTGGCCTTCTGGGCCACCTCCCACGAGCAGAACGGTCGCATGAAAGCCTGCGGGTCGGGATGCCGCAGGATCTTGTTGTTGAGCTGCAGGTCCGCGTAGAAGTGGCTCTCGGTGTCGGGATTGCCGGGATCGGAGGAGAGGAATACCGAAGCGACCACGGACTTCAGCTCGCACTCGATGCCGGCCCTGGCGCACGCCTGCTTGACCATGACCTGGATCTTCTGCCGTGGTGTGTGCGTCGTGGTCTGGAAGAGGAGCTTCAGCCGCTTGCCGTCCTTGCTCCGGATGCCGTCCGAGCCGCGGCTCCACCCGCCGCCGTCGAGGAGGCGAGAGGCCTTGTCCGGGCTGAACTCCCAGCGCATGCTCGGTGACACGAAGCGGGCCGGTCCGTTGAGGAAGTTCGCCGTGGCCTCGGCCTGGCGTCCCCAGATCTCGGTCTGGACGGCGCCCCGGTCGACGAGGAGCGCCAGGGCGGACCGGACGGCCGAATCGGTCAGGAAGGGATGGACCGTCTTGACGCTCGAGCGCTCGCCATCGACCTCTCGCCACGGATCGGTCTGATTGAGCTGGATGTATTCGGGATTGGCCGTGCGGCCGATGACGACTCGCCCCTTGCCGCCCGTCTCGAGCCGGCGCAGGATCTCGTCTTCCATCGAGAGACCCCAGGCGTAGTCGTACTCTCCGGTCTGGAGCACCGCGCGAGCCGCCGAGACGGCGTCGCCACCGCCCTTGAGCTCGAGCGTGTCGAAGAAGAGACGATTGGCGACGTGATAGCCGGGATTGATCTCTGCCCGGACGATGTCGCCCGGCTTGAAGTCCACGTAGCGATAGGGACCGGTCCCGACGGGCTTCAGGTTTGCGGGCGCCTCGCGCGATCGGCCACCACGATACGGCTCGAACACGTGACGGGGCAAGATCATGCCGGACGCGCTGCAAAAAGCGTCGGCCCAGAACGGCGTGGGGTGCTTGAAGATCAGCTTCACCGCGTGATCGTCCAGCCGTTCGATGCGCTCGATCTCTCGATAGGACCCGGTAGTGGTTGCCGCCGTCGCCATGTCGGCCGCGTATTGCCAGGTGAAGATCACGTCGTCGGCGGTGAAGGGACGCCCGTCGTGCCAGGAGACACCGGGCTTGAGTCGCCAGATGACCCACGTGCCATCCCTCGCGAGGCCACCGTTGTCCAGGGTCGGGACCTCGCGGGCGAGGACCGGCACGACATTGCCCTCGGTGTCGATGTCGGCCAGCGGCTCGTAGAAGACCTCCGACGCTTCGAGGTCCTTGGGAGTCAGGGACAGGTGGGGATTCAGGATGGTCGTCGCCGCCCAGTACAACAGTCGGAGCGGACCGCCGCCGCCTCGACGCGTGGGCGTGAAGCTCGAGGGCCGGGGCTGGGCCCGCGCGACCCCCGCCCCGGCCAACATCTGAGCGGCCAGCGGTGCGATGAGCCCCAGGCCGACCATTGCTTGAACGAAGCGGCGGCGGGGGAGGTATCCGAGCTTGACCTCTTCGATCAGTTCACGAAGCTCGCGCTCGTCCATAGATGGCCTCCGGCAGATGAGATGGGCTCCGACAGATGGCCTCCGGTGAGGGGCATCGGCGCGATCGCGACATCCTGCGCCGCTGATGACGACGCTGTCAAGGGGCGCGTGACAGACCGAGGACGGTCTGAAGCATCAGCGGAGTCCGCGCTGCCTCGTCGAGGGCCGGGTGGGCGCAGACGAAGAGGAGCTTCAGCCGCTCGTCGGGGAAGACCGCCGATTCCCGCTGGGCACGCTCGGCGACGATCTCGAGCGCCGTCGCGGCCGCGGCCGAGACTTTCGCGTGCCGCGCGGCGTCGACGAGCCGCCGCCGCGCGGCGGCCAGCAGCCAGGCCTCGGGCTTGTCGGGAACTCCGACGCGTGGCCACGTCTCGAGTGC
>Ga0066710_100000385_pt1 | contig 25903 bp, 20 predicted proteins | sample GraSoiAngelo_159_FD_79666 | JGI IMG/M metagenome (GOLD analysis project Ga0066710, IMG submission 79666) | Grasslands soil microbial communities from the Angelo Coastal Reserve, California, USA - 14_1009_16_40cm | ecosystem: Environmental > Terrestrial > Soil > Grasslands | place: USA... | reverse complement strand
CGTCGAGGAACTGGACCGCGTTCGTGACCGTCACGAACCAGAGGACCGTCAGCAGGACGTTGAGCCAGATGGCGCCGGGCAGGCGGGAGGGCACGACGCTCAGGATGGCGCCGTAGCCGACCGCGAGCCCCGCGGCCGCCACCTGCCCCAGGAGCTTCAGCACGGCGGGAAGGTCGAGCACGTCGTCCATGAGGCCCAGGGCCACGACCAGGGTGGCGCCGACGGCGACCCCCTTGAGCTGAAGCGAGAAGTTGAAGTTGTAGAGGACGGTCGCCGCGAACGCCGCGTACACCGCCGCGCCCCCCAGGAGCGGCGTCGCCCGCTGGTGCACCTTGCGCGCGGCCGGCTGGTCGAGGACCCCGCGCCGGAGGGCGTAGAAGCGGACGGCCGGGGTCGCCGCGAGCGAGCAGGCGCAGGCGAGGAGTCCCAGGTAGACCCAGGCGAGCCCCTGCCCGAGAGACCAGCGGCGGACCGGGGGAGCCGCGAGCACGGCCAAGAGCCCGAGTCGGGCGAGGGTCGATCCGACGGCCCGGACCCGGTGCGCCTCGGTCTGGCCGGCGACGGCGGCCGTCTGCCCAAGGCTCACGGTGCCAGGGCCTCGAGCAGGGCGGCGGCCACCAGGTCCACCTCCGCGTCCCCGAGCCCCGGGTAGCACGGCAAGGACAGGCGCGTCTCCCACAGGCGGTCGGCGACGGCGTAGCCGCCGAGACCGAGCGCCCGGTGGGCGGGGCGGAAGACGGGGCGGCGCGCGGCGACCCCGCGGCGGGCGAGCGCCTCGATCGCCGGTCCCACGGGGCGGCCGAGGTCCAGGACGAAGCGGTGGTAGACGTGCCGCCCGCCCGCCGCGTCCGGCGGCAGCCCGCCGAGCCCGCCGAGCCCCGCCCGGTAGCGGGCGGCGATCGCGCGGCGGCGGGCGATGAACTGGTCCAGGCGCAGGAGCTGGGAGCGCCCGAGGGCCGCCCCGAACTCCGTCAGCCGGTAGTTGAAGCGGGGCTCGAGGTCCGCGCGCTCGTCGTAGTCGCGGAGCTCCCGCACGCGGTCGATCAGCTCGGCGGGGCCGGCCACCGCCCCCCCCTCGCCCGTCGTGAGCATCTTGGTCGCGTAGAACGAGCAGACAGCCAGGTCGCCGCGCGCGCCGACCGGGCGCCCGTCGTCGACCGCGCCGAGCGCCTGGGCGCAGTCCTCGATGACCGGGATCCCGAGCGCGGCGAAGCTCCCGAGACCCGCCGCGAGCCCGAACGCGTGCGGCACGATGGCGCAGCGGGTCCGCCGCGAGAGCCGACGCTTGACCTCCTGACTCTCGACCGAGAGCGTCTCGGCGCACGCGTCGGCGAGGACGGGGCGGGCCCCCACGCGCGTCACCGCGTGGTGGAGGGCGTCGCAGACGTAGGTCGGAATCACGACCTCGTCGCCCGCCCCGACGCCGAGCGCGCGGAGCGCCAGCTCGAGCGCCGCGGTCCCGGAGCTCGTGGCCGCGGCGCGGGCCGCGCCGAGTCGACCCGCCACCTCACGCTCGAAGGCGGCGACCTCGGCGGCCTGGGCGAGCTGCCCCGAGCGCACCACCGCCGCGACGCGGAGCGCGTCCTCCTCGGTCAAGGTCGGCCGGGAGTGGGGGATCAAATGTCCAGCACGAGCCGCACGGATTGGAACGCCTCGGCGTACTTCATCCGCCCCTGGATGCCGCGGAAGTTCGCGCAGGAGACGGCCGACTCGAGGATCGTCAGGTCCTGGATGTTCGTCTTCATGACCTGGGAGCGGTGCGCCTCGAGGCACGCGAGCTTCCGGTCGAGGACCTTCTGGATGTCGACGTAGCAGTTCGGGACGAAGTTCTGCGTCGAGGGCACCTCGTAGAAGAGGAAGTTCGGGATGTAGCGGGTCGCCGACAGTGTCCCCTGGGCGAGGTTGCGGTGATCCTGGTGCGTGTCGTCCGCGAAGTTGACGAAGATCATCTGCGGCTTCACCTGCTGGATCACGGCCTCGAGACGGACGATCAGGTCGCGGTTGAGCGGGATCTCGGTGTCCCGGTAGCCGCCCCAGTGGAGCTCGCGGGCGCCGATGACCTGCACCGAGTCCTTCTGCTCTTGGCGGCGCACCTCGGAGTCGCCGCCGAGCCCGCCGTCGGTGGCGACGAAGAGGTGGACGGCGTGCCCCCGCTGCGCGTAGGCGGTGAGGGTCCCGCCGCAGCCGAATTCGATGTCGTCGGGATGTGCGCCGATCGCCAGGACGTTCATACGCAAGGCACGTAGGCGTCGCCGCCCCGGAGGATCTCGAGGCCGGCCGCCCCGCACATCAATAATAAGTCAAGGCCGGAGAGAAACGGCACGAATTCGCCGTGGAGCTGCGCGTACACGGGGTGCGTGTACGCCTGCCGGAGCACGGCGATCCCCGCCTCCCCAAAGGCCTCGAGCCGCGCGTAGGCCGCCGCGTCCGGCCCGGCCAGGTAGGTGTCGCCGCCCGCCGCCCGCGTGAGGTCGACGAGGCGGAGCGTCGGATCGTCGCGCGTGGGCCCGAGCTCGGACGCGAGCCGGGTCGGGGTGCGGACGCCGAAGGCCTCGGCGAGGAAGGTCGCCGTCGCGATCGCGAGCGGCGCGAGTCCCCTCCACGGGCGCTCGAGGAGCTCGGCGAGCCGGGCGCCGTGCTCCTCCACGTAGGCGGCGCGCGCGTAGGCGAGCCGGACGGCCTGCGCGTGCCGGCGCGCCCACGGCTGGCCGGCGTCGATCCGGACCTCCCCGATCGGCGTCTCGCGGCCGCGATGCACCGGGACCGTGAGCCACTGCGGCCCGTCCTTGGTCTTGATGCGGTTTCGGTTCTGCCAGCCGTTTTTCTCGAACTGCACGGTGTCGAGGAAGACGAGGCAGTCGGCGGCGGCCCACTTGGCCAGGTACCCGAGCCACGGGAGATAGTGCGGCTGGTGGATGGCGACCTTCACGCCCGGCCCCCGGCCGCGTGGCTCGAACCCCGGCTCGCGTCCGCCGACCCTCGCGGCCTGGGTCGCCCGGCGCCGCCCCGCCGCGCCCGGCTCACGGCGCACCCGGGGGGCGGAGGAAGATCGGGTTCGCCAGGATGTAGGACCCCCCCGGCCCCCGCACCACGACCCGGAAGAAGGCGGGCACGCCGTCGAACGCTTCCCGGTGCTCGATCGCAAGCGGCGTCGGACCGGTCCAGACCCGGACCACGCCTCCGTTCCGGATCAGGGACAGCTGGACCGACTGCGCGGAGCCGTCGCTCACGCGCACCTCGGCCCGCACGGTGAGGGGCGCGCCGGGCGGCGCGGCGAGCGTGTCGCCCGAGATCCCCGTCCGGTCGCCGGCGACGACCGTGAAGCCGTCGAGCACGGGCGTGGTCCTCCGCTCGGTCCGCCGGACGGCGTAGACGCGTCCGCGCCGGAGGGCGGCGACGAGCGCCGCCTCGCTCTTGGCCGGGACGAGGAAGACCGTCTCCGCGGCCCCGATCCACTTGCCCTCCCCCTCCCCGTGGAAGCCCGACTCGCCCAGCACCCACGCGGGCCGGCTCCGCTCCCCCCGCGCGTACTGTCCGAGGAGGTAGTCCCACCCGTCGCCGAGCTGCGGAAAGCGAGTCACGTCCTCGTAGGCGCCGCCGAAGCCCGAGTAGCGGAACGTTCGCAGCAAGTCGTCGCCGTACGGGTCGGTCGTGCGCCTGACCCGGAGCCCGAGCACCCGTTCCTCGCCGTAGTCGAAGGCGTCGGGGAACGACCACACGGCGGCGCCGCCCTGCCCCTCGACGACGTCGATCAGCTCCTGGAAGGGCGCCGTCCCGAGCTCCTCGTACGGCGAGAAGGCGTCGGTCGTGAACGGGAGCCCGCGCACGAGCGTCCCGACCGCGACCGCGCAGAGCAGGCCGCCGCCGAGCCAGTGCCGGCGCGTCTGCACGACGACCACGCGATCGGCGAGCCGGCGGCGCGTCGGCCGGCGCCGGAGGAGGCGGAGGCCGGGGACGAGGAGGAGCACGGGTAGCGCTTCCAGCACGCTCTCCGCGGAGTACCGGGCCGTCGCCGGGCTACCCGTCGCCGGCAGCGTGCGGAGCGCCGCGGGTGTCGAGAGGCCGAAGACGAGGAGGTTCTTCTGGAGGTCGTGGACGGTGAAGTCGCCGGCGAACGGCGAGCCGGTCCACCAGTAGTGCGGGATCACCTCCACCCCCGGGACGATCAGGACGCCGGGGGCGCGCTGGCGGGCCGCCGCCACCATCGCCAGGTACCGCTCGGGGCCGCGTCCGAGCACGGAGGGCTCCTCTTCGCGAACGGAGAGGAGCGCGCGAAAAGGATAGAGGCCGTAGGCGACCCGCAGGAGGTAGTTCTCCGAGAGGAAGATCGCCTCGATGCCCTGCTCCCGGGCCCGCCCGACGATCTCGTCGAGCGAGAGCTCGCCGGTCGTGAAGTCGGTGTGCACGTGCACCACGCCGCGGACCTGCGCGAGCGCTTCCCCGCGGGCCGGCCCCGACGGCGCCGCGAGGAGCGCCAGGCCGATGAGCCACGCGGCGAGCCGCCGCGCTCCCGCGGGGTCCCGGCCGTCGTCCTGTCGCCTCATCCGCGCGCGAGGCTCCGGTACATGCCCGTGATCCGCGTCGTCATCACCTCGACGGTGAACTCCTCTGCCCGCGCAGGACCCGCCCGGCCGAGGGTCGCGCGCCGCGCCGGGTCCTCCAGGAGCTCGAGCAGCGCCCGGGCGAGCGCCGTGGGGTCGTCCGGCGGCACGAGCGTCCCGTACCGGCCGCCGTCGAGCACCGACGGGATGCCGCCGACCTCGGTGCCGACCACCGGCACGCCGAGCGCCAGCGCCTCGACGAGCGCGCGCCCCATGCCCTCGTTGCGCGACGGCGCCGCGAAGAGGTCGGCCGCGGCAAGGTACGGGACGACGTCCTCCCGCGCCCCCGCGATCGCGAGGTGCGCCTCCACGCCGAGCAGGCGGGCGCGCGCCTCCAGTCGGGAGCGCTCGGGGCCGTCCCCGACCAGGAGCACCCGGAGCGCCGGCACCCGCCCGGCGACCTCGGGGATCGACCCGACCAGCACGTCGAACCCCTTCACTGGCACGAGACGCCCGATCCCCACGACGACCCGCGCGTCGGGAGGGAGCCCAAGGGCCGCGCGCGCCGCTCCCCGCCCGGGCGCCCGCGCGCGGAGCGCCTCCGTGTCCACCCCGCTCGGGATCGCGACGTACTGTCCCGGGCGCCCGACGCCGCGCGCCAAGTGCTCCTCGGCGCCGCGCTCGGTCAGGACGACGATCCGATCGGTCCAGCGCGCCGCGATCCGCTCGAGCTGGACGAAGGCGGCGGTCAACGCCGAGCCGTAGTAGCCGCCGTAGAACACGTGGCCGTGCGGCGTGTGCACGACCGTGGGGACCCGCGCGAGCCGGGCCGCGAGGCGGCCCAGGAAGCCGGCCTTCGACGTGTGGGTGTGGACCAGTTCCGGCCGCTCTCGCCGGAAGAGGCCGACGAGGCCCGCGAGCGCCCGGAGGTCCCGTCCCGGCGCGAGCTCGCGGACGAGCGACGGGAGCAGCTCAACGCGGCAGCCGCGGTCCAGGGCCGCCCGCACGACCGCCGGCTCGGACCCGGTGGCGCCGGCGACGAGGAGGCAGTCGTGGCCGACCCGGGCGAGGCCGACGACGGAGAGCACGGTGTTCTCCGTCGACCCCCCGAGCGACAGCCGGGTGATCACGTGGATGACCTTCACGCCCGCCCCGCGCGCCTCAGCCGGGCGGCTCCCCCGCTCGCGACAGGGCGGCGACGGGCGGCGGCGCGCCGGCCCCGGCGAGCGCCGCTTCGAGCGCCGTCAGGTGGCGCTCCCACGAGTAGCGGCGCTCGGCGTGCTCGCGGCAGCGGCGCCGGAAACCCGGGTCGGCGGCGAGCGGAAACGCCCCGACGAGCGCGGCCGCCAGCGCCGCCGCCGAGGCGTCCGCCGCGAGCAGCCGGCGGTCGAGCGGCTCGAGGATCTCCGGCGTGGCGCCGATCGGCGTCGCGACGACGGGCGTGCCGCACGCGAGGGCCTCGACGGTGACGAGCCCGAAGCCCTCGAGCGCGCGCGTCGGCAGGACGAAGAGGTCCGCGGCCTGGTAGTAGAGGGGCAGCAGCTCCTCGGGGATGTGGCCGGCGAAGCGCGCGACGCCGGCCAGCCCGAGCTCCGCGGCGAGTCGCTCGAGGGCGGGGCGGAGCTCGCCGCTGCCGCCGATCACGCAGGTGAGCGGCCGGGCCGACCGGCAGGCCGCGAGCGCCCGGAGCAGCGTGTCGAGCCCCATCCGGGGCTGGAGGTCGCGGACAGTCAGGAGGAGGGTCGACGGACCGGCGAGGCCGAGCTCGGCGCGCACGCGGGCGCGATCGGCGGCCGGCCGGAAGCGCTCGAGATCGGCGGCGCCCGGCACGACGACGACCGGCGTCGGCCGGCGACCGTGGGCGCGCCCGAGGACCCCGCGGGAGAACTCGCTCAGGACGAGGATCAGGTCCGCCGCCGCGAGCGCCCGCCGCTCGAGCCACGCGAGGCAGGCCGCGCCCAGGCCGGTCCCCACGGGCGCCCGCGACCCCTCGCCCCGCTCGGCGCGGACGCGATACTCGTCGCCGGCCGCCGAATGAAAGACGTAGAGTCGCCGCGCCGCCCGGACGAGCGGGGCCACGCCGAGCGCCGAGAACGGCTGGTGGAAGATCACGGACTCCCAGGCGCGGCCGCCGAGCGCCTCGCGGAAGCGGCGCCGGGCGCCGGTGATCGAGGTCACCGCGAAGGCGAGCGGGTGCCGGCGGTCGACCGCGTAGTGCAGGACGGTGGCCCCCCCGGGGTCGCCGCGGAGCGGGAGCGGGCCGCCCGGGTGCCGGCAGAGGACGGTCACCGCGTGGCCCCGGGCCGCGAGGCGACGGCTCTGCTCCCGGACGACGCGGGCTGCTCCGCCGTGGGTCTCCATCGGCGAGACGTCGGCGACGACGAGCACGCTCCCCCTAGCCACCGGAGCCTCCCCGGGGCGCCGCGTCGACCGCGGCGAAGACCGCCCGCCGGCGCGCGGGCCAGTCGTCCCAGAAGGCCTGCTGCCAGAGTTCGAGCACCATGAGCGCGAACAGGCGGTCGGCGTGGCTCCGGCGGCCGGCGCGGTGCTCGTCGATCAGCCGCACGACGGGCGCGGGCCGGAGGAGCCCCCGGCGCCGGAGCCGCGCCTCGGACAGGAGGTCGGCCGCCAGCTCCGCGAGCGGTCCGCGGAGCCAGCGCGCGAGCGGCAGGGAGAAGCCACGCTTGGGGCGCGCGAGCGTCGCGGGGGGAAGCAGCGGTTCCATCGCGTGCCGCAGCAGAGGCTTCAAGCCCGGGCCGGAGCGGAGCCCGGGGGCGATCGACCACACCGTCTCGACGAGCCGCCGATCGCAGAAGGGCACGCGAAGCTCGAGGGACGCGGCCATCGTCATCTTGTCGCCGAGCATGAGGAGGTCGTCGGGCAGGTAGGTCGCCAGGTCGAGCGCGGCCACCGCCGCCGCCGCCCCGGCCCCCGTCCGCGCCGCCGCGAGCGCCTCCACGAGCCGCGCGCGATGGCCCGCGAGCGGGTCGCTCCCGGGCGGGAGCCCGGGCAGGAGCTCGCGCAGGGCGGGCGCGTTCCAGAAGGAGATCCACGCGAGATAGCGCTCGGGGGCCTCGAGGGGACCGGCCTCGAGGAAGCGGCGCAGCCGTCCGGTCGGGTCGTCCGCGCGCGACGAGTCCGGGAGGGAGCCGGCCAGGCGCGCGACGAGCGACCGGAGCGGGGCCGGCGCGAGCCGCGCGTACCGCGCGGCCCACCGGGCGCCCAGGTGGCGCGGGTAGCCGAGGAAGAGCTCGTCCCCCCCGATCCCGGAGAGGGCCACGGTCACGTGCTCACGGGCCAGGCGTGCGATCAGGTGGGTGATCACGAGGGAGGAGTCGGCCAGCGGCTCGTCGAGGTGCCAGACGAGCTCGGGGAGGAGCTGCGCGACCTGGGGCCGGACGACGAACTCGCGATGGTCGCTCCCGCAGGCCTGGGCCACGGCGCGCGCGGCCGGGGCCTCGCCGAAGCTCGCCTCCTCGAAGTCGAGCGTGAAGGTGCGGATCGGCGCCTCGGGCGCGTGGCGGCGCATCAGCGCGACGATGGAGGACGAGTCGAGACCGCTCGACAGGAACACGCCGAGCGGGACGTCGCTCACGAGGTGCCGGGCGACGCTCTCGCCGAGGGCCGCGCGCACCCGCTCCCGGGCCTCCCCGGGGGCGGTCACGAGCCGGGCGGGCGGGCGCGGCCGCCAGTACGCGCTCACCCGGGCGCGGCCGCCCTCGAAGACGAGCAGGTGACCCGGGGCGAGCTTCTCGACGCCGGCGAAGGCCGACCCGGGCGACGGCACGTAGAGCAACGTCAGGTACGCGGCGAGCGCCGGGAGGTCCGGCTCCCGCGGGCACGCCGGATCGAGGAGGAGCGCCTTCGCCTCGGAGGCGAAGGCCAGCCGACCGTCCCGCTCGCGGTAGTAGAGCGGCTTGATCCCGAGCGGGTCGCGCGCCAGGAGCAGCCGGCGGCGCCCGCGGTCCCAGAGCGCCAGCCCGAACATGCCCTCGAGCTGCTGGAGGCAGCCGTCGCCCTCCTCCTCGTAGAGGTGGAGGATCGCCTCGCCGTCGCTCCGGCTCCGGAACCGGTGGCCCTTGGATTCGAGCCGGGCGCGGAGCTCCCGGTGGTTGTAGATCTCGCCGTTGAAGACGAGCCAGCAGCCCTCGTCCTCGTTGGCCATCGGTTGGTGGCCGCCCACGAGGTCGATGATCTTGAGCCGGCGGGCCGCGAGCCCCGCGGTGTCGTCGCTCCACACGCCCTCGTCGTCCGGCCCGCGGTGGGCCATGACGCGCGCCATCGCCCGCAGGAGCCGCGGCTCGGGCTGGCCGACCATTCCCGCGATCCCGCACATCAGGCGGGGGCTCCCCCGAGGAGGCTCTGATAGAGGTCGCCGAGGCGCTCGACCATCCGCGCGAGGCCGTAGCGGGCCTCGACGGTCTGGCGCCCGGCCCGGCCGAGGGCAGCCGCCCGGACGGGGTCGCCCAGCAGGCCCGCGAGCGCCTCGCCGAGCGCCTCCGGCCGCCGCGGCGGGACCAGGAGGCCGTTCCGGCCGTGCTCGACGACCTCGGTCACGCCGTTCACCGCCGTCGCCGCGAGCGGCCGGGCCATCGCGAGCGCCTCGAGCACCGTGAACGGGAACCCCTCGGAGTGCGAGGAGAGCGCCACCGCGCTCATCGCGGCCAGGCAGCCCGGGATGTCGTCCCGCACCCCCGCGAACACGCAGGCCTCGGCGAGCCCCCGCGCGCGCGCGTCTCCTTCGATCGCGCCGCGGAGCGGCCCGTCGCCGACGATGAGTGCGCGCGCCCCGACCGCGCACCGGCGGACCAGGGCGAAGGCCTCGAGGAAGTCGGCGTGGCTCTTCTGGGGCGTCATCCGGCCGACGATCCCGACGACGGGGCCGTGGCCGAGCCCGAGCTCGTGACGGATTCGGCCGCCGTCGCCCGCCCCGGGGTCGAACCGGACGAGGTCGACGCCGTTCGGGATCACGACGACGCGGCCGGCCGGCAGCCGGCTCCGCTCGACCAGATCCCGCGCGAGGCTCTGGGCCACGCAGACGATGACCTGCGAGAGCGGCGCCGTGAGGCGGTCGAGCGCCAGGTACGCAGCGCGTCGCGCCGCCCCCACGGGGTAGTCGTAGAGCGAGTTGTGGACCGTCGAGACGTGGCAAGGGACTCCGGCGAGGCGGCAGGCCAGGCGCGCGTAGAAGTTGGTCCGGGCGCCGTGCGACTGGACGATGTCCGGGCGGAGCGCCCGGAGCCGGCGCGCGAGCTCGCGGAGGAAGGGCGGCGAGGCGAGGGATCCGGCCTGCGGGAGCACGATCGTCAGGACGCCCTCGGCCCTGAGCCGCGACACGAGCGGTCCCGCCTCGGGTGCGACGACGGCCAGCTCGAAGCGCTCGCGGGGCAGCGCCCGCGCGAGCTCCCGGAGATAGACCTCCCCGCCCGCCCAGCCCGCCGACTCGGCGACGTGGACGACGCGGATCGGGCGGGGCGCGGCAGCGGGTCCCCGTCGGCTCATCGGCGGCGAGCCGAGGCCTCGAGCGAGGCGCCCGCGATCCAGCGGCCGCCGGAGAGGACCCAGGCGGCGCGCGCGACGCCGGCGGCCACGGTCTTGACCGCGCTCAACGGCCACTCAGGAAGGTCGAGGGCCCGATAGGGATCGCCGGGCGCCGGCGGGCTCGGGGTCACCCGCACCTCCGCGAAGTCCGCCCGCCCGAGCAGGAGCCGGACCGTGCGCCCCGAGAAGGCCGTCACGTTGAACACGAACGCGAGATCCGGCCGCCGGTCGAAGACGCCGCGGACGCCGAGGGCCCGCGCCGCGCGGGTCGCCCTGAAGGCCGCCCGCTGGAACGGGTCGTTCGGGGTCCGGAGGTGAAGGACGCCACCGGGCCGCAGGAGCGGACGGACGGCGCGGAGGAGCCCGAGCGGGTCCGGGACAACGTCGAGGACGTTCCAGAGCGTCACGAGGTCGAACGAGGCCGGCGCGAACCGCTGCGCCTCGGCCGTCCCCGGGCGGGCGTCGACCCCGAGCACCTCCCGCGCGTGGCGCACCGCCACCGGCGACGGGTCGACCCCGACCGCGCTCCAGCCCCGGTCGCCGGCCGCCAGGAGAAACCACCCGCCGCCGCAACCGACGTCGAGGACCCGCCCCGGGCGCTCGGGCCAGGCGTCGAGGAAGCTCTTGAACATCGCGCCGCGGCGGGCGCCGAGCCGCGCCTCGTCCGCCACCGTGGCGCGGCCCGACCGGAACTCTTCCTCGTAGGCCGCGGCGGCGGGGCGCGGGTTGCGGAACGCCACGCCGCACTCCAGGCACCGGACGATCCGCCGGTGTTCGACGACGAGGAGCTCACGGTGGCGGTCACCCCCGCAGAGCGGGCAGGCGACCATCGCCTCGGACGGACCCGTCATCCTCGGTCGGCGGCCCGCGCGGAGGTGCGCACCCAGTCGTCCGTCGGCCCGAGTCGTCTCCACCTCCGGGGAGCTGACACGGCCGCGGGGCCGCCTGGCGACAGGAGGGCCCGGGCACCGGGCCCTCTCATCGGACGGGAGCGCACCGCAGGATCAGGTTGTACGCGAAGCGCTGGGCGCCGCGTCGCTCGAGCCGCTCCTCGAGCGCCGGCCCGACGGCGCCCCAGACCGCCCGCGCCACCGGGAGCAGCTCGAGATAGCGGAAGTAGCGATACCCCGTCCGCGCCTCGACCGTGAGGCCGGCCTCGCGGACGAGTGCCATGATCTCCGCGTAGTCGAAGCAAGTGTCGATAGGCTGGTCGGTGTTGCCGGGATACTCGTAGGGCAGCAGACGCGTGCGGAGCCAGCGGCCGCGGACGAGCCAGCCGAGCCGGCTGAACGGGAAAAACCCGGTGGCGTTCGGGACCGACACGATGAGGCGGCCGCCCGGGGTCAGCACGCGGCGCATCTCGACCAGGCACGCCGCCGGCGCCTTGAGATGCTCGAGCGTCTCCGTGCAGAAGATGACGTCGAACGCGCCGGCCGGGAACGGGAGGGGCCGCGCGAGGTCGTGCGTCACGAGACGGACCGGGCGCCGGCTCCCCCCCGCCGCGGCCAGCCGGGGCGCCGCCCAGTCGACGCCGGTCAGGCTGCACTCGAAGCGCTCGGCGGCGGTGCGGAGGAGCTCGCCCCTGCCGCACCCGAGGTCGAGGACGTGTCGACCCGTCAGGTCGCCCGCGAGCCCGAGGACGCGCGCGATGAACGCCGGCCCGAGGCTGCCACGGCCGGGGAGCCGCTCGTAGCGCTCCCGAATCTCCGCGTCCGTGAGCTCGTGCCCGGTCTTCAGCACGCCGGCGATCCCGTCGCGAGCGCGGCTTCCGAGCGCCCGACGATCCGGCCCTCCCGATACAGGATCCGGTACGCGCCGCGCTCGACGTAGGGCAGGAGCGCCTCCGGGTAGCCGCCGAGCGCCGCCGCGTCGACCCGCTCGAGCGGCTGGCAGTACTCCGCCATGAAGCGCCCGGCCGCCAGATCGAGGTCCTCCACTCCCCAGCGCTCCTGGACACGATGTCGGGCGTAGGCCTCGAGGCTCCCGGGGGCGCCCGCGCCGAGCCATTCGAGCCAGAAGTGCCTGAGCAAGGTCCGCCGGCCGTTCTTGACGTTGACGTGGAAGAGCGACGGCTCGGACCACTCGAGGACGCCGTAGTACTTCGGCACCTTGAGCGTGTCGTACCGGATCCGAAACCACGCGGGGGTCCCGTCGCGAAGCGGGCGGTAGGCGTACGGCGCGCGCCCGCGCGGGATCCTCCCCTCCCGCCAGACGTAGCGCGCCCGCGGGCCGACCGTGAGCACGTGCGGGTCCCAGCGCTCGCGGGCGTCGGGGAAGCGATGCCGGAGGTCGCCCGCCAGCTCGAGCGTGCGCACGTGGACGAGGTAGTACCGCCGCCGGTCGAGCCGGGCGAGCAGGCGCCTGAGGTTCGCGATCGCGCTCGGCCCCTCGGTCCGCGCCACCAGGTCCGCGTCCCAGAGAAACGCCCACCGGAACCGGCTCTCGGCGAGGCCGCGGTTGGCGACGTCCGGGAGATCCGAGGCCCCGCAGTCGATCCGACGGAGCCGGGCGGGAGACGACCGGCCGATTCGGTCGACCAGCGCGCGGATCCCGGCGGTGGCCGCGTGGTCGAGCACCAGGATCTCGTCGGCGAAGCCGCGAAGCGACGCGAGGCAGGGCTCGATCCACTCTTCGTCCCCGCCGACGCGGACGAGCGCGCTGACACCCTCCGGCCGGTCGGGCGGGCGCGGGACGAGACGGACGAGCGGCGCCAGGGACCCGAGGGCCCGCACCCGGCGCGCGAGCCGGCGGCTCAGCATCGCGCGCCGTTCAGCAGCTCGACCATCCGCCGCACGACGACCGTCCGGTCGAACTCCGCGAGCGCGCGGACCCGGGCGGCGCGTCCCAGCGCTCGCCGCCGGTCCGGGTCGCCCACGAGGGCGCGGACCGCCTCGGTGAAGGCCGCGAGGTCGCCCTGGCGCACCAGGAGCCCGGTCCCGCCGTCGACGACCGCGGTGGGCGTCCCGCCCGCGCGCATCGCGACGATCGGGAGGCCGCTCGACATCGCTTCCAGCACGCTCGTGGGGAGGCCCTCGGCCCGGAGGCTCGGCAGCAGGAACACGTCGGCTGCGGCGAAGACGGGCGGCAGGTCGTCGTGGGCGCGGGCGCCGAGGAACCTGACCCGCAGCCCGGGCGCCGTCCGGCGCAGCCAGGCTTCGATCGGAGCCGCGGCGGGGCCGTCGCCCGCGACCACGGCGGCCAGACCCGGGTGATCTCGGGCGACCGTCCGACAGGCCTCGAGCCCGAGGTGCACCCCCTTCTGCCACGTGACCGTGCTCGCGATCAGCGCGACCGGGTCGTCGGCGCCGAGCCCCAACTCGGCGCGAACTCGCCCCCGGTCCGCCTCGCTCGGCAGGAACTGCGACGTGTCGACGCAGTTGGGGAGGAGGCTCACGCGCCGATAGCGGCGGAGCTGGCGCGCGACCGCGTGACTCACGGCGAGGATCCGCTCCGAGCCCTGGAGGAGCGGCCTCCCTCTGAGCCAAACGGCCGCCTGCCAGCGCGCCGCGCGCGGGAAGTCGATCAGGCGCCGCCAGCCCCGGACGTCGTGCCAGTCCCCTCGGAGCAGGCCCGGCCCCCAGCCGTGGACGATCGTGTAGGTCGGCGGACCGCCGATGTCGACGAGCCCGTAGGCAGCGACGCTCATGCTCAGCACCGCGTTGACGCCCAAGCGCCGGAAGTTGTCGCGCGCCCAGCGGCGGCTCTCCCGCCGCCACGCCCGCGAGTAGTCGCCCGGGGCCGTCCCCGGCAGGTAGTGGAGCTCTGCGCCGTACGCCGCCTCGCGCGGCCGGCCATCGGGATGGGCGGTCGTCAGGAGGTGCACGGTGTGCCCCTGGCGCGCCAGCTCGACAGTCAGGTTCCGACAGTGCTCCTCCATTCCCCCGAGACCGTGAGTCCAGATCCGGCGCGCGACGAGGCAGAGGACTATGCCGGGCCTCCAGGGGCCGCCAGCCGATCGACGCGGTCGCGGTTGAGCCCGAGTCGCTCCACGCGGACGAGGTTCCGACCCGCCCGCAGCCACGCCCCGATCCGCGGGCCGGGCCCAAGCCGGGCGCCCGGCGCCGGCTCGGCGACCTTCTCGGCGAGCACGATCCCGTTGCCGAGCTCGACGCAGTCGCTCCACCGGAGGGCGGGCCCGAAGCGGGCCTTCCATCGCGCCAGCGCGCGCTGCACGTGCTCGGCGCGGCCGTCGTCGAGAACGACCCAGCCGGGGACGGTGAGCCGCGGCAGCGCCTCCGGGAGCGCACCGTCGCGGCCGACCTCGTGGCCGGGCCCGTCGACGAGCACGAGCTCGTAGCGGTCGTCGCCGTAGAAGTCCGGCGGGACCAAATAGAAGACGCTCGGGACACCGTCGTGGAGCCTGAGACCGAGCGGAAAGGCGCGGAGCTCGACGCGGTCCAGGACCCCGTGGCCCCGCGCCATCTCCCGCGCGCGCGCGCTCCACGCCGGCGAGTGGTCGATCGAGTCGAGGCGGCCCGATCCCAGGCGTCCGAGCTCGCGCGCGATCACCACGGAGGAGAAGCCCGACCCGAACTCGAGCACCCGCCGCGGCTGGAGCGTCCGGACGAGCGCGCCGAGGAACCGGCACGCGTCCCTCGCCAGCGCCCGGGCCCCCGGATGCGGCTCCGGGATCTCGTAGCGGGCCGACGCCGCCACGACCCGGGCGAGGTCGAGCATCCCTACCGCCCGAACCACCTGGCCTCCCCGCGCCGCCCGAGCGCCCCGTCGAGCGCTCCGAGCAGGATCGCGCGGAGCTCCGCCCGCCGAAGGCCATGGTGGCGCAGCACCGACCCGCCGAGCGTCTTCGGCAGCCAGAGAAAGGCGTAGATCAGCATGACCCGGAGGCGGCCCCGCGGCGGCAGGTGCCGCCGGAGCAGAAGGAGCTTGTTGCGATAGCCGTAGTACACGCGCTCGGGCGTCCGCGTCCCGCCCCGCGCCACCCTGTGGCGGATCACGGCGGCGGGCTCGTACAGCACGCGGAAGCCCGCCTCTCCGAGCTTGAGGCAGAGGTCTACGTCGCCATGGGACGTGAAGTAGTCCCGCTCGAACCCGCCCACACTGTCCATCGCCGAGCGTCGGATCAGGCAGCCGCAGGAGCTGACGAAGTCGCAGGCCGTCCGGACCTCGGGGGCGCGCTCGCGAAAGGTCCCGGTCAGGCGGCTCAGATACCCAGCCGCGCTCGCCACCTCGTCCGGCGCGTCGGCGTAGACGATCCGGGCGCCGACGACGCCGACCGCCGGGTCGGCCATGGCGTCGAGCAGCGCGCGGAGCGCGTCCGGCTCGACCTCCACGTCGTCGTCGAGGCTCAGGACGAACTCCGCGGCGGGCCCCACCGACCGGAGCGCCTCCGCGCGGCCGCCGAACGCCCCGAGGTTCCGCGGGCTCCGCTCGCCGGCGAGCCGGGCCCAGCCCTCCGCCCGCATCCGCCCAAAGAGCGCGCCGACCCGCGCGGCGGTGTCGTCGGTCGAGCCGTTGTCGAGCACGACCACCTCCATCCGCTCCCTCGGGTAGTCGAGACGCCGCAGGCTCTCGAGGCAGAGGAGGAGCTCGGCGCCGTTGTTCCACGTCACGATCAGCACCGCGACGGACGGCGAGCGGCCGGCGGTCACCCCGCGACCCTCCAGAGGACCGCGCGCGCGCCGTCGCCGGGGGGCCCGGGCGGCGCCGGCCACCCGAGCAGGCGGTCGACGAGGGCCGCCGCGAGGCCGCGGAGGCTCATTCGCTCCGGTCGCCGGACCTCCGCCACCTTCCGCCACGCGGGCGGGGGCACGAGGACCGACGGCGGCACCCGGTGGCCGACCCTGAGCTCGCTCGCGATGAAGACCGGATCGCAGACGACGAGGGCATCCGGCGGCGGGTCGGGAGCCTCCGGCTCCGTGTACGAGACGATGCGGTCGCGGCGCCCGGGCAGGAGGGCGCGGAGGAGGTTCGTCGTCGTCGGGTCGGCCACGACGATCGTCGAGCCGGGCTCGCGGGCGACCACCGGCGCCAGCCGGCGCGCGACGGACGCCCACGCGCGGTAGTCGACGTGGGCGCCCCAGGTTCCGACCGCGGCGAGAGCGGCGAAGGCCAGGCCCAGGCCTGCGCGGAGGCGCGGGCGGACGCCGAGGCCTCCCACGAGCCAGGCCGCCGCCGTGAGGACGAACGGGATCAGGAGCGGATGCAGGGTTCGCGCGAAGTGAAAGAAGAGGGGCCGGGTCAGGCTCCGGTCGAGCGGCGCCACGCTGAAGATGAGCAGCGGGATGCCCCACCAGAGACCCCACTGCCGAACCGCCGCCTGCCCGCGGCGCAGGCCCCACCAGAGACCGGCCAGGACGAGGTAGAAGATCCCGGCGAAGTAGCCGAAGGAGCCGGCCAGCGGGTCGAGCAGCATGTCCAGGTAGTCGAGCATCCAGCCGTGCCCAGGGGGCAAGAGCCGCATGTGCGCCACGTGCAGGCGCGAGACGGCTGGCGAGAACGCGTAGAGCGGCGAGCCGGTGAGCCAGGCGAGCCAGCAGAGGTCGGCCGCCACGATCAGGCCGAACCCGCCCGCCAGCCTGCCGTAGCCGAGCCACTCGCGCCGGCGCCCGAGGGCGCGGATCAGCAAGACCGGCCCGAGCGCGAGCGCGACCTCCTTCGTGAGGTACGCCATTCCGAAGAGGAGGCCGGCCGCGAAGTACCAACGGCCCCGCGGCCGCGCCGCCGCCTCCCCTTGGCCGACGGCGTAGACGGTGGCCGCCCAGAGGACCCCGAGCGGGAGATCAGTGTGGAGGTCGGTGGCGCCGATCACGTCGAGCGGGACCAAGGCCAGGAGCGCGGCCGCCGCGAGCCCGAGCGCCGCCCCCCCCGCGGCCCTGCCGAGGGCGTACGCGAGCAGGAGTCCGGCCAGCGAGTAGCCGAGCGGCACCAGCGCCGCCGCGTGCTCGCCCGCCCCGAACGCCCACCGGGAGAGGGCCAGCGGCAGGATGAGCCCGTAGCGCGTCCAGAACATCGAGCGCGGCACCCAGTCGCCCGCCAGGAGCCCGTCGGCGGCCGCGCGGTATTCGAGATCGTCCCATCCGAGGAGACCGCCAAAGAGCGACACTCGGAGGGCCATCCCCATGAGCAGGATCCCGCCGAGCCAGCCGAGCCGCGCCCGGAGGCTCATCCGCCGCGGCACCGCTCGTAGACCGCGTGCGTGCGGCGCGCCGCCTCTCCCCAGTCGAAGGCGCGCGCCCGCGCCCGGCCGCGCGCCGTGAGCTCGGCCCGGAGCGGCCCGTCGTCCAAGAGGCGGCCGAGGGCCTTGGCGAGCTCGGAGGGCGACACCGGCGGGTCGAGCAGGAGGCCGGCGTCGCCGACGACCTCGGGGAGCGAGGTCACGTTGTAGGTGAGGACCGGCGTGCCGCAGGCCATGGCCTCGAGGAGGGGGAGCCCGAAGCCCTCGTAGGAGGAGGGGTAGACGAAGACGGCGGCGCCCGCGTAGAGGGGCGGCAGCTCCGCGTCGGGCACGAAGCCGAGGAAGCGCACCCGCGGGGCGAGCCCCGACTGCCGGACGAGCTCCGGGAGCCGGGTCCTGCCCGCGATGAGCGTGCCCGCGAGGGCCAGGCAGAGCGGCCCGGGCAGGAACTCGAGCGCGCGCACGAGCGTCGCGAGGTCCTTCCGCCGGTCGATCGTGCCGACGTAGAGCAGGTAGGGAGCGTCGAGCTGGTAGCGCCGCCTGACGGCGGCCACCTCGGCGGCCGGGACCTCCTGCGGGGGCAGGAGCGCGCCCCAGGGGACGACGCTCACGCGCCCAGGCGGGATCCCGGCGAGCTCGAGGAGATCGCGACGGGTCGACTCCGAGGGCACGACTACCGCAGTCGCCAGGCGCGCGGTGAACGGGATGAGACGGCCCCAGTACCAGCGGCTCCGGCGGGTCGGCAGCCACTCCGGGTGCCGCGTCGGGGCCAGGTCGTGGACGGTCATGACGAGCGGCCGGCCGCGCGCGACCGGGCCCGACATCGCCGGCGAGACGAGGAGGTCGGCGCCGGCGCGCCCCGCGCGCCACGGGAAGATCACCTGGTCCCAGAGAAGCTGCTGCGGGATCCGCCACCCGGAGCGATCGGACGGCCGGACCAGGACGTAATCGTCCGCCGGATAGTCACGCCGGAGCTGCTCGAGCAGCCGTCGGGCCGCGCGGCCGGCGCCGGTCACCCGGCCCTCCAGCCCCTGGCCGTCAACCGCGACGCGCACCGCGCTCCTCGCGGCCCAGGCGGGCGTAGCTCCCGAAGGCCCCCCGCACGCCGCGGACGAAGGCGGCGTGGCGGCGGAGGACGAAGCCCGGGCCCTCGGCGAGGTATGGCCGGTTCAGCACGTGCGAGCGGTAGAGGCGCCAGCAGAGCCCCGGCAGGTACCGGCGGGGCGTGTGCTTGAGGTCGCAGTAGAGGTGGTTGTGGAAGAAGGCGACGTACCACGCGTGGGAGGCGGGGTCCCGCCCGAGGAGGTGGCGGTTCTCGGCGCCGCCCGGGCTCCCGTAGAAGTGCACGACCTCCGGCGCGGGGTCGAAGACGATCGCGTAGCCCGCCCGGTGGACGCGGAGCACGAAGTCGTTCTCGAAGCGGAACGCGTTGCCGACGAAGCGCTCGTCGAAGCCGCCGAGCCGCAGGAGCAGCTCGCGGCGGAAGGACATGTTGCTGCCGGGCGCCGTGTAGACGCGCGCGCGTGTCCGATGGTTCCAGGAGGTGTGGAAGAAGCCGAACACGGGGTCGCCCGACCGCGGGTCCCACCGGCCCTCGGCGCGGGTCGCGGCGTCGACGACGCGACCCGCCACGCCTCCGATCGCCGGGTCGGCGTAGTTCTGCGCGTGCGCGCGGACGAAGTCCGGGTCGGCGATCCGCACGTCGTCGTCGAGGAAGAGCACGATCTCGCCGCGGGCCGCGGCCACGCCCGCGTTCAGCGCCGTCACGACGTGCGGGCGCGGCTGGCGAATCAGCCGGACGCGGTCGGCGACCGCGTCGAGGAAGGCCCGGGTCCCGGGCGCGTGCTCCGGGGTCTGGTCGACGACGATGATCTCGAGGTCGGGGTACTTGAACGCCAGGACGTCCTCGAGCGCCGCGCACAGGAGCTCTTCGCGCCGGTAGGTCGGCAGGACGACGGAAACCCGGCGCGGCCCGCGCTCACCCACGCGGGGCTCCGCGCAGGGCCAGAAGCCCCCCGAGCTTCCAGGCGAGGCTCCACTCGCTCGGCCGCAGGAGGAGCGCCTGCCAGAGGACGACTCCCGCCACGAGGGCGAGCCCGCTCAGGAGCCCCTCGGCCCCCATCCAGAAGAGCCCCGCCACGCCAGCCCAGCCGCAGAGCGCCACCGGCAGGAGGGGGCCGACGCCGCGGAAGCTCACGTGGAGCCGGGCCCCCACGTCCCGCGCGGCCAGGCCGAAGGTGAGCGCCTGCGCCGCCGCCACGGACGCGCCGAGCCCGCCGAGCCCCCACCGGGGCGTGAGCGCGAGCGCGCCGCCCACGAGGACCGCCTGGCCGACGGCCGTGATCGCGAAGCCGACCCAGATTCGGCCGGCGCCGACCTGGGCCGACCAGCAGACGTTCGCCGCCGCCTGGAACACCGCGGCGAGGGCGAGCCAGCCGATGACCCCGCCCGCGCCCGCGTAGGCGCGGCCGAACACGAGGGCCAGCAGCGGTCGACCGCCGAGCGCCAGGAAGATCGCGCCGGGGAGCGTCACGAAGAGCGTGCAGCGCAGGATCGTGTCGACGCCGTCGAACCCGCGGCCCGTCGCGTGGAGCTCGGCGATGACCGGCACCAGCGGGACGGCGATCGCGCCCGACACGAGCATCAGCACCCGGGCGGTGGCATCGCCGATCTGATAGAGCCCGACCGCCTCGTAGCCGAGCGCCCCGCCGAGGTAGGAGCGCACGAACCACGCGGCCCCGAAGAGGCTGAGCGCGGTGAGGAACGACGGCGCGGCGATATGGAAGGCGCGGGGGAGGAGGGGGGCGGTCGGCGCCACGCGGTCCCCGGCCCCGGGCGCGCCGCGCGCCTCGGCGAGCACCCGCCAGAGCGGGCGCGCCGCGCCGAGCCAGACGACTCCCTCGGCGAGGATCGCGGCGAGGATGATCCCCGGCAGCCCGAGCGTGGGCGTCAGCAGCAGCGTGAGGACGAGCATCGCCGCCGTGCCGAGCGTGGAGAGGCCGGCGAGCAGGTGGATCCGCTGGACCCCCTGGAGGACGGCCGAGCGGAAGCCGCCGGCGACGGAGAACACGAGCGCGACGGCGCCGAGGCGGAAGAGGAAGCCGAGCGCCGGCGCGTGGTAGAGCCGCGACAGCCCGTCAGCGCCGAGGAAGAGCGCGCCGGCCACCACGAGAGAGATGGCGAGGACCACCCGCGCGAGCCGGCCCGCCACGCCGAGCACCGCCCCCGGGCGCGTCGCGCGGTCCTCGGCGATCAGCTTCGTGACGGCGACGGGCAGGCCGAGGTCACAGAGCGTCCCCGCCACGCTCAGCGCGTAGCTGACGACCGCGAACAGTCCGACGCGGTGGGGGTCGAGGAGCCGGGCCACCGCGATCGACTGGACCATGGCGAGGGCGCGGGAGACGAGCGTGGCGCCGAGCGTGGAGAAGGCGCCGCCGGCGACGCGGCGCGACAGGTCCGGCCCCGGCGCGCGGCCCCGCATGTCAGCCAGGCCTCTGGGCGCGGCGACGGCGCCAGCGGTCGAGCACCACGTCGCTGCGGGTGTCGCCCAGGAGGCGGCCCGCGAGCGAGCGGAGGAGGATCCCGGCGGCCGCGCGCGGGGACAGGCGAGGGAGCCGAGCGCGCGACCGACCGGTGGGGAGAAACGCCACGAGCTGGCGGCGCCAGACGAGCACGTCGGCGGCCGGGTACCCGGCGAGGTCGCCCGCGGTCCAGAAGCTCCGGTGCGCCTCCCGGGGGTTGCCGAAGACCTCGCCCTGGTGGAAGTGGACCGCGGGCGTCACGATCAGGACGCCGAGCGTCGCGCGCGCCCGGGCCAGCTCGAGAAAGCGCCGGCCGTCGGCGGGATCGAAGTGCTCCAGCACATCGCCCGCGAAGACGAGATCCCAGGGGCCGAGCCGCGGCAGGAGCGCCGTGGCCTCGCCGATGTGGATCGTGTCGTAGATCCCGCGCTGGAGGTCGGTCACGTAGGGCGCGTAGGCCTCGATCCCCTCGATCCGCACCTTCCAGTGGCGGCGATCGGGCGCGGCACCCGCGGCGGCGGCCCCGGCCACGTCCAGGTACTCCCGGAAGAGAAAGCCGTACTTCCCGAAGCCGACGCCGACGTCGAGGATGCTCGCGGGGGCCAGGTCGATGACGAAGGGAAGGACGACCGACAGCGCGTCATGGAAGCTCGACGGCATGTCTAGCGCGGCGCGCCCGCTCCGGCGCCCCTGCGGGCGTCGAAGATCATCTCGCAGAAGCCGACGTAGCGGCAGTCGACGGTCCGGTACCCGAGCGCGGCGAGCCGGGCCGTGAGCCCGCGGCGGGTGAAGTGGGTGATGTGCTCGTGCGCGTACCCGCCCGGCACGACCTTGCCGTAGACCCACTCGATCACGCGCCAGAGCCGGCGGCCGTAGTCCGGGGTGCCGAGCACCAAGGTCCCGCCCGGGCGGAGCACCCGGGTCATCTCGCCGAGCACCTCGGGGGTGTCCGGCACGTGCTCGATCACTTCCGAGCAGATCACCGCGTCGAAGGCGCCCCCCCGGAACGGCAGGCGGTCGAGGCTCGCGCGGACCAGGCGCGGGTGCGCCGGCCGCAGGTAGCGGAGCTTCCGCTGCTGGATGTCGAGTCCGACCGCCCGCGGGAGGTCCTGGATGATGCGCGACGACCCGCACCCGATGTCGAGTACCGCCCGGCCCTCGCGGGCGAAGCCGAGGACGATCCGGTGCCGGGCGCGCTGCCAGTAGCGCTGGAGCGGGATCGCGCTGTCGAACGCGCGCGCGTCGTAGTCCGCCGAGTCGATCGAGTTGCGGAGCCGCCAGAGGCGGGCGAGCGTGCGCAGGTAGGACCAGGCGAACCGGAGCAGCCGCACGTGCGACCGGCCCGATCCGCGGGAGAGGAAGCGGAAGGGCACCTCGCGCACCGCGTAGCCCTCGGCGTAGAGCCGGGTCACGATCTCGGGCAAGATGTCGAAGTCGCGGGCCGCCAGCGGCAGCTCGGCAATCGCGCCGCGCCGATACATCCGGAACCCGCTCGAGAGGTCACGGAGCGGGAGCGCGAGCGCGCGCGCGTAGATCTGGTTGAGGACCCGGCTCAGCAGGCGGCGCATCCAGTGGGTCTGGGAATCGCCGCCGGGAACGTAGCGGGAGGCGATCAGCACGTCGGCCTCGCCGCGGCACTTCCACAGATCGCCGAGGAAGACCGGCCGGTGCGAGAGGTCGGCGTCCATGGTCGCGACGAACGGGGCCCGGCTCGCCGCGAGGCCCTCCCGGAAGGCCGCGCCGTACCCGCGCGCCGCCTGGGGGACGACGCGCGCGCCGAGGCGCCGCGCGAGCTCGGCGGTGCCGTCCCCGGAGCCGCCGTCGACGACGACGACCTCCGCGCGCACCCCGAGGTCTTCGCACACCTGCCGGAGGGCGGGGAGGAGCAGCTCGAGGTTCGCCCGCTCGTTCCACGCCGGGATCACGATCGAGAGGTCGAGCGCCGCCGGATCGGTCACCGTGCCGGGAGGGAGACCCCGCCCCCCCGTCCCCCCCTCGAATCCGGCCGGCGCGCGACGCGCCCCGCGGGCCCCGGATCCCCGCCGCCTCAGCGTCACGGCGCTCCACGGCGGAGCAGACGGCTCGCGCGGAGCGGGGCCGAGGTCGGCGCGGGCGCGATCCAGCGCGGCGGCCGCGGGCCCCCGTCGGGCGGGGGCCCGGCGGCGGTCTCGAGCTCCGGCAGGAGGACGATCAGCCCCGTGAAGAACCAGAACGGCTCCATGATGCGGATGATGATGAAGGAATTCGACCCGATCGCGTGGAACAGGAGCCCGACGAAGCCGGTGAGGTAGCCGAGCGCGAGCCCGCGGCCGAACGCGTCCCGCGCGGCGCGGTAGCGGCTCACCGCGAGGCGGAGCACCGCGGAGAGCACCCAGACGAAGGTGAGGAAGCCGACGCTCCCCGTCTCGACGAGCGTGCGCGGGTACTGGGCGTCCATGAAGCGAAAGCCCGTGATTCCGTAGCCGAAGATCGGCCGCGTCGTCCACGCCTCGGCCGCTTCCTTGAAGCTCAGCAGGCGCTCAGACGTCGACGGATCGAAGGCCGCCCCGGCGATCCGGACCGTCGGCTGGCCCCGCTGCACCCTGAACGTCGACTGCACGCGCTCGCGGACGACCTTGGGCGCGAAGTAGGGGACCAAGAGCAGGCCGAGTACAACCGCCGGCAGCACGAGCGCGCGCCGGGATGAGACCGTGACGAGGAGCAAGGTCGCCGGGACGAGGGCCAGGTACGAGGATCGCGAGAGCGTGTAGGCAAAGGGGACCAGCATCAGGAGGACGAGGCCGCCGCCTAGGAGCCGATCCCGCCCGCGTCGCCCCTCGACCGCGAGCCCCGCCGCGATCGCCATCATCAGCACGAGATAGCCGCCGAGCGTGTTCGGCTCGCCCCCCTCGCCCTCGAACGGCGCCGACACGCGCTCCCCGCTCGGGATCTGGGCGATGCCCACGACGGACACGATCGCCGCCGTCCCGACGGCGACGATCACGAGGCGCCGCGCCTGCGCACGGCTCCGTACGTTGTTGACCGTGATGTAGTAGACGAAGAAGTACTCGAGGTACTTGAGCAGGTAGAAGAGCCCCGCGACCGGCCGAACGTGGCCGAACCCGATGCCCCACGCCGTCGCCGTCGCGCACGCGCTCATGTACGCGGCGATCGGCCGGTTGAGGGGCGTCTTCGACACGAGGCCGAGCTCCTTGTGGACGGCGGTCTTGGCGAACCAGGTGAACGCGATGATCAGGATCACGAGGTCGTCGAAGCGGAGCGAGATCTCCCGCTGCTCGGCGAGGACGCTCTTTCCGCCGAGGAGGAACTTGGGCGAGAGCAGCATCGAGAGGAGCAGGATCTCCAGGCCGAAGTCCGTACGGACGAAGACGAGGACGAAGAGCGCGGCCGCGACGGCGGCGGCGAGCGCGTAGTTGAGCGGGATCTCGGCGACGCCGAGCGACACCACGAGCGCCAGCGCCACCAGGATGGCGGCCGCGGCGGCGAGGCGCCCGAGCACCGCGCGCTCACGGGTCGACGGGGAGAGCGCCACCCGCCTACTTGACCCGAACCACCTGGCTCGACAGCCCGAGCTGCGCCAGATCGTGGTGCTTGCGCTCGGCTTCCGGGCGGTCGAAGTTGCCGAGGCGGATCACGTACTGGACGGCGTCTCCCGCCTGGGCGGAGACGCGGACCAGGTGGCCCTTGGCGCGGACCCGCTCCGCCAACTCCACCGCGGGCCGGAGGGGCACCGGCTCGCCGACGCGCACCGCGAAGGGCTCGCGGCCGCCGATCACGACGGCGCCGGAGAAGCCCTCCTCGCCGAGGGTGGCGACGAGGGCCCGGGCGTCCTTTCCGGACGGGATGTTCTCGATGAACACGCCAAAGACGCCCGCCCCGAGGCGCTGGCGGTAGCGCGCGATCTGGTAGCCGGCCTGGCTCAGGCGAAGCTCGACCTGGTCGGCCTCGGCCCGGGAGAAGAACGGGCCAAACTCGAGCGCCAACGCCGCGGGCCCCGGCGGGGCCGGCGCCGGGGCCGACCGGCTCGGCGCGGCGCGGGCGACCGCCGCCGCGCCGCGCGGCAGGGCCGCCATCGGTCCAGCGCCGCTCGGCCCGAGCTCGGCGGCGCGGGCCGGCGGGGCATCGGGGGCGGCCGGCGGGCTCGGCGACGTCTGGACGGCTCCCACGGCCGCCGGGGGGGCGGCGACCGGCAGCACGGCCGACCCGGTGGGCGGCGGAAGGGCGCTTCGCGTCGAGGCGCGCAGCCGGAGGTGATCGATTTCGGTCGCCCGGGGCCCGACGGCGTGGGTCCACCACCACACGGCGGCGGCGACCGCCGCCAGGACGAGGAGCAGGAGCCCGATCCGCGCGCCCACCGGCCGCTTCGGCCCCGGGGTGACCTCGGGGATCGGGACGGCGGTCTCCGCGACCGCGGGCGGCGCCACGGCCTCCGGCGCGGCGGGCTTGCGAGCGCCGGCGACGAGCGACGCGACCACGGCCAGGGCGCGCTCTGCCCAGCCCCGGGGCTCGGGGGGCGCGCCCGGGGTGCCCTCCTCGCCGTAGTAGTGCGTGTAGTAATGGTGGTAGTTCGCGTAGCCCGAGATCTCGGCTTGCACGTCGTTCAGCACGACGCCCCACACCCGGGCCCGCGCGCTCTCGAGGTGGACCTTCGCCCGCTTGAGCACGAGCCGGCCGACCTTGCCCGCCTGGTAGACGAGGATCACGCCGTCGGCCTGGCCGGCCACGATCGCCGAGTCCGTCACCGGCAGCACGGGCGGCGTGTCGATCAGCACGATGTCGTACTGGTCGCGCACGGCGGCGAGGAACTCCGCCATCGCCGGCGTCGACAGGAGCTCCGAGGGGTTGGGCGGGATCGGCCCCGACTCGATGATGTGGAGGTTGTCGAGCCCGGGCGCCGCCAGCAGGTCTTCCATCTCGAAGCGGCCCATGAGGAGGTCGGCCACGGTGCGGACGCACTCTTGCCAGCGGGCGTTGCCGACCAGGATGTTCGAGAGGCCGGGCTCGCGCTCGATCCCGAAGAAGCGGTAGATGCTGGGCCGGCGGAGGTTCGAGCCGACGAGCAAGGTCTTCTGCCCGTTCTGCGCCAGCGTGAGCGCCAGGTTCACGATCGTGGTGGTCTTGCCCTCCTGGAGGGTCGGGCTGGTGACGACGAAGACCTTGCCGGG
>Ga0066710_100000384_pt1 | contig 25926 bp, 28 predicted proteins | sample GraSoiAngelo_159_FD_79666 | JGI IMG/M metagenome (GOLD analysis project Ga0066710, IMG submission 79666) | Grasslands soil microbial communities from the Angelo Coastal Reserve, California, USA - 14_1009_16_40cm | ecosystem: Environmental > Terrestrial > Soil > Grasslands | place: USA... | reverse complement strand
GTCGGCGTGAGGCCAACCTTTGGAGAGAGCGATCTCGCTATCGAAACATTCGTCTTAAACGATACCGTGCCGGCGCACGCCGACTCCGCCCGACTCGATTTTTTTTATCGGCTGAGAGATGAGGTGAAATTCGAATCTCCCGAGGCCTTGCGCCGCCAGATCGGAAAGGACGTGAAGCGTGCTCAGAAATTCTTTCGACTATGGAAATGTAGCGGCGGTCTATGAAGGTCGAGGATTTGCCCAACGGAAGAAAATGCTCTGACTGTAGGGGCGGTCTATGACCGCCCGTTCTTCCTAGATTCAACGAAAAACGGGCGGTCATAGACCGCCCCTACAGAGGGAGCTCTTTTACAAGTGAACCAATACCGAAACAGCATTCAGATTGACATCTATTCCCGCCCGGCTTGTCATCTTTGCGATCAAGCGAAGGCCGTGGTCGAGCGCGTACGGCAGCGCTACCCGTTTGGGCTACGCGTGATCAACATCGAGGAGGACTCGGCTCTGGAGGAGGCGTTTGGGACCGAGATTCCTGTGGTGTTCATCAACGGCAACAAGGCTTTTAAATACCGCGTCAATGAGGCTGAACTCGAAAAGAAAGTGAAGATGCTGTGGAAAATGTAGATGTTTTGACGATTGCGGCACACCCGGATGATATCGAGCTGACCTGCGCCGGCACGCTGATCAAGATGGTCGACAAAGGGTATTCGGTGGGCATCCTCGACCTGACTCAGGGTGAAATGGGAACTCGCGGGACGCCCGAGATTCGGGCGCAGGAAGCTGAAGCGGCGCGCCAGGTGTTGAGGGCCAGATTCCGGGTGCGAATGAACCTCGGGGACTCGCGTCTGACGCCGTCCATCGAGAATCGGATAGCGATTGCGGAGCAGATCCGGATGGCGCGGCCCCGGACGGTCATCCTTCCGTATTGGGAAGCCCGGCATCCAGACCATTACACGGCCGCCACTCTGGGATATGAGGCCTGTTACGCGGCAGGGCTCAAACAGTTAGCTGCCAAGGGAGAGCCGCACCGCCCCAAGAAGATCCTGTACGCATCGATGTACTGGGATGTAAAGCCGTCGTTTCTGGTCGACATCAGTCCATACTTCGGGCGCAAGCTGGAGGCCGTGAACTGCTTCGCGTCGCAATTTTCGGGCGATCTCCGTGATATTACAGAGCTTTATCCTGCGTGGGGTAAGCTGATCGACCGGATCACGACTCAGTGCAAGTACTTTGGCCACCTGATGGGAGTGGAATATGCAGAACCCTTCATTGTCAGGGAGGTCATGGCGGTGGAGGATATCGTGACGATGCCGGTCGTGTCGGTGTGAATGGGCTCTGAACTGCAATGTAAAAAGATGTTGCACGGCTTAGCGAAACTGCTTCCAAAACGTTGTTTTGCCGTCAAATGACTTGACACATTTGGGGGTGGTCTTTACGATGGACCTACTTAAGTTTCGGAGAACACCATTAATGATGTACAAGGTTGCCCGAACCTGGATCATGCTTTTGCTGATCGTCCTGCTCGCCGTCCCCGCCTCCGCACTGGCACAAGACAAGCAAGACACGAATGATTCTGAGAGTAAGAGCCAGGAAGAGAACAAGAAGAAAAGCAAAAAGAAAAATTCCGACGTTGACAACATCGGAAACCGTAACATTAACAAAGGAAGCATCAACTTCATTTCCCTCGAGAAGGAAATTACGTTGGGCCGCCAGCTGGCGTCCGAGATCGAGCGGCAGGTCAAGCTCGTCGAGGATCCGACGATCAACGAATACGTGAACCGGGTGGGCCAGAACCTTGTCCGCAATTCGGACGCGAAAGTGCCCTTTACCATCAAGGTGGTCGAGTCCGATGAGATCAATGCCTTCGCTCTTCCCGGCGGGTTTTTCTATGTCAATAGCGGTCTGATTCTCGCCGCGGATGACGAATCCGAGCTGGCGGGCGTCATGGCTCATGAGATCGCTCACGTCGCCGCCCGTCATGGAACGGAGAACGCGTCGAAGGGTCAACTCGTCAACATCGCCTCGCTGCCGTTGATCTTTCTGGGAGGTGTTGGCGGCTTCGCCATTCGCCAGGCCGCTGGATTCCTGATTCCCATGCAATTCCTGCAGTTCTCGCGCAAGGCGGAAGCTGAAGCCGATTACCTTGGCATCCAGTATCTGTACAAAACCGGATATGATCCCGGCGCTGCCGTCAGTTTCTTCGAAAAGCTACAGGCTCGGGAATCCGCCAAACCTGGAAGCGTTTCCAAGATGTTCAGCACGCATCCCCCGACCGGGGATCGCATCGAGATGACGAAGCAGAATATCGAAGCCGTTCTCCCCGACAAAGAACAATACGTCGTCACCACTTCGGAGTTCCAGCAGGTTAAAAACATGCTGGCACAACTTGAGAATCGCCGGCCCTCCACGGAGGACAGCAGCAAGCCGAGCTTGAAGCGGAAAACCAGCACTAAGCCCACCGCCGACGATGGGGACAAAGACTCGAACTCGAAAAAGAAGGGCGAAGAAACCAAACCCGACGACCGGCAGCCGGATCCCGACGAGCGGCCCAAGCTGAAGCGCCGCGACGGCGGTCAATAGAAGCTCACCTCCTAAGATTGGGAGGAACACAAAGACACAAAGGCGCGCAGACACAAAGTAAGCCCGCACAAATGATCTTCAAATGTGGGCTTTCTTTGTGTCTGCGTGCCTTTGTGTCTTTGTGTTCCACTCCTTTGCACACTAATTTCTAAACTCGTGTATGATCGTCTTTGTTTACGGGGTCGTAGTTCAGTTGGTTAGAACGCCGGCCTGTCACGCCGGAGGTCGCGAGTTCGAGTCTCGTCGACCCCGTTGAGTCACAACGAGTTAGCCCGGATTCCATCCGGGCTTTTCGTTTGTGCAGGCAAACATGCGCAATTCGTTTTTGAGCTTTTGTTTTTCCGCTAAAGCCGAATGCCCATTTTGCCGATCTAATGTTTTAACCATTAGCGAATAGGAGATTCCGCATATGAAAGCGCTCAAGGCCGAACAGGACATCCAGTGCCTTGCCACCTTTGTCCACGGTGCGTTAGCAGCCCTTCACGCACTTGGAGCCGCTTACAACCTCAAGCGCCGGAACTGGTTCGATGTCGCAGCGCACTCCACTGCGCTGTGTTATGACGTCTGGGCCACAGCCAGGCACATGGACGCCTATGGGCGGCTTGTTGCCCAGCAGCGTCTTGTTGCTATAAAGCAAATTTCAAACCGGTAGCCGGCGGTCCGCGAAGCGCAAGCGCGACAGCGCGCAGCCTCAAGAAACGCGAAGCGCAAGCGCGACAGCGCGCAGCCTCAAGAAACGCGAAGCGCAAGCGCGACAGCGCGCAGCCTCAAGAAACGCGAAGCGCAAGCGCGACAGCGCGCAGCCTCAAGAAAATAGACCGCCGCTACCGAGCGCTTTACCGATCACGTCATAAATACGGTGCAGTTCGTCGTCAGAGATGACATACGGTGGAACGGTATAGACGACGTTGCCCAGTGGGCGTAGCAGGACGCCATGATCGATAAAAAACCGGTACAGGCGACTCCGCAAATTGGAAAGATAGCCGGGGTCCGCTGCGCGGAGTTCCAACGCAGCCACAGTACCGAGCATGCGCACGTCGTCGACGGCCGGATGATTTCGAAAACCGGCCAGGCGCTCGCGATGGATACACTCGATAGCGGCGATTCTTTCAAAGACCGGTTCGGTTTCGAAAATATTTAGGCTGGCGATCGCGGCGGCGCAGCCAAGTGGGTTTCCGGAATAAGAGTGGCCGTGGAAGAAAGCCCGCAAGCGGTCCTCGCTGTAGAAGGCCTGGTAGACTTCTTCACGACAGATCGTTACCGCCAGAGGCAGGAAACCTCCCGTCAAGCCTTTCGATAAACACATCACATCGGGAACGATATCTGCCAATTCGCAAGCAAACATCCGGCCGGTGCGGCCGAATCCGGTGAAGACCTCATCCGCGATGAGCAATACGTCGTGTTTCGTCGAGGCGCGGCGAACCCGCTGCAAAAACTCGATCGGATGAACGATCATGCCGCCCGCTGCTTGGAGCAAAGGCTCCACGATGACCGCCGCGATCTCCTCATGCCTTTGCTCCAGAAGCTGTTCCAGATCTTGGGCACAATCGATCACACAACTGGAACGGGTCTTACCGACAGGGCAGCGGTAACAATAGGCGGAATGAACCCGCAGCACGGGAACGCGTAGAGCGTCAAAGGCAGCCGTAAACGGAGAATCGGCACTGGCGGACATCGCGCCCACGGTGTCTCCATGGTAGGCGTGCCTGAGAGCCACGATACGGCGCTTTTCGGGACGGCCTTTGTTATGCCAAACCTGAACCGCCATTTTCATCGCGATTTCCACGGCCGTTGAACCGTTGTCGGAGTAGAAGAGGCGATGGAGTGGGGGCGGCAGGATCGCGGCCAAGCGTGACGAAAGCTCCTCGGCAGGTTCGTGCGTGAAGCCGGCAAAGATCACGTGCTCCAGCTTGCGCGCCTGCTTCGCGATGGCTTCGGCAATCAGCGGATGCCCGTGGCCGTGAAGATTGACCCACCACGAGGAGATCGCATCGAGCAGCCGCTGGCCGCCGGCTGTATAGAGGTAGGCGCCCTCGGCGCGATCAATCGCGATAGGAGGCGGTTCGACGGCTTCTTGCGTATAGGGATGCCAGATCTTCATGAGAATGCGGATTTGTCGAACCGCTCCTCAAAAACGCGGCATAAATTCGAGGGATGGATCACATCCAGCCGGGGGATGCTGCCGATGACCGGCACGTCGCCATATCGCTCGATGGCCCGGCGATTATCTGCATTTTCCGGCCCTACCATGACCACGCCTCGTAGCTCGAGCCTGGCGCCCCGGATTGCGAAAACCGTGAGCAATGTGTGATTTATCGTTCCGAGAATCGTTCGCGCCGCAACGACGACGGGCACTCGCAAGTTTTGCATCAGGTCCAGCATGAATTCATGATTGTTGATCGGAACCAAAACGCCGCCTGCGCCTTCAATCACAACGGGCTCAGGATCGGATGGGCGTCGAATCATCCCCAGACGGATTTGCCTGTGCTCCTGCTCGGCCGCCAGGTGCGGGGATACGGGTTCCTGGAAAATGAAAACTTCCGGGTGCGTCCGCTCCGCCGCAACGCCGGCCCAGTTCATGACGGTCTGACGATCGGTTTCATCGCGACCTCCGGTCTGGATCGGTTTCCAATACTTTCTCCCCAGCGCCGCAACCAACAAGGCGGATAGTAATGTTTTACCGACACCGGTGTCCGTTCCCGTCACAAATAAGTCGTTCGTCATTTCCGCACCGCTTCATTCTGGATAACCGCCACGAGCGTTTCCGTGAAGGCATCCAACTCCGCGATGGAAAGCCTGGCGTTCAACGAAAGTCTCAGCCGCGCCGTCCCCGGGGGCACTGTCGGAGGCCGGATGGCTCGAACCGCAAATCCTGCAGCATTCATTCGAGCAGCCACGCGAAGCGCGGCCTCGCTCGTGCCAAGCACCAGCGGAATAATATGGGAGTCGCTCTTCCCGGTTTCGAAGCCGCTGGCTTGCATGCGCTGGCGGAGGTGCCGGCTGAGTTCCATGAGCCAGTTCCGCTCCGCATCCGCTTTCGCGGCCAGGCTCAAGGCTTCGCGGATGTGTGCAGCACAATACGGAGGTAAGGCAGTTGTGAAAATAAACGTTCTCGCATGATTGATGAGGAAATCGCGCAGTGTCTGTGATCCGGCCACAAATGCACCCATCGAAGCCAGTGCCTTGCCGCATGTATGAACGGTTGCCAGCACGCAGTCTGTTCGCCCTGCGGCGTAAACCATGCCCCGACCCTCGAGTCCCTCGACTCCGATCGTGTGAGCTTCGTCCACGATCAAGCCCGCGCCGTACCGTTCGCATAGCGTCATCAGTTCGTGAAGCGGAGTACGGTCTCCATCCATGCTGAAGACGCTCTCCACGGCCACAATTTTTTCACTGTTTTCGTCGTTCCGGCGCAGGCAGTCCTCCAGATGGCCAAGATCCAGATGGCGAAAAATGATCTTCTTCGCACGCGACAGACGGATGCCGTCAATGAGGCTGGCATGATTGCTGCTATCGGAATAGACCGTGTCCCCAGGCTTCAACATCGAGCTCAGCAGACCGACATTGGCAGCATAGCCGCTTGGAAAATAAAGCGCGGCTTCGGTTCCGGCAAAATGCGCAAATTCCGATTCGAGCTGCTCCCAGCGTTGGCAGTTTCCCGACAACAGCCGTGATCCCGTGGAAGCCACTCGTTCGTCGTCCTCCACGGCCCGAACAATGGCGTGCTTCAATCGAGGATCCAAGGAGAGTCCCAGGTAGTCATTGGAGGAAAACGGAATTCCGGTCGGAATCGGCAGATGCCGGAACTGTTGCTGCGCTCGTAACCTCACCAGCTCCTCCTCCAAGCGCCGGAGTGTTTGCGATTGGCGCAACTCAGCCATAAATCAATGGCTTGAGATCGAGTTGCTCAAGAAGTACTTCATCTTCGGGCCGGGACGGATTCGGGGTGGTCAGAAGCTTTTCGCCGACGAAAATCGAGTTGGCGCCGGCCATGAAACTCAGAGCGATGGCCTCACGGCTGAGTGCTTTGCGGCCGGCGCTGAGGCGCAGGCGGGAAGACGGCATAAGAATCCGTGCTGCCGCCATCGTTCGGACCAGAGTCAGGGCATCCACTGAAGCCGAGTCCCCGAGCGGTGTACCCTGGACTCGTACAAGCACGTTGATCGGCACGCTTTCCGGATGAGGCTCAAGCGTGGCTAGCTGATGAAGCAACCCAATGCGGTCCTCGTCCGATTCGCCCATGCCGATAATGCCACCGCAGCATACCGTGATTCCCGCTTTGCGGACGTGTTCAAGCGTCCTCAAGCGGTCTTCGTATTTCCGGGTCGTGATAATCTGCCCATAAAACTCCGGCGATGTGTCGAGATTGTGATTGTAAGCGTAGAGGCCCGCTTCGGCCAAACGTTTGGCCTGCGATTCCGTCAGCATGCCCAGTGTGCAGCAGACTTCCAAACCAAGCGACGCCACACCGCGAACCATCTCCAGCACGGTATCAAATTCCGGGCCGTCGCTAACCTGCCGCCATGCGGCACCCATACAGAAGCGGCTCACTCCATTTTCGTGCGCCCGGCGCGCCGCGTTCAAGACCTCTGGCATCGAGAGCAGGTCCTGCCGGTCGACGCCGGTGTCATAGTGAGCGCTTTGAGGACAGTAGGCGCAATCTTCAGGGCATCCGCCAGTCTTGATCGACAGCAACTGGCAAAGTTGCACCTCACCGGGTTCGAAATATTGCCGGTGTGAGGCTTGCGCCGAGAAAAGCAGGTTGAGCAAGCGCGAATTGTAGATCGTGCGGACTTCTTCTCTGGTCCAGTCGTATCGCAGGCCGTTGGTTTGCATGAAGGAATTATAAACGCCTGGGGCCACAAATGGCTCACGCTTACCGCTTGGGAATCCCAATCACCTGCGCGCCTGCTCGGAATTAACGCTTTGGTGGGTAGTGGGTCAGTTCGCAAAAAAATGGACATTTTCAACTCAAACTGACCCACAAGGTAAGGTACCTTGACACCAACGGGCCGTCCATGGCAAGGCGCTCAACCCGTCCATGGGAGCGCCGACACCTCTTATCGACGGATTGGGACCCACTACCGTTTGGTGAGGTTTGTTGCGGAATGCGCTGGCATCGATTAGATTAAAGTCTAGATTAAAGTCGCGAATTTTCTCACGAGGTGAACCGATGAAAGCAGCAAAGATTCTAGTGTGGGGAGGCCGGCGCCGGTCCTGGAAACGTGAAGCCTTGATGATCGCCGGCACGGCGGGGATAGCGACGGCCGTTGGCGCGCTCGCCGGTGGCAAGAGAGGCGCCGCATTGGGCGCGATCTCGGGCGGTGTAACGCGAATCGTGATGCAATTGGCTTCGCGGTGAACCGGGAAAATCTCGAAGGCTCGTTCTCCTGTAGCGGCTACTCTTTGGAGACTGCGCGATAGCGCGCAGCCTCCAAAGAATAGGCCGCCCCTACAGCGGATATGTTCGGAGAAAGCAGATAAGTTGGACCGATCAGTTGCTGCAACCGCCCGGTCCGGTTCCCCAATCCGTCGATAAGAGGTGTCGGCGCTCCCATGGACGGGTTGAGCGCCTTGCCATGGACGGCCCGCTGGTGTCAAGGTACCTTACCTTGCCTTGGTCCGGTGTCCACCTATTGAAAAACCGCGGACAGGTATGGGAGGATAACGAGTTGGATCGTCCAGGCTGCTGGAAGGTTTTTACAGAATGGGTCTGCGAAAAGAGTATGTCCGGCTCCTATCGACAAAGATCGCCGAGGAACTGGTCCAGCGGGAAATGATCGAAGTGCCGGAGAACCTGAATCTGGCTGAGCAGTTATTCCAGGTCATGGATGCCGAAATCAGCCTCGAAGATCGATTAAACGAAGAAGTTCGCACCCTCCTCAACCAGTACTCCGATGAGATGCGTCAGAAGGGAGCCTCTTATCAGGAGATGTTTAAGCTCATTAAAAACAAGCTGGTTAAGGAGCGAAAGTTGATACTTTGACCATGCGTTTAAGCCGCGAGAAGATGAGTCTTCTCTCCCATCAGGTCGCCGAAAAGCTAGCCTCCATCGAGGCAATCGAATTTATCGAAGACCGGAATACGATTCGTCTCGCCGTCTTTGATATCCTGACCAAGTGGCTGAAGAAGGAAGAAACTATCGACCAGGCCGCCCGCCACAAAATCGAGAGTCAGAAACGTGGCATCCCCGAAGGGAGCGGCGAATGGGAGATCCTCTACAGGAAGTACTACGAAGAGGAAATGCGTAATATCGTCGAATAGGCCCAAGTTCCCCTGAGGCCGCGATGTCAGGCGCGCCAGCCCTTGCCTAGTTAGTTTCTGTCGCGAAACTCGAAATTCTCAATGCCGTAGGCGCGGTCTGTGACCGCGCGTCTTTTCCGCGACGTGGAAAAACGTCGGGTTTGCTGGAAAAACGCGCGGTCACAGACCGCGCCTACAGTTGAGCTGATCGTTCTCATGCGGAGACCTGCCAGTTTCGAGACAGAAACTCGTTAGGACAATTCGCTGGAAAGGATCACGGCTTCCGCAATTTCCCGCATCGAGCGCCTGGTGCGCATGCTCTGCTGCTGGAGACGCTTGTAAGCCTCCTCTTCGTTCAAATTAGCCTGTCTCTGGAGAATGCTCTTCGCCCGCTCCACGAGTTTCCTGGTTTGAAGCGCCTCCTGGCTCTCCTGAATGGCAACCGTCAATTTGGTGTTCTCGAAGGCGAGGGCCGCCTGATCGGCTACGGTTGAAAGCACGCGCAAATCCTCGTTCGAAAAGACGCGTTCATCAGCCGAGTAGACATTAATCACGCCGATGACGTGGTCCTTGAGGATCATTGGAACCGACAGCAGTGACCGGACGCCCTCTTTCGTTGCAAGCTCCGGGTACTGGTAGGATTCTTCTTTCGTGACGTCGCGGACCATCAGCGGCGCCTTTTCCTTGACCACCCGGCTGATGAGACTGTTCCCGATCTTCAGATTCGGCTTGCGCCAATATTCTTCGCTGGAGCACTTCCAGGCCTTGAGCACCAACTCGTTTCTTGGGGAGTCCACCAGCATGATCGAGCAAACCCGTGCCTGCATCATCCTGGCGATCATACTGACGATAAGCTGGAGCATTTCTTCCAGATACTTGCCCGATGCGATGACCTGACCCACTTGGGCCAGGGTCGAAATCTGGTCGGACCGGCGAGTCGTTTCCTGATAGAGGCGCGCATTTTCGATTGCTCCGCCCACCTGGTGTCCGATGATCGACAACAGGGTTTGTTCGCGATCGCGATGACGGTGAGCTTTCCGATGTTGAACGTTGATCACGCCGATCACACGGTCCGTCGGGGGAGCGACGATCGGCACCGATAGGAATGCTTCATACTTGTCTTCCGGAAGAGTGTGAAACAGCTTGAAGCGGATATCCTTGCTCGCGTGCCGCGAAATGGCCACGGGCTGAACTTCCTGTGCTACCCATCCGGTGATCCCCTCTCCCATCCGCACGGCGATCTTACCAATCAGCCGCGGATGAGGGTTCTTGGATGCGCGCAACACCAGGTTGTCGCCGGTTTCATCAAGAAGATACACCAGACAGGAATCGCCATGTGTGACGTCGATCACAAGATCGATGATTTGCCGAAGGACCTGATCCAAATCCAGCGTGGCGCTTATGGATTGACTGATCTGATACAGGATTTGAAGCTCCTGCCCAGCCAGATCTAATGTTTTCTGGATCGTTTCGATGGAATTCGTGCGGGCCATTCTTTAACTATCGCTCTCCAAAGGACGAACGGGAGCCGGAGGTCGCAACGAAGAGTTTAAGCGATTTAGGCGCTGGGGGATATCTCTAAACTGCTGAATTGTGGGTGCTCTCCTGCTCGTCTTCGTGCCTTTGTGTCTTTGTGTCCCTCTCATTTGCCCAATAACACGACGGTGCTTCTCGGCTGCACGAGATACGGTTCTGCAGGGTTTATTGGGATTTCATTCCCGGGTTCGAGGCAGTCCTGTCTGTTCGGAAGGCTGGTATCGATGGCACGATGCCATTGTTTTTGGCCGTCCGGCGCAGGAATTGGGACAGAGCACAGCCGGAAATCGGCATTGAAGATGATAAAGAGCGTGTAATCGCCAAGATCCGATACGGCCTCGCCTCCGTCGAGCCGATAACACAAGGTCCGCGCTTCATTGTCGTCCCAGCGCGGTTGGCGAAGGTCCGCACCAAACCAGCTAATATCCGGCACGGAGTCGTCGTCGAGATCGGCTCCTTGAAAAAACTTTCTCTGCTGCAAAACGGTGTAGCGTTTGGTAAAGGCGATAATCTTCTTCGTGAAGAGCCGGATGTCGGCATGATCCGCAACGCGATTCCAGTCGAACCAGCTGATGTCATTGTCCTGGCAGTACGCGTTATTGTTGCCCTTCTGGGTTCTCAAGAATTCGTCGCCTCCCAGCATCATCGGTGTCCCCATCGAAAAAAAGAGCATACAGATGTGGTTCTTCGCGAGCTGTTTTCGCAATTGGAGGACGGATGCATTGTCCGTTTCACCCTCTGCACCCGAATTCCACGAATTGTTGTCATTCGAGCCGTCGCGGTTGTCTTCGAGATTGGCTTCGTTGTGTTTGGAGTCGTAACTGACCAGATCATGGAGCGTAAAGCCATCATGACAGGTAATAAAATTGATGCTGTTGTAAGCGGACCGGCCATCGTCCCCGTAGAGGTCGGCCGAACCGGTCAGACGCCATCCCAGATCCCTCAATTGGTTCGCATCTCCTTTCAGGAACTTCCGGACGGTGTCGCGGAAGCGGCCGTTCCATTCGCACCAATCCACGGGAAAATTACCGACTTGGTAGTCGCCGATATCCCAGGGTTCGGCGATCAATTTAATTCGATTCAAAACCGGGTCCTGGGAAATCGCATCGAAAAAGGAGGCGGATCCCTTAAAGTTTCCGTCCTCGCGGCCTAGTACCGAGGCGAGATCAAATCGAAACCCATCCACGTGCATCACTTCGACCCAATAGCGAAGCGAGTCCATGACGAAACGGATCACGGCAGGATTCGACAGATTCAGACTGTTTCCACATCCGGTGTAGTTCATGTAATACCGGGAAGGTTCCAAACCGCTTCCGGCCAGACAGTAATATGTCGGATTATCGATGCCTCTGAAGCTCAACGTCGGCCCGAGTTCATTCCCCTCCGCCGTATGGTTGTAGACCACATCCAGAATTACCTCGATCCCCACTCTATGCAGCTCACGCACCAGCGTTTTAAACTCTGCGACTTCGCAACCGGGCGCTGCTCGCGTTCCATATGACGATTCCGGAGCAAAGAAACCAATCGTGTTATAGCCCCAATAATTCGTCAGCCCTTTAGCAGTCAGGAAATCTTCAACAACCTTTTCATGGATCGGCAGCAGCTCGACGGCATTGATTCCGAGGTCCCTCAAGTAAGCAATCTTCTGCACAAATCCGAGATAGGTCCCGGCGTGTTCGACTTTGGACGAGGGGTGCGCCGTGAAACCTTTGACGTGGACCTCGTAGATGTACAGATTTTCAAAAGGAATGTTCGGAGGTTCGTCGCCTTTCCAATCGAACTCATCGTTGATGACGATGGCCTTGGGAACGGCCGCCATGTTTTCCCGCGGATCGAATGACAAATCTCTTCCCGGCGAATTCGAATCGTAGGCCAGCAGCAGGTTGCCGGCGTTGGATGGCTTTCCGCTCAGTGCTTTGGCGCAGGGATCGATCAGAAGCTTGTGCTCATTAAAACGGAGGCCCTGGGCTGGATTGAACTCACCGGAAACCTTGTACGCATAGAGTTGTCCCGCTTTGACGCCGTGGACGAAACCATGCCAGATGAATTTCGTGCGGGATTCCAGTTGAATGATGTCGGTTGGCTCGCCGCCGGCTCGGTCGAAGAAGAGGAGAAACACTGCGGTGGCATACCGGGAATATAGGGCAAAATTGACGCCGTCCTCTGAAAGATCGGCTCCTAGCGGATAGCACCTTCCGGGGCTAACACGTTTGTTGGTTTGTGAAATGATTGCCATGTGGGCCTCTTATCGTTCCCAACTGTAACGGCGGTCGATTTTTGAGGCTGCGCGCTAGCGCGCTTGCGCTTCGCGGACCGCCGGCAGTGTCGCTCTTGCTGGGTTGCCGCCGCTTATTTCTGACAAAAAGTGTCAAATGGTGTCAAAAATCCGGTCCGCTTTCCACAACTTTTACCAAAATTAAGGTCGCCAATTTGGTAGAACGTCCCGCCATAATCCGAAACAGAACGGGCAATGGAATCTCGCAGGAACATCGGATTGTTTCATGGACAATCATTCTGGCTGGCCTTGAGCCCACAATAGGTCCACTACGACGACTTTCAGGCCTTTCACCGACTCCACGGTCAGCGTTTCATCAGCACGAACGACGGTTTGTCCTCCAGCGTGTCCGACCATTTCCGCCGACTGCTTGTCTACAATCGCGGCGCTCAACCGCTTTCCAGCGTGCCTGCGCAATTTCCCATCTTTACCTCAAATGTCGGCACGGAAACGCGGCAATGCGGACGTTGTTACTCAGGAGGAAGTTGTCCGGAGCGGGGCGGTCAACATCTGTCGCAGCATCGGAATCACTGGTGGGATTCGTCGGAATACACATCTACGCGCATCTCCTAAAGGAACGGCGCCCGGAAGCCGCGGCTCGGACCGATGAATTCTTGTTTGGAACGAAGCGCGAAAAAGCGGCCGCCGACTGAGTTTTTCCGAGTTGTTAGATGCACGTTAGAAAAAGGACTTTTTAGGCCCTTTTTTTATCTGGAATTCTCGGTAATCCGTTGAATTGAGGCAGGATGGGCGGTATAGGGTTCGAACCTATGACCTTTCGGGTGTAAACCGAATGCTCTTCCAGTTGAGCTAACCGCCCGAAGTGTGAGATCTGTTGAACTTACCGTACTTTCAATGAGAGGCATCGCTCGATTTTCGGAGCGATTGTAGTGGAAATTGTAGTACGCCTCTCCAATTTTCATGGCCTAATTTACCACAACGTGTTTGGCGCTCTCCCCGTTCGCGCCGAGAGTTGCCGTTTGGCGGTCAACAGGACGTGTCGTCGTCCGATTATCGGAGGCCGAGGTCTAGTGTTCCACCGGTTTGGGAGGACAGTTGAATGCGGCCTGAGGAAGACTGGCCCGGTTGACCGCTGAACAGGACGAATTGAGTGGTGTAGCCTTCCCCGTCCACGATGTGCGGGAAGAACAGAGGAGCGGTTGAGGGTGTCGCGGCCTCACTGACAGGGGGCGTGGTGGTGATTAGAAAATCTCCGCGTTCGTTGTATCGCCCTCGGAGCCCGATGACGGATATAGGGACTGGACTGGACACGCGCAAGACTCCCTGGAAAGGCGTTTGCAGGGAAGCAAGTCCCGGAAGCTCGTTCAGGAAAATGGCCTTTTGGCCGTTTGCGGGAATAGACAGAGTGGCCTGACCCGCCGGTGATCCGTCGAGTCGAGTGAGCTCCAGTCCGACTGTAGCGGCATTGGATGAAGTATTTGCAACCGCAACGCCAGTCTGAATAGACCCCACGGCTGTCCAACTCCCGGAGACCTCCGCATAGAGCCGGAACGCGGTGGCCGGCGCGACGACGGGCACGCCTGCTTCGGTCACTGTCGCGGCACCGTTCCAGAAGGAAAAGATGGATAGCGCAGAGGGAGCTGCGGAGTTGCCGGAGGGTATTATCCTCACTGAACCGGAATCGATCGTGAACGGCGTCTCGCCGCTCGTCTCCACCTTCTGTGAGCTTCGTGGGCCTATTGAATAAGCGAAAGTGCCTTTATTCAGCTGCCCCATCAAATTGACCAATGACGGCTGTCCCGCTTCGTTGAGAAACCCAACAGTTCCCGTTAGGGTCGTGTCTGTGGGGTTTATCAGCCCAATCTGGGTTCGCCAACCGTTGCCGTTAGCGAAGTGCGGAAGGATGACCGTGCCTGCTTCGATTGGCGCATCCAAATCGATCACCGGGAGCGTGGTCATCAGAAACTCGGATCTTTCGTTCGTCAGCCCACGCAAGGCAATGACGGATATCGGAACGGAAGAAGTGAAGCTAAACGTGCCGCTCAAAGAAGAGCGGCCATTAAACGGACGTTCATTGAGAAACGCGGCGAATTGCCCATTTGCCGGAATCGTCGTCGTTCCGTTGTCGAAATCGCCACTCGCATCTGTAAAAAAGAACGAAACTGCTGCTGGTTGGCTGTTCGGGTTAGCCATGGTGAGGCCGGTGTTCACTGGTCCGTTGATTTCGGCGTAGATCCGGCCTGATTTCATCAATGCCGATACGGGAACACCGGCTTCCGACACGAGGACATTGTTTTGCCGGTACCCAAAGATCGCTAGGCCTGAAGGAGTCGTACTGCCGCTGTTGGGCTGAACGCTTGCATATCCCGCTTGCACTGCTGGAGAGGTCCCCGAAGTTCGTAGCAACTGACCGCCTCTATCGACGAATGAGAACGAGACTGCCGGGCCGGGATTGAGCGTGACGGTCAGCGTTGCGTTCGTCACGTTGCCTGCAGCGTCGTACGCTCTCACGGTAATCACATTGGTTCCGTTCTGGAGTGAGATTCCATCAGCCGTCCAGTTGGTCGTTCCGCTTGCGATTCCAGTACCTGCTCCGTCGTTAGTCCAGGTCACTAAGGTGACGCCGGCATTGTCCGATGCTGACCCGGACAGGGTAATCGGTGAGGTGTTGGTGTTGTAGGTCGAATTCGTCGTCGGCAACGAGATGCTGATGGCCGGAGCGGACGTGTCCGGCATATTTCCATACAGAGCATGCACCCCGGCAATGTCATCGGGTTGCGGAAGCTCGATGCTGCTTCCGACGAAAACGGACGTTGCCATGATCGAAGGTGCATTGTCTTCATGATCGAGACCCAACGCGTGACCTAATTCGTGTACCGCAACGCGTCCGAAATCGAAAATGCCGCTCTGCGATCCGCTCGCAAAGGGTCCGCCATATACGTTCCATTGTTTTGTAGAGTTGAAGATAATCCCCGCTTGGACGACGCTCCCAGAGGCAGACCAGATCCGGGTTACCGCCAGAGTCGACGCACCCCAAGCCTGCCCGCACATGGTGCTGTCGAACTTCACGCCGTTTTTCGCTGCCGTACTGTTGGGGTTGGAACACGGATCCGCATAGCTATCGCGCGCGATATTGTATTGAAAGTCGGCCGTTCCTCGATTCCACCGCGCCATTGCATTTTCAAATGCCGTGTTCCATAGGTCATTTGTGCCGGGCATACTGACGTAGAACGTTGTTGATGGCTCAGCCCATCTAGCGCCGACTAAACGGTACGCCTTCAGCGGGAGAGGAAACGCCGTGATTCCAACCAGTAGGATGAGCGCCGCTAGCGATCGTCTCAACGTAGTCCCGCGAGTTGTTTTATGCGTTGTTTGAACCCTTCGACAGTGAGTCCCCTGGACCGTGATGAGGGTTCCGCGACGGACACTCCGCGAACAACAGTGGGATTCATCTGGCTTGCGTCGTCGGCCGGAGCATCGGGAAGAACTGCTCCGACCGGCCGGCGGTCAAAGGTAGTGATTGTCTCCACACCACTGGGATCGGTTGTAACTAAAAAATGGCCCTGGTCCCAACCATAGAGTGGATGAACTTGCCGGCGCTTTGGAGACTCTACAAAGTAAATTCCAGTCTCGCCCAGTTTTGGAAGCCGCATATCACTGATCGTTAGAGTCAGGCCGCCTATTGTGCCGCCGAGAAAATCAAGTTCAATTCGGCTGCCGGGGCTTTGGCCTTTGATTAGATCCTGCACTTCAAAGGTTACGCGCGTGAAAATTTGCGACGTCCCATCCCCAACGGTTCGGAGTTCAACCACATGTCCCTCAAAAATCAAGTCCGAACCGTTTATCAGCTCGGTTACGCTAAGCTGCTGGACGCTGGATGCCCCGGCAAGCAAACCCGTGCAAACAATAAGTGCCACGATCAACGCGGGTCGGTACATTACAGCGGGTCCTCTCATGAAAGGCGCTTCCCAACGGTAAGAAATTTGTGCCTTTCCTCAAGAGACATGAAAACCGATCCTGCGGAAAACCACAACGGCCGAAACGTGCTCGCGTTTGAACAGGGAAATTGGTGCCGCACGGAAGGTGGAGCAACACCACTTGCATGCCGGTCAATCCCACCGATGTGTTGCCCGCGTGCCGGTATACTAACGATCCCCTGCAACAAAATCATTCGCGGAATACAAAGGCAGAAAAATTCACAAGAGTGTAAACCAATTGCCAGAAACAGAGTCTTTACTCTAGCGAAGCCTGGTGAAACTTTTCCTGGGGCAAGATCGTAAATAGGAAGTGCGACGGAAAAGGAAGGAGAAACAGAAATGCCGACTGCAAATGCAATTCGACACGACACCAAACGGCTGTGGGGAAACGACTACGGGGTGACTCCGTTGAATGCGCGGTCTGCCAGCCACGTGTCCGAATTGAAAAAGGCTCTCGACGCGGGTGTTCTGGCATATCCGGACGCGAGCCGCCTGAACTTTTATGACGTCGAACTCCCTACCGGTTGGGCCTACATCCACGTCCGCGAGGAAACGCGAACCGTTTATCTGGTGGCCTACTCTCAGGGCTAGGCTATTGGTCCGTCAATTCGACAGCACAAAGACAATGCCGGTTGAAAGATTCCAACCCGATGACCAGCTTTCGTTGACTCTGAACTGCTGGTGGAACGACATTCGAGTGAAATCGACTTTCAATGCCATCGAATCGTTGAGTTTAAGGTCCACACCGGGTCCAAATCGCGTCGCGAAGGAGGTCTGCCCGAAGCTCACCTCATCGGTGAGATAACCTGCTCCGATCCCCGCCGAAAAGTAAGGAACAGCGCGCTCGAACCGCCTTGCCGCGGCCTTGCCGCCGACCATATTGGCAATCATGGACACGTTCCTGCCGAGGAATGGATTATTCTTGCCGCCGAGGCTGTAATACCCGAAGTAATTTTCGATACCGAACATTCGGGTGAAGTTCAGCCCCTGCGTTGACGCGAACCCGGAATGCCGTGAGTTCTCGCCAATAGTGCTACAGCAGGGAAATCCGATGTTCGCGTACCCCAGTGACATTTCAATGCGGGGATAATCGTCTTGCGCCATGGCCGGAAGCGTGGCCAATACCGCGAACAGTGCAGCAACAATCACTCTCACCATAGAATCTCCTGTTTGCCCTCCCGGTGATTGACCAAACGCGCCATCACAAACAAAAAATCGGAGAGCCGGTTAAGATACACGATCACGTTAGGATGTACGTCTACTTTTTCCGCCAGGCCGACAACTTGCCGTTCTGCGCGCCGGCATACCGTACGGGCGATATGCAGCAATGCCCCTGGGTGTCCGCCGCCGGCCAGGATAAATTGACGCAGCGGCGGTAACTCCGTCTCAAAACGATCAATGGCATTTTCAAGCGCGGCGATCCGTCCAGGATCGAGTTGAAATTTTGCCCGCCTCTGATCTTTAAAGCCGGGATCGGCGAGTTGCGCGCCAACCGAAAAGAGATCCTTCTGAATGCTTTCGAGCAGCGGGATCAGCGCTGGATCGTTCAAGAACGAAGCAGCCGCGCCGATGAACGAATTTAGTTCGTCGATCGCGCCGTAAGCCTCTACGCGATCGTTATGTTTGCGAACCTTCGAGCCGTCGAACAAGCGGGTGTCGCCTTGGTCGCCGGTTTTGGTGTAGATCTTCACGAGCCTTCCTTCTTTTCCTTTTCCGGCAGCCAGTAGCGATGGAATTCCGCAAGATGCGTCAGCGTTGACAAGCCCCGCATACGATCCAGATAAACCCTGCCCATTAAGTGATCGAATTCGTGTTGAACGACGCGCGCAAAGAAGTCTTCTGCGACGAACTGGATCTTCTGGCCGCCGCGATCCCACGCATCAACCCTCAATTTCCGGTATCGCGCGACTCGGCCACGAAAATCGGGAACACTGAGGCAACCTTCCCAATCTTCGAAGAGCTCTTCATCTAGAACCGTCACGTCGGGATTCACAAGAACAGTCATTGGGATATCACCTCTGGGACCATGGCTTTCGATAACCGCGATGGAGAGGGATTCATGGACCTGAGGCGCGGCGAGTCCGACACCATAATAGTCGACCATGGTCTCGATCATGTTGTCGATGAACGTCTGGATGGCAGAACTGGCCAGGCTCTCCTGCGACACACGCTGTGCCTGCAATCTCAGGACGGGATGTCCGAGCCGGCAGACTTTTAGAATGGACATGGCTTCATGTCTGGCTGGTTTGATACAGCTTTTTGCTGAGGGGATGCTTGAACCCGGCGCGCCGGTTGTGAATCAGTTCGGCAACGATGGCGACAGCAATCTCCTCTGGCAACACCGCGCCGATATCCAAGCCGATCGGCATGTAGACGCGTTCGATCCGCTCGCGGGGAATTCCTTCGCCGGCGAGCTGCTCGCTAATGGACCGGATCTTCCGTTTGCTACCGATCATTCCGATATATCGCGCATTGGTCTGAACGGCCCAGCGCAGTACGTTCTGATCTTCCTGGTGACCGCGCGTGACGATGATCACATACGTGTTCTCGTCCGGCACGATTCGGTCGAAGGCTTGCTCAAAGCTGTCGGAATAGATCGCTGCGGCTTCAGGAAACCGCTCGCGGTTGGCATAAACCGGCCGATTATCGACGATGGTGGTTTGGAATCCGGCAATGGTCGCAATTTTGGAGACCTGCGTGGAGATGTGGCCCGCGCCGAAGATGACGATTTTCGGCGTCGGAAGGATCGGTTCGATAAAAATTTCCAGCTTGCCGCCGCAGATCAAGCCGCTTTCGGCCATCGAGTCGTCCGTAAGATCGAAGCTCATAACGCGAGCCTTCTCTTCCCGGATCACATCCTGAGCCGCGGTCCAGACTTCAGCTTCTACACATCCGCCGCCAACGGATCCCAACGCCGAGCCATCGTCGCGAATAAGCATTTTCGCGGACTGGAAACTGGGTACGGATCCCCGAATCTGCACGATCGTGGCCAGGGCTGCCTTGTGTCCCTGCTGCCGGAGGCGCTGAATTTCGTCGAAGATATCGATCTCCATAAGGCGTTCAGTCTAACATATTTATTGACTTTGATCGTACCGCTCTCGTAGACTCCCTTACTTTTTATGCCTGCGATCCAATCACCCAAGTCCGTTCCGGAACTCATCAAGCTGATTGCCAAGCACGGCAAGCGGTCGGTTCTGGTTTCCGGCGTGGATGCGTGGTCGGATCGCATCACGGCCGGAAAAGTGGTAATCGATCTGGCCGGCATCCATCCCTTGAACGAAATCGATGAAAAGAAAGACCGGATCACCATCGGCACCGGCATGAATCTGGGCCGTTTAGCGAGGGAGGCGATCGGTGAAAACGGTCTGCTCCGTCAGGCCGCTTCAATCATTGCAAACCCCCTCGTCCGCAACAAAGTCACCGTGGTTGCGGCCCTGGATTCGCACTCCCCATATTTCGATATTACAACGCCCCTGGTTCTGCTCGACGCGAGGGTTCGCCTCCAGAGCCCCAGCGGAAGACGGACACTTTCCATCCGTGATTTTTTGGAAGCCGTTACCAAAGGGCTAAAACGTGGCGAGATTCCTACCGCGCTGGAATTTTCAAGACTGGCGGCCGATCAACGCGTTGGGTTCTTCCGCGTTACACCCATGGGCAGCAAGGGAACGGTTTCAGCCGCCGTGCGAATGAAGCTTGTGCGAACGGTTTGCGTGGATCCGGAAATCGTTGTCTCCGGTCTCAAGCTCACGCCACGGCGTATGAAGGCGGCAGAGAAGGAAATTGCCGGCAAGCCGGCTAGTGAACAGTCCATCAAGCGGGCCGGCGAAGTGGCGGCCGATGAGATTCTCGCTCTTACCGAAAAAAACGGCGCATATGAGCGCTCGCTCGTTGAAATCACCGTGGCGCGGACATTGCGCAGTATCATGGAAGCGTCGATCCCGGTTTGATGTTAAAACACAAAGGCACAAAGAAAATTCGAATTTCGAATTTCGAAATTCGAATTTTTCTTTGTGTTTTTACTCACATCGCTTTTTAGCGAACACTTGTAACGTGGATCGCTTCGAGCACTTCTTCCGTTGTGAGTAACCGATCCGATTGCTTGGCTTTACTCAAAATCGCAGCGACGCGTTCGTCGGTGGCCTGAATCCCGCGCTTCTCCAGCCAAAACAGGACATTCGATTTCCCACTCATTGGACCGATGTCGATGATCTGTTCCAATCCAAAGAGGTGCGAGGGGACGCCGGAATATACAGAGTTGGCCAGTTCGGTTTCGCCTTTTTTGAAGGCCTTGATGACGGCTGCGGCGTGGACGCCGGTTGCCGTTCTGAACGCGTCGGAACCAAAGACAGGATAGCCGGGTGGTATCGTGACCTTGCAGGCGCGCGACACGACGTCGCAATACTCTTTCAGCTTGATGAGGTCCTGATCGATGAGGCCGAGAAGTTTCAAATTCATCAGAACCTGATCCATGGGGGTGTTTCCCACGCGCTCGCCGATGCCGAGCGCGCAGCCATGGATGACGTCCGCTCCAGCCTGCACGGCAGCCAGCGAGTTGATCACGCTCAGACCGCGATCGTTGTGGCCGTGCCAACTGATCAGGATCTCTTCACCCGACGGCTTGACGACATTCGCGATGATAAACCGGACCAGCGCGGCTGCCCCAGCAGGAGTGGCATGTCCGACCGTGTCGGTTAAGACAATGTGCCGCGCGCCGCAATTGATGGCGGTGGTGTACAACTTCTTGATCGTGTCGGGAAAGGCTCGCGTGGTGTCTTCGGTGACATACATGACCGGAATGCCGCGATGGATGGCGTAGGTGACGGCCTCTTCTGTCCGGCGCATCAAGTCGTCCATGGTCCAGTTTTCGACGTATTGCCGGATCATGCTCGAGCCCAAGAACGTTGCAGCATCAATGACGACGCCCGTTTTCATCGCGATGTCGAGAATCGGCTCGATATCCTGAATCGTCGTCCGGGCAGCGCAGTTCGGACGAATCTTCAGACGGCTCTGAGCAATTTCCTTCGCAAGCGCCAGACAATCCGCGTAGGCGTGAAGACCGGCGCCAGGCAGCCCGATGTCGAGCATCTGGATTCCAAGATCCTCCATAAGGTGCATGAGGTGGATTTTGTCGTCAATGGAAGGATCGGAAACGGTCGGCGACTGCAGTCCGTCTCGTAAGGTTTCATCGTCGAGCAGAACCGGCTTCTTTGTGAGGGGCTCCGGTTCGCCAATCAAGTTCCAGTCATAGACCAGGTTTTGCCGCTCCGCCATTTAGTGTCTCCTTGCCTCACGCTCGCGTGTCTAGCCTCTCGCTAAAGCATATGGACTCTCTTCAACGTAAAGCGTCTTGCATTTTTGACACCGAAAAACATCATTACCCGGCCCGGCCGTCTTTTTGGCTTCCGGATCCAGGTCCGTAATTCGCTTCAGCTTCCCTCCGCAGTAGGGGTCCTTCGGGTTGTTCGTCGGTATGTTGCACACCGTCTGGCGTGGAGCTTTCGATCTCACGTGGTTCATTCTCCTTGGGTTACTCAAATAAGTTCAGGTGAGAATTTTGAATTCTCACCCGTCCAGGGCTGCCGCCCTTGGTATTCGGGCTTTCACTGGATCTTTCAGGATAATGCGCGGCCACTCGGAGCTTTATCCCCACTTGAGCTTTCCGCGCAGGACATCAAAATAGTTCTTTCCGGCCGGCGCTACCAATTGGACCAGGACATCGGATTTTTCGATCGTCAGCCGGTCGTCTATTTGCAGCGTGTGTCCCACCTGACCGTCCACCGTGACGTAGACCTCGTCTTGCGAAGAGTGCAGTCTGACGTCGATCTGGGCGCCGGCAGGCAGCACAATAGGCCGGTTCGTCAGTGTGTGGGAGCAGATTGGCGTTACCACCATCGCACCCATGATGGGAAAAATGATAGGTCCGCCGGCCGAAAGGTTGTAGGCCGTCGAGCCGGTGGGAGTAGCCACAATCAAGCCATCCGCACGGAAACGCGACACGTACTGTCCATCAACACGAGCCTCGAGTACGACCATTCTGGAGAGGGTGCCCTTATTGATGACGACATCGTTTAGGGCGCGATACGAGGCGAGCCGTTTACCGGCTCGTAAGATAGCGATGTCGATCATCATTCGAAGCTCGGTAATGAAGTGTCCTTCGACCACCCGTTCCAGCGCCGGGTACATTTCCTCCAACGTCACTTCTGTTAGAAAACCAAGTCCTCCGTGATTGATCGCAAGAATCGGAACTTGCCGGTCTCCCAGTAGGCGCACTGCAGCGAGCAGCGTGCCATCACCGCCGACGACGACGGCCAGGTCCGCATTCAAGGCCGCTCCCGGCTCGAGCGAGGCTTGAATGTTTTTGTTCTTGAACCACGCGATCAGTTCGCCAGCAACTTGGGCGACATTCTCCTGCCTTGGCTTTGTGACGACGACGACGTTTTCGAGATTCATGTTTTCTTGAAGAGAACGAAAAACTCGCGATTTCCCTCTCGCCCTGTAATCCGGGATTCCTGCGATCCCATAAATTCCAGACCCGCATTGCGTCCAGCCTCCGTGACCTTATCGATGGCCGCATGCTGAAGCTTTGGATCCCGAACAATGCCCCCCTTTCCGACGTCATGCCGTCCTACTTCAAATTGGGGCTTCACCAGGGCCAAGCATTTTCCGCCGCGCTTCAAGACCAGAGGAATTCGCGGAAGCAGGAGTGTAAGCGAGATGAACGATGCGTCGACGGTAACCAGATCGATCGGCTCATGGATGTGAGCCGGTTCAAGGTATCGGGCATTCAACTCCATGGCTCGAACCCTGGAGTCGCCGCGAATTTTCCAATCGAGTTGCTTCACGTCCACATCCAGCGCATACACACGCTCGGCACCGTGCAGGAGAAGAAAATGAGTAAAACCTCCGGTAGATGATCCAATATCCAGGCAAACGTTGCCTTGAACGTGAAGACCAAAGTCTTCAACGGCGCCCTGGAGCTTGATGCCGCCCCGGCTCACGTAGGGATGCGGCGCTTTTTTGAGCTGGATATCGGCGCCTTCGTCGACCGGCAATCCTGCCTTCCTTGCGGGCTCATCGTCAACCAGAACGTTGCCGGCCATGATTAGCGCCTGTGCCTTCTCCCGGCTGTCGGCCAGGCCGCGCTCCACCAGCAATCTATCGATGCGTTTCTTCATTCTTCATGAACTGTAGGGCGGTGACCGCCGGAGCGCGGGCTAAAGCCCGCGACTACGAGGTTAGCAAAAACGTTTTGGGCATGCTTGTAGTCGCGGGCTTTAGCCCGCGTTTCAATGGGTCCGGTTCTCCAGATAATCGCAAAAATCCGCCAGCAGCCTTGCGCGCTCACCCAACGGTCCGATGACTCGTCTGGCATCCTCCATTAAATGATGCGCGATCGCACGAGACTTTTCCAGGCCGTGCAGCGCGGGATAGGTGGCTTTCTCTTGATCACGGTCCTTTCCGCCAACCGCATCAAGAATGTCGTCGATCACCTGAAACGCCAGGCCGATTCGATCACAGAAACCGGCTATCCTTTCAAGATCGGATGTCGAAGCCCCCCCCAGATAGGCGCCAACCCACACCGAAGCGCCTATCAGGGCGCCGGTTTTCGATCGATGAATGTTTTGCAACTGATCGGCCGAAACCGGCTTGCCCTCAGCCTCGAGGTCCATCACCTGGCCCGCGATCATCCCCCCGCACGTTCCCGCAGCGCGGCCCAGCACCGATATGACGCGCAAGATGCGATCCGCCGGAAAATCGTTACAGCGCGACAACTCTTCGAAGGCCAGCGTCAGAAGCGCATCCCCTGCCAGTATCGCAAGGGCTTCGCCGAATTGTTTGTGGCAGGATGCTTTGCCACGCCGCAGATCATCGTTATCCATCGCGGGGAGATCATCGTGGATCAGGGAATAGGAATGAACCAGCTCAACAGCCGATGCGACCGGCAGAATCGGCTTCCAGTCGTCCTGGTATGCCGTAAACGCCGCAACGCACAGGCCCGGCCGGATTCGCTTGCCGGCCCCGAGCGTGCTGTATCGCATCGCACTATGGATTTCGGCCGGAGGCGTGGATTCGGAAGGAAGCTGGCCTTCAAGAGTGGCTTCAATGGCCGGACGCACGCGGTCGAAAAACGCGGTCAGTTCATTGTTCATTTTCGGCTTCGAAAGGAACCGCGCGCGGCTGCCCCGAACTATTCTTCAACAAGATCTCGACTCGCCGTTCGGCCTGCTCCAACGTCGTCTGGCAAAAACGCGACAGTTTGATGCCTTCCTCGAACAACTCCAGGGCTGAATCCAGCGACAGTTCCCCGTTTTCCAGCTTCTTTACAATTTCCTCAAGTCTTTTTAGCGCGGCTTCGAAGTCCGGAGCGTCAGACATGATGAGGATTGTAGTTGACCTCGTAATATAATTTAAAGGTCATTAATGCATTAGAATGAACACACGAATAAAAGTGGTTACTCTCTCGGTCCTGCTGCTTCTGGCAGGCTGCTCTCCACAACGCGAACCAATTCTGGATGTGGCGACTGTCGTGGCGAAGAACGCATCGGTTCGCTTGAAGAACAGTTCCACGTCGCGAACCCTTCGGACTCTCGATACCGGCGATCACGTCGACGTGCTGGAACGCCAAGATAACTGGTATCGCATCCGGTATGGCGATGAAGTCGAGGGATGGATGGAAGAAAGCACCGTCCTGACCAATGCTACCAAGAAGCGGACACAGGAATTGGTCCTGGCCTCCCAGAATCAGTCCCCGCAGAACACCGCCACGCTCCGCGACGACGCGAATTTGAGAATCGAGCCCGGACGATCGACTGCCATCATTCGCAGGCTCGATCGCGGCACGATGGTGGAAGTCCTGGAACGGGTCACGACGCCCCGCCCCAACTCCGACTCGGCTTACGACGCGTGGATTAAAGTACGGTCTTCTCCGACAGAGGTGGGGTGGGTGTTTGGCGGACTTGTCGATTTCGTTATTCCCGCCGATATCGCGCAGTATAGCGAGGGCTATACCTATGCCGCTGTCAAGACGATCAACCGCGTACAGGATCCCTTCGCCGGCCAAATCAGTTGGTACGTCGTTGGAGAGCGTAAGCCCGGCGTAGACCCCCAGGTGGACTTTAGCGGCATCCGGGTCTTCACGTGGAATCTGAAGAAACATCGCTACGAAACTGCTTACCGCTCCAAAAAAGAACTACGGGGCGTGTACCCGCTTGAAATCGGACAGGAAGGCGTGAATCCCACCTTTCGCGTTTACGAACTGGGGGAGAATGGCGTCCAGAAGGTCGCTCATGATTTCGTCATGTACGGCGTGATCGTCAGGGAGAAGAAAGATTCCTGACCCTCACCCGCCGCTTCGCG